>Ga0126371_10003661_pt1 | contig 13481 bp, 13 predicted proteins | sample PanSoiMetaPlot_4_FD_110145 | JGI IMG/M metagenome (GOLD analysis project Ga0126371, IMG submission 110145) | Tropical forest soil microbial communities from Panama - MetaG Plot_4 | ecosystem: Environmental > Terrestrial > Soil > Tropical forest > Bulk soil | place: Panama | collected 2016-02-17 | reverse complement strand
GCCGCGTTCGAACAGGAAACGCACCAAAACGTGGCGGAATTTGTAAGGGTGTGGATGAAGCGGCCGGGAGTGCCGGAAGAGTTTCGCACGCGGTATGAAGGAGCGGCGGCAGCGAATGCGGCGAAGGACAAGGAGAAGACACCATGAGAGACGTGGTACTGACGGACAAGGGCCCAAAACCCATCGGACCCTACTCGCAAGCCATCCGCTCGAACGGATTCCTTTACGTCTCAGGACAGGTGGCGCTCGATCCAGCCACAGGAGAGTTCGTTGGCACGGATATCCGGCAGCAGACGCAGCGGACGCTGGAAAACATCAAAGGGATCCTGGAGGCAGCGGGCTCGAACATGCACCACGTCGTGAAGACAACGGTCTTCCTGAAGGACATCAATGACTTTGCGGCGATGAACGAAGTTTATGCCAAGTTCTTTACCATGGCCCCGCCTGCCCGCTCCACGGTCGAGGTGGCGCGGCTCCCCAAGAACGCCCTGGTGGAAATCGAAGTGATCGCATCTTCCTAGGCGGCAGGCGAAAGCGCCCTGCGGAAGCAGATTCTTCGGACCGTAGCCTCTTTTGTATAGGGTCCCAGGCGGTCAACGACTTGCCCGGTCCGAGGAACTGGAGGACCTCGCTTCTGTTGAGTGTCAGGATGGTCATGGACGAAGAGACCTGCAGCGAACTGTTTCCCGATCGCGAGCGCGGGGTGATTCCGCCGTGCGGTGAACTCTACGGGATTTCCTGCACTTGGCGGAGAACTTGCTCAGTTGGCGAGAAACCCTAGCTCGTCTCTACCTACCCCACTATGGGCTTGGACAACTCTGGCGGCGTCTTCACAATGGATCAAGACTCTCTTCGAATCGCGCCGATGACCGAGCGTCTGTATCCGGTGCCGTGCCGTAAGTTGAGCCGATCAGATCGGCGAGCTGTCTTGGACGTCGAATCCCACTGACTCGCGCTCTTCCTGAAATTCGGGATGACTCTGCAACAGCCGCACACAACGGTTCCAGCGAAGGATTGCATCGTCGTTTCCCGAGGGGCGAATCTTCTCAGCTTCGGCGAAGCAGTTTAGGGCTTCCTCGAAAAGCGGGGTCAGCGTGTGCGGCAGGCGGCCGGCACGCAACTGTGCCTTAGCCCGACGTTCGTGCAGCAGTCCGGTGTAGTAGATGCGTTCATAGGGATCGCTGAGCTGGTTGAAGCTTTCCTGGGCTTCCCCCCAGCGGTCCGAAACTTCTCCAGCGAATTGGTCGGTGATGGCCAAACCGAGGAGCCGGAGCGCCGATTGGTGCTTTGCGTCGACCGCCAAAATGTCGCGGCAGATGGATTCGGCCTCTTCCGGCTCGTTCAGCGAGCGGTACAGATCGACCTTGGCGATGGCTTCGGGAATGCCAGCCTTGGAGATGGGTTTCAGATGGAACATAGAACCTCCCTGCGCCTTAACCTGGCGCCTACCTCGCACCGCGGATCTTGCGGACCAACACGAGGAGCGGATCGTAGAACTCATCTACAACGCGCTCTTTGAGGGGGATAATGGCATTGTCTGTGATGTGAATCTCTTCCGGGCAGACCTCGGTGCAGCATTTCGTGATGTTGCACAGTCCGATGCCTAATTCCTCGCGGAGCAGTCCAGCGCGCGATGCGTTGTCCATGGGGTGCATTTCCAGACCCGCCACGCGCACAAAAAAGCGCGGCGCTGCGAACTGCTCCTTCTTGTCGTGCTCGCGTAAAACGTGGCAAACGTTCTGGCAGAGAAAACACTCGATGCACTTGCGAAACTCTTGTACGCGGTCCACGTCTCGCTGGTCGATTTTCCATGCGGCGCCCGGCCGCGGCTGGAAAGGAGGAATCTTCCTGTTGACACGGAAATTCCAGGAGACGTCGGTGACCAGATCTTTGATGACCGGAAACGACTTCATCGGCAAGATGGTGACGGGTTTGTCCCGGGGCAGCGCATCCATGCGCGTCTTGCAGGTAAGCCGTGGACGTCCATTTACTTCGGCCGAGCACGAACCGCACTTTCCTGCTTTACAGTTCCAGCGCACGGCCAGGTCGGGGGCCAGGTGGCCTTGGATGTAGTGCAGCGCATCGAGAACCACCATTCCTGGAGCAAGGGGCACGCGGTAATCAACGGTCTTTCCGCCGGCGGTTTCACCGCGAAAAACGCGCAGGATGGCTTCGTTCATGGTTGCGCCTCTTTTTTCGCACGCTCGATCGCGAGGTCCCAACGCAACGGGACGTCCGATCCGGCAACTTTCCATCTGATGAATTTCGTCGGGCCCATCTGCTGGGCGAGCGCTTTCATGACTTGAGAATGCGGAAGGCGAAGAGCGAAGTCCATCAAGGACTTCTCATCCAACCACGCCGACATGGTCCAGAAGTTTTTCTGCAGAGGCTTCGCACGCAGGGCGTAGCCCAGGATGCCGGCGGACCCGGCGAGTTGTTTTTGAATCGCAAACGTGGACCAGAAAAAACGCGGGATGGTGCGATGCTTCTTCAGCGGTAGATACGTGAGAAGCATGAGGTATTCCCCCTTAGGGTTGACCGGCGCAATTTTCTTCCAGGGCATATCCATGATCAATCCTTCACGCGCGGCGCGCGGTCTCACCCTTATCTTCAGCCAGCAGGGCGCGCAACTCGTCGGGCATTTCCCGAACATTTTCCTGCGCAAGCCTCATGGCTTCGCCATCGCGCTGGATCATGTTGTTTTTCGCTCCCCACGCTGGGTCGAGCTTCTGAAAATCAATCCGGCTGTGGGCGCCGCGGCTCTCTTCGCGAGCCAGCGCGCTCAAGGCCACCGCCTCGGAAACCGTCAGCATCGATTTCAAATCCAATGCCAGGTGCCATCCCGGATTATATAGCCGCGAACCTTCAACGCTCACCTGTCCGAGCCGTTTCTTTGCCTTGTCGATCTCGCCCAATGAGCGTTCGAGGTCTTCCTTGTTGCGGAAGATACCCACTAGCTTCTGCATCGAATCCTGCAGGTCGCGGTGAATCGCGTAGGGGCTCTGGCCTCCTTTTTGTTGGAACGGCGCGAGAGCGTCACGTTCAGCCTGATCAATTTGCGCAGAATCGATTGCTGATGCTTGCGTGCTGCTGGCGTGCTTCGCTGCCGCCAGGCCCGCCCGGCGCCCGAAGACCAGCAGGTCGGAAAGGGAATTACCGCCGAGCCGGTTAGCGCCATGCAAACCTGCGGCAGCTTCTCCGGCGGCAAACAGACCCGCAAGCGAGCTTTGAGCGGTTTCCGCGTCGACGCGGATGCCGCCCATCATGTAGTGGCACGTGGGACCAACTTCCATTGGCCCCTTGGTAATGTCCACGTCCGCGAGCTCGCGGAATTGATGGTACATGCTGGGAAGTTTGCGCTTCACGTACTCGGCGGGCTTGTGTGAGATGTCGAGATAAGCGCCGCCATGCTCGGTGCCGCGACCTTCGCGTACTTCCGTGTAAATCGCGCGGGCCACCACATCGCGCGTGGAGAGTTCCATCCGCTGCTTGTCGTAACGCTCCATGAAGCGCTCACCGACTTTGTTGCGGAGGATGCCGCCCTCGCCACGAACCGCTTCCGTGACAAGGATACCTTGCACGCCGGGAGGCCACACCATTCCGGTGGGATGAAATTGCACGAACTCCATGTCCATCAACTCGGCTCCGGCCTCATAGGCAAGGGCCATTCCGTCGCCGGTGTATTCCCAGGAATTCGAGGTGATTGGCCAGGCTTTGCCGATGCCGCCGGTGGCCATGACTACGGACTTGGCCTTGAACACCACAAAGCGGCCGTGTTCCCGCCAATAGCCGAACGCACCGGCGACGCGATCACCATCTTTGAGCAGCCGGGTGATTGTGCATTCCATGTACACGTCGAAGCCCATTTGCACGCCGCGGTCCTGCAGCGTGCGTATCATTTCGAGCCCCGTGCGGTCACCTACGTGGCACAGCCGCTTGTACGTGTGGCCGCCGAAGGCGCGTTGCAGAATCTGACCCCTCTCGGTGCGATCGAAGAGCGCGCCCCACTGCTCGAGTTCGCGCACGCGGTCGGGGGCTTCTTGCGCATGAATCTGCGCCATGCGCCAGTTGTTGAGCATCTTCCCGCCACGCATGGTGTCGCGGAAGTGCGTGCGCCAGTCGTCGGCGGCGTCGACGTTGCCCATGGCTGCGGCAATGCCGCCCTCCGCCATCACCGTGTGCGCTTTGCCGAGCAGCGATTTACACACAACGCCGACTGAAGCCCCCTGGCCCAACGCTTCGATCGCCGCGCGCAAGCCTGCGCCCCCCGCGCCGATGATCAACACGTCGTGCTCGTGTGTTTCGAATCGGTCGCTCAAAACAGCCTCGCGTCGCGAATCGCGCCACAGGATACGAGGCGCACATACAAGTCCGCGAACCCGACGGAAAGAAGACTGGCCCAGGCGAACAGCATGTGGCGTTGGTTCAAGCTGCTCAGCCATTGCCAGGTCTTGTGGCGCGGCGGGCCGAAAGCGGCGCAGGAGAAGCAGTCGAGCTTTCCGCCGGCCAGGTGGCGCAGAGAGTGACAGGAGAGCGTGTAAATGCTTAGCAGAATCACGTTAACCAGCAAAACCAGCGTGCCCACACCGACGCCTACCGTGCCAGCGAAGAAGAAGGCACGAATGGCGTCACGCCAGAGAAAAGCGAGGAAAATCAGCGCAAGATAGAAAAAGTAGCGATGCACATTTTGCAGGATGAAGGGAAATGCCGTCTCACCGCGATATGATTTGCGGGTCTCGCTGACCGCACAGGCCGGGGGGTCGAGAAAGAAAGCGCGATAGTAAGCCTTCCGGTAGTAATAGCAAGTGGCGCGAAATCCGAGCGGGCCGCCCAGAATGAGCAAGGCGGGAGAAAACGGCCACCAATGGTGATTGGGGTCAATCAGCGGAGAATAAAAAGGGGAGAGGTATGGCCCCCATTCGTAGAAGCGACCCTCAAAAGCCCGCAAAGTGGCGTAAAGGCCAAACCCCCCTAGCAGCACCACAACCGGAATAATCTCGACCCACCAGCTATCGTGCCGCTGGGTTTCACCGAAGCTGCGCCCGGCGGCCGGCGGATTGACAAGTTCGGCCATGTGCACCCCCTCGACTGCCTAGACAGACTAGACAGGAAATCCCGTTTTGAAAACTAATTTTCTCAGGGCTAGCCGGTGATCTCGGGTCCAGTTGAGGAATGGTCGCGATGCTGGCCCAGGCCATTTAAGTCGAGAATCTAGTGCTAATTGGGTGTATACTCCCGCTACCCAGACGAGCAACTGGAGATTCCCATGCATCGTGTTTCCCACGGGAATCCGACTCTTCCTTCGAGCCAAGCGCGAAGCTTGCACAAGACTGTAGCGGCAAGCTCCCAACGAAACTCCCAGACAATGAGGGTGCAATGAAACAAACCTTCGCCATCGCCATTGGAGGCGCGGCGGGCCAGGGTGTGGCCACGCCGGGTGACATCTTCGCCAAGATTTTTAGCCGGAGGGGCCTCACCCTGAACGCCTACAACGCTTATCAATCCATTATTCGCGGCGGGCACACGCTGCTGACGATTCGCACCGGCCCCGAACCGGTTACCAACATGGGTGACCGCATTGATCTGCTGATTCCGCTCAACCAGGACACCATGGACCGGCACCTCAAGCTGCTCACCAGCGGCGCGTCGTGTCTTTATAACGCCGATACCATTAAGCCCGGTGTCGCGGCCGACGGCGTGCAGCTTTGCCCTCTTCCCGTTTCCGAACTTGCCGACATCAGCCGAAATAAAGTGGCGCAGAACACCCTGGCTATTGGCGCCGGGCTGCACATGATGGGCATTGGCTTCCCGGCATTGGAGGAAGTCCTGCGCGAGCAGTTCAAGAAAAAAGGCGAGTCCGTGGTGGCCGAAAATATCGGGGTAGCGCGCGCGGGCTACGATTACGCCGCTCGGCACTTCACGGCCTTCCCGAATCCGCTTCCCAAGACGGAGAAACGCTATGCGGTGCTAAGCGGCAACATCGCCATGGCCATGGGAGGCGCGGCCGCTGGCGTCAAGTTTTATTGTGCGTATCCCATGAGCCCTTCGACAGGTGTGCTGCACTGGATGGCCGCGCACGCGCGCAAGGCCGGGATCATGGTCCGGCAGGTGGAAGACGAGATTGGCGTGATCAACATGGCGATCGGCGCGGCTCATGCGGGCGTGCGTGCGATGTGCGCCACGTCCGGGGGCGGGTTCGCGTTGATGAGCGAGGGCCTGGGGATGTCCGCGATGATCGAAACTCCGGTCGTGGTCATTGACTGTCAACGCGCGGGGCCATCGACGGGTGTTCCTACGAAAACTGAGCAGGGCGACTTGTGGCAAATGCTGGGAGCGGCATTCGGAGATTATCCGCGCGTGATTGCCGCGCCTTTGGACATCGCCGACTGCTTTAAGTTGATTCCCGAGATGTTCAACCTGGTCGATCGCTTCCAGTGCCCAGGGCTGGTGCTTTGTGACCTACTGCTGTCCGAAGGCCGGCTGGGCGTCGACCCGGAAGATCTGGATTTCAACCCAGTTATCGATCGCGGCGAACTCATCACCAGTGTGAATGGCAACGGGGCAAGCGATGTGATTGCCACAAATGGGGGGTACAAGCGCTACCGGATCACGGAGAGCGGCATCTCGCCACGCGCCGTTCCGGGCGTGCCCGGCCACATCCATACCGCGGCTACCGACGAGCACATGGAAGATGGGGTGTTGATTAGCGACGAGTTCACCAACCCCATCAAGCGCCGCGCCATGATGGAAAAGCGCATGCGCAAGGTAGCGGGAATTGAGGCTGCCGTTGCGCCACCCAAGCTGCGGGGGCCGCGCGATGCCGAGGTTACCTTGATTGGTTGGGGTTCTACGAAAGGAGTGATTGAGGAAGCTTGCGAGATCCTCAATGAGCAGGGGATCTGCGCCAACCAATTGCAAATCCGCTGGCTCGTGCCGCTGCATGGGGAAGCGATTCTCGAGCTCCTCCGGAATGCTCGGCACACCATCATCGTTGAGAACAATTACAGCGGGCAGTTTGCGCGCTACCTGCGCAGTGAAACCAGCTTTGTGCCAGACGGCAACATTCGCAAATACGACGGCGAACCTTTCATGCCTCACCACATCGTGGAGGCCGTCAAGGAACAGCTCGGCGGAAAGACGAACCTTTCCGTCCCCGTGCACGAGATTATGGTGTGAGCGCTCGAGTGGAGGAAGGAGACGCGCATGGCGACAGGCGTACAGCGAGCAAATCAAGTAACGCTGGCCGACTTGAAGGGCAGGGTTGATCCCGACTGGTGCCCGGGGTGCGGCGACTTTGGAGTGCTGGCGGCGATTCAGAAGGGCCTCGTCGAACTGCAGATTCCCAATCACAACGTTGTGGCCATCAGCGGCATCGGCTGCTCTTCCAATCTTCCCGGGTTCATCAACACTTACGGGATGCACACCTTGCATGGTAGGGCGCTTGCGGTGGCCACCGGTCTGAAGTTGGCGAATCACGACTTAACCGTGTTGGTGACCGGGGGAGACGGCGACGGTTTCGGCATCGGCGGCAACCATTTCGTTCACACCATGCGGCGCAACGTGGACCTGTTGTACATCGTGATGGACAATCAGATTTACGGACTCACCACCGGCCAGACTTCGCCGACGAGCCGCATTGGAATGAAAACGAAAAGCATGCCGTTCGGCAATATCGAAGCGCCGGTGAACCCTATGTCGCTGGCGCTAGCCGCGGGCGCTACTTTTGTGGCGCGCGGTTTCAGCGGTGACCAAAAACATCTCACCGACCTGATCAAGCGGGGCATCGAACACAAAGGCTTCTCGTTTCTCGATGTATTCAGTCCTTGCGTAACCTATAATCACGACAACACCTACCAGTGGTACCGCCCGCGCGTGAAGAAACTCGAAGATGACCCTACTTACGATGCCACAGACTGGACTGCGGCGATGGAGAAGTCCCTGCTTTGGGGGGACGAAATTCCCATCGGGCGGTTCTTTGAGCGTACCGACGTGCCTACGTTGCATGGGGCAGAGCCGGTCCTGAACGAAGGCCCGCTCGTGCATGGCGATCTGCGCGTGCCCCCCGATGCGGCGCGCGCCTTTATTGAAGAACTGATGTAAAGAGCGCGCGGGAACGCGCTTATCCTCAAGACGCCGGCGCGGTTTTTGGCCGCTTCTTCGACCGTCTCACCTTAGAATCGGTTTGCTCTCACGCTCGAACCATGTTGAGGAGCCTCCGTGCCGGCCGTGCTTTGGGGGTGCACAATTTTGGGAAGGCGCGGCAGCCGATAAAACCGAGCGGCGAAGAGGGAAGAATCATTGCCCGGGAGTGGGCCTGCGATTACCACGGATCCATCAGCACCGCCGCCGCACCACCCGCCACCAAGCAGCAATTTCTGGTAAGCGTGAAGACGCTGATATTGCCGGAGGCAGATCAACAACCAGGGCGTGACCGTGCGCTTGTACGGACAAGGGTGTGGCCGTCAGCAGTGGGGTCTGGGGGGACAAAGGCATTGGGAATGGCAAGCGCTTTCTCGCGGCGGGGACGCTTTACCAACGTTTGCGGTGAATCAAGACGGCAGATCGGAATGCCTTGCCAGCCAACCGACTTTGCTTACGCGCTTGTCTTGGAGGACGAAGAGCGCAAGCTGGCGGCCCGGTGCGGACTTGCAGCCGCTTTAGCTGCAATATCGACTGCGGGAGTACCCCTCGGGAGATGGCCTAGGGCCTATCGGGGCTTTCCAAGGCTTCGGAAATTACGTAGGCCGTTACGGCGCCGGTGATGGCGATCGCGTACCAGATGAAATTGCTCTTGGCGCCCTTGACAGGAGGCCCGCCCATGCCTTTCGTTCCGGCGCCGCGCGGGCCCTGCGGAGGTGGGGCGTTGGGGTCCAGAACGACGCGATAGGCATCGCCCTCAGGAATTTCACGAACATCATCTTCCACCGCAATCTCGAGGGAGCCGCGGACGCTCTTCACAATGAGCTCTTTGGGACCCAAAACGGTTACTCTCGCGACGGTGGGTTGGTCGGTGTTCGGTCGGACGACCGCGGTGGCCACGTGAAGGGCGAAAGCTTTCGAATTCGCCGTGGAGAACGTGGCGGTGCCCGCGGTGAGCGTGGCCGCAGGGCCGGTTTCCTCTTGGGCCAGCGTGGCGATACTTGAACTGGAAAGAAGCAAGCGCGCCGCACGAACGCGTACTTGAACTGTGCCCACGTTATCCGTGCTCAGGCGATCACCGCTAAAGACGGTTGTCCCCACAGAGGTGCCGGCCTCGCCCACGCGAGCACGATTGGCAAAAACTACGGTTCCCAGCGCAGCGGACGGAGCCGCCCAGAGGGGAGGAGTCAAAAGCGTCGGTGAGAGCAAAATAGCAAGAAAAGCACGGGCACTTACAAAGCTTTCGAGCACGCGCGAGCGCGTCATCAAGCCTCCAAGGGGGCCAAAGAAAAATATACTCACGGGTCGTTCGAAGGTCAATGAAAAACCGCGAGCCGGTTGATAGCGCAAAGCAATGCGGACTCAGCGGATAGTCGCTTGAGTTGAGCCGACATCTGCCGCGCGTGTAGAATAACGGCTCACTTCGTTGGAAAAGGTGGCGCGCTCATGGCCCTAGACTACCTGCTCAAGACCGAACCTTCCGAATACTCTTTTGCCGATCTCGAACGCGACAAGGTTACCGAGTGGGATGGCGTTTCAAATCCCGTGGCGCTCAGAAACCTTCGCGAGATGGCGCCGGGCACGCGACTCATCATCTACGAAACCGGCGATCAGAAAACCGCTGTCGGCACCGCCACCGTGGTTTCCGTGGACGCTTCCAATCCCAAAAATCCCGTGGTCAGGATCAAGGCGGGAAAACCTCTAGCGAAACCTACGACCCTGGCGCAAATCAAGTCCAACAAGCTCTTCGCCGGTTCACCGCTGGTGCGGCAGGGCCGCCTTTCCGTGGTTCCTCTAACCACAGCTCAATACAAAGCGTTGACCGGAGACTGACGACGTAAACCGGCGTATGATGCGGGGCGCCGAGGAGGTCGGATCCGATGAGACAGTTTTTCGTGGCATGCGCGCTCGTGTTCGCGGGGCCTGTTTTCGCTCAGCAGCCGCCGGAAATTCGCTTCCACTCCGCTCCAGATTTCCTGCAACTCCCAGCGGACATGTATCTTGGCGAAGTCACGGGCGTGGCGGTCAATTCAAAGGGTCATGTCTTTGTGTTTTCCCGGGGCAACACCACGGGACCTGCCTACGCCGCAGCGGCCGCGCAACTGCTTGAATTCGCTCCAGACGGAAGATTCCTGCGCGAAATCGGGCACAACCTTTATGCCTGGTCCTTTGCGCATACCGTGAAGGTCGACAAAGAGGACAACGTTTGGGTGACGGACAAGGGCTCGGACATGGTGATCAAGTTCACTCCTGTCGGTCGGGTCTCGCTGGTGTTCGGCCGCAAGCAAGAGGCTTCCGACGAAGGTACCGAGCCGCTTAAGCATGTCAAGCCGCCGCTGCCGCCGGTGGACGGCTTGTTTCGCCAGGTGACCGACGTGGCCTGGGACTCCGCCGGGAACGCCTACATCAGCGACGGTTACATCAATTCGCGAGTCGCTAAAGTGGATAAGCAGGGCAACTGGCTGATGTCTTGGGGCGAGCCCGGAGACGGGCCGGGCCAATTCAGCACCCCGCACAGCATTGTCGTCGATGGGAACGATAATATCTACGTTGCCGATCGGGGCAACCGCCGCATCCAGGTTTTCGACACGGCCGGAAAATTTCTCCGCCAGTTCACCATTGACGTGCCCGCTCCCGCCAATGCCCGCCCCGCTATTGGCAATAAGCCCATATCTACCGCCGGCACAATGTCGCCCGGCGCGCCCTGGGCTATCTGCATTACGCCAGGACCGCATCAAGTTCTCTACGCATCAGACGCTTTTCCGGGCCGCATCTACAAGCTAACGCTCGACGGCAAAGTTCTCGGGGTTCTCGGCAAGTCCGGCAAACAGCTTGGCGAGTTTGGCTGGATCCACGAAATTGCTTGTCCCAGCGAGAGCGAGCTGTTTGTTGCGGAACTTCTCAACTGGCGCATTCAAAAGCTGGATCTTGAGACGGCACACTAGCGCGGTAATTATTCTGCTCTCAGGGAAAATTCAGCAGGAATATTTTCTACTTCCTTGGCGCTCAGCTAATTCTTCCTTTCGCCGTTCATGAAGCGCTTCCACTGTCTGGCATTGGAAGACGCTATCGCGGCCAGAAGCGACCGTTGCCGGGACACGTGATAGAAACTTCCGGGTGGTTCAAGATCATCTGATGGTTCCGCCACGTCCAGGCCGACTGGCGTGGAACCCGTCGTTTATTCAAACCAAATGCGGGAGGAAAGGGTATGCCCGGGGTTGCCCCGGGCCATAGCTTTGAGGCGTGTATCAGACCCGTGTTAATCTTTTTCTCCGCGCTTAAGAACTGTTTGGCGCCCATAGCCCCACAACTCTCCATGTCAAATACTCTTCTCCCGATCCAAGCGGTAGCGCGCAAACTCGAACTCCCCAATAAATATTTCGAGCAGATCGGCTCGGATAGCGGCAAAGTCCGACTCGAGCTTCTTTCCGATCCCACCTTCCAGCGGCGCGGCAAACTTATCGTCGTCACGGCTACGACCCCTACGGCCGCCGGCGAAGGCAAGACCGTCACTTCCATCAGCCTGACACAAGGGCTTGCGCATATCGGCAAAAGGGTCGTCATTACTTCGCGTGAGCCATCGCTCGGCCCCGTGTTCGGAATGAAAGGCGGCGCGGCAGGCGGCGGGCTTTCTCAAATCGAGCCGAGCTCGAAAATCAATCTTCATTTCAATGGCGATTTCCACGCCATCGGCTCGGCTCACAATTTGCTCGCGGCGCTGGTGGACGCCCATCTTTTTCATGGCAATGATCTGCACCTCGATCCAAACCAGATAGCCTGGCCTCGCGCCTTGGACATGAACGACCGCGCGCTGCGCCACATCACGCTTTCCCTGGACTCAAAAAGGGAGGGCGCGGGACGACAAGGTGGATTCATCATTACTGCCGCTTCGGAAGTTATGGCCATTGTCGCGCTTGCGAAGGACCGCAAGGACCTCCGCAGGCGACTGGAGGCCATCGTCGTCGGCGTGACGCGAGACGGGAAACCGGTTCGCGCCAGTGAATTGGCTGCCACCGGCGGCATGATGGCGCTTTTGAATGAAGCGATTCTTCCCAATCTGGTACAAACTACCGACGGCACGCCTGCTTTTGTTCATGCGGGGCCCTTCGGAAACATCGCGCACGGCACGAGCAGCGTCATCTGCCAGGAGATGGGACTGCGGCTGGCCGATTACGTGGTCAACGAATGCGGATTTGCCGCCGATCTGGGCGCGGAGAAATATTTCGACATCGTCATGCAGCAGTCAAGAATCGTGCCTTCGGCGGCGGTATTGGTCACCACGGTGCGGAGCATGAAGAACCAGGGAGAAGGGGACCTCGAACGCGGGTTGCCCAATCTCGGAAAGCATATTGAAATCCTGAAGAATTTTGGCGTGCCGATCGTGGTTGCGATCAATCGCTTTCCGGATGATTCGGAATCCGAATTAAAGCGATTGGCGGCTTATTGCGCAGAGCGTGGCCTTACCGCAACGCTCTCGGAAGGTTACGCGAAGGGAGGACCGGGAGCGAAAGAACTGGCGGAAACAGTGGTCGCGACCATCGAGAAAGACCCTTCGCCCGGATTACATGCCTTGTATTCACTCGATGAGCCACTCATCGATAAAATCAACAAAGTGGCGCGAAACATTTACGGAGCGGACAGCGTGAAATTCTCGGACCTAGCCAATGCGAACTTGAAACAGTTTGCGGACTGGGGCTATGGAAAACTGCCCGTTTGCATGGCAAAGACCCAGTATTCTCTGTCTGACAACCCCAAGTTGCTCGGGGCGCCCAGGGGTTGGACCCTAAACGTAACCAACGCGTCGCTGTCCGCCGGCGCCGGGTTTGTCGTGGTGATTTCGGGCAACATGATGCTGATGCCAGGCCTGCCCAAGGTTTCTCGAGCCGCATCGATTGACGTGGACGACTCAGGAAGAGTCACAGGCATCTGAAGATAGGAAGATGGTTCGCCCCTCAACTCTGGGAGAAACAACCGAGTGACCGCGGCATCAACAAAGCTGAACAACCCGGGATTGCCCTTCATGGAACCCGTTATGGTTCGGATCCCGGAGCAGTGGTTCTGGATGGGGTGCGAAACGGGGCGCGATGACGAGCAGCCACTCCATCGCGTGTGGGTCGATTCCTTCGAATTGGCCGCGTATCAGGTGACCAACGCCGAGTATCAGTGCTTTCTGGCCGCGAGCCGGGCTTCCGCGCCCCCCTGTTGGACCAATCCGAATTTCAATCACCCGAAAATGCCGGTGGTGGCCGTGTCCTGGCATGAAGCCGCAGGTTATTGCGATTGGCTGAGCGGAATTACCGGCAAGCGGTATCGTTTGCCGACGGAGGCCGAATGGGAAAGCG
>Ga0126371_10003660_pt1 | contig 13481 bp, 11 predicted proteins | sample PanSoiMetaPlot_4_FD_110145 | JGI IMG/M metagenome (GOLD analysis project Ga0126371, IMG submission 110145) | Tropical forest soil microbial communities from Panama - MetaG Plot_4 | ecosystem: Environmental > Terrestrial > Soil > Tropical forest > Bulk soil | place: Panama | collected 2016-02-17 | reverse complement strand
TTCTGGTCGGCAAGACCGTGACGGTGTGTTTCGGCGGTGGCGATCCCGCGCGCACGCGCAATCCGTTCGACATTCGCCGTACACCGGGCGGCTCCTCCAGCGGCAGCGCCGCGGCCGTCGGCAGCGGCATGCTGCCCGCGGCGCTTGGCACACACGCGCGCGGTTCGACCATCCGGCCGGCGAGTTTTTGCGGCGCCTACGCGCTCAAGCCGACGTTCGGGGCGATCAACCGCCAAGGCTCGTTTTCCATGGCTTACAGCATGGATCACGTCGGCGTCTTTGCCGGCACGCTGTCGGACATGTGGACGATCGCGCGCTATGTCGCCGGCGAAGCCGGCGGCGATCCGTCGCATCCGGGGCTCTACGGTTCGCTGGCGCCGCCACTGCCGCAAAAGCCCGCTCGTCTCATTCGCCTCGATACCGCCGGATGGCCGGTGGCTGAGCCGGCCGCAAAGGCGGCTTTCGAGAAACTCCTTGCGGCTCTCGCCGGCGCGGGCGTCGAGATCATCGTGCGCGGCGACGATCCCGCCGTAGAGGCCTACGAAACCGCGCACGTGCAGACGCCGCAGTTATGGAGCGCGCTCTATCGCTACGAAATGCACTGGCCGATGCTGCAGTACCGCGAGCGCTTCCGCGATAAATTGCCGCCCCGCCTCCTCAAAGGAATCGAGGATGGCATGGACATCACGCAGGAGACCTATCGGGCCGCGCTTGTTGAACGTGAAAGCTTTCGCAGCCTGCATGGCGACCTGGCGCGGCGCGTGGATGCCTTTATCACCCTGTCGTCGCCGGGGCCTGGTCCGATCGGCATGGATCAAGGCAGCGCGATCTTCAACGAGGCCTCCTCGGTTCTCGGTGTGCCGGCGATCAATCTGCCGCTGCTGGCCGTCGACGACGCTCCGCTCGGCGTTCAGTTGCTTGGCGCCGCCCATGGCGACGAACGGTTGACCGCTAATGCACGCTGGATTGCCGAGCAGCATTGCCGCAAGCCCAGCTAGCGGCCGATCGACGAGGAAATGCCCGCTGGCGCTACCGCAAGATTGCCGCTACGATTTTTGCCGCTTCACGCCCAGGGGAGATCGCCATGCGAGTGCTGCTAGCCTTATTCGCATCTGTGCTGCTGCTTGGTCTATCGGTCGGCGGCGCGGCAATCGCTTCCCCGGAAGGCAAGCGCGTCGTTGTGCTCGCGACGTCCAACACCAATCCGTATATCGGCGCCTGGACCGGCACCTTCACCAAATTCGCCACGCAGGCCGGCATGAAGGTCACCAATCTCAGCGCCAACTACGATGCCGCCGTTCAATCCCAGCAGATCGACGACGCGATTGCGCAGAAGTACGACTTGATCGTGGTTTGTTACGTCAACGATCAGGCCATCGTTCCGGCGCTGACGCGCGCCAAGGCAGCCGGCATCCCGATCGTGCTCTTTGCAACGCCGATGAAGAAGGAGCAGGAGGATCTGTGGACCTCGTATATCGGCACGGAAAATGCCGAGCTTGGCCGGTTTGCCGGCGAGGAAATGGTCAAAGGCTTGGCCGCCGAGGGCAAAACCAGCGCCAAGGTGGTGGCCGTGACCGGGCTCGCTCAGCAGATCAACGTGTTGGCGCGCATGGCGGCCTTCAAAGCCGCGCTCGCGCAGCATCCGGGCTTTGAACTTGTCGCCACCGAGGACGGCAAATGGAACACCGCCGTGACCGAAAAGGTCACCGGCCAGTTGCTGGTGCGCTTTGCCGGGCAGGGCGGCATCGATGGCATTTTCGCCATGGCCGACAATCAGGCGACCGGCGCCATCAACGCGGTTCAGTCGGCGGGGCTAAAGCTCGGCGTCGCCAACATGGGTATCGTGGTCGTCGGCAGCAACTGCATGAAAGACGGCGTCGTCCATATCAGGTCCGGCGAACAGTACGGTACGGCGACGCAGATTCCGACCGAAGAGGCGGAAACGGCCGCGAAAAAGGTGGCGGCGTACTTCAACGGGCAGGCGTTGAAGAAATACGAGATCATTCCGGTCTACGGCATCACCAAAGAGAATGTCGATCAGTTCGCCACCGGTTGCTCGTACTGAGCCTGCGCGTATCAAGCCTCGATGCCTGTCCTTGCCATCGCAGGAGTGACCAAGCGGTTCGGACCCAACACGGTTCTCAAGAACGTCAGCTTGTCGCTCGAGCCCGGTGAAATCCGCGCTATCTGCGGCGAGAATGGCGCCGGCAAGAGCACACTCGTCAAAATCCTCACCGGGCTGTATGCGCCGGACGAAGGAACCGTCACCCTCGGCGGTGCAGCGGTCGATATCGCGAGCCCCCAGCATGCTCAGGAGCTCGGCATTGCGCTGGTAGCTCAGGAGCTCAGCCTGGCGCCGGCTCTGTCGGTGCTGGACAATATCTGGCTTGGCAACCGCGAAGTGCCGCTGTTTCACCGCCGCAACAGCTTGCGTGTACGGGCGCGTGCGGCGCTTGACCAGATCGGCTTGTCCGATCTCGCGCTCGATACGCCCGCTTCGGCGCTCAACATCGGGCGGCGGCAGCTGGTCGAGATCGCCCGCATGCTGACCCGCGACGCGCGTATCCTTTTTCTCGACGAGCCGACCGCGACGTTGTCGGATGTCGAGATCGAACGGATTTTCAAGGCGCTGCGCGCGCTCAAGGCGGCGGGCAAGACCGTAGTCTACATCACGCACCGGCTCGGCGAAGTATTCGACGTCTGCGACACCGTATCGGTGCTGCGCAATGGCGAGCTCGTTGGCACGCGGCGCACTGCGGAGATTGACCGTCAGCAGCTGATGGAGCTGATGCTCGGGCGCAGCGCTGGCGAAATGTATCCCTCTTGGCAGAGCCAGTCGGGCGCCGCCGCCCTCGCCGTGAAGAACCTGCAGGTGCCGCCGGTCGTGCGCGATTTCAGCCTCGTTGCCGAACGCGGTACCGTCACCTGCCTTGCCGGCCAGATCGGCTCCGGCGCCATCACGGTGCTGCGTGCGCTTGCCGGGTTGAGCGCAGTCGCCACCGGCGAGGTCGAGGTGCTGGGCCAGCCGATGCGGTTGCGCTCGGTGTTGGCGGCGCAAGCGGCGAACGTGCAATTCATTTCCGAGGATCGCGCCGGCGAAGGCGTGTTTCTGCGCCTCACCGCGGAACGAAATCTCGTTGCTACGAAGCTGCGCCAGCATACGAAGTGGGGCGTTCTGGCGCGCCCCAAACTTCGGGAAACCGCGGCGAAGCTCGCCAATGCCGTCGGCATCGACCGCACCCGGCTGCGTTCGCCGGCCGATGATCTGAGCGGCGGCAATCAGCAAAAGCTCGCTTTCGGCCGTTGGATCGGCGGCACCGAACCGGGCGTGCTCCTGATGAACGAGCCGACGCGTGGCGTCGATGTCGGCGCGCGTGCCGAAATCTATCGGCTGATCCGCGAGTTCTGCGATCGCGGCTATTGCGTCGTCATGGCCTCCTCGGATCTGGAGGAAGTGCTGGGCATGGCCGATGTGGTGGTCACCATGTATCGCGGCGGACAGGTCGGCCGCTATCGTCGCGGCGAGGTCGATATGCATCGCGCGCTCGCCGACATCACCCATCCGGCCGCAGCGGCATGACCGAACTTGCGCTCGTCACGCGATTTGAAAAGCACCGCGCCCGGGTACGGCACGCCGCGCTTTGGGTTCGTCTGGCCGCGGCGGCGGCCATCGCGGCCTTCGCGCTGACCACGCCGGGATTTCTGACGCCTCTCAGCCTCAACGCGCTGTTCACCGCGATTTCGTTCGTCGGCTGTGTTGCCGTCGGCATGACGTTTATCACGCTGACCGGCAATATCATGTCGCTGGCGCTCGGCGCGACTGTCTCGGCATCAGCCCTGATGTTTCTTGCGACCTTGTCGTTCGGCATCATCCCGGCGTTTTTGCTGACGGTGTTGTTCGCTGTCATTATCACCGGGTTGCAGGGTTTCCTCGTTGGGCATTTTCGCGCCAACCCGATCCTGGTCAGCATCGCCGCTTTGTCGCTTCTGCTTGGCGGCGCGGCGTTCGTTACCGGCGGACACCGGATCTATCCGGCCGGCGAGGGGCTCGCGATGTTCAAGGGCCGCATCGCCGGGATCCCCAAGGAGGCGCTGTGCTTCTTCGCGACCGTTCTGGCCGGTCAATTCATCCTGTCATGGACGCGCGTCGGTCGTTTAATGAGCATGGTCGGCAGCAACTTTCGCGCCGCGACCGCGGCCGGTATCGACGCCGCCATGATCATCACCGCGGCCTACGTGATCGCAGGCGCCTGCGCCGCTGTTTCCGGCGTCCTGCTGGCGGCGCGCTACGGCTCGGGCGACATGGAGTTGGGCGCCGGCTACGATTACACGGCCATCGCGGCCGTGCTGGTCGGTGGTACCGGCATCAGTGGCGGCTCGGGTTCGACCTTGCGCACGCTGGTCGGCGTCACGGTCATTGCCATTATCGAGGTGGTGCTGCTGCTGCGCGGGTTCAGCGAGCAACTGCAATATCTCATTACTGGGCTGATAGTGCTCGCCGTCATCATGCTGCACGCCGCTGGTGAAAAGCGATGACGCTCAAAGCCGCCATCACCGCGCTTGTGGCAGCAAAGGTGCGGCCCTTCACCATCGTGCTTGGCGCCGTTGTCGTACTCGGCCTGATCGACGGCGGCAGCGGCTATTTCTTCAGCGTGGGCACCTTGTTCAGCGTGATGCAATTGTTCGCCACGCTGGGCCTCGTGGCACTCGGCCTCGGACTGTCCATGCTGGTGCGCGAATTCGATCTATCGGTCGCGGGCATTTTCAGCCTAGCCGGCTGCATCGCGGTGATGACCGGCGCAACGAATCCGTGGCTCGGCGCGGCGCTTGGCGTAGCCGCGGGCGTGATGAGCGGGCTCATCCAAGGCGTGATCATGACGCAGCTCAATCTCAGCTCAGTCGGGGTCACCCTCGGCGGGCTCTTAACGCTGCAGGGCATGACCTACGTGCTGTCCGGCAATCAAACCGTCAGCTATCCCAACATGGCTGTGGCGCTGGGATTGAACGCGCCGTTCGCGCACTTGTTTTCGATCCGCAGCGCGGTCGCGCTGGCGGTCTTCGTGCTGGCTGCTCTTGCGATGGCTTTCACGCACATAGGACGCGACGTAATCGCCACCGGCAGCGATCGCCGCGCCAGCCGCACCGCTGGCCTCAACACCGATCGCGTGCTGATCGCAGTGTTCATCGCTTCGGGCGCGCTGTCGGCGCTGGCGGGCGTGCTGCTCAGCTACAGCCTCGGCGCCGCATCGCCGGTCGGCCTGTCCGATGTGCTGGCGCCGGCCGCAGCGGCTGCCATTGTCGGCGGGGTCTCGGTGGTCGGCGGCCGTGGCAGCCCGGCCGGAATAGCGGCCGGTGTGCTCACATTATGTATCCTGCGTTCGGGGCTGAGTGCGATCGGCGTGCCGCCCTACGTGCACGATCTCGTCACCGGCGCGATCCTGCTCTTCATTGCCGTCCTCGACGCGCCGGAGCTGGCGCGTCATATCACGGCGTGGCGCCTCGATCGCGCGGAGCGACGTGCGCAAGCCTTGGCGCGGAATTCCATATGACCTCGGACAAATCTTCATCGCGCCCGCCGTCTTGCTATGCGTTCGTGCCGCTGCCTGACCGCGCGCCTCTTCGTTTTCCAGGTGGGGCGAGGGTCGCGCTTATTTTCACGATTAATATCGAATACTGGGAGCCGTTTCGGCCGGGCCAAAAAGAGCCGCTCTTTCCGGGCGGGCCGGCGACGATCCCGCATGCGCTGCCGGGCGACGTGCTCGACACCGCGAACTGGACGTGGCGCGAATACGGCCAGCGCGTCGGCATCTGGCGGCTGATCGATATGTTCGATGCCACCGGTGTCGCGCCATCGTGCACCTGCAACGGCATGATCCTGACCGAGCGACGCCGGATCATCGATGCCGTCAAGGAACGCGGCTGGGAGCTGGTGCCGCACAACTGGGCGCAAAACGATCTGCTGACCTATTACGCGCACGATCCGGCACAGGAGCGGGCCGTCATCCGCCGCACCTTGGACACCTATCAGGCGGTCGTCGGCAAGCCGGCGAAGGCCTGGCTCTCTTCGGCCATCCGCGGCACGCCGCACACGCCCGCGTTCCTCAAGGCATTCGGCCTGATCGCATATTGCGACTATCTCAACGACGATCAGCCTTACCTGATCGACACCATCCACGGCCCGATCGTGTGCGTGCCGTACTCGAACGACATCAACGACTTCAACATGTTTGCCCGCGGCGGCCTGTCGACACGCGATGGGCTCGACATGCTGCGGCTCTGTTTCGATCAGCTCCACGCCGAGGGCGCGGTGACCGGACGCATCATGAATGTCGGATTGCACCCGCACGTCATCGGGCAGCCGCACCGCATCGCCGCGTTGCGCGAGTTCATCGAATACGTGCAAAGCCAGCCGGACGTGTGGCTGCCGACGCGCGAGGAGATTGCAACCTGGTACATGGCGGAAGCGCCACGGCACATCAGAAGCCCGTAGCAGTCTCAAAACTCTTCGAGCAGCCGCCCGAGGCCCGGGATTTTGTCTTTAATTCCGTTTTGCCGCAGCGCATGCCAATAGGTTGCGGTGTTGATGGCGATGACCGGCTTGCCCAGCCAGAGTTCGGCTGCGGCGGCAAGGCGCACCATGCTCAGATTCGTCCCCACCTGAATGATTGCATCGACGTCGCTGCCGTTGCCGTTGAGCTCGATGAGCTTGCCGCGCAGCGCCTCGGGCGGCACCTCGGCAATCGCGATCCAGCTTTTGCATTCCAAATAAATGTCGCGGACGATTTCAAAGCCGGATTCGGTGAAGTATCGCGCCACTTCGCGGTTGGCGACCGGATAATACGGCGACAGGAATGCGATTCGCTTTATCCCGCCATACGCCTTGAGCGCGGCGGTGCAGGAATGCGAGCCGATCGATATGCCGACGCCGGCTTCGCGCTCGACTTTAGCCTGAAAAGCGTCGGCGCCGGCGGCGCCGCCGTAAAACGTCACCGCCGACATGCCCATGACGAGATAATCCGGCGAGCAGGTCATGACACTGCGCACCGCATCGAGCACGTTCTCGCCGATGACCTGCGTCCCGGCCATGAACGTATCGTTGCTTACCGCCTGCGCATTAGGCGTGAAAATCCGGCTGTAATGATTGGTGACGCCGGGCGGCCGCATCATTTCGAAATCGGGCTGCACGATGGTGTTGGTGGAAGGCCCGATAACGCCGAATTTGCATCGCCAGCCGAGAACGTCGCGCATCGCCGATCAACCTCAAGTGCGTTGCCGGAATTGCTACGCAATGTGCGGGGCAGGGCGAGGGGCGTCAAGTTCGGCTCGCCGCAGGGCCTCCAGCCTTTCACCGCGCAGCGGATGTGCTAGGTGAGCGGGCGGTAAATATTTGGGAAGCGACTTCGCGAATGACGGACAGGCAGGATCGTGTCGTGGTGGTTGGGGCCGGACCCGTCGGCCTGACCGCGGCTCTCGCGTTGGCCCGGCGCAACCTGCCGGTGACGTTGCTCACGGCGGAGAAGGAGCCTGTCAAAGAGCTGCGCGGCTCGACGTTTCACCCGCCGACGCTCGATCTGCTCGACGAATTCGGCATTGTGAACCGCATGATCGAAATGGGCTTGAAGGCTCCGACGTGGCAGTTCCGCGATCGCGAGACCGGTCCGGTCGCTACCTTCGATCTGGCGCTGCTGGCAGACGACACCAATCACCCTTACCGGGTGCAGTGCGAACAATGGAAGCTGATGCGGTTGCTTGAAGACGAGCTCCGCAAAGTACCCGGCGCCGATATTCGCTTCGGTCATGAAGCGACCAGCGTAAGACAGAACGGCGATTCGGTAACGGTTGTTGCGAAGCACGAGTCGGATGAGGTCTGCGTCACCGGCCGTTACCTGATCGCGGCGGACGGCGCCCACAGCGCGGTCCGCCAATCGCTTGGTGTCGAATTCGAGGGCTTCACCTACCCCGAGCTGTTTTTGATTGCCTCGACTGCGTTCCGCTTTGAAACCGCGCTGCCCGGGATCGCTTTCGTCAATTACATCGCCGACCCGTTCGAGTGGCTGGTGTTGCTGCGGGTGCCCGATTTATGGCGCGTGCTGGTGCCGGCGCCGGCCGGCGCCGATCGCGCACAACTTTTGTCAGACGGATCGCTGCAGGGCGTTCTGCGGCGCGTGGTGCCGCGCACGGAGCCTTATGCGATCGCACATCGGTCGCTCTATCACGTCCACCAGAAAGTGGCGAAGGACTTTCGCTGCGGTCGGGCTTTCATCGCCGGCGACGCCGCCCATATCAACAATCCGCTCGGCGGTATGGGCATGAACGGCGGCATTCAGGATGCCTTCAATCTGGTGGACAAGCTCGCGGAGGTTTATGCGGGAGCGGACGATCGTCTGCTCGACCGCTATACGAGGCAACGCCGCACCGTTGCGGTCGAGGCCGTGCAGCAGCAGACCCACAGGAATCAACAGATCATCAGCGAACGCGATCCGGCGACGCGGCGAAAGGCGCTGGACGATATGCGGCGCATCGCAGCCGACAAAACCGCCGCGCGCGACTATCTGCTGCGTTCATCGATGATCGCCAGTCTCCGCCATGCCGCCGCGATCCAGTGAGCGTTTCGAGCGGAGCTTCAATCGTTCGCCTTGTAGCGCGTTTCGCGCTGCCAGTAATCGGGAAAGCCGACCAGCTGCTGCAGGTCGACAAACGGGATGCTCGGCGGTGACGCTACCTTGCCATCTGGCTTAAGTGCCGCGAGCGCCGCCTGCATCGCCGTAATGGCCGACGACATCAGCACTATGGGATAGAGCGCAAGCTTGTAGCCGACGCGCTGCAGTTCCTCAGGGGGCAGGATCGGTGTTTTGCCTCCGGGGACCATATTCGCCATGCAGGGTTTCTGCACGGCTTCGCAGAAGCGGCGCATTTCCGTCTCGGTTTCGGGAGCTTCGAAGAAGATAATGTCGGCGCCCTCCGCCTCGAAATCGCGGCAGCGATTGAGCGCCTCATCGAAACCGTGCACTGCGCGTGCATCGGTTCGCGCCAGGATCAGGATATCGGCATCCGCCTCGCGGCGCGCATCGACGGCCGCTCGAATCTTCATCCGCGCCTCGTCGCGGCTGATGACTTGCTTGCCGCGGGTATGCCCGCATTTTTTCGGGCTGACCTGATCCTCGATCATGACCGCGGCGGCGCCGGCTCGGGCGTATTCGACGACGGTACGCTGCACGTTGAGCGCATTGCCGTAGCCAGTGTCGCCGTCGGCGATCAGCGGTATTGTTCCAGCGCCGCTGACGCAGCTGCGCACGCTGTCCAGCATCTCGGCAAACGAAATCAGTCCGGTGTCGGGCAGGCCGAGCCGCGCCGCCGACACGGCAAAGCCGCTCATGAACGTGACCTTGTATCCGGCCGTCGCGACAAGCTTGGCCGAAAGCGCGTCGTAGCAGCCGGGCATTACCTCGATGGCTGGATCGGTCAAAAGCTTGCGCAATTTGTCGGCGGGCGTCACGGGCGTCGCTCCTTTACTCGGGCGGCCGGATGCCGGCAGCCTTGATGGCCGCGGCGAATGCGTCGCGATCATGCGCAAAGACCGCTTCGTTTTCTTTGGCGCCAAGCCCGCCTGGTACAATGCCGAACTTGATGAGGCGCTCGCTCACCGCGGGCGTTTTCACGAATCGGGATACTTCATCCCGGATCGCCGTGATGATCGGCTCCGGCGTGCCTTTGGGTGCGAGAAATCCATTCCAGGACGAGAATTCGAATCCGGACAGGGTCTCGGCGACGGCCGGCAGATCGGGAGCGGCCGGCAGCCGCTGCGCCGTACCGACGGCGATCAACCGGATTTTGTCGCTGTTGGCATACGGCAGCAGCACCGACGCATTGCCGAAATAGAGATCGACCAGTCCGGCGAGCAGATCGGAGACGGCTTGCGGCTCGCTGCGCGCCGGCACCATCACCAGGTTGACCCCGGCGCGGGCGAACAACAGCACCGGCGCGAGGTGACTGATGTTCTGGGTCCCGGCGACGGTAAAGTTCAGCTTGCCGGGATTGGCTTTCGCATAGGCCAGAAACTCCGCCAGCGTCGTCGCCGGCAAGCTTTTGCGGATGGCGATCACCTGGGTGCCGGTGCCCACATTGGTGATCGGCACGAGCTGCCGTTGCGGATCGAAATCGATTTTCTGGACTTGCGGCGTGAGGTTGATCATCGATGACGCCGCGAACAGAAGCGTGTAGCCGTCCGGGTTGGCGTTGGCGACGATGCGCGTGCCGAGTGCGCCGCCCGCGCTCGGGTGATTTTCCACCACGAAGGTTTGGCCGAATTTCTCAGATAGATCCTGCGCGGCCATTCGCGCCATCATGTCGGTATTGCCGCCGGCGCCGAACGGCACGACCACCGTGACGTTTCTGCTCGGCCAATCCGCTGCCGCTGCGACGGCCGCGAAGGCGAGCAGGCCAATAAAGCCAAAACAGAAGCCAAAACCGATGAGCGGATAATGAAGGCGGCTCTGCATTCATTGCCTCGTTGCGCTACTGCTTCAACGCCAGATCGGCGGCGCCGTTGAGACGGTCGAAGATCAGCAGATTTTCGAACGCCGACGATTTCCTGGTTTCCGGATAATCCTCACCCAGGCAGTCGGCGAACTTGGCCCACAGCTCGTCGCGCGACAGCGGGTGCTGGTGGCTGCCTTTGGCGTATTCGACCGGTCCGCTCTGCAGCGTTTCGCCCGACGTGGTGGTGATGGCAACAGAATCGGCTGGCGCAAACGCAGAGCCGGGCATCGTTGCGTCCGTCGCCGTGAACGAGACGCGCGGAAAGATCGCCTGCACGTCGGAGCGGCGCACGAACGCGTCGGTCAGTTCGGTGAGGCCGACCTTGCGTGCCACCAAAGCGGCGGCCATGGCGAACTGCATGGAAAATTTTGCTTCCAGCCCCGTCTGTGGCCGCGCATTGCGCAGCATGACGAGCTGCGTCTTGCCGGTGGAGACGTGAATGCGCTCGACCTTGTCGGGCGACAGATTGTGGCGCTCGACCAGGCCAAGCGCGGCGTCGATCGAGCGGTGCGTGGCGTAGCAGATCGGATAGCGCTTGATGTTGAGCCCTTCCTCGACGATGTGCCACGTCTTGCGCGCGGCATCGAACGGCCGCTCGCGCTCGGCCTTGCCTTCCGGTGACAGGGCGGCGAGGAGGCCGGCCGGATGTTCGAGCGCATCGAGCGAGGCGGTCAGTCCGGCCTGCGCCAGGCGGGCCGCAATCACGCCCGACTGAGCGGCGCGGCCGACCTGAAACGATTTGGTCATGGTGCCGAAATTGGCAACGAGGCCGGACGCCATCGAGGCGGCAATCGCCATGGCGGTGGACGCGCCGGGCCCGTCGAGGCCACGCAGCTTGGCGCATGCCGCGGCCGCCGCGATGGTGCCGAGCACCGCGCTCGGATGCCAGCCCTTGCGGTGCAGCGGCGTCGGCTCGCGCGCCAACAGTTCGGCCCAGACTTCGAAGCCGGCGACGTAGGCGGTCAGCATCTGGGCGCCGCTCGCGCCGCTGGCCTCGCCCTGTGCCAAGATGGCGGGCACCAGCACGGCACTCGGATGGCCGTCGAGGCTGACGTCATCGTAATCGAGCACGTGCGCCGCCACGCCATTGATCAGGGCGGCGCTTTCGACGCTGCGGTGCCCGCCCGAAGGAATAAGCGACGCGCTCGGCGCGCCGGGCGCTGCATGGCTGCCGAGCTCGCGGTCGACCAGCGCGATTTCGGCATCGCGCGCGCCGGCCACCAGCACGCCGAAGCAATCGGCAATGCCGGAACGGGCAATAGCGCTTCCCTCCGAAGGGATGTGCCGCAAGGTAACATCGGCGACGAAACGGCCGAGCTGCAATGTCAGCGAACTCATGGCATCTCTCCTTCGGAGATTGGTGCACGTCCCTGCGTTAAGCGAAGACTTACATCCGTATTCTGAGGTCTTGCGTCTACGGCTTCCAGCCCTTCTGCCAAGCCGGTGGCGTCTTGGCGTCGATCAGGATGAAGGCGATGCGGCATGGCTTGGTGCCGTTGTTGACCCAGGCGTGGTTGGTGCCTTGCTGCACCAGCATGTCGCCGGCCTTGACGTGCACTTCGCTGTCGTCGAGCAGCATATCGATCTCGCCGTCGAGCACGAGCGCGTAATCGATGGTCCGGGTGCGATGCGTGTTGGCGTGCCGTGCATAGCCTTGCGTCGCCGGGTCGATGCCCATCGACAGCAGAATCTGGTGGTGGTCGACCGGTCCGCCGCCGCCGCTCACCGGTGCGAAATCGACGATGCGAAAGATCGTGCCGTTCGGCGGCGGCGGCACGCCGACTTTGGTTTGCGCGCGGTCCGCCGCGCCGGCCATGTCGACGGGAAACTCGGTGGTGACCCACAGCATCGTCATCCCGTTCGCGCCGCGCTGCACGGCCGGAAGTGCCGCGTCGAACAGCGCCACCGCCTTGCCTGACGCGTCATGGCCGGTCACGATCCGGCGCGTCGATTTCACTTCCATTCTCGCTCCCTCCCGTTGTGCTGCCGGCGGGCGCCGCGCTTGATCGGCTCGCCACCGCGCCATAAAGGTGAGGCTCGTTTTTGCCGGGCGCCGCGCGCAAAAGCAAGAAGCGGAAGCGATGCCGGCGCGTAGGGGAGGGGTGCCGTGACTGCCGAGCCGCCGCGTTCCTTGCTGCAATCGTCCGAAGATCCGGGCACGCAGTACGACCGTGCGCCGAGCTTTGCGTCGATGGTGAGCGACCGCGACGTCATGGTGAAGATGCGCGACAGCGTCGAAATCTGCGTCGACGTTTATCGCCCGGACGCCGCTGGCAAATTTCCGGCGCTGCTCGCCTTTGCGATCTACAACAAGGATATTCAGGGGCCCGACATGGCGGCGGCGCTGCCGCCGCAGCCGGCCTGGGCGCCGCTATGGACCGGACCGCTGGAAGCCGGCGACACCACGTTCTTCGTGTCGCGCGGCTATGTGCACGTTATCGGCTCGCCGCGCGGGGTCGGCAAATCGCAGGGCGGCGGTTCGCGCGAATGGGATTGCTACGACCTGATCGAGTGGATCGCCGCGCAACCGTGGTGCGACGGCAATGTCGGCATGGTCGGGATTTCCGGCTTCGGCGCCGAACAGCTTGCCGTGGCCAAGAAGCAGCCACCGCATCTGCGTGCGATTTTTCCGTTCGACTCGCGCGGTGCCTATGGCGAGCTTGGCGGCTTTCGCGACGAATATCCGGGCGGCGTCATTCATCTGTTTCGTTATCTGGTCGGGCATTTTTCGGCGCTGCATCAGCACAAGGGGCCGCCCGCTCCGCTGCCGGAACCGCGCGAAAAGTTTTGGCGCGAGGCGATGGCCAATCCCGACTACAAGATGTACCCGCACGTCTACAATCTGGTCGCACAAAAGGGCCAGCACATGCCGCCCCTGTTCAACGTACTGATCGATCCGTTCGACAGCGAAGCGGCGGTGCAAAAAAGCGAGGCCGAGTTCG
>Ga0126371_10003657_pt1 | contig 13486 bp, 9 predicted proteins | sample PanSoiMetaPlot_4_FD_110145 | JGI IMG/M metagenome (GOLD analysis project Ga0126371, IMG submission 110145) | Tropical forest soil microbial communities from Panama - MetaG Plot_4 | ecosystem: Environmental > Terrestrial > Soil > Tropical forest > Bulk soil | place: Panama | collected 2016-02-17 | reverse complement strand
GTTAGGCCCGCTCGACCGGGTACTTGCGTCCATCGCGCCAATGTCGAAACCGGCGAGCGAGCCGGTGACCTTTCCCCCTCCATTCATCGGCACTTGTTGACCCGTGACGGGATCAATCCCAATCTGGCGGCTGAAGAACAGTAGGTCTCCTGAGCCGCCCATTGCGAAGTTGAAAATGCCGGCATTCTCAAGGAAGAACTGGCGTTTTTCTGGAAAGAATAGTTTGTACGGAGTGAGGTTGAACTGCTGCGTGTCTACGTCCGCGTCAGCGAAATCGGTATTGCCAGTCAAATTGGCAACTAAGTTGGAACGGAGGCCGACTTTCACGTCCACGCCTCCTGTGTAAAGGGCTTCTGTACCGGGAGTGAGGCCAGCCGAGGTCGCGGCTGGTGGTAAATGATCGAAGCCGGTCAGGCCGTAGGGTTTCACGATGAACAAACGGCCACTGCCGATTTCAGAGATTCCATGCAATTCGCCAGCTTGGCTGATCTTGTTCGAGCCAAAAGACCTGCGCCAAGCGGACCACAGGTCTTGTTCGTTCTTTCGACGAATGAAACGCTTGAAGTTGATGCCCCACACCACTTCATTCGTCTGCATGAAGTTCAGCGTTGAAAAGGGAATGGCGACGGTGGCGGTCCAACCCTGCGACGTGATGCGCGCCTCAGAAAGCCATACGCCGTCCCATCCTGAGTCGCCGTCACTGCCGTCGTCCTGCGGAGGCTGCTCGTCAGTAATCAAAGCGTCGCGCTGTGTGCCGAGCGGGTTGAATTGAAACACGTAGGCGTTGCGCCGGTTGTGCGAGGAATCGATCACAATCTCAAAATAGTCGTCGAGTTCCTGGCTGACATCGCGACGCAGTTGCGTGGCGACAATCTTCCCCGACTCCGAATCCAAGCAAGAAATGCCGAAATAGACTTCGGTTTTCGTATAAAGAATGCGCACTTCCGTGCGCTCCGTGGGTGGCTGTCCTTCGTAGGGCTCCCGCTGGGCGAAGTTGGCGATGGGCTGGGCTAGCTGCCAGAGCGGATCATCGACGCTGCCATCCATTTTTGGCGAATGATCTACTCGCACTGCATTCGCCATGCGAAGGGGCTGCGGGGGCACAGGGTTCTGAGATTGACCCGAAAGAGTTCCTGCCGACAATAAGCCGAGCAGCAACAAGCGTGAAGGGCCATACGCTAATCGTATTGGGCTGGGCGCCGTCTTCAACTATCGGCTCGCTTCAAAGACCTGGATCATTGCCGGCGAAGAGCCTTGCCGCCTGGCGGCGAGATATAACCGACCAAGGTCGGGCGAGAAAAAGCTCGTGCGCGCCCCTTTCACGGTGGGAATTCGGGCCACCTCTTTGTAGTGGTCGGCGTCTTGTTGTTCAAAAACCGAAATGGCCCCTTCACCGCCTGAGGCGTAAATGCGTTTGCGTGATTGATCGTAGAAAACGTCGTCGCAATCGCCAACAGCGGAAAGCTTTTGCACGATCTTCCCGTTGCCGGTATCCACGACTAGCAATCGCGCCGGATAGCGAGTCACCACGAACAAGCGGTGATCTGTTTCGTCCAGCGCCATCGCATAGTTGGCGAGCGACATACCTGTGCCCCAAGTTTTGACAATCGAGTGCTTCTCTCGATCCACGACGGCAATTTTTCGCGATTTCGGCAGGTTCACATAAATTCGAGGACTATTCTTTTCGAGTTGGAACGATTCAGGATGTGCGTCCAGCTTGGTTTCTGCGATCTTGTTCCCGTCCGTGTCTAGCTCTGCGAGCGCCCCGTCGCCATAGCCGACATACACACGCTGACGATTGGAATCGAATCGAAGGTTGTCGGCATCGTCGCCGTACTCGATGGTTTTGAGGAGCTTCAGCGAAGTGCCATCAAACATCTTCACTGTGCCATCTTTTGAACTCGCCACAAATAAACGATCATTGCCTGCGACGAATAGGGCGCCTTGAGGCTCTTTAAGCCCAGAGATTGTATTCGCGCGTTTACCTGCCTTGAGATCGATGACCTCAAGCGTATTGTTGCCAAGCGCCGAAACAAACAGCCTCTCACCCTTAACGTCCATCGACATGTGGTCGATGCGCCCTTGCACGTCCGGCAGTTCGATCGTTTTCTCCAGTCTCAGGGGTTCGTTTGCCTGAGCTTTTGCGAGGGCTGCAAACAGGAACGGTAGGATTAGAAAGAGTATTTTTCTTCTCACGGCTTGCTCCGATCTTGAGTAATAGCTTCGTATACGATCAGGCGTGCAACGGCCTGCCCATTTTCCTGTTGCTCGGGCGCATAGACACGATGCGTCGTTGAATCGACTGCAAGACTGTGGACCATCTTCTGGACGGGGAAGTCCTCAAGCTTCCGATAGTGTTCTGCGTCTTGTGCTTGAAAGACAGAGATGAATCCGCTGGAACACGCCACATAGATTCGCCCAAGTCCACGATCAAATTTAACCACGTCAGCGCCCGCTGGCATGGGAAGGTGCGCGATCGATTTGTGGCTGTCCAAGGCAAAGACGGTAAACGTTCGATTCCCACTGCAGAGCATGAATGCGCGATGGTGCTCCGAATCCACAGCCATTCCGTGGTTGAACTTGCAGCCGTCCACGGGGTATCTCCCGACTATCGCGTCGGTTGCCGGATCAATCTCCGCGACCTCATTCGTGTTTCTCAGATTTACGTAGACCTTGCGTGCCGATGAATCGTATTGCGGCATGCCCGTTTCGCTAGCGAATTCTATAGTTTTGACAATCTCATCTTTGTCGACATCCACCACCGTTACGGCCTTGCCGAGAGTGTTGGAGACATACACTTTGCGAAAGGTAGCGGCATACGTGCTCCCGTTGGGCTTGGCTGCGGTGGCGAGGCGCTTGATTACAGACATTGAATTCAGGTCGACAATGCCGATCTTCTCTTCGCCCCAGTCGGATGTGTAAACCTTGCGTGTTTCAGGAACGAATTCGAGGCCAGTGATACCGGGCACGCCGGGAATCGCTTTGACCAGTTTGTTTGTCTTCATGTCGATTACGTACAGAATCCCGGGACCCAGGTGCGCGGAAAGCAGGAAATGATCCTCATCGTCTGTCGTCAGGTAGTCGAACCGCTGGCCTTTGGGACCGGGGAGCTCAATCGTCGCAATCTGCCTCAGCGTTTGGCCGGGCAAAGAGGCCGCCAAGAGCAGCAAGGCGATAAGGGACTTTGCGGCGACGCTCATCGCCGTCGCCGAAAGCCCAGCCCGGGAATGATCGTGTCCAGCCATCAATCTGCCTCTTCCGGTGGCCGGACCGCCGCAAACTCACGATACAGCACAAGGTCGTAAGCGATTTTGAGCGTCCCGGCAATAAAGAACGGAACGTCAATCAATGCGGGGCGGGAGAACAAGAAGCCTGCGAACATGGGGCTAATTGCGGCTCCTGCCGTCCTTGCAACTCCCGTGATTCCTCCGGCTGCGGACCGTTCTTCAGGCCGCACTACGGCCATCGTATAGGACTGCCTCGTCGGCACGTCCATCTGGCTGATGCTGAATCGGGCGAGCAACACCAGCACGGCGAGCGTGAGGTTTGGCATCAGCGGCACAAGGATGAGCAAAACATTCGACGGCAAATGGGTGACGACCATCGTCCGCACCAGTCCTATGCGAGTCGCCAAGCGCGATGCAAGCAGAGCGGAGATTCCGGCCAGGACATTGGCCCAGAAGAAAATAAGGCCGAGCTTCACCGGGGCAACTCCGAATCGCAAATAGAACCAATACGCGGCAAAGCTTTGCACGACGAAACCACCGCCGAAGGAGTCGAGGGCGAACAGGCTCGACAACTTCAAAACAATCGAGCGGGAACGGCCAACACCGAGGAAATCTCTTTGGGAGACTCCACTTGCTGGCATCACTGACAGATCGACTTCCGCGGAGGAAGACAAGCGTGTGAATAAGAACGCGAGGGCGACTCCAAGGGCGGCGTAGAGAAGGACTACTACACGGTAGCTGTCGGAGGTAGAGAGGGACGCCTTCTGGACGACCCCCGCAGCTGCGCCGCCGCAGAATGCGCCGAGAGCCGTGGCAAACGAACCTGCCAGCGTGTACCAAGCGAACACTTCCGTACGACTACGGGCAGGAACCACGTGGGATAGTGCGGCCTGTTCGATCGAAAGGAACGGCCCGACTTCATGACCGCTCGGACTGATTACGCCGATGGTCCCAGCGACGATCAGGAAGAGAAGATTCTTTGTTGACGCGAATGCGATACCGGCGCCAGCCATGAGGAAGGCCCCGACGATGAGCATGCGCCGTCGCCCGATACGGTCGGCTCGCGTCGTAAGCAGAAGGGATATTGCGATATCACCCGCGAGCGTCAACGTCAGAAGGAGTCCCACCTGGGCCTCGGTAAGGCCGAGACTCACCAAATAGAAAACGAGAATCACGGAAAGCGCCCCGTAGGCGAACAGGCGCGTGAACCGGGTAACGAACAGGACCACGCCGTCCCTTGGCAAAACACGGAGCGAAGCCGGTATGAGACTCCCCATCGACATCGAACTCTCTAGCTGAACGTAGTTCTCTTTTCTCAGGCCCGTACAGCAACTACTGAGCTCCCACTGCTTCGTACACAACCATCCGCGCGACGGGCTTGCCGTCCTCTTCCTGTTCCGGCGTATAGAGCCGGTGGGTTTTCAGGTCCACGGCGACTGTGTGTACCGCGTGTTGGACTCGAAAGTCTTCGAGCTTGCGGTAGTGGTTAGCGTCGTCTTGGTGAAACACGGAAATCGCTCCGCTGTAACAAGCCACATAGATGCGCTGAAGCCCCGAATCGAACTTGATGACATCCGGTCCACCTGCGAGTGGCAAAAACGCTGTCGGAGCGTTTTTGTCTAAGTCAAAAACGGTCATTAGCTCGTTTCCTTCACAGGAAAGGAAAGCGCGGTGGTGGTCCGGGTCAAGCGCCATGCCGTGATTCCCCTTACATTTCCCGACCGGGTACCGGCCTACAACTTCGTCGGTCGCCGGATCAATGACCGCAAAAATGTTCTGGTCCTGCAGATTCACGTAGACCTTCCGCGCCACGGGATCGTATTGAGGCATCCCCGTTTCGCTGTCAAAGTGCAGTGTCTTCACGATCTCGTCTTTGGTTACATCGACGATCGCTTCCGCTTTTCCTCGCTCATCCGAAACGTACAGTTTGTGGAACGGAGCAGCGTATGCGCTCCCGTCCGGCTTCGATTCTGTTTTCAGTTTCTTGATGACTTTCATCTGCTTCAGGTCCACCACGCCAATCGTGTTGTCGTGAGCGTTGGAGGTGTAAAACTTCTTCAGTTCGGGAACGTACTCGACGCCTTCAGCACCGGGCGTGTCGGTGACTGTGGCGACGACTTTGTTCGTCGCCACATCGATCACGTAGGTCTGGTCCGCGGCCAGATGCGCGGAAATCAGGTAATGGTCGTCCTCGTCTATGGTCAAGTAGTCGAAGCGCTTTCCTCCGGGGCCCGGCAGATCGAATTCCGCTACCTTCTTGAGTGTCGGAGCATTTGTTTGTGACGGCGATCCTGGGACCGCCGTCAACATCACGAGCGCGCAGAAGGAGAGCAGCCGAGCCATTCGAACGGAGTTCATCATTTCACCGCGATCTTGCTTAAAGCTGCTTTAATGCCAGCACCTACGGATTCGGGCGTGCCGACAGACCAGAAGTGCATGAAAAACAGGCGCGGTTCTTCGGTCAACATATGGCTGTGTAGAGCTGTCACCGAGATATGGTGATCGTGAAGCTCCGAGATAACTGCATTGACCTCGTCTGCAGTCATCACAAAATCGCCAGTGGTCGCGACCTTGCCGGATTCCGCTTCCTGAAAATTGATACTCTCCGCAACCCCGGCTGCGGGGGGAATTGTCGTTCCCGCCATCGTGATAGCCGCGCTCCGCCCTACGCCATACGAGAGCACTCCGCCTTTGAACGTGCCCTTTCGACCGACAGCGTCCTCGACGCCTTTCACCCAGGCTGGCGGGGCACCTTCTTCGGCTGCGGCAGCTGGCTTTTCAAGTGGTGTTTTAGAAACAGCCAAGGCCGAATGCAACGAAGCCGCCAACTGTGCGGCGGGGCCGTGACCCATGTAGTGCATGTACATAACTCTTGGGTTTTCGTCGAGAAGATGATTGTGCACCGCAGTAATCTCAAAACCTGACGAACGGAGCTTTGCCATGACTGGATTCACTTCGTCCTGAAGCAATACCAAGTCGCCCATCACCATCGCATTGTCGTCGGTTCCAAGAAACGCTGCCCACGAACCCAGCGCAAGTCCGGGCTTGATTGCAACACCGTGAACCGAAACATGTAGGTCGGTCCTCGGGAAACCCAATTTGTAAACGTCTCCAGTTTTCTGTCCTGACCTTCCTAGTGCTTGGTCGATCGGCGCGGTAGTTACTCCTTGGCCGCGAGCTACGACCGGAATCAAGAACGCACATATCATCACGAAAACATGCACTCCGCGAATCATCATCAGTCTCCTTCTACGAAACAAAGTTTCCGTACATAACACTAGAGCTGGAATTCATTTGGGTGGACCTGCCGAATCTGGAGCGGCTAGCTTCGTTGTTACCCGAGTTCCCGGCCGCAACTCGTCGGTTCCTCTCGCGGCAACTTCGTCGCCTTCGCGCACGCTGCCAAATACCTCGATCGACTTGCCGTCCAGTTCGCCGGTCTGGACGTTGACCCATTCCGTGTTCCCGTCGCGAACGCGAATCACGAACGTAGCCTCTGTGGTTCTGGCAACAGCCGATGTTGGAACGAATAGCGTAGGTTCCGTCCGGTGCACCGGCCAAAGCACTTCGGGGAACATCCCAGAACTCAAGCGCCCGTCCGAATTGTTCACGTCTAGTTCAACCGGCATCGTCCGCGTTTTCACGTCTACGGAATGAGCAACACGGGCAATCGTCCCCGAGAATGTTTGACTGGGGAACGCCGGAACGCTGAAGTCAACTTTGCTTCCGATGTTGATACCCGTTGCGTATCTCTCAGGGATGGGAACAACGAGCCGAAGCCTAGCTGTCTTTTCGACGCGTACCATCGGCATGGCCGCTCCCGAGTTGCTTGTGGCAGGCCCCACAAGAGATCCCGGATGTACATTCCGTTCTGTGACAATGCCGTCGAAGGGAGCCCGAACTTGGAGATACCCTTCGATTTCTGTGACCGACTTGAGTGCCGATTTCGCCGCTTCCGCGCTGTCGCGGAGGGCTTGGAGCCTTGCACGGTCAGCTTCGACGGCTTTCTGAGCGATCTCCAGATCATTCCCGGCGACCACTCCAGGAGTAGCAGAAGCGCTCTTCAAACGTTCGTAGGTGCTCTCGTCAGAAGCGAGCTTGGCTTCCGCCTCCGCTCGCTGCGCCTCGGCGGCTTGGAGTTTGGATTGCGCTTCGGCGCGCTGTGCCGCAACTTCGGGCGCAACTAAGTGGGCCATCAGCTGTCCAGCCTTCACGCGCGACCCGCGATCCACGCTGATCGAATCAACATAGGCCGTGACTTTCGGAAAGACCGCCACAGCCTCGTACGCTTGCAGCTCTCCAGGCAGTCGGCTCGTAATGGACAACTTTTTCGATACGACTTTGACAACCTCCACGCTTGCCGGCGCCGACGCGCTTTGGGCGCTCACGTTGGAGCCCGAATTCGAACCGCATGAATCGCAGAGTGTGAGGGCAGTTCCGAGAACCAAGATTAACGGAAGTTCCATTCGTATCATGCCGCTCCTCCACCCGCTGGATTTGGATTACGAGCAAACGCACTCGCGGGGTCATCGGGGTCCAGCGACGGCGATCTGACAGCCGCGCCTCCTTGCACCAGGGAAAACACAAGCGGCAGAATCAGAAGCGTTGCCGCTGTGGCAAACAAGAGGCCTCCGATGACCGCGCGCCCAAGCGGAGCCGCCTGCTCACTTCCTTCGCCGACTCCAAGAGCCAGCGGAATCATTCCGGCAATCATCGCCATGCTGGTCATCAGGATCGGCCTCATACGCGTTCTCGCTCCATGAATCGCCGCTTGGCTCGCTGAGTTTCCGGCCAGCCGATATTCCTCAGCGAATGTCACTAACAAAATTGCGTTCGCCACAGCGACGCCGATAGCCATAATTGCACCCATGAAAGACTGGATGTTTAGACTCGTGCGAGTCACCAGCAGAACGAAGAGCACTCCACAGATGACCGCGGGCACAGCGGACAGCACTACGAACGCGAGCCTTAGTGATTGGAAGTTCGCTGCAAGCAGCAGGTAAATCACGAGAACCGCAAGCAGTAACCCAACGGCAAGGTTGGTCAAAGTCTGCTTCATTGGACCGATTTGTCCCCGGACCGTGACCTTGACTCCCCGAGGCGCAGACCCTGCGCGGTTAATCGCCGCGTCCAGGTCGCCTGAAACGCGGCCCAGATCCTCTCCAGATACATTCGCAGTGAGCGTCACCATTCGCTGCCCGTTTAGGCGGTGATATTCGCCAACGACAGTTCCATAGCCCACTTGAGCTACGTCACCCATGAGCGGGTGTTCAGCCGCTCCTTGTGTCACCGGAATGTGCTCGACATCCTGGATTGAGGTCACGTCAGACTGCGGAACCTGCACTTGCACCTGATATGCGACTCCCGACCTTGGATCTGCCCAATAATTCGGCGCGACGAAACGGCTGGAGGACGTGGCTGCAAGGAATGATCGCCCAATGCTCCCGGTTGTAACCCCCAACTGTCCGGCACGCTCCCGGTCTACGTTGATGTCTATGCTCGGATAGTCGAGCGGTTCGTCGTACTGAAGGTCGCGCAGCGCAGGAATCTTGGCTACTTCCGTTCGAACTTTCGCGGCAAAAGCCCGATCAGCTCCGAGGTCAGGTCCGCTGACATTGACTTCCACGGGCGTCGGAGCGCCGAAGTTCATGATTTGAGTAACGATGTCACCTGCTTCGAAGGAGAACTGGCAACCGGGAAATTTGTCAGGCAAGAGCTTCCGCAGCCGTTCCTCGAACTCTTCCACGCGAATGTTAGCTTCGGGCTTCAAGGCCACGCGCAATAACGCTTCATGCTGACCGCTGCTCCAAAGATAAATCGCATTGATGGGATAGCTGGGTGGAATGGCGCCCACGTACCCCAAAGAGATGGCAACATTCCCTGGACCAGCCGCCTCCTGAATCGAGCGCAGCACACCGAGGGTGAGTCGCTCTGTAGTTTCCACTCGGGTTCCGGTCGGTGCCCGGAACCTCAGAAGAAGTTGATTCGAGGAAACGCGCGGAAAAATCTCTCTTCCGAGATATGGCCCGAGTAGGACAACCACCAAAATTGAAGCGAGAACGTACGCCGAAACCGTAAGTCCCCGAACTGCTGTGAGCCGGTTCAGAATCCGTTCGAGCCTGTCCCTCACTCGGTGGAGCAACGAAGGCGAATCCTCGCCTTCCGGTGCATGCTCGCGCAGAATCCACGTTGACAATACCGGCACAAGAGTACTCGACAGGAAATAGGAAGCGGCCATGGCAAAACCAACGGCGAGCGAGAGAGGTACGAAAAGCGAATGCGACACTCCGGTCATGAAGAAGGAAGGAACAAAGACTGCGAGAATGCACAACATCGCAAGAAGCCGAGGAATCTGCACTTCCTTACTTGCCTCCAGGACTGCCACCGCTTTGCCTCGCCCCTGCCCCAAGTGATTGTGAATGTTTTCCATCACCACGGTGGATTCATCGACAAGAATCCCAACCGCTAGTGCCAAGCCTCCCAGCGTCATGATGTTGATGGTCTGGCCTGCTCCCCAAAGTGCTACTACCGCCGTTAGCAGCGCAAACGGAATCGTGGTCACAACGATAAGGGCGCTCCGCCAGTCACGTAAAAACAACAGCACCATCACTCCTGTTAGGAGTGCGCCAAGGAGCCCTTCCTTCACTACGGAAAATAGGGAGTTCCGAACGTAGGACGATTGGTCGAATTCGTAATCGATCTTGATGTCTTCTGGAACGACGGACCGGAATTGCGCCAGGCTGTTTTTCACTTCATTGACAACAGTCAGAGTCGAAGCATCGGCGCGCTTCGTAACGGGAATGTATACGGTTCGCCTGCCGTTCACCTCGGCGTAACCCGTAACGATATCGCTTGTGTCTTCAATCGTTCCCACGTCGCGCAAAAAAACCGTCGGTCCCGCTCCCGTGCGAATCGGAAGGTTTAGCAGGTCTTTGACATTGCTGACGACTGAATTGATCGGCGCGAGTCGCAGCAAATCTCCCGTGCGGACGTTTCCCGCAGGCACAATCGTGTTGCCCGCGCTGAGCGCCTGAATGACCTCATCTGGCGCCATGCGGTAGGCGCGAAGACGATCGGGGTCAACGCTGATAACAATAGTCCGCTGATTCCCTCCGAACGGCGGCGGCGCGGAGACTCCCGGCAGCGTCGCGAATAAAGGCCGCACTCGATTGAGAGCCAGATCCTGAATTTCTCCCACGCTTCGCGTGGCGCTAGAAAACACTAAATAGCCGACCGGAACGCTGCCGGCATCAAAACGCATGATGAAAGGAGAAACCGTTCCTGGAGGCATGAAGGCGCGAGAGCGATCCACGTAGCCGACCGTCTGCGCTGCTGCCTGGCTCATGTCTGTGCCCGGATGAAACGTGAGCTTCAGCAACCCGACGTTTTGGATGGATTTGGATTCAACCGACTCAATGCCCGTGATGTAGAGGAAGTGATACTCGTAGTAGTAAACGAGATAGCCTTCCATCTGCGCTGGCGACATTCCCCCGTAGGGCTGAGCAACGTAAATCACCGGCAAATTCAAGTTTGGGAAAATGTCAATCGGCATGCGCACCAGGGCAAGAACCGAGCACAATGCGACTCCGATGACGATGACAACTACAGAGATTGGGTTACGAAGTGCGGCACGAAGGAGCCACATGGCTATGGAGCTCCTTGTGTGCTGGTGTGCAGAGATTGGATAAACGGCGCAAGATCGCCTTGGGCTGCGGCAACAGAAGCGAGATTCTGCCAAACAGCCAGCCGCGCCAACGCGTCGTCAATTTCAGCCTGCACGAGAAAACTTTGAGCGTCAGAAACATCCACAAGCGTAGCAAGACCGGCTTGGTACCGTGCGCGTTCTTGGGTTTCTGTTGTACGAGCGGCGTCTAGTTCAAGAGGCGTGTTCTCCGCGACTTTTCGAGCGCCATCGAGCGAGGCTTGCGCTTTGTGGAGTTGCCCTGTCAGGTCTTGCAACGCCTGGTCATACCGCGCCTCCTCCGCGCGCTCGTTCGCCGCCTCCGCAGCCTTTTTCGACTTGATTGAAAAGATATCGAACACCGGGAACGTCACCATCAGACCGGCTGCCCAATTCGCACGATCCGGCCCCAAACCTTCACTTCCGCCAAGGAATTTCCCGGTGGGATCGACGCCGCTTCCGCGTCCCATGACCACCGATTGCAGATACAGCTTCGGATAATACGAGCGGTCTAGGGCATGCACGAGCGACTGCGACTCTTGGACGCGTGCATGTTGGACTTCCGCGGCAGGGTTTGCGGATATAGCAGTTGGTCGCGGACCGGTCGCCGGTGGTGCGCTGAGCAAAATGCTTTCCTTAACGTCCACTGCCACATCGGCAATGCCGAGAATATCTGCGAGTTGTGCGCGGCTTATCGCTTCCTGCTGCTGCGCCCTCGCAAGGTTGACTCGGGCTCTGGCGAGTTCCGCATCCGCCCTGGATGCATCAGCACCCGCACGAAGTTGATTGTCCACAAGGACGTGGACGGATTTTGTGAAGGTTTCGCGTCGCTCGACATCTGCCTGAGCTGAGCGGATAGTCTGCTCCGCTGCGAGCAATGTCAGGTAAGCGTTCACAGTGGCGATGCCGACATCGAGGCGTGTTAGAGACGCTTCCGACGAGGCGCGGTTCTGAACCGCGCGCGCTGCGTCCACTCTTGCGCCTCGATATCCGAAGTCAACTGGCTCCCAGGAGAACAGCAAACCGCCCGCGCTTCCCCAGGCGCTGCTGTTCGACGGCGACAACGTCACGGGCCCGGTAATCGGAGCGATGACGGAGTTTGGCAGAGTCAACCCGGCAATGTTGTTGTCTGTCGCGCGATTGGACTGCCAAAGAACTTCCGTCCGAGGCAAGTAGCTCGTTCGTGCGAGGCCCACACCTGCCTCTGCCGAGTGCTGACGTTCGAGCGAAGCACGAACAGCCGGATAGTTCTTAAGCGCAAAATCCACCGCTTCTTCCAGCGTAAATACTCTTGACTTTTGCTGGTCTGACTGCGCTGATGCAGGCATGCTGGCGGCCAGCATCAAAACCACGCTTATTCCCGTTTTCCAATACGCACGATGATTTGCAAACACGTCCGTCTGCTCCTCAATTCACTTCTGTGGTGCGTGGTAGAGTCCTTCGATCAATTCCATCCCCCGCTCCAGCAGTTTGTCGTCCGAGATTCCTTGGCGGGCCCAGCCTTTCAATATCTGGTCCACGCCGTAACCCTCTCTGCGGCCAAACCGGTCATCCGCGAGGTCTGCGTCGTGAATCATTTGGCCGATCACTGCAACCTTCGGGTCGCGGACGTGAAACTGTTTTGTGAGGGTTTCAAACGTGCAGTCATCTCCGCGGTGTCCGAACCCTTCTTCATGAAACATGTCGAATGGTACGCCGCCGGTCGGCACGCGGTCCTCCGGTGCGAAAGCAAACCGTGCTTTAGGGTCGATAAAGTTTCGGATGAGCCACGCAGACGAACAGCGGTCGACACCCGGCCTTGGTCTGGTGACCCAGAGCCTGCCTTTGTAGTCCTTCGTGTTGACTTTGCGGGTGGGCGGGGTGGACCCGGGCCCGCGCAATGAGGCCGCGTGTTCTAGTAACTCCTTGACGCGCACTTGCAAAGGACTGTTGAAGAAGTCGACCTCGACAATCTCTTGGAAGCGATTCCGCAAGCGGCCGAGACGGCCACCAGTCTTTCCTTCCGCGCCTTTCGACGAAAATGCTTGAAGCTCCTGAATCAACTCCTGATATTCCCGTGTACGTGCTTCCGAGAAGCGGCCGATCAGCTGAGCCCTTGAGAGGTTATCGATCGATTCGACGTGAACCACAGATGCGTCGCCGCCGTATTTTCGAATCGCTGTCGCGAGCCATTGAAATCTCTCTTCGTTGCTGGGGTTGTTAGGGAGCAGGTAGCCCGAATTTCCGAGCGGCACGGTTCCGTAGCGCTGCAACTTTCGCCAAATCTCTACTCTTTGGCTGGCGCGCTTTGTCGGCAAGGTGAAAGTCATCAGCAGCCATCCAGCCGTGCTTCCGTTGCGTACGGTCATTTCGTTTCGATGTTATGTCTATAACGAGGATTACGTCAAGCAGGTGAAATGTGTAGGCCCTATTGGACTGAGGAGGTAGCTGGCTTTCCTTGGCCCACGATCACTAGTTTCTCGCGGAGGGCATGCTCCTGAGCGGCGAGAGGTAGGAACTGCTCATGCCAGAACTGAGCTCGTTCGGCGTCGGGGAGACCTGCCATAGCATGGACGACAGAACTCTCTCGTTTCGTGAG
>Ga0126371_10003655_pt1 | contig 13489 bp, 10 predicted proteins | sample PanSoiMetaPlot_4_FD_110145 | JGI IMG/M metagenome (GOLD analysis project Ga0126371, IMG submission 110145) | Tropical forest soil microbial communities from Panama - MetaG Plot_4 | ecosystem: Environmental > Terrestrial > Soil > Tropical forest > Bulk soil | place: Panama | collected 2016-02-17 | reverse complement strand
TGCGGCAGCAGCGTCCTGCGAACGCCGATGAGCGTATGGAACACGCGGGGAAGCGGCGTATTCCAGATATTGACGCCGTACATTCCAGAGGCGAATTCCGGCGCGCCGCTTCGAGCGGCTTGCACCAGAGTTTCCGCGGTGTGCGCGCGAGCGGCGGAGAGCACTCCGTCATGCCGGGCAATCCGCGTCCGCATGCGGAGAATATGAAAGAACCAGGAACCGTAGGGAGCCAGGAACGATGGCTGAAAGTCAAAGTGGAGAAAAGCCAGCGTTTCCGGCCGCTGGTGACGGCTCAGAAATTCCGAAAGCGCCGGACCTCGAAAATGATGGATCACACCGGTGGATAGGTAGATCTGCCCGGAATGGTCGGGCGAGAACGCGTCGCCATGAACAAAATGACAAGGGAGGTTCTCCGAGCGGGAAAGGCGGTTGGCTTCGCGGATCAACGCGGAGTTGAGATCAACTCCTAAAAGTTCCACGCCTTGCGAAACGATCTGCGTTCGTCCAGCGAGCCAGCGGAGCGTGTAGCCGATTCCACATCCAATATCTACGATCCGGAGCGGACCGGAGTGGCCCGCGGCGCGGATCGTGGCAATCGTGGCGGACACGGCGGCATGAACGCGCGGCCCGTGATAAAACTCCTCGCCGAGCCGCTGCATTTCCCAATGGATGCTCACCAGCAGCCGGTCGATTTCGCGAGCATCGAGAACATCATCCTGTGCCCGGAGTTCCTCTACGGCGCGCATGGCCTGCCGGTTGTGAAACTTTGCAAAAACGTTCAGAACATCCTGCTTGCGCACCAGCAGGCGTTCCAGGCTGTGCGGATCGTGCCGTACGATCAGGTCCGTGATTTCGGGCTGCGCCGGATTCCAGGAAGCAAACACAATTTCGAGATTAGTTCATGCAAGGAAGGCCGAAAAGCGCTCGCTGGCTTCGCGCGTTCAATCAGACACGGGGAAACGAGGAAACAAACTCAAAGCGACTAGAATTTACGCCGAGCGCAGGAAACGTGCCATACGGCCACGCTGCAGGGATTCCGCCGCAGACGCAGGCGGCTGTTCGGCCGGCTTGCGGCGCGCCAGCAGATACAACTGCTCGGCCAGCGCCGCGGCGGAGGCAAAGCGTTGCTGGGGATCCTTCGCCAAACAGGTGGACAGGACTTCGTCCACCGCTCCCAGGATAGAGCCGTTGATGCGCGAAGGCGGCAGCGGCATTGAAGACAGCACGTGGTTACAGACTTTCTGCAAGTTCTCGCCGGCAAAAGGCGACTTGCCGGTCAGCATTTCATAGAGCACCGCGCCCAGAGAGAAAATATCCGAGCGCGCATCCTGCGGGCGGCCCATAATCTGTTCCGGGCACCAGTAAGCCGGGGTGCCGAGCAGTGAAGTGTCGCCGCGGCGCTGATGGCTGGCGAGGCGCGCCATGCCAAAGTCCGTCAACTTCGGACGTGATTCGGTGGTGATCAGGATGTTGGCGGGCTTGATGTCGCCGTGAATGATATTGTGCCGATGCGCGACATGGAGCGCCGAGGCCACTTGCCCTGCCCAGGCACACGCGGTTTGAAAAGGCACGCTGCCATTCCCGAGCGTTTTTTCCAGAGACTGCCCTTCCACCAGCTCCATCACCAGGTACGGAGTGGACGTGGATTCCTCAATGCCCATGTCGTGCAGCGTGATGATCGCAGGATGCGAGAGTTTTCCGACCACACGCGCTTCGCGCAGAAAATGTGTGCGCGCTTCGCCGTGCGCGAGTTCCGCAGAAAGCAGCTTGATAGCGACGGGGCGGTCAATCAGCGGATCGAATCCGCGCACCACACGCCCCTGCGCGCCCGATCCAAGCGTTTCGAGAATTTGGTAGCGTCCGACTTGCACCGGTCCATCCCTCTAGGCGGTGTACTTCCCTCGACACAAGGTTACGCTGTGCAGAAAAAAAGAACGAATGGCGCAACAGTCCTGATTTCAAAGTACTTCCGTACCAGACCGCAAGTGGTGCACCGGATCGGAAGTCTTCCCAACCGGAAACGCCACCACAAGATATAGACAGCCTGGAAACTTTTTTCACCAGATTTTGCGATTTTTACTTGACACGCCTTGCGCGTAGGCCGATACTGCGAATCCAGATTCGGGGGACGTGGACGCGCCAGACGGGCCGAGTCGGGGAGTACCTCGGTCCGTTATTGACCCCACGCTCCATTCCGGTATCACCGCAAAAAACGAGCGCGAAGTAGTTGCTCCGCGCAGCGAGTCGTAGGCAGCGCGGGGTTTCCGCTGTTCGGCCGTGTGCGAACCGCACCGGCACTGGGCAGCGCATTCGTTTTTTACCGTGCTTTCGGAGAGAAAAGCGTCCACGCCCCCCGGGTCCAGTTGCGGGTTTCGGGCGAAACCCCAGCCCCCTGGCTTACAGGGGAGTAAAATAAAGAGGTTCCCCCGCCTGATTTCGGGAACCTGCGGCGGGGAGGAACAGGATGGCAACGGTGAAGCATGCACTGAGCGGCAAAGCGGTGGCGGCAAAGATGGGGGAATCCACCGGACTGGTATTCGAACGTTTCTTCACCGACGGGAAGGTCTCTCCGTTCGATAAGGTCGAATGGGAAAAGCGCACCGCGCTGATCGGCAACGAGAAGGGTGTCACGATTTTCAAGCAGGAGAACGTGGAGGTCCCCAAGGGCTGGTCGCAGACGGCCACCAATATCGTGGCCAGCAAATATTTCCACGGAAAGCCTGGCACAGGCGAACGCGAAACCTCGGTGCGCCAGTTGATCGGACGCGTGGTGGACACGATTGTCCGCTGGGGTGAAGAAGGTGGCTATTTCGCAGACAACGGGTCGCGCGATGCCTTTCGCGATGAGCTCACCCACCTGCTCGTCGAGCAGAAGTTGGCTTTCAATTCGCCGGTATGGTTCAACGTCGGTGTGCAGCCCAAACCACAGTGCTCTGCCTGCTTCATCAACTCCGTGCAGGACAGCATGGAATCCATCATGGGCCTCACCAAGACCGAAGGCATGCTCTTCAAGTGGGGCTCCGGCACGGGCACCAATTTCTCCACCCTCCGCGGCAGCCGCGAATCCCTCTCCGGTGGCGGCATCGCCTCCGGTCCGGTCAGCTTCATGAAGGGCTTTGACGCCTTTGCCGGCGTCATCAAGAGCGGCGGTAAGACGCGGCGCGCCGCCAAGATGGTCATCCTCAACATCGACCATCCGGACATCGTGGAATTCATCGAATGTAAGGTGAAGGAAGAAAACAAGGCCCACACGCTTATCGAGCAGGGCTATGACTCCTCCATCGACGGCGAGGCCTACAGCTCCATCTTCTTCCAGAACGCCAACCATTCCGTGCGCGTCACCGACGACTTCATGCATGCCGTGGAAGAGAACCGCGACTGGTGGACCAAGAACGTCACCGACGGCCAGCCTAACGAAAAGCTCAGCGCCCGCGACCTGCTCCGCAAGATTGCCGATTCCACCTGGCACTGTGGCGACCCCGGCATGCAGTATGACACCACGGTCAACCGCTGGCACACCTGCAAGACCACCTCGCGCATCAACGCCAGCAATCCTTGCAGCGAATATATGTTCCTGGACGACACGGCCTGTAACTTGGCCTCGCTGAATTTGATGAAATATCTCGGTTCGAACGGCCAATTCGAAGTGGAAGCCTTCTCTAAGGCCGTGGACGTTAGCATCACCGCGCAGGAAATCCTCGTCGACAACGCCAGCTACCCCACGGACAAAATCGGAAAGAATTCCCACGAATTCCGCCCACTGGGCCTCGGTTACGCCAATCTCGGCGCGCTGCTGATGTCCATGGCGCTGCCTTATGATTCCGACGAAGGCCGCGACGTTGCCGCCGCCGTCACCGCGCTCATGTGCGGTGAGGCCTACGCGCAGTCCGCGCGCATCGCCGAGAAGATGGGACCGTTCCCCGGCTACTCCGTCAACCGCGAACCCATGCTTGACGTCATCCGCATGCACCGCAACGCTATGCGGGGCATAAAGCCCGAAAATGTGCAGCCCGAGCTTTACATGGGCGCACAAGGCGCGTGGGATTCTGCCCTCAATCACGGCGAAAAGTTCGGCTTCAAGAATTCGCAGGTCACCGTGCTTGCTCCCACCGGCACCATTGGCTTCATGATGGATTGCGATACCACGGGCATCGAGCCGGACCTCGCCCTGGTTAAGTACAAGAAGCTCGTCGGCGGCGGTGTCATCAAGATCGTCAACAACACCGTGCCGCAGGCGTTGATGCAGCTCGGCTACACCCCAGAACAGACCAGCGAAATCGTCAGCTACATTGATAAGAACGGCAAGATCGATGGCGCTCCCTTTGTGAAGGCCGAGCACGTACCGGTCTTCGATTGCTCGCTGGCCACCACCGGCGGTCGCTCCATCGCCTGGCGCGGCCACGTCAAGATGATGGCAGCGGCGCAACCGTTCCTCTCCGGCGCCATCAGCAAGACCATCAACATGCCGGAGCAGTCTTCCATCGAAGACATCATGAACGCCTACATCGAGTCCTGGAAGCTGGGCCTGAAGGCCGTGGCCATCTATCGCGACAACTCCAAGTGGTCGCAGCCGCTCAACGCCGCCGGCAACAAAAAGGAAGAGAAGAAGGCCGAGGCTGCTCCGACCGCGGGCACGGTGGAGCCTGTGCAGCGTGAACTTTTCGCCCGCACGCAACGCGAAAAGCTGCCCGTTGAGCGCACCTCGGTCACCCACAAGTTCAGCGTGGGTGGCCACGAAGGCTACATCACCGTCGGCATGTACCCGGATGGACGCGCCGGCGAAATCTTCATCAAGATGTCCAAGGAAGGCTCCACGCTCTCGGGCGTCATGGATGGTCTGGCGCTTACTCTTTCCATCGGCTTGCAGTATGGCGTGCCGCTGAAGGTCCTGGTGGACAAGCTGCTTAACACACGATTTGAGCCCAGCGGCATAACCGCGAATCCCAACATTCGCTTCGCTACCTCCGTGCTCGATTACATCGCGCGGTGGCTCGGCGGGCGCTTTATCTCTGCGGATTATCTGAAGCTCAACGGCGCCGCGCCGGCCGAAGGAACGGTCGTCGCCCCCGCGGCGCCGGCGCTTGCTCCACAAGCAATTCCGGTTGCGCCGCGCCCCGTGGACCCAGTCAGCACCACACCGCGCGATGCCCACGAGGGCGCGCCCACCTGCTCCGAATGCGGCATGCTCATGGTGCCTAACGGAGCCTGCTACAAATGCGAAAACTGCGGGAGCACTAGCGGGTGCAGTTGATGCCGGCAAAAGGAATGGAGAACACGCGATGAGCGCACTCCCCACCGGCACGGCAGTCGTCGCAGTCAAGACCAGGGAAACCTTGAAGGCCCGGGGCTTTCTCCACGTGGTTAGGCACGGTTCCGGCCTCAACGCCTTCTACATCGTTTCCTACCACCAGATCGCGCGCACCGGCGTGCGTCCCAAGCCCATGCTGGCTGAAGGCGCGCAGGCGTTGATTGATCTGCTCGAAAAAGTCGGCGTGGATTTCCGCCTCCGCGAAGTCCGCGGCGCGCTCGAAGACGTCCTGCGCCTCGGCTCCGCCAACATTCCGGATCTGTGGCTCAGCGACGAGGAACTCCTCGCAAAGGGCCTAGCCGAAGCCTGAAATTTGCCCAACCCTCAATGCTCAAAGGCCGGAAGCAACTTGCTTCCGGCCTTTTCTTCTCCCTTCTAGATTGTTGTTACTGAAGGCGCTTCAACTGACAAATACTTGCGTTAATTGTGCCCCCTGCTCTATTCGATATTAGGCCGGTAGCCAGCAGGAGTTCCCCCACATAAACGCGCGCCGCGCCACCACGCCGCTAGCGTGGACGCGCGGACGGGCGCGGCGCTGCTGATCTCGGACGTGCCCGGAATCTTGGCATCAACGGCGGCGGCACGTGCCGCAGCGTTTCACCGCACAACGGGCACTGGTCGGAGCCTACCATTTCGGCCCGCATCCAATTCCCTTTTACTTGGCATTGCGGATTGACACACTGAACAGTGGAGCCCGGCATAATGGTCATTCTGAACTCCCCCAGCGGCCGCCAACTCATCCAGGCGGGGATGAGCTACTTCGCGGCCAGAGATTCACCGAATGGGCCGAGCGAACTTTGCGATTTTTGCGCTGCGTTAATGGAGTGTCAATGGGAAAGGAGTCCTACGGACAGGATCTCCTCATTTTTCCTGTGGAAAATTCCTTGCCCCCCGCCACATCCTCTGAGTTCATACGTCTTATTGCCAAGTTGGACGCTCGCCTCCGCGCCGAAAGAAAACGCCCGGGAAATGCGTAGTAAAACTAGAACAGGCCAGTTCCACAAGAAACCTGCATTCACGGAGGACACCATGCCCGGTTCGACGATCAATTACACCGTGGGCGGCAGCTTGCCCAACCTGCGGGGATTGGGTCAAAAGATTCTCGTGCTCGCGGCCGCAGTCTTTGGCCTGATGTTCTTTTTCTCCTGCGTCATTTCGATTCCCACGGGCAATGTTGGCGTGCTGACGCTGTTCGGCAAAGTTACTGGAGAAACGCTGGGAGAAGGCATCCACCTCATCAATCCCTTGAAGTCCGTTCAGAAGCTTTCCATACAGACGCAATCGGTGAAAGAAAGCGCTAACGTACCCTCCAACGAAGGGCTCATCCTGGCGCTGGACACTTCCCTGCTCTTTCATCTGGACCGCAGCAAGGCCGCCGACGTGTATCAGAAGGTAGGCGCCAACTATGCGGAGAAGATTGTCGAGCCCACGCTGCGCGCGGCCATCCGCGCCTCCACCTCTGCCCATAGCGCGAACGCGCTTTACACCAACGCCCGCGAACTTGTGCAGACCCAGATCCAAGAGCAACTCACATCCGAACTGGGGCCCCGCGGCGTCATCGTCGAAAACATCCTGCTGCGCGACGTGCAGTTGCCGGCCATGCTGAAAAGCTCCATCGAAGCGAAGCAGCAAGCCGAACAGGACGCACTGCGCATGAACTTCATCCTGCAGAAGGAAAAACAGGAAGCCGAACGCAAGCGCATCGAGGCGCAAGGCATCGCCGATTTTCAGAAGATTGTCGCGCAGGGCATCAGCGCGCAGTTGCTCGAATGGAAAGGGATTGAAGCCACGGAAAAGCTGGCGACCAGCAGCAATTCCAAGGTCGTGGTTGTCGGCAACACCAAAAACGGCTTGCCACTGATTCTCGGCCCCCAATAGGCTGGCCGGCAGTCGCCTTACTGCGGTTGCGGCGCAGAAGGCTTGGGTTCGTCCGCGGATTCCCCGGCGGGCAGCTGGGCGAGGAGTTGCGTTAGTTCGTCTTTCTTCTGTGTTAGCTCGTTCACCAGGGCATCGAGCTTCGCTTTGCCTTCGGGGTTATTCGCAAAATCCGGCTTAGAGTAGAAATCTTCGTTAGCCAGTGATAGCGCGCGCTGCGCCAGGTCCACTTCCTTCTTCATTTCCCGGATCTGTTGCTTCAATTCTTCCAGAGCTTTCTGCTCTTCTTCGTTCTTCTTGGCGTCGTCAGGGACCGTCGCCTTCGCATCCGGGGTTGCCGTTTCCGGTGTACTCGCCGGCGCTCCGGGCAGCGTCGCTTCTACCGCGGTAGCGCTTGTAACCTCGGGCTTCTCCGTTGGTGGTTTCAGGGTGTCGTTGTCTACCACGGGAACCGGCCTTTCCGACTTTTTCTGCGCCCGCGCCTTGCGCGCCGCCTCCGCCACGGAGGGTTGCTGATCGCTCTGCGCCTGCACGGGCGCGACGCACAAAAAGCTCCCGATCCATATCAGGGAGACGCCAATCGTGTTTGCGTGCCGCATGGCTTCGCCTCCTGCCTCGTTTGGGCTGTCCATTTGCAGAATACGCCCCGGCGCCGGGGAGCACAATTTCTCCCGCAGCGGCCTGCCGCCAATCTGCAAATCGCCTGTTGGCGCGGCGATGCTATCGAGCATCTATACTCTCGGCATGTGTTTCCCGGCAAAAGTCGAGGCTAAACCATAAGGCATCTCATAAATGGTGCTTGGGAGGGCACGGGGCCGTGCCGAAAAAGCTGGAATAGATTTGGGGCTTCCGCCCCTGAAGGGATGCTTTTCCTGCTAATTTTATGAGACTGGTTCTAAGATTCTTCCTGCTCCTCGCTCTTAGCCTTTGGGAGACCAGCCCGATAGGGGCCTTTCCTCTGCAAACCCCATCGTCTTCCCCACAGGCCGAGGCGCCTCCCTCCACGACCTCCAATGCACCAGGCACCACCAGTTACCGCCTTCCTCACGAAAAATACGAAAAGGCGGTCGCCTTTTCCCGCGCCGGCTACCGCCTCTATTTCCTTTCTGCCTTTTGGAACATTGCAGCGATCCTGTTGCTTCTGCGATTCCGATTTTTCAGCGCCCTCCGCGATTTAGCAGAATCAAGGACCACCAAGCGCCGCTGGCAGGCAGCCATCCTCGTGTTGGGAGTGTTTGGCTTGCTCGCCTTGCTGAATCTTCCCATCCGCATGTATTGGCATAGCCTTTCTGTCCATTACGGCCAATCCGTGCAGCCGTGGGGCAAGTGGTTCCGGGATTGGGGTAAGGCGGAATTTTTGCAACTCGGCCTGGCTTTTCTTGTGGTCCTGGTGGTATTCGCACTGATCCGCCGGAGTCCTCGCCGTTGGTGGTTCCACGCATGGCTCTGCGCCATTCCCTGCACGTTGTTTCTCGTGTTCATCGCGCCGCTTTACATCGATCCCCTGTTCAACAAATTCACTCCCCTCGAGAGAACCAATCCTGTGCTTACCGCATCCATCGTTACCTTGACCCGTGCGGCCAGACAGCCCATTGCACAGGATCGAATTTTCCTGATGGATGCGAGCAAAAACACCAATGCTATCAACGCCTACGTGACCGGCCTGGGTTCTTCCAAACGCGTCGTCATCTGGGACACTTCCATTGCAAAAACCAGCCCGGACGGACTGCTCTACATCGTGGGTCACGAGATGGGGCATTACGTGTATCACCACGTCATCAAGGGCACTTCGTTTTTCCTGGCCATGCTGCTGGCCGCATTATTCTTGGCGCATCGCCTGCTGCGATGGATGGTCCCCCGCTGGGGAGCCGCGTGGGGCATTCCTGGGGAATCCGACTGGGCCGCGCTGGGCGTTCTGCTCCTGCTGCTGCAGGTAATGAGTTTTCTAGGCGCGCCAATCGGGAATGCCTTCAGCCGCATGGAAGAGCACAACGCCGATGCTTACGGACTGGAAATCGCGCAGGGGCTCATCCCGAATGCAAATGAAGTGGCCGCGCATTCTTTCCAGGTTTTGGGAGAAGAAGACCTCGACGACCCCAATCCCTCGAAGTTCATCGTTTTCTGGCTCTATAGCCACCCGCCGCTTAACGAACGCCTGCGCTTCGCCCATAACTTCACGCCCGCGCAGGCAAATCCCGGGAGTCATTAGCCCGCCGCTCGGCGGCCATGTTTCCTTCGCAGAAATGCTGCCACCTTGTGGCGGTTTCCGCACACCGCCATCGAGCACCACCGGCGCTGCCGCGTCCGCGAATCGTCGTAGAAAAACAGGCGGCACTCGGGATTCGCGCAGCGTTTCACGGGCGCTGCTTCTCCTTCCACGATGAGTTCTGCCGCCGAACGCGCAATCGCCGCCAGCAGCCATTCCAGACCGCTTTCGCGCGCGATAAACTCCATGCGCCAGCGACTCTCCTGAGGAACAAGCTCGTCGTGGCCTTCCGTCACGCGCAGGATTTCATTGATGGGCGCAACCCAGGCCCTGGGGAATTCGTGGCGCTCTTCCACCGCGGCGAACACGGCACGCAAACACTCTCGCAAACGCAGGATCTTCAGCAAAACCGCGTCGACGGCCAGCGGCTCGCTCCGCACCAGCAACTCCAGGCGCTGCCCGCGGTCTTCGCTGACGACGCGCGCATTCACAAGAAAGCTAACAAACTCCTGCCAGGAGAGGTCATGCGCTTCCGGGACCAGATTAGCGAAATCAAGTGCCAGGCACCCGGCAATCAGTTTGGTAGTGTTTGCAGACTTAACCACCTAAGTTTCTCATGGTGGTTATACCCTTCTCGCCCTCTCGAATGCAACTTTTCCGAGCCGGTTCCCGTATCTTGCTGCAGGAAATTTTGTGACTTCCCTTTCCTCCAAGGCTTCCCTTCAGGAAGAATTGGAGTCGAAATCTCAATAAGGAGCCTTTGGTGGATAACCTCAGCTTACCCTCTTCCCGGACTCCTGATTTTGCCCAACAACCCTCGGCGGTATTCCCTGCGCCACGCCGAAATCCGGTGCTTTTTAACGAGGCCGGTCTGCGCGCCGGTTGGCGGCTTCTGATCTACATCCTTCTGGTAGCTGCCTTGGGCGCTTCTATTACCTTCGTTTTGCGAAAGGTCTATCCGCGTCCACGCAGCAGCTCGGGTGTGCCCACTCCGACGGCCATGCTCGAGCAGGAAGCACTCAGCTTTGCCTTGATCTTCGGCTGCGCCCTCATCATGTCCAAAATTGAAAAGCGTTCGCCCGGGGCTTATGGCCTCCCGGCCTCCGAAGCGTTCGGACGCAAATTCTGGCTGGGAGCTTTGCTCGGACTGGCGGAGATCAGTCTTCTGATCGGCCTCATTTCAGCGTTTGGCGGTTATTCCTTTGGCGGTCTGGCATTGGCAACCAAAGGCGTCCTTCGCTGGGGTTTGCTCTACCTGCTCATTTTTACGCTGGTGGGGTTTTTCGAGGAGTTTCTGTTTCGTGGCTACACGCAGTTCACGCTGGCCGACGGGATCGGTTTCTGGCCCGCCGCGCTCTTGTTTTCGCTGGCATTTGGCGCGGCGCACCTGAGCAATCCCGGGGAGGGCTGGGTTGGTGCAGGCAGCGTTGTTCTGGTCGGTCTCTTTTTCGCGTTCACCCTCTATCGTACGGGGAATCTCTGGTATGCGGTGGGCCTGCACGCCAGCTTCGATTGGGGCGAATCCTTTCTGTACTCCGTGCCGGATAGCGGCCTGGTTGTGCCGGGTCATCTTTCAAACGCTGTTCTGCACGGCCCAAACTGGCTGACCGGCGGCACCGTCGGCCCGGAGGGCAGCGTCTTCTGCTTCGTAACCATGGGCCTGCAATTCCTGGTGGTCATGTGGCTGTTTCCGAAACGAAGTTCAGGGGGGGTACCTTCGTCTCCTGCCCAAAGCGCGTAGGTTTGCCGTTTAGCCTCTCTTACTAGCGGACTAGTTCTGACACGAACACCAGATGCACTCCCTGCGCCTCCGCGCGCGGCAACATCTCCTTTAGCGCTTGCAGCGTTTCCGGGTGCGGGTGCCCGATGGCAATGGCCGCGCCTTTTTCCTTGGCTCCGTGAATCGCCAGTTCGAATTGCTTCTCGATGGCCGGCACCTGCTGAACATCATCCAGAAACGGCACGTTGCGGAATCCGCGGCGCACACCGGCTTTTCCCGCGGAATCGAAGGCCACCGTCGCCGCGGTCGTGCGGCTGTCAATGAAAAAAAAACCGCGCTGCTTCAACAGCGCCATCAACGCCATCATTAATTTCTCGTCCGTAGTGGCCAGTGAGCCTTCGTGGTTGTTCACGCCAATCGCGGTCGGCACGCTCTTCAACATATTTTCCACGCTGCGCCGCAACTCGTCATCACTCATGCCGGAATAAAGCTGTTGCGCCTCCGGAAGTTCGTTGCCCACGGCCTGCATCGGCAGGTGCAGCATCACTTCATAGCCGCGGCTTTTTGCCTCTTCCGCAATTTCGGTCGAGTGCGCATGAAAAGGGAGCACGGAAAGCGTCAGCGGCTCTCGCAAGGCGAAAATGGCTTCTGCTGCGCCGCTATCGCTGCCAAGGTCATCGAGAACAATTGCCAAGCGAGGACCACTTGTCGCATGAGGCGTGGGCCGCGGCGCAATAGCGCGCTCCTTCTTGGTCGCCCGGCTTTTGGTAAGGGAACGAAATTTCGAGGTGATCTTGTCGCAACCGCCCATCCAAACGGCCAGCCCCGCCGCGCACACGCCCAGAAGAAAGAAAATAGTAAATTTATTGCCGGTTTTCTTGCGGCCCACGAAAGGCTAAGCGGCCTTCTTCGCGGGAGTCTTCAGAAGTTGCAGTGCCTTTTGCAGGACCGGATCATCTGCCGAGAGCGGGCGCGGGCTCGGCGGAGGCTCTTTCTGTGCTCCCCCGGTATCTACATCTTCGCCATCGTCAGTCTCCGCGACGGCCACCGTGCGCACCACTTGGTTAGGGATTACGCCTTCCTCGAGGATGGACTTTCCGTCCGCATTGATGAAATTGCCGACCGTCAGGATAATCGCCGCGCCGTCTTCCAACGGGATAAGCTTCTGCTCGGAGGCCAGGCCAAAGGTGCGCTCGCCAACCAGATCGCCGCGTTTGGTATTGGCAATTGCGGCGGCAAACACTTCGGCAGCGCCGCTCGTCGTGCCGTCGATCAGAATCGATACGGGCCCCTTCCACATCACTTTGGCGGGATCCGCCGAAAACGTCTGCTCGGTGATCGTCTGGCCATGCAGACGCGTCAGCGTTCCGGAAGGCACAAACAAGCGGGCGATTTCAATGGCCTCAGCAGTTGCGCCGCGGCCGCAGTCGCGTACATCCAGAATCACGCGTGTTACGCCCTGCTTTTCCGCTTCCGTCAATTTGGAGCGCAATTCCTCCTTGCGGCCCGCATCCAGTGTCGGAAAGCGAATCGCCAGAGTTTCGTTGTCCACACGCTGCACCACAAGCTTTGCCACGGGAAGCTTCTGCCGAACCACGTCCACTTCCTCGGGATCCGTTTTGCCTCGGCGGATGACTCCCACCTTCACTCCGGTTCCCGGCTGTCCGGCCAGCAGATTCTTTGCCTGCCCTGCGGACATTTCGCGCGTGGTAAATCCCGCCACGGACTCCAGAATGTCTCCGCTATGCAGACCGGCTTTCTCCGCGGGGCTATCCGGCAATACGGATGTGACGATGATGTAGCCAAAGCGCTTGCTCAGGTTCAGCCCGGTTTCCCCACCGCTGGGGTTCGCAATCTTTTGCTGATACTCGGTGTATTCGCGAGGCGTCAGGTAACTCGATTCGGAGTCCAGCGATTCCAGCAGGCCGTGCAAAGAGCCCGCCGTCACCAGGTGCATATTGGGTTCATCCACGTAATCATTCTGGATTTTCTGCAGCACTTCGCCGTACACCACTAGTGACTTATAGGCGTTGCCGTCGTTGGCGGTGTGTCCGAGCACGCGCCCGAAGCCCACCCAGCCGACAATTAAGACCGAAACTCCGACGATGGTGTAGCGTGTCCAACGATTCATCCGGCACCGTCCTTGCGAATGACAGAAGTTCGAGTATATCACTCAGCTAGGACGCACTGAGCGTGCAATTGGATACTCTGCAACGCACGTGTAGACAAAAAGACGAGCGTCTATTGCCCGGGAGACACAGGAAACCCTTCCGCTTGTTGCACAAATACCACACAGATCATTGTCTATTTGCATTTTATCTCCATAACTGATTGAATTTAAAGCACAAAGTCAGTTCGATTTGGCCGACAATGTGCTACC
>Ga0126371_10003653_pt1 | contig 13492 bp, 9 predicted proteins | sample PanSoiMetaPlot_4_FD_110145 | JGI IMG/M metagenome (GOLD analysis project Ga0126371, IMG submission 110145) | Tropical forest soil microbial communities from Panama - MetaG Plot_4 | ecosystem: Environmental > Terrestrial > Soil > Tropical forest > Bulk soil | place: Panama | collected 2016-02-17 | reverse complement strand
GACTTCCTCGAGAAGGACTATTACAAGGCTCTCGGGGTCAGCAAGGGCGCGTCTGCGGACGAGATCAAGAAGTCGTACCGCAAGCTCGCGCGCAAGTACCACCCGGACGCCAACAAGGGCGACTCGGGGGCTGAGGAGCGCTTCAAGGAGATCTCCGAGGCCTACAACGTCCTGTCCGACACCAAGCGCCGCGCAGAGTATGACGAGGCCAGGTCGCTGTTTGGAGCCCGCGGCGCCAGGGTTCCTGGCGGCGCGGGCGGGCAGTTCGGCTTCGACCTGGGCGACCTCTTCGGCTCCGGTGGGTCGGGCGGCGGGCTCGGCGACATACTCGGCGGCGTGTTCGGCCGGGGCAGCCGCACGACCACCCAGCCCAGGCCCAGGCGAGGCGCCGACGTTGAAACCGAGGCGTCCTTGTCGTTCAGCGACGCCATCGACGGTGCGACCGTAAGCTTGCGGCTGACCGACGAAGGGCCATGCAAGGTCTGCCGCGGAACCGGCGCTAAGGCCGGGACCGTGCCAAAGGTGTGCCCGACGTGTCAGGGGACCGGGCAATCGAGCAGGGACCTTGGCAGCTTCGCATTCTCCGAGCCCTGCACGACGTGCCGCGGACGCGGCCTCGTGGTCGATGACCCGTGCGCGACCTGCGGAGGCAGCGGTCGGGCTCTGAGTGCCCGCACCATCCAGGCCCGCATACCGGCCGGGGTGGCCGACGGACAGCGGATCAAGCTCAAGGGCAAAGGAGCCCCAGGCGAGCGCGGCGGGCCAAGCGGCGACCTGTACGTCCGCGTGCACGTGTCCGGCCATCCCGTGTTCGGCAGGAGCGCCCACAACCTGACCGTCACCGTGCCCGTCACCTTCACGGAGGCGGCGCTCGGGGCAGACATCAAGGTGCCCGTTCTCCGGGGCCAGCCCGTCAACCTGCGGATTCCGCCCGGCACGCCGAACGGCCGCACGTTCAGGGTGCGCGGCAAGGGCGTCCGCCGGCCAGACGCCACCATTGGCGACATGCTCGTCAAGGTGGACGTGCAGGTGCCGACCGAGTTGAGCGACGCAGCGCGGCACGCGCTTGAGAAGTTCAGGGACGAGACGACGGGCTTGGATCCCCGAGACGAGCTGCTCCGGAAGGGCCAAGCGTGATGACCAGCACAGGCCCAAGATCCTGGCACCCGGCTGGAGGGGGTGATGACATGCGCAACGACTTCGGGCTGAGCGACGACACGCCCGTGTACGTGATCTCAGTTGCCGCTCAGCTGTCAGGGCTGCACCCGCAGACGCTCCGCGCCTACGACCGGCTCGGCCTAGTCTCGCCTGGCCGGTCGGCCGGCCGAGGCCGGCGCTACTCGCTCAGGGACATCCTGGTTCTCCGCGAGGTGCAGCGGCTATCCCAGGAGGACGGCGTCAACCTCTCCGGCATCAAGCGGATACTCGAACTCGAGGCAGAGTGGCAGCGGAGCCGGATGATGCTCGCGGACATGCAATTGGAGATCAGCCAGCTCAGGGCCGAGCTCGAGTCGACGAGAGCGGTCGCCGCCCGGCTGGCGGCGCTGCTGCGCACCAGGACCGACGGGGGAACACTCGTGCCAGTACGAGGATCTGGCACCAGGCCCGGCGAGGCGACAGCGCGGGAAGGGAGTGAGTAATGGCCGACGAGCGGTTCACTAGCAAGAGCCAGGAAGCCATCAACGATGCCCTGCAGCGTGCCTCGACCGCCGGCAATCCGAACGTCGACGGGCTGCACCTGCTCGCGGCGCTGCTTGACCAGGAAGGCGGGACGGCGAACGCACTGCTGCGCGCAGCGGCCGTCGACCCTGCGGCGGTAGCTGCCAGGACGAGAGAGCTAGTCGCGCGGCTGCCGCGCGCTTCAGGCAGCACGGTCAGCGCGCCCCAAGCGTCCAGGCAGCTGCTCGCGGCCCTTGATGCGGCCGCGAAGCGGGCAAAGGGCATGTCGGACGAGTACGTCTCGACCGAGCACCTGCTCGTGGGCCTGGCCGCCGAAGGCGGCCAGGCGGCGACGGTGCTGCGCGACGCGGGAACGACCCCGGAGCAGCTGCTCGCCAAGTTCGAGCAGGTGCGCGGGCACGCCCGGGTGACCTCGCCCGATCCAGAGGGGACTTTTCAGGCGCTCGAGAAGTACGGCATCGACCTGACCCGCAGTGCGATGGAGGGCAAGCTCGACCCGGTCATCGGCCGGGACGCCGAGATCCGCCGGGTGATCCAGGTGCTGTCCCGACGTACCAAGAACAACCCGGTCCTGATCGGCGACCCTGGCGTCGGCAAGACCGCCGTCGTCGAGGGCCTCGCCCAGCGGATCGTGGCTGGCGACGTGCCCGAGTCCCTGCGCGGCAAGCGGATCGTGGCGCTTGATCTCGGCGCCATGGTCGCGGGCGCGAAGTACCGCGGCGAGTTCGAGGAGCGCCTGAAGGCGGTGCTCAACGAGATCAAAGAGAGCGAAGGCCAGATCATCACGTTCATCGACGAGCTGCACACCGTCGTCGGCGCTGGCGCGGCAGAGGGCGCGATGGACGCGGGCAACATGCTCAAGCCGATGCTGGCCAGGGGCGAGCTGCGGATGGTCGGCGCGACGACGCTCGACGAGTTCCGCGAGCGGATCGAGAAGGATCCGGCGCTCGAGCGCCGGTTCCAGCAGGTATTCATAGGCGAGCCATCAGCCGAGGACACGATCGCGATCCTCAGGGGTCTCAAGGGCCGGTATGAGGCGCACCACCAGGTGGAGATCTCCGATGCCGCGCTAGTCGCGGCGGCGACGCTCTCCGACAGGTACATCACCGCGCGCTTCCTGCCTGACAAGGCCATCGACCTCATCGACGAGGCGGCGTCCAGGCTGAGGATGGAGATTGACTCGCGGCCGGTCGCGATCGATGAGCTGCAGCGCAGCGTCGACCGGATGAAGATGGAGGAGCTCGCGCTGGCACGGGAGGACGACCCGGCCAGCAAGGAGCGCCTGGAGCGGCTCCGCGCCGACCTCGCCGACCGGCAGGAGCAGCTGACAGGGCTGCTCGCCCGCTGGGACAGGGAAAAGGCAAGCCTGAATAAGGTCGGGGAGCTGAAGAAGGAGCTTGACGACCTGAACACGCAGTTGGAGCGCGCCAAGCGGGACGCCGACTGGGAGACCGCTTCGCGCCTTGAGTACGGCGAGATCCGCTCCAAGAAGATCGAGCTTGAGCAGGCTCAGGCAACGGTTGACGCTCGGTCGGCAAAGGCGGCTGCGAACGGCGCCGCCCCGGCCGCGGCCGCCGAGGTGCCGGCAGAGCTCGATGGCCCGCCGATGGTCAAGGAAGAGGTCGGGCCTGATGACGTCGCAGACGTCGTCTCCGCCTGGACCGGCATCCCGGCCGGGCGGTTGCTGGAGGGCGAGACCGGCAAGCTGCTGCGGATGGAAGAAGAGCTTAGCCACCGCATCATCGGCCAGGCCAGGGCGGTTCAGGCCGTCTCGGACGCCGTCCGCAGGTCCAGGGCCGGCATCTCTGACCCTGACCGTCCCTCAGGCTCCTTCCTGTTCCTCGGACCCACCGGGGTCGGCAAGACCGAGCTGGCCAAGGCCCTCGCCGAGTTCCTATTCGACGACGAGCGCGCGGTGATCCGGATCGATATGAGCGAGTACTCAGAGCGGCACTCCGTTGCCAGGCTCGTCGGGGCTCCGCCGGGGTACGTGGGCTACGAGGAAGGCGGCCAGCTGACCGAGACCGTCAGGCGCAGGCCGTACAGCGTGGTCCTGCTTGATGAGGTCGAGAAGGCGCACTCCGAGGTATTCGACATCTTGCTGCAGGTGCTCGACGACGGCAGGCTCACCGACGGCCAGGGCCGGACGGTTGACTTCAGGAACACGATCCTGATCCTCACGTCCAACCTCGGTTCGGCATTCATTGCCGATCAAGCCCTGGATGACGCGGCAAAGAAGGACGCGGTGATGTCGGTGGTGCGCGCCACCTTCAAGCCCGAGTTCCTCAATAGGCTCGACGACATCATTCTGTTCGACTCGCTGACCACCGAGGAACTGACCGAGATCGTCGAGCTGCAGATCGCCAGGCTGGGCCGCAGGCTATCCAGCCGACGGTTGACCCTGGACGTCACACCGGCGGCGAAGGAGTGGCTCGCGCTCTCCGGGTTCGATCCGATCTACGGCGCGCGGCCGCTGCGTCGGCTGATCCAGTCAGCGATCGGCGACCAGCTCGCGCGCAAGCTGCTGACCGGCGAGATCACCGATGGTGCCGACGTGCTCGTCGATCTCGATTCTGAGTCAGACAAGCTGACGGTCTCCGCGCTGCGCAGCCCAGCCATCCGCCGCTAGCAGCGCGAGAGGGCGGCAGGTCAGCTGGTCAAGCGCTCAGCGGGTCAAGCGCTCAGCATGCGGTCGTACTCGTCCTCTGGCAGCCGCATGTCGTTCCGGATCCGGTACCTCAGCCTCAGCAGGTCTTCTGGGCCGTTATAGCTCCCGGCTTCTTGTGTCCCGCTACCCTGCAAGATCAGCTCGACGCCAGCGGTCGCCCAGTCGAGCGCAGCCTCCAGGTCAGACTGCTCCAACAGCAGCTCAGTGATCATGTCGCAGGCACCTGGGTCGGACCTACCTTCTGACCGCATCGTCTCGATCAGCGTGTATGCCTCGTCCGAGCAGCCCATCTGAAACAGGGCCCTGCATAGGGCGGCGCGCGGGTCCACGTCGACGTGACCGCCATCGGCGATTGCCTCGCGGAACCCATCGGCGGCCGCCCGCGGATTGTCCGCGAGCAGCCACTGCTCGCCTGCCCTGACGAGCGCCTCAGCGCGCGGCATTGAGTCGGTCTGGATCCCCGTCGCGGCCAGGGCGGTCATCTGTTCGGCTGCCGATTTGTGGTCCCCGGTAAGTGTCGCGTTGAATTCGATCGCGTCGAATTCTTCACGACTTAGCACCGCCACATCACCAACGTACCCCTCGGCACCAGGCTTCCAACGCGGAGAAAGTTCCAAAGTGCCCTTATCGCCGGGCACTTTCCAATGCGTCCCAGAAACCGCGACGCAGCGAATGGCGAACGTCGTCGTTGAGCAGCGAGTCAATCGGAAGCACGGACCCTTGCAGCAGCCTAGCCTCCAAGTCCGACGGCATCCTCGGCTTGCGGGCGAGCACGGCCTCGAGCCACAGGCCGGGTGCGTCCCTGCCCACAGACTCGCCAAAGCTGTACCCCTCGCCATGTGCGGCCTTGATAGCGTCGGTCAGCGAAATGCCGACTGGCTGCACCGAGCGGGCAGCCGGCTGTGCCACCTGCGCAGACGGATGTCCAGGCTGCGGGAGCTGGCCGGGGTAATGCTGAACCGCGGGCGGCCCTGCGTGCTGTCGGCCGTACATCGCACGCGCCTGATGATCCTGGCCAGCGGGCATGGGCTGGCCAGGAGGTGCCGTATGGTCGGGCGAGGGGTAGAACGGCCGGCCATGGCCGCGCGTCGGCCAGGCTTCGGATCCCTGTGGTCCCTGTGGCACGCCGGCCGGGAACCCGTTGCCTTGCTGCGCGGGCATCCGGTACATGCCGGTTCGCGCGCTGGCATCAGAGCCGGGGAAGGCATTGTTGCCATTTCCCGGGCCTCGATTGATCCCGTTTGCGTTGACAGGATTGCCGTTCCTGGCGCTGTTGTTCGCCGCAGCGCCGTTCGCAGCCAGGCCATTCTGGACATCGGGCGCGGAAACAGGTTCAATTGGGGCGCCGATATTCTGCAGGCCGCTCAGTGACGCGGGAGCAACAGCGCCGTTGTGATGGCCGGGCTGCCCGGCACGCTGCCGGCCGGCGGGTGGACCGGCGGCATGCTGCGCTGCGGACTCCGGGCCAACGCCGGGCGGACCTGCGACGTGTTGCCCGGGGACATGCTGCCCGGGGACATGCTGCCCGGAGGCGTGCTGCCCGGGGATGTTCTGCCCGATTCCCGTGAGGCCAGAGATTCCGCCACCACCCTGGGAGCTCCCAGGGATGAAGTTGGTCTGGTAACCGCCCGCTGCGGCACCGTTCTGGGCCGCCCGATGGAAGCCGCCCTGAGGCTGCGCGTCGTTCGACCCCGAACCGCCTTGGTAGCTGTCCTGAGGCGCGGTGCCGTAAGGCGAGCTCTGCGCGCCAGGCGGACGATTCGAGTGCTGCGGCGGCTCTTCCTCTCGGAGCGCGTGCTGCGGCTGAACCTGCGCAAAGGGATCTGGCATGAGATGACCCGCGGAGGGCTGTTGCGGTTGATCTCCTCGATGGGCCGGGTGGTGAGGCGCCCCGGCGCGATGCGCGGGTATCTGGGGCCCCCCAGCCGCCGAACTGCCCGGCTGACCTAGTCCGCCCGGCTGAGCGTGCGTGCCCGGCTGCGCCTGCTCGCTGGTCTGTGCGTGCATGCCCGACTGCGGCAGCCCACCCGGCTGCGCATGCCCGCCGGTCTGAGCGCGAATGCCCGGCTGCGGCAGACCGGCCGGGTGCGCGTGCATCCCCGGTTGCGCCTGAACGCCCGGTTGCGGCAGCCCGTCCGGCTGCGCGTGCATCCCCGGTTGCGCATGCACGCCCGGCTGCGGCAGTTCGTTCGGCTGCGCGTGCCCGGCGGTCTGCGCCGGCGCGCCGGAGAACGCGTGCGTGCCAGGCTGCGCGTGCATGCCTGGCTGTGGCAATTCGCTCGGCCGCGCGTGCCCGCCGGAATGCGCGTGCGGGCCGGTCTGTGCGTGCCCGCCTGATTGCGCGTGCATGCCCGCCTGCAGCAGTCCGGCCGACCGCCCGTGCGAACCCGACTGCGTGTGAACGCCGGGCTGCGTCTGCCCGCCCGGCTGCGCGTGCAAACCGACCTGAGACTGCCCTCCTGGCTGCGCGTGCGCACCCGCCTGCGGCAGTCCGCCAGGTTGCACCAGCCCGCCAGGTTGCGCCATCCCGCCAGGTTGCGCCATCTCGCCAGGTTGCGTCAGCCCACCCGGCAGCGAACCTGCATGCTGTGCGTGTCCGCCCGGCTGCGCCCTGCGGGCATCCACGCCCGGACCGCCAGGTTCGCCGACGCGCTGGTCAGACCCGCCACCCGGCGCCGCGTGCAATCCGGCTCGCGGCGGCTCGGCGGACTGCTCGCCACGCATCGCTGATGGCGCGCCGACATAAGTCTCAGCGGCCGCCGCGAACGAACCCGCATGTCCCTCCTGCGCGTAGGACAGCGCAGAAGAACCATAGTCAGATCCCACGGGCGCCGGATATGAACCGACTGCGGCAGGCGGTCCCGGTGTGAACCCAGGCCTCGACATCACGCCGACCAGTTCGTCGTCAACCGGAGCGTGGCCAGCGAGCGCCAGGGTCGCGCGACGTTCGTCGGGCGCGACCGGCTCCGCGCCGCGGATTAGGTCGACCAACGGCCTGAGGTGAATGCCTGTGAGCTCGACGATATCGTCGCACTCCTGGCGGAGCGGTTGCGGAATGGTCCAGCCGCCATCGGAAGTGATGTGCAGGACGACGACGCGAAGGCCAAGGTCTTGTACCTCGGAGACGATCTCTGCCAGGTGTTCATCGGCGCTGGCGATGAACGCATCCGCGATTGCGCCGCTCTTCGCGAGCGTCACCAAGTCGCGCCGCAACTGGCTCTCGATGCCTTCCCGCCTGCCAGGCCTGGTGTTGACCAGCCGGAGCTTGAGGCCAGGCATCTCGGCGAGCGCATCGTGCTCGGCGGTACGGCCACCCTCCGCGATCTCGTACCAGTAGCAGCGCAATACGGGCAGGCCTGTCCGGTCCCGAGCCAGACCGGCGAGCAGCTGAAGCAGTCCCGCGTGATCCCAGGACACGGAATCGCGGCGTCGAGTGCCGTGAACGGCCATAGCGCCATCTGCGAGGGCATAGCCTGCATCGACGAATAGCGCACAGCGGTCCAAGCGCCACCATCCTTTCCCTGACGCGAGACGTTACCAGCGCCTAGCGGCGTTCGTGACCTGATGCGCAGATCACAGGCCTTGCTGGCCGGTCTGGCGAAGGGCACCGTTGGCGTTCTAATTACGATTTGTTGAGGCGAGCGCGCATTCATTCGGGCGATCAACAAACACGGCGACCGACTGCCGACCACCGAGCGATGTCGCCTGGAATGCGCTGATATGACCGTACCAGCTAGGGTGGCGCTCGCGGCGGGCGAAACGCCCGCATCCGCCATGGTCCGCCGACGAGCCCTAAGCTCGATAGCGTGACCGACCGCGCTGACTTGCTTGCCAAGATCAAGGCGAATGGGGTGATACACGGCTCCGTGACGCTTTCGTCGGGGCAGCAAGCCGACTGGTACGTAGATCTGCGGCGAGTGCTGCTCGACGGGGCCGCCGCGCGGCTGGCTGGGCGAGTCATGCTCGAGCTTACAAACGGCCAGACCTTCGCGGCAGTGGGCGGCCTGACATTGGGAGCGGACCCGGTCGCGACCGCGATGATGCACGCGGCGGCCGACCAAGGTCGGCAGCTCAACGCATTCATCGTGCGCAAGGAGGGTAAGGCTCACGGCCTTCAACGCAGGATTGAAGGCCCCGATGTCGCTGGGAAGCCTGTCCTGGCGGTGGAGGACACCTCCACGACCGGCAAGTCGGTCCTCGCAGCGGTCGACGCGCTGACCGAAGCAGGTGCGCACGTCGTGGGGGTAGCCGTCGTCGTCGACCGCGGTGCTCGGCCCCACGTAGAACGGCGAGGCTTGACTTACCTCGCGGCCTATGACCTCCACGATCTCGGTCTCAGCTGACTGTCGGCGCAGGCCGGCATCTGGCCGCCGACGGCGAGGCGCCCCTGCGCGCTCCCGGGCGCGGGAAGATACTAAGGACAGCGACGAGAGGGAGCGATCCGCCATGCCTATCGCGACGCCAGAGATTTACGCGCAGATGCTCGACCGGGCGAAGGAGCACGGGTTCGCGTACCCGGCGATCAACGTGACGTCGAGCCAGACGCTGAACGCTGCCCTGCGCGGATTCGCCGACGCCGGCAGCGACGGCATCGTCCAGATCTCCACTGGCGGCGCCGAGTACCTGTCTGGGTCGGTCAAGGACATGGTGACCGGGGCGGTAGCGCTTGCCGAATATGCGAACGTCGTCGCAGCGAGGTACCCGGTCCATATCGCGCTGCACACTGATCACTGTCCGAAGGACAAGCTGGACGGGTACATGCGCCCGCTCATCGAGTTGTCAGCCGAGCGGGTCGCACACGGGCAAGAACCGCTGTTCCAGTCCCACATGTGGGACGGGTCTGCCGTCCCGCTCGACGAGAACCTTGAGATCGCGGCGGACCTCCTTGCCAAATGCGCCCGCGCGCGGATCGTGATGGAGCTGGAGATCGGCGTAGTCGGCGGCGAGGAAGATGGCGTCACCGGCGAGATGAACGAGAAGCTCTACAGCACGCCGGAAGACGCGCTGGCGACCGCGAAGGCACTCGGGCTCGGCGAGCATGGCCGGTACATGCTGGCCGCAACGTTCGGCAACGTTCACGGCGTGTACAAGCCCGGCCATGTCAAGCTGCGGCCATCGATCCTGAAGGAGATCCAGGACGCCGTCGGCGAGGCGAACGGCAAGGGCGAGCCGTTCGACTTGGTATTCCACGGCGGCTCAGGCTCGGCGCTCGAGGAGATCCGCGAGGCCATCTCGTACGGAGTCGTCAAGATGAATGTCGACACCGACACCCAGTACGCGTTCACGCGGCCGGTGGCTGGCCACATGTTCACGAACTATGACGGCGTGCTCAAGGTGGATGGCGACGTCGGCAACAAGAAGGCCTACGACCCGCGGTCGTGGGGCAAGGCCGCGGAGGCCTCAATGGCGGCCAGGGTGGTCGAGGCCTGCGAAGACCTTCTATCGGCCGGCAAGAAGCTCGGCTGACCTCACCAATGCGGGTTGCTGTCCTCTCCGACATACACGGCGTGATGCCCGCTCTCGAGGCAGTGCTCTCCGAGCCCGATGTCGCGGCAGCGGACCGGGTGGTGCTGACGGGCGATCTCGCCACCGGCCCGCAGCCAGTTGAGGCGCTCGACGTGTTGAGCGGGCTTGGAGAGCGCGCCGTCTGGGTCAGGGGCAACGCCGACAGAGAGCTGGTCGAATACCGGCGAGGCACCCGGACACAGGATCCTGACGCGGTCACGCCGTGGGCCGCCGAGCAGCTGCGCGCCGACCAAGTCGAGTTGCTGGCGGGGCTGCCGTTGACGGTGACCTTGGAAGTGGACGGGCTCGGCCTGGTCACGTTCTGCCATGCGACTCCACGGGACGACGAAGAGATCGTGGTCGTCGACTCGCGGTTGGGCCGTTGGGCGGAGGTCTTTGAGGGCGTCGACGCCTCGGTCAAGGGCGTGGTGTGCGGGCACACGCACATGCCGTTCATGCGCTTGGCTGACAGGAGGATCGTGGTCAATCCCGGCAGCGTCGGCATGCCGTACGGCGGCGCCGGCGCCCACTGGGCGCTGCTCGGCCCCGGGGTCGAACTCCGGGTCACCGAGTTCGACCTCGACAAAGCCTGCGCCCGCGTCTCGGCCGAGTCGGGCTACCCGGACGCGGCGGAGTGGGCCGACTACTTCATCCGGTCCGCTGCCGGCGACGCCGAGGCGCTGGCAGTCTTCGGTCCGCGCGACGGCCGGGACGGCTCGTAGTCCGCGCGCGGCTGGGCTGAGCTAACCGCGGCCGCGCAGGTGGGCGGCGCGTACGAAAGCGACTCTGATCGACTGGACGACCTGGGCGGGATCGGAGGCGAGGTCGCGCCAAGTGAAGTGAACGACCTCGTAGCCAGCCCGGCGCAGTTCTGTATCCCGCCACAACTGCTTGCGGGCCAGGTCCGGATCGGCATACTTCGCCGCGCCGTCGGCTTCTGCAATCGTCCATTGGTCGCTCCACAGGAAGTCGACGCGCCCGATCATGCGATCGTTCCGGTCGACCCAGACTTGGAGCATCGGTGGCGGCAGCCCGCCGTCCCTGAACGCCACCCGCGCGATCGACTCGAACGCGGACTCCGCCCTCGGATCGGTGAACTCGACCACCTCCCGAGCCCTCGTGATGCCTGGCCACCGGTCGCAATCCCAAATCACGGCGCTGAGCTGGGCCACCGACGTCTGCCGCGTATACAGAGCCGAGTCCGCCGTAACCACACCTGCCTTGAAGTCTGTGGTTCTCGCGATGTCGATCACTGTCCTCGCGACAGTGGTCACCGGGATCCCCTCCCGGACCGTCACATGCCGTGGCGGCAGCGCCGACGTGCGAAGGCGAACGGCGGGCCGGCGAGCACGGCCGAGGGCCGTGCTCGCCGGGAGGGTGATCGAGCAGGTCCCCGGTGCGGGTCGATCAAGAAGCGCCAAACCGTGCACGAACGCCGCGTCCTCATGACTCGCGACAGCCTGCGGACCGGCGATGGCGACAGCCGCGGCCAGCGTCAGCATGCGCGCGCGGCTCGGATCATCCTGAGTCAGCCGGGCCACGCGCTCCGCGTCGGCGTAGGCGCCCCGGCACACGGGCTGGAGAACCTCTCGATGCACGAGCGCGCGGATCTTCGCGTCGGTCAGACCGGCCGACATGAGCTCCGCCGTCGTGACTAGGCCTCCGAAACGCTCAGTACGGCACAAACCCGATAACTCACTACTGGTCATGTTCCAAGCTTGGCGACCACCTCCGACAAAGACGCTCGCCAGAATCACCTTGGACATGTTCCAGTGCTTACGGGCGCCGATTTGGGCGTTTTGTGGTCAGCAAACGTGTCCAGAGACGTCTCGTGAGGATGGCTGAGGGTCGGCTGCCGTCGGAATTGCCGGTTTGAGGCCGGTTTGTTTTCGCAGTCAGCCCGGTTTGTTCCCAGTAAGGCGAGGGACGGGCGACGGCGGTGGGCTGCGACGCCTGGACGGATCGCCTTCGCGGGCCGGTTGAGACCTCAGGGGCAGCCGAGCGGCAGGATGGGGACCATGACGCATCACAATCTGCTCAGCGAGCCGACGCCGCCACCGACGTACCTGCCCGAGAACGCCGAGGCGGCCGCCGCGCTGGATGGAGGCGACGACCCAGCCTCGGTCGCTGCCCGGTTCCCTGCTTACTGCGCCGCTTGGGCCGAATTGGCCAGCCGGGCGCTGGCGGCGGATCCGGTGACCGCCTACGCGTACGCGAGGACGGGTTACCACCGCGGGCTTGACCAGTTGCGTCGCGCGGGCTGGCGAGGACACGGCCCCATCCCGTGGGAGTACGAGCCCAACCGTGGCTTCCTCCGCTCCCTGTACCTGCTGAGCGCGGCTGCAGCGGCAATTGGCGAGGACGATGAGGCGGCCAGGACCAGGGACTTCCTTGAGGACGCGAGCCCGGAGGCCGCCGCCGAGTTGTCGCGAGCCTGATCAGCTCTGCCCGCCGGCTCTGAGCACCACAGCGCCAGCCGATCCGCCCAGGCAGCCCCAGCCGAGCCGCCGCAGGCCAGCCCCGCCCAGCCAACCGGCCCGGCGACCCACTGCCCCCGCCAGCCGGCCCGGTGACCAAACCCCCGCCACCAGCCTCGCTAGCCTTGAGGCATGCCCGCCATCGTGATTGTTGGCGCCCAGTGGGGCGATGAGGGCAAGGGCAAGGCGACGGACCTGCTCGGCGACAGCGTGGACTACGTCGTCAGGTACCAGGGCGGGAACAACGCCGGGCACACCGTAGTCATCGGCGAGGAAAGCTACGCCCTGCACCTATTGCCCTCCGGGGTCCTGTCCGAGCACGCGATCCCGGTCATCGGCAACGGCGTGGTCGTCGACCCCGCCGTGCTGATCGAGGAGATCGACGGCATCGAGGCCCGCGGCGTCTCCTGCGACAGGCTGCTCATCTCCGCCAGCGCTCACCTGATCATGCCGCACCACGTGGCACTCGATAAGGTCACTGAGCGCTACCTGGGCCAGGCAAGGATCGGTACCACGGGCCGGGGCATCGGGCCGACGTACGCGGACAAGGCGGCCAGAGTCGGGATCAGGGTCCAGGACCTGTTCGACGAGGCGATCCTGCGCCAGAAGCTCGAGCTCGTACTCCGGGAGAAGAACCAGGTCCTGAGCAAGGTCTACAACAGGCGCGGCATCGACGCGGAGGCAGTCTGCGACGAGTACACCAACTACGGCAAGCGGCTGGCCAGGTACGTAGCCGACACCGGGCTCGTGCTGAACCAGGCCCTCGACGACGGCAAGGTCGTGTTGCTGGAAGGCGCTCAGGCAACCCTGCTGGACGTGGACCACGGCACCTATCCGTTCGTCACGTCGTCATCTCCGACGGCGGGCGGCGCATGCGTAGGTTCTGGCATCGGGCCGACCAGGATCACCAGGATCCTCGGCATACTCAAGGCCTACACGACAAGGGTGGGCGCCGGCCCATTCCCGACCGAGCTGACCGATGACCAGGGCGAGTGGCTGCGTAAGGCCGGCAGCGAGTACGGCGTCACCACCGGCCGGGCCCGCCGCACCGGCTGGTTCGACGCGGTGATCGCCAGGTACGCCACTCGCGTGAACGGGATCACCGACTACTTCATCACCAAGCTGGACGTGCTGTCAGGGCTCGAGAAGGTCCCCGTCTGCG
>Ga0126371_10003652_pt1 | contig 13492 bp, 13 predicted proteins | sample PanSoiMetaPlot_4_FD_110145 | JGI IMG/M metagenome (GOLD analysis project Ga0126371, IMG submission 110145) | Tropical forest soil microbial communities from Panama - MetaG Plot_4 | ecosystem: Environmental > Terrestrial > Soil > Tropical forest > Bulk soil | place: Panama | collected 2016-02-17 | reverse complement strand
TCCCGGCCTCATCCTGCGGGCCCATGCGCTCGAGGCTCGCGATGTCGTACCAGGCCCGCATGGCGAAGCCGCCGTTCAGCGTGACCGGCCGGATCGGGGCGTGCGGAAACACGAAGCGCAGCGCGCGCTCGCCGGGACGGACGAGCTCGGGCACGATGGGCTCGAAATCATGCCCATCCGCGCCCAATCCATGCAGCCAGATCACCGCCGCCGTCGGATTCGCACCCGCCTCGACCTCGACCGCATCGCGTGACACCGACGACTCCTCACTCCCGGCACGTCCGAGTCCGGCATGTTAGAGCACCGTGGCGGCGCGCGGTACCGAACGCCGGGGGCGCGGCATGAGCGCGCCGCGCCGGCGCCGCCGGCGATGGCGGCCGTGGCCCAGGGCACGCACGCGCAAGCGATGGCTGCGGACGTTCCGGCGGGCGCCGCGCTCCATGCAGCTCGCGACCGTGCTCGCCGCCGCGGCGTTGCTCGCGCTCGCCGTCAACGGTGTCTACCAGCTGATGCGCAAGCCCACCGAGCTCTTCTTTCCGGTGAGCGGCGCTCTCTACAAGAATCCTGCTGAGACCTGGCGCGACTACGCGCCGCTTTTTCGCCGCTACTCGACCGCGACCATCGCGCCCGAGCTGCTCGCGGCGCTCGCCCAGGTGGAAGGGTCGGGCAATCCGCTGGTGCGCACCTACTGGCGCTGGTCGTGGACGCCGAAGCCCCTGGAGATGTACCGCCCGGCTTCGAGCGCCGTCGGCATGTACCAGATCACCGACGGCACCTTCGAGGTCGCCCGGCACTACTGCATCCATCACCATGAGCTGCGGCGCGAGGGAGCCTGGAACGACTTCGGCTCGTGCTGGTTCACGGGGCTCTACCTGCGTGTGCTGCCGGGAGACGCCGTCGAGCTCACCGCAGCGTACCTCGACCTCCAGGTGACCGGAATCCTGGCAGGGCGGCGCGCCCACGCGGCGCCGGCCGAGCTGCGGCACGTCGCCGCCGTCGTGCACCTGTGCGGCGCCGGCGCGGCGGAGACTTACGTACGGCGCGGGCTGCGCTTCACCGACGGCGAGCGCTGCGGCGATCACGACCCGCGTGCTTATCTCGCTCGGGTCGACGCCATGTCCGCGTTGTTCTCTCGGCTGGCGGCCGCCGACACGGCCGCTCAGTGATGGTGGCCGCCGCTGCCGTGCACGTGCCCGTGCGCGAGCTCTTCTTCGGTAGCGGGGCGGACGCCCGCGATCTCGACGTCGAAATTGAGATTCTGGCCGGCGAGGGGATGGTTGCCGTCGAGCGTTACCATGTCGCCGGCGATGTGCGTCACCGTCACCGCCTGGTGACCCGCCTGCAGGCGCATTCCTACCTTCAGGTTGGCGATGCCCTTGAGCGAGCGCCGCGGCACCTTCTGTACCAGGGCACGGTCGTACTCCCCGTAACCCTCGGCAGCGGGAACGCGCACCGTGAGGCGCTCGCCGACGCTCTTACCCGCCAGCTCGCGCTCCAGCCCCGGAATTATGTTCCCGTGTCCATGCAGATAGGCGAGAGGCTCTCCCCCTGAGGAGCTGTCGATCACCTTGTCGGCGTCGTCCTTGAGCGTGTAATGAATGGTAACCACGTCGTTGGTCGCGATGGGCATCGGAGAAGAATACCATTAGCGCCCGGCTCCACACCGCCCGCGCCAGCAGGGCGCGCGCTTTGAGGAAGAAGTCCCCATGAGACTCGTCCCGTTGCTGTTCGCAGCCGCCGTGACCGCGATGACGACGCTCGCGACCGCCGCTACCAAGGAAGCAGGAACCACCCCAATGGCCGCCGACAACCCGTTCGCGCACGTCAGCAAGCTGCCCTTCGAGCTGCCGCCCTTCGACAGGATCCGCGACGCCGACTACACGCCCGCGTTCGAGGAAGGCATGCGCGAGCAGCTGAAGGAAGTGGCGGCGATCGCCCATGACGCGAAGCCCGCGACCTTCGAGAACACGATCGTGGCGCTCGAGCGCTCCGGGCGGCTGCTCGACCGGGTCGCCACGGTGTTCTTCAATCTGAACGCCTGCAACACCGATCATGAGATGCAGGAGATCGATACCGCGCTGGCGCCGAAGCTCGCCGCCCACCACGACGCGATCTTCCTCGATGCGGCGCTGTGGAAGCGGGTCGATGCGCTCTACGGCAGGCGCGAGAGCCTCGGGCTCGACCCGGAGTCCCTGCAGCTGCTGACGCGCTACCACACCCAGTTCGTGCGCGCCGGCGCGCAGCTCTCGGGCGCCGACCAGAAGCGGCTGCGGGCGATTAACGAAGAGATCTCGACGCTCACCACGCGCTTCCGGCAGAACGTGCTGAAGTCGACGGCCGACGGCGCCGTCGTGGTCGACAAGGTCGCCGATCTCGACGGCCTGACACCGCTGCAGATCGGCGCGGCGGCGCAGGCGGCTGCCGACCGCGGACTCAAGGACAAGTGGCTCATCGCCCTGCAGAACACCACCAACCAGCCGATCCTCGCGAGCCTCACCAACCGCGAGCTGCGCGAGCGCATCTACCGTGCCTCGGTCGGGCGCGGCCTCGCGGGGCCGACCGACAACCGCGAGGCGATCGCGCAGCTCGTGAAGCTGCGCGCCGAGCGCGCGCGTCTCCTCGGCTATCCCGATCACGCCGCCTACGTGCTCGAGGATGAGTCCGCCGGCAACCCCGCGGCGGTGGCCGACATGATCCGCCAGGTGGCCCCGGCCGCGCTCAAGCGCGCGCGCGAGGAGGCCGCCGATATCCAGAAGCTGATCGATGCGCAGGCGGCCGCACGCGGCGTGCCGTCCTTCACGCTCGAGCCCTGGGACTGGTTCTTCTACTCCGAGCAGGTGCGCAAGGCGCACTACGACTTCGACCAGGCGCAGGTGGCGCCGTACTTCGAGCTCGAGCGCGTGATGCGCGACGGCCTGTTCTACGCCGCCCACGAGCTCTACGGCCTCTCCTTCAGGGAGCGCAAGGACCTGCCGGTCTATCAGCCCGACGTGCGGGTGTTCGAGGTGTCGGATGCCGACGGCAAGCCGCTCGCGTTATTCCTCGCCGACTACTTCGCGCGCGACAACAAGCAGGGCGGGGCGTGGATGAACAGCTACGTGTCGCAGTCGAAGCTCCTCGGCCTGCGCCCCGTGGTCGCCAACCATCTCAACATTCCCAAGCCCCAGCTGGGGCAGCCGGTGCTGCTCACCTTCGACGAGGTGACCGGCATGTTCCACGAGTTCGGCCATGCCCTCCACGGCATGCTGTCGAACGTGCGCTACCCGCTGCTCTCCGGCACCGCGGTGCCGCGTGACTTCGTCGAGTACCCTTCGCAGTACAACGAGATGTGGGCGCGCGAGCCGAAGGTGGTCGCCCACTACGCCAACGACTACCGCAGCGGCGCGCCGATGCCGCCGGAGCTGCTCGCCAAGGTGCTGGCGGCGCAGAAGTTCAACCAGGGCTATGCGACGCTCGAGTACGTCGAGGCGGCGCAGGTCGACCTCGCCTGGCACCTGATCGATTCGGGCCAGGCGCCGGCGGCCGCCAGCGTGCCGGGATTCGAGGCGGCGGCGCTCAAGGACGCAGGTCTCGAGTATCCGCCGATCCAGCCGCGTTACCACTCCGGTTACTTCTCCCACATCTTTGCCGGCGGCTACTCCGCCGGCTACTACGCTTACCTCTGGAGCGAGGTGCTGGCGCGTGATACCGGCCAGTGGTTCCACGCCCACGGCGGGCTGACGCGCGAGAACGGCGACACGCTCCGCCGCATGGTGCTGTCGCGCGGGCGCACCGACGATCCGAAGGTGCTGTTCCGCAACTTCTACGGGCGTGCGCCCGAGATCGAGCCGCTGCTCGAGTACCGCGGGCTCGCGGGCGGGGGCTGATCAGGTCGGCGCGCGGCGCGCGCGGTCGATGCCGGCGACGAGGTGCCGGAAGCACTCGAGCATCGGCAGCGTGAGTCCGAGAGCCGCCGCGCGATCGAGCGCGTAGCCGAGCGTCTCGTTCACCTCGAGCGGCCGGCCGGCGAGCAGGTCCTGGAGCGAGGACATGCGGTGCTGCGGCGCGCTCGCGCGATACTCGTGCCCCATCTTCACCACGATCTCGACGGCCGCGCTCTCCGGCAGCGAGCACAGGCTCGCCGTGGGCAGGATCGCGCGATCGCTCAAGGGAATGCCGAGCGCCGCCGCAAGAGCCCCGACGTCGCGCACCAGCCGCACCATCAGCAGCGCGGCGTCGGGATCGGAGAGGTACTTCCAGGTTTCCGCGCGCGTCGTCACCGACAGGGCCATGAGGCCCACCCAGCCGCAGAATTTCGACCACTCGAGGGTCACGATCTCGCGCGTCGCCGCGGCGCGCACGCCCGAGGCATCGATCGTATGAGCGAGATCGCGGGCGCGGGCGCTGTCGCTCCCGTCGAGCTCGCCGATCATGATGTTCACGTTGCGCGTGAAGAGCACCTCCCCGCCGGGGAGCAGCTCGCCGCTCGTGTCGGCGAGCGCGCCGAGCACGCGGGGCGCGCCGAAGGCCTGCGCGAGGAGCTCATTCTTCAGCGGCCCGTTCTGAATCGAGAGCGCGACGCCGAGCTCGGCGTGCCCGAGCGCCGCGAGCGCCTCGGCGGTGCCTGGCGTCTTGGTCGCGACGATCAGGGTCCGCGCGCTCACCAGGGCCGCGGGATCGCGCACCGTGTACACGGGAGTCGTGAACTCGGTCAGCCCGCGGATCGTGAGGCCCTGCCGCTCGATCGCTTCCGCCCGCGCCCCGCGCGCCAGCATCGCGACCCGATGCCCGGCACGCGCGAGGTGGGCGCCCACGATCGAGCCCATGGCGCCGGCGCCGAGGATCGCGAAATCGAACTCGCTCACTGCGTGGCCTCGCCGCTGCTACAACGCCTCGGCGATGTCCTGCATGAGCCCCCGGTCCTCTGGCTTGGTCTCGGGCGGATAGCGTTTCAGCACGCGCCCGTCACGGGAGATCAGGAACTTCTCGAAATTCCAGCTGATGTCGCCGGCGATGCCGGTCTCGGGCGAGGTGAGGAAGGCGTAGAGCGGGTGGCGGCCGGCGCCGTTGACTTCGAGCTTGGCGCTCATCGGGAAGCTCACGCCGTAGCTGGTCTCGCAGAAGGCGGCGATCTCGGCCTCGCTCCCGGGTTCCTGAGCGCCGAACTGGTTGCACGGGAAGCCGACCACGGTAAAACGCTCGGCGCCGAGCTCGCGCTGCAGGCGCTCGAGCCCGGCGTATTGAGGCGTGAGCCCGCACTGGCTGGCGACGTTGACCGCGAGTGTCACGTTGCCGCGCAGCGCGCCCAGGAGGTCCGCCGTGCCGTCGATCCTCTCCACCGCGATGTCGTAAAAGCCGCTCATGAGCTTTTACGATACACCACCCGCGGGCTTAACATCCGTGTCAACCGGTCCGCGGGGGAAATCCATGGCTTCCGAGCTCAGCAAGGCCGACACGGCCAAAGTGGTCGAGACGCTCAACCTTATCCTCGAGCTCGAGCTCGCGGGCCTGGTGCGTTACCTGCATTACAGCTTCATGATCTTCGGCCACACCCGCATCCCGATCGTCGCCTGGCTGCGCAGCCAGGCGGACGAGTCGCAGGCGCACGCGGTGCAGGCGGGCGAGCACATCACCAACCTCGGCGGCCATCCCTCGCTCCGGATCGGCTCGCTCCTCGAGACCCACAAGCACAACGTGGACGAGATCCTGCGCGAGGCGCTCGCGCACGAGGAGGAGGGGCTCGCCGAGTACCGCAAGCTCCTCGAGCAGGTGGCGGGCCGCAGCATCATGCTGGAGGAGTACGCGCGCACGCAGATCGCCGCCGAAGAGGCGCATCTCGCCGACATCGGCAAGATGATTCGCAAGCCCGGCTCTATCGCCTGAGGCTCTAGGCGCTCGGCTGCGGGGCCGGCGGTGGCGCCCGCGGAGGTGCCGCCGTGCCCGGCGCCGGGAGGACGAAGGCCTCCACCGGCTGGCCCGCTTCGATCCAGGCCTCGAGCCCACCCTTCAGCGGCCGCACCCGCCGGAAGCCATTGTCCATCAGGAGTCGCGCCACCTTGGCGGCGGACGCCTCGTTCGGGCAGCTGCAATAGAGAATGATCTCGCGATCGCGCGGCAGCTCGCTCAGGTGCCGCGCCGCATCCTGCACCGGCACGTGCACCGCGCCCGGGATCCGTTGCCGGTCGAGCGTCTGTGCAGTCGACGAGCGCACGTCGACGATCACGGGCGCTGCTCCCTGCTCGATCTGCCGGCGAAGCTCCTCGACGCTGATGCGCGCCATGTCGAGCGCCGCGAGAAAACGCCGCCTTTCCCACCAGCGGTAGGCGACGTAGGCGGCGAGCAGCGCGAGCAGCACGAGCGCGGCGGTGCCGCCGACCTGGGCCGCCTGCGGCAACATCCGCTCGATCCAGGTCCGGAACAGCGCGCCGGCTGCGATCGCCGCACCCACCCAGAGGCCTGCGCCGAGCACGCTGAAGGCGAGGAATCGCCCGAACTGCATGCGCGTCGCCCCGGCGAGCGGTGGCGCGATGAGCGCGAGGCCTGGTACGAACTTCGCAACCAGCAGCGCCTTGGCGCCCCAGCGCTCGAACGCCCCCTGCGTGCGGCTCACGCAGGAATCCGGCGACAGCGAGACGCGGCACAGGAGGCCCATGACCCGGCCCCCGTAACGGCGCCCGGCGACATACCAGGTGCTGTCGGCGATCAGACAGGCCGCGACCGCGAGCGCATACAGGGCGGATTCCGACATCCTGCCGCTCGCCGCCACGGCGCCGGCGACCACGAGCGTGGGCACCACGGGCACGGGCAACCCGAGCTGCTGCGCGAGTACGTTGAGAAATACGAAGCCGAGACCGATGGGGCTGCGCACCAACGGATCTTGCGCCGTGAGCCGCCGAGCGACAAGAACACCGACGGGCGAGCTGGCGGTCTCCCGAACGGCAGTAAGGTCAGCTCAGGTCACGTGGGGAAGTGCGTGAACAGCGCCGTTACCGCGGCGTCGATTTTCTGCTCGGCGTCGGCACCCGTCGCGTGGTAAAGGTTCTGATCGACCTGTGCATGCCAGAGCGGCTCGTGGGTCTTCGCGTCATAGAGATCGATACCGATCATTCCCTCGTGGTACACGTAAGGGCCGCCCCAGCCCCCGTACGGTCCCCACGGCCCGCCCCAGCCGCCCCAGCCCCAGTAGCCGAAGCCCCAGGGGTAGGGGCCCATCGGATAGCCCGGGTCGACGACAACGTTCGTGCCGATGCCGTAACCGACGAGGCAGTCGGGGTTCTCCTTGGCGAGCTGCACGCCGATCGTCTGCATGTGGGAAGTGATCGCGGCGCGCAGGCGGCTCTCGTTGACGGGATTGGCCACCGTGTCCCGCATCGGGTTATCGGTCCGGAACGAGCCGTTAAAGGCAAACGTATGGCACTGCCCCGCGTGAAACGCCGTGCGGTTCACGTCGGATCTGACCTGCAGCGCGCACCCGGACAAGGAGGCGGCCGCGAGGCCGAGGAACGCACGACAGAGAAATCCCTTGGTCATACCCCTCACCTCAAAGCGCGCGGATAGTCGCCGCGCATCCGCTCAACGGACGGATCGTGGTTCCGTTGACCGCGTTGAAATGATGCGCCGCCAGCCTCGAGGACGGCAACGATCCCGCCTGGGTCGGGCACACCGGGGAACGGTTCTCTAACAGATTGATTTCAGTAGATAATGTCGCCATGTCGCCCCCGCCAAAAGCGTTCATCTCGTGGAGCTCCGGCAAGGACAGCGCCTACGCTCTGTACGAGGCTCGCACCCGAGGGCTCGCCGAGGTCGTGGGCGCGATCACGACGCTCAGCGAAGCCTACGATCGGGTGGCCATGCACGGCGTGCGCACGAGCCTCCTCGAGCGGCAGATGGCCGCGCTCGGTCTGCCCTCCCGCAAGGTGATGCTGCCGAGCCCCTGTTCGAACGAGATCTACGAGGCGCGCTTCGGTGAGGCCTGCGGGCAGCTGTTGTCCCAGGGCGTGCGGCACATCGTGTTCGGCGATCTCTACCTCGAGGACATACGCGCCTACCGCGAGCGGCAGCTCGCCACGCTCGGGATGAGCGCCATCTTCCCGCTGTGGCGGCGCGACACCGCCGAGCTCGCGCGCGCCATGATCGCGAGCGGTCTCGTCGCGCACCTGACGTGCATCGACCCGAAGCGCCTCGAGCGCTCCTTCGCCGGGCGGCGCTTCGACCGGGCGCTGCTCGATGATCTGCCGCGCGACGTCGATCCCTGCGGCGAGAACGGCGAGTTCCACACCGTGGTGTCGGCCGCACCCGTGTTCGCGGCGCCGATCGCGGTCCGTGTCGGCGAGGTGGTCGAGCGCGACGGGTTCGTGTTCGCCGACGTGCTGGCCGGCTAGGCGGCGCGCGTCGCGCGCGCCGCTCGCATGATTTTCGCGAGGCCGAGACCCGCGAGCACGAGCAGGGTCAGCTCATCGAGTCCGCCGCCACCATGGCCGCCCGATGGGGGCGGTCCGGCAGACTGAACGACCAGCTGTACGTTCTCCGTCGCGGAGCCCGCCGCGTTACTGCAGTTCATGCTGTAGGTGACCGTTCCCGCAGATGCCGGCGTGACGGTCATGCTGCCACTCGTGGTATTCGCGCTGAACCCAGCGGTCGCGTTACAGGCATTGAGGCTGGCGGCGTTCCAGGTGAGCGTCGCCGACTGGCCCTGGGTGATGGTCGTGGGTGAGACGCTCATGTTGGGCCACGCCACAGCGGGTCCGGCCTGGAGCATTCCATAGCCAGTCGCGAGATCCGGCGAGGGATTGACCATGGCCTTGGCGGTGAAGCGCATTGCGGTGTAGACATCGCCCGGCGTCATGCTGGAGTTCGCCTGCAGCATGAGCGCCGCGAGGCCCGCGGCGTGCGGCGCCGCGGCGGAGGTGCCGAAGTAGTTCGGCAGGCTCGCGTTGTTGGCGCACTGGGGAACCGTGGAGGTATCGAAGCCCGCCGGCAGCGCGAAGCCGAAGAACGTCGTGTTGGTGCCGTCGGGCGCGACGAAGTCCGGTTTCTGCCGCACGACCGGCATTGCGAGGCGGTTCCCCGACGAATCGAAGAGAATCGGCGTGCCTCCGAAGGAGGAAAAGGCTTCCAGCCGCGCCGGAGTGATGCCGCAGAGTGGGGTGTCGGCGAAGAACGCCGCCCCGACCGCCGCGGCGCCCGCCGCTCCCGGGTGACCCTGAACGGTCGCGTTGTTGGTCGGCGGAAAGTTCGTGATGGTGCTGCCCGCGCCGTCGTCCTCCCACGCGAGCTTGATCCGTCCGGGCGCCACGCCGCCGTTCGCGAGGCCTACGCTGATGGAGACAGTCGTGGCGGTGGTGTTGCCGGCGGCGCTCGCGGGGTTGGCGATGATGAGGATCTGAACCGGATCCGTGCCGGTCGCGTTGAGGCCCGTGCAGGTCGCCGTGTTTGGAAAGCTGGTGTAGCTGTAGACGTTGGCCCCGGTGCCCGCCGGCAAGCTCACGCACAGGTCGAGCTGGCTCGTGGCGCCAGGGGTGCTGCCGGGCGTGCCCGGGTAGGCGCCCGTCAGGTAGGGCTGGTCCCACTCGAGGACCGCGGCGATGAACTCCCCAGGGAACAAGGCCGGAACCTGGACGGTCAGGGCGGGAGCGCTGGTGTTGCCCGATGCGTCGAAGTTGAGCAGCGTTTCCCCGGCCTGCGGGCCGCTTCCGGCGTTGAATTTCGGCGAGGTATTGTCATAGGCGAGATTGCCGTCGTTGCCGGCGGCGGAGAAGTAGGCGACTCCCTGCGTTGCGACCGTGTCGATCGCCTGGGCGAGGATGCCGTCCTGGAAGAAGGGCTCGTCGAAGTAGCCGACGTCGTCGGTGACGACCTTGGCGCCGGCGTTGGCGAGTGCCTGAATGCCGTTGGCGAAGTCCGCCTCGCTGTTATCGGCCGTGTAAAAGGCGAGTCCCGCGCTCGGCGCCACGGCGTGCACGATCTGGAGCATCGCGCGCCCTTCGTCGGTGAAGGGGAGCTGGTACGGGTAGCCGAACTGAGTGATGCAACCCGAGCCGCCACCGCCCGCCTCCTCGAGCACAGTGACGCCCGCGGGCAACGCCCCGGTCGATACGTCCGTCGCAGCGTCGGCGGTGAAGCCATTGAAGGCGTAACCGGTCGTGCCCGAAGGCGGCGGATCGGGGACGCCGCCTACGATCTGGCCTTGATTCGCTGCATACACGGAGTAGCAGTCGTAGCTGACTGAGAGAACGCCGACCGTGACGCCCGAGCCATTGAGGCTCGGCTCGAGGCTGCGCAACGAGGCGCTGTCCTGCGCGAAGTCTCCCTGGGTCGCGACCGGCGCGCGTGCGCGGGAGAGCGATGCCCGCACCGATGCGACCTCGGCGCGCGCGGCCGCGGCGTCGATCGCCCTCACCGGCAGCCACCCGCCGACGTCGTTGCGAAATACCGCCGGGTGCTCGAGTCCGAGGGCGACGAGCGCCTCCCTGAGGCGCTGCGGATCGCCGCGGGTCACTGCATCGATTGCCACCAGGGGCTCGGCGCCCGGGCCGCGCCGCATGAAGCGGGCGGCGGGGCTCAAGGAGTGCAAGTCTTCGAGCAGGTGATCGGGACGAGCGAGGTTTGCGTGACGGCTGAGGTCGGCGAGCGCCGCGTCGAGCTTGCCACCGATGCCGCTCGCGTGCTGCGCGGCGCTGCGGCCGCCGAAGGCGAGTAGGGGTGCGCTGCCCGCCGGCGCCGCGGGATGTCTCAGCACCGGACGCACGGGCGAGGTCGCCGAGGCGGCCATCATTCCGATCACCGCGACTGCGGCGACAGATAAGCGATTCGATGACATCGGGCCGGCTCCTCCCCAGGGTCGGGACTTGGACTTACTTATAGCCGATCGGTTCGCACAAAGCAGTCACCCGGGAACCGGCGGGTGTCGCCAGTTGGCGGCACCCGGGGCCGCTAATGGACCGGCGCGCCGCTCTTGAGCTGTGGCCGACGGGGCTTGAGCAGGGCGTAGCCGCCGATCCCGAGCCACACGACGTTGAGCGCGGCCGAGGGGTAGGCGCCGTTCCAGCCACTGTTCACCACGAAGCCGATCGCTCCGACGATGTTCATGAGGTGGTAGGTACGCGAGTCTCCCTCGAGCTTGCCGGCCGAGAGCAGTGCGTACGCTCCGACGATGAGAGTGGCGCCGATCCAGCCGATCACTTCGATAGCGATTTTCATGGAGACCCTGCGTTCTTTCTCTTGCGGGCGCCACTCTACCGGTTCCGCGGTTTCGCGGCCGGGAAAGTGTGCCCTGGCTCACACTAACGTTACACGAATGTGCACTGCGCACTCTCCCGAAAGGCGGACGACGCCGTGAACGACGGTCCACTAGAATGCGCGCCGCTGACAACTCAAGGAGATGAGACAATGGAACTGCTGTTTGGACTCGAGATTGGTGTGACGTTCGCGCTGGTGATCGGACATTTCGCGGCGGTGATTGGCGACCGTCTGGAGCGCCCGATCGACTGAAGCGCAGACGCTCAACTGTCATGACATTCGCCGCCTGCGGGCGGCGTTGTTGTTTCTGAGGGTGTACGATCGCAGCCCCGACCGGCCGGCGGAGGGCACGGGCATGCGCGGAACCCTGTGGAGCGCGGCGAGCGTTGCGCTCTCGCTGATCACGATCCCGGCGTGGGGCGAGGGTGCCGCAACCGCCGTCCAACTGCCTGCCGGAGAGGGCCGCGACATCGCCGCCGGCCAATGCCTCGTCTGTCACGACGCGGGCCGCCTCGTCTACCCCGGCCACACACGCGAGGGCTGGCAGAGCGTCATCGGCCGCATGATGAAGCTCGGCGCCTCTGTAGCCCCTGGGCAGGTTCCACGGCTCGCGGACTATCTGGTGCGCGCTTTTCCGGAGCGCGCGCCACCGGCGGCGCGCATCGTTCCCGGCGGCGTCCGCGCGAGCTTCAGGGAGTGGGCCGTGGCAACCGCGGGAGCGTTTCCACACGACCCGCTCGCCACGGCCGACGGCGCGCTCTGGTACACGGGCCAGCGCGCCAGCCTCCTCGGACGCATCGACCCGGCGAGCGGCGCGATCCGCGAATATCCCACGAGCATTTCCGACTCCGGTCCCCACGGGCTGGTGGCGGATGCTGCCGGCAACATCTGGTTCACCGCCAACTACGCCGGCTACATCGGCAAGCTCGATCCGGCGACCGGGGCGATTACGGCGTACCGAATGCCCGATGAGCGCGCGCGCGATCCGCACACCGCGATCTTCGATCGGCACGGAGTGCTGTGGTTCACGGTGCAGGGAGCGAACTTCGTCGGGCGGCTCACACCGCAGAGCGGCGAAGTGCGCCTCGTCGCGCTGCCGGCCGCCCACTCGCTACCCTACGGGATCGTCGTGAGCTCACGCGGCATACCGTTCTTCGCCGAGTTCGGCGCCAACCGCATCGGCAGCATCGATCCTGACACGCTCGCCGTGCACGAGTACGCCCTGCCGAATATCGGGGCGCGGCCTCGCCGCGTGGCCATCACGGCCGACGACGACATCTGGTACACGGACTACGCGCGCGGCTATCTCGGCCGTCTCGATCCACGGAGCGGCGCGACCCGCGAATGGGCCTCTCCCGGAGGCGCGGTGTCGGCCCCTTACGGCATCACGGCGCTCAACGATGTCATCTGGTACAGCGAGTCGGGCGTGAGCCCCAACACCCTGGTGCGCTTCGAGCCGCGCACGGAGAAATTCCAGTCGTGGGCGATTCCCTCCGGCGGAGGCGTCGTGCGCAACATGATGCCGACGCGCGACGGGGGGCTGGTGCTCGCCGAGAGTGGCGTCGGCAAGGTCGCGCTGGTGACGATCGAGTGAGCGGTCCCGGGGCGATCAGGGACCGCAGGCGCGCGATATACTGCGCGCCCGTCCCGCGTGCGGAGAGCATTCCATGTGCGACAACGACTCGATGGACGACATGATCGAGTATCAGCTGAAGTCGACGCAGTTGTCGCGGCGCCGATTCGGAGCCTTCACGCTCGGTGCCGGCATGGCGTCGCTTCTGCCGGCGGGCGCGGGCGCGGCCTGGATCGAGGAGGGCGAAGTCGAGATCAAGACTCCCGACGGCACGGCGGACGCCTGTTTCGTGCATCCCGGGGAGGGCAGGCATCCCGGAGTGCTGATGTGGCCGGACATCTTCGGGCTGCGGCCCGCCTTCAGGCAGATGGCCAGAAGGCTCGCCGAGGCGGGGTACGCGGTACTGGTCCCGAATCCCTTCTACCGGACGAAGCGCTCGCCCACGGCGCCGGAGAATCCGGACTTCAATGACAAGCCGACGCGCGATGCGCTCATGGCTCTCATGGGCAGCCTGAATCCTGACACCGCAGTCACCGACGCCCGCGCGTTCGTGGGTTGGCTCGACTCCCAGCCCTCGGTCGATCGCAAACGCAAGATGGGCACGATGGGTTACTGCATGTCGGGCCCCTTCACCCTGCGCGGCGCCGCGGCACTGCCCGATCGCATCGGGGCCGGGGCTTCCTTCCACGGTGGGGGGCTCGT
>Ga0126371_10003650_pt1 | contig 13497 bp, 8 predicted proteins | sample PanSoiMetaPlot_4_FD_110145 | JGI IMG/M metagenome (GOLD analysis project Ga0126371, IMG submission 110145) | Tropical forest soil microbial communities from Panama - MetaG Plot_4 | ecosystem: Environmental > Terrestrial > Soil > Tropical forest > Bulk soil | place: Panama | collected 2016-02-17 | reverse complement strand
GTCTTGGCTTGCCCGTACGCCTGCCACTTGTCGTAGCCGTTGTCGAACATCACGTCGTCCCAGCGGATGGCCGAACGCCGGTGGCCGGCCGACGACACCGCGACAACGCGGGCACCTCCACGGGAGATCGCCGGCCACAGGCGGTTGACCAGCGCGTAGTGCCCAAGGTGGTTCGTGGCGAACTGTGCCTCCCAGCCCGGGCCGACCCGCGTCTCCGGGCAGGCCATGACACCGGCGCTGTTGATCACGATGTCGATCGCGCGCCGCGACGCGAGGAAGCGCTCGGCAAAGCCGTGCACGCTCGCGAGATCGGCCAGGTCGAGTGCGTCGACCTCGACCCCGTTGCCGAGCGCCGCCCGCGCAGTGCTCGGACGACGTGCCGGGACGACGACCTGAGCGCCGGCCCGGACGAGTGCACGGGTCGTCTCCAGGCCGATACCGGAGTAGCCACCTGTGACGAGCGCGAGCTTGCCAGACAGGTCGATGCCGCGCAGGACGTCGTCGGCGGTGCTCTGCGCGCCGAACCCCGAACCGATCTTGTGCTGAGCTGTGGTCATACCTTCAACGTAGGTGTTCGAGCGCGCTCGAGCGCAACCGCGATGACATCGGACGTGCGACGCCCAGCCGGCCGTTCAGCCGCAACGCCCGGTTATCGCCAACCGGCGATCGGATGAACACTCGGCCCGCGTCATGGCCTCTCTCGTGGGCAGGCCGATACGGTCGCATTCGGCAAGTGTCGGTTTCCTGGCGACTGTCCATTTCATCTGAAAAAAGGAGCACATCATCATGGCTTCTTTCGGCGGGACGCGTCTCCGTCGTGGAACGGTTTCCCGCTGGCTCGTTGGGGCTGCCGTGCTGTCGGTCGGCGTGTCGACCGCCGCATACTCGGTCCCCCAGGCCGCAACCGCTGCGCAGCCGGATGGGAGCGTGGCTACCGCTCCGATCCCGCCCGGCGCGACCCTGCTGCCGACGGGGCGGTTCGTCCGGCCGGCCGGGCGCCAGTACGACCTCGGCGACTTCTCGCTTGGCCTGGCCGTCTCGCCGCGTGGTACGTGCGCGGCCAGTAGCGATGAAGGCTGGGGCAACGGCCGGCGCGTTCCGGCCGTGGCGGGGGTCAACCGAGCGGGCAGCGAGCCGGACGAGGGAGTGACGGCGCTCAACCTCGTCACCGGGGCGACGCAGTTCGTCACCGTCAACGCCAAGCCGGCGCAGAACTTCATGGGCATCGGGCTCGCGTACAACCGCGACGGCACCCGCCTGTATGCGACCAGCGGCGGAACCGACGCCGTGTACCAGTTCAACGTCGCCGCCAACTGCCAGCTCAGCTACGTGGCGACCGTCGACCTGCCGTCCCAGGCACCTCCGGCGAACACATCCAGCTTCACCGGCAGCAGTGCCGCGTACGACCGCGGCCTGGCGGTGACCGCGGACGGCACGGTGCTGGTGACGACCGAGTACGGCCGCGCCCTGAATGCCGTATCAGTCGACGGAGCCGGCAACCTCACAACAGCCAAAGTCGCCGTCGCGTTCGGGAAGCCGACGATCGTCCCGCACAACACCAACATCCTCAACTTCGTCAACCCGCCGGCGCAGAACGACCTCGATCCGTCCTATCTCTATGCCGTGGCGGCGGCGACCAACCCGGCCACGGGAGAACCACGCGCCTACATCACCGCCGAAGGCACCGGCCAGCTCATCACCGCCGATTCCGACGGCGCCGGCAACTGGACCCAAGGCCCGACCGCGACCGTCGGTGATCACCCCACCGGCCTTGCCGTCAGCCCCGACGGCCGAGAAGTCATGGTGGCTGACGCCAACAGCGATCAGGCCTCCGTCGTCGGCGTCAACGCGGACGGCACGCTCGCGCCGGCCGTCAATGTCACCCTGCACGGAGCGCCGGGCGAGGCGACCGGCTCAGCCCCCGACGCGGTCGCGTACGACGGAGCGTCCCGCGCGTACGTCGCCCTCGCGGATGACGACGCCGTGGCGGTGCTCGATCGCAGCGCTTCGGGCTGGGCGGTTGAGGGCTATGTCCCCACAGGCTGGTACCCGACCGCGGTTGCCGTCAGCCCGCGCGACCACGCTGTGCTGGCCGTCTCCGCCAAGGGTCTCGGCAGCCGCTACCCCGCCAATGACCCGTCCTACCCGTACCCCGTCCCGTTCGCTGCCAAGTCCGACGGGTCTCCGTCGCTACTCCCCAACTCGACCTTCCCGCAGACGCCGGACCCGCAGGTGCAACTGCAGGGGCTCAACTACAACGACAAGGGCAACATGCCCTCGATCCTCAGTCGCTTCTGGGTTGCCGGCCCGGGACGGAACTCCGATGTCCCCGTCGAACGCCTTTCCGCGGACACCGATTTGGTCGCCCAGTCCATCCAGCGCTCGGGCGCCGAGTTCCGCACACCGGATAACCCCGTTCCCGATGCCGCTCACGCCGGCCAATCCCCGATCAAGCACGTGCTGTACATCGTGCGAGAGAACCGCACCTTCGACCAGGTGTACGGGGACCTCGGGAAAACCCGAAACGATGTCAACGCCGACCCAGCCTATCAATACCTGGCGTCGGCAACTCCGCAGGGTCACGCGATCGTCAGCCAGTTCGCGTCGAGCGACAACTTCTTCTCCGACGGCGAGGCGAGCGTGCAGGGTCACTGGTGGACGACGTCCGCGAACGTGACCGACTGGATCGAGAAAGCGTGGCGCCTCAACTATTCGAACCGGAATCGTGGCTCCGATTTCCTGGCTCCCGTCGCCGAGCCCGAGCGCTGCAGCCTCTTCCAAAGCGCTCTCGCCAAGCAGAATCAGTCAAGCGGATCCTTTACGCTCCGCAACTACGGCGAGTTTTACGGAGCCGTCACGCCCGACGGCAACGGCCTGCCGGTCAGCAGCGCGTGCAGCCCGTTCCTGGGACCCAACAGCGCGACGTATACCGGCTCGCTCTACACCGATAGCGCACCGGTTCCCTGCACCGTTCCCAGCCCTCCCGCCGGATGCGGAGTGATCAACAGCCTGCTCACCGTGGGCAACTTCCCGATCTATTCGTATACCGATCTCGGCTACCCCAACGCCATCAACGGCGACGCCAACTTGAGCGTCGATGACCGGCTGGGCGCGGCCGAGTTCCTGAAGGACATCGGCCTCAACGCTGACGGCAGCCCGGCGGCGTCCGGCCCGGCCAACGGCCATGGCCTGGCCAGCTTCAACTACATGGTGCTGCCCGAGGACCACACCACCGGCCTGGGGGCCACGTTCACGCCACGGGCAGAGGTCGCGCAAAACGACGCCGCGCTGGGCGAAATGCTTTCCGCCCTGTCGCACTCCTCCTATTGGTCGTCGACCGCTGTGTTCGTCGTCGAGGACGACTCGCAGGACGGGATCGATCACGTCGACGGGCACCGCAATGTCCTGCTGGTGGCGAGCCCCTACACCAAGCATGTGTCGGCGAACGGGAAGTACAGCGGTTACATCGGGCACCAGCGCTACGACCAGGCCAGCGTCATCCGCACGATGGAACTCATCCTCGGACTTCCCGCCCTGTCGTCGTACGACCAAAGCGCGCGCCCGCTGTACGACCTGTTCCAAAACAAGGATCAGGCCGCTCAGCTAACGGCGTCTGACCTGACCCCCTTCACCCCCGTCGGAGACCCGCCGTTCATCGAAGAGCGAGTCGCCGACCTCCCCCAGGCGGAGGCGACCCAGGCCTTGATCCGACAGTCCAAAGCCATGCCCAAGGGCGAGGACACTCAGGGTCCGATACTCGAGCAGATCGACTGGCAGGCGACCACCAACCGGCCGATCCCGCAGGCGCTGAAGCAGGAGCTCACGAAGGCACGAAGCGCGACGACCGACGACGACTGACGTCCCTACCCGCGCCTCCTGCCGCCACGAAAGCCTGCCGGCTAACCGACTGCGACGGCGAAGATATGCATCGTGGTCGCGCCGAGCTTGGTGCCCGGGCTGATGTCCGGCAGCGTCACGTATCGCACCGTCTTTCCGGGCTGCAGTGGCACCGCGTAGTAGTAGACGCTCACCGGCTGATTCAGCCGGCCGCCGGGCCCGCTGTGGTACGCGGTCGACGTGAGAATGTCGCCCCCGGCGACGGCGGCGTTGGACCACCAGTCGCCGAAGCCAAGCGTGAACGATTGGGTGCTGCCGTCGGTGTAGGTGATGGTCCCGGTGCCGGTAGCGGCTCCGAAGTTACCCGAGCCCAAGAAGCCGAGTTTTGCTCCTGAGCCTGACAGCGCGATGGTCTGGCCGCTTGCGACCACGTTGCCGGCAGTCCCCGGTGCAGTGGCCGGCCAGGTGAAAGTGAGGCCGCCATGGGCGATGGCAGCCCCGGGGGTCACTGCCGGACTCGCTGCAGCGAGCGCCTGTGCCGAGTAGCTGGTGCCGCTGCCTTCCAGGTTGCCTGCGGCCGGATCGGCGTCGTCACTGATTCCCGGGTTGTCGAAGGCGGCAGCAAGCGAGTCGTACGGAATTGAGACTTTTGAGCTGCCGGTGACGCTGGTTTTGCCGCCGGCGTCCTTGAAGGTCGCGGTGCCATTGAGTTCAATGCGGTCGGACTTGGCAGTCGAGGGAACGGTGATCTTCCAGGTCGTGGTGGCCGTGTCTCCCGGAGCCACGCGCCTGAACGTCGTCGGGGTCGAGGCCGACACGGTCCAGCCGGCAGGTGCCGCCAGGGCCATGCTCACGCTCGTCAGCGGCTTACTGCTGGCGTTAGGCAGCGTCGTCCTTGCCGTGATGGTGCCGCCGGGTTCGACTACCGACGGCGCGCTGAGGCTGAAGGGTTGCTTGACGACGACAGGCATGGTCCCGGTGACGCCATTCACAGTGACGCGTATCTGCGCGGCCCCGTGGGCGATCGCGGTCACCGAGCCCGTGGAGGAGACGGTGGCGACCGAGCGGTTGCTGCTGGCGTACTTGACCTTCGCGGTCTTCAGGTCGACGAAGGACTGGTCGTTGTTGACCGCCTCGATGATGTCATCGGCATCGGCGTGCGGCTCTTCCAGCGCTGGGTTGGTGTCGTCTGCGATCCACGGGTTCTTTCCGGCGAGATCGAGCTTGTCACCGGGCTTGAACGTGATCTGGGCGGGCTGGACGGTCACGTGCTGCACCCGCGGGGTGATCGTGCCGGCGATCTGTGCAGTGCCGGAGCCGACTACGTGGTCAGCGTCGGTGGCGACCTGGAATCGGTAGCTGCCGGTGTCCACGACCTGCTTGAGGCTGTTCTGGTCCCACCGGGAGAGGCTGTTCGCCGGCACGGTCAGGCTGATGTGCTGGCTGCGGCCGGGCGCCAGCACCCGGGTCTTCTGGAATCCGACCAGTCGCTTGTTCGGCAGCTCCACACTAGGGACGCTGAACTGCGGTGCCGCGTAAAGCTGTGCGACGGTGGCGCCGGCCGTGGGGCCGGTGTTGGTCACCGTGAACTTGATAGTCACGTCGCCGTCCGGGGTGGTCTTCTTCGGGGAGACCTGAACATTTCTGTAGTCGAATTGACTGTAGGAAAGGCCATAGCCGAACGGGTAGGTCGGGGTGCCCGTGAAGTACATGTACGTGCGGCCCAGCCCACCGGTTTCCGACGGAGCCAACCCATAGTTGTCCATGGCCGGTAGCTGCGAGTCGTTCTTGAACCACGTGAAGTCGAGGTGCCCGGACGGGTTCTGGGCGCCGGTGAGCACATCGGCCAGTGCGCTGCCTTGGGATTCGCCGTTGTAGCCGCTGAACACGATTGCCGGGAAACTGGACTGGACGCTGGAAATGTCGATCGGGCCACTGGACTGAATGACCAGCGCCGTATTCGGATTCCCGGACGCGGTCACCTGCGAAAGCAGCGAGCTGTAATTGCCCGGCATGGCGATGTTCGCACGATCGAGGCCCTCGCTGGCGATGCTCATATCGGTGCCGACGAAGGCGATCACCAGGTCGGCGGTCTTCATCGCCGCAGTCGTCGCGGCCGAGCACGAAGCCGCGGTGGCCGACTTGGTAGACGTGCCGCACGCGTCGAATGTCACGACAGCGCTTGGATTTGCCGCGCGGACCGCGTCCTCGATCCCCTGAACAGCACTGACTTGCAGCGACGGATCACCGGCGTAGCCGCCGAGCGTAACGGTGTCGGCGAGATTGCCGACGATCACCACGTGGTTGAGCTTGGTGGCATCGACGGGCAGCAGCGGATGACCGGTGCGCCGCAGATTGTCGTTCTTCAGCAGCACGATCGCGTTGTCGGCGATCTGCCGGGCCAGCGCCTGGTGGGCCGGGCTCTCGATCACGTCCTTGCTGATCTTCGTATAGGGCACCCTGGAGGGCGGGTCGAACTCGCCGGTCTGCATCCGCACGGTGAACAGGTGCACCAGGTCGGTGTCGATGACTGCCTCAGACAAGATGCCGGCATCAATTGCTGCCTGAATGTTGGGCAAGGTGGCCTCGGCGCCGATGCAGTTGAGGTCGGTGCCGGCTCGCAGCGCGTATGCCTGCCCGCCGGCAGCACCGGGCACCTGAGCGCCAGTAGCCGTGTTCGTCCACGTGGTCGTGTTCCCCGACGTGCTGGTCGTCCATCCTGGCGGGGCCCAGTTGTGGGCAGTGCTGTTGTAGATGTCGGCAACCGCACCGCAGTCACTGGTCATGTAGCCGCCGAAGCCGTAGGTCCGCTGCGCGAGTTCGTTGGCCGTGTAGGTGTTGGCCGGCGCCGGAGTGCCGTTGATCGCGTTGTACGAGGTCATCAAGCCGGATACGTGGGCGTTTTCGGCGAGATCGCGGAACTGCTCCGTGTAGTAGTCGCGGATATTCGCGTCCGTGGTGTTGGCGGAGTCCTGGGCGCGAGTGTTGTCGACGTTGTTCAGCGCATAGTGCTTTGCGGTGGCGGCCACTTTCAGATAGCCGGTCTGGGACGCGCCGGAGATCGACTGGCCCTGATAGCCGTTGACGAACGCGCCGGCCACCTGTCCCAGCAGGTACGGATCCTCGCCGAAGGACTCGTCGCTGCGGCCCCATCGAGGATCGCGGTCCAGGTTCACGTTCGGCGCCCAGTAGGTCAGCGAGCCGTAATTCCCCGGCGACGGGCCGATGTTGTTCTGCCCCGTGTCCCACAGCGACTTGTCAAGGAAGCCGCGTGCTTCGTCGGAGACCGCGGTGGTCTCCTGATAGATCAACTGCGGGTCCCAGGTCATCGCGGCCGCGAGATTGGTAGGGAAGCTGGTGGCGTGCACCGCCCCCGACGCGTCGCCCGAGTTGGTGTTCGCGCCCAGCGTGTTGACCCCGTGCAGCCCTTCCGACCAGTACGTGTACTGCTGCACGCCCAGCCGCGGGATCGCGGGCGCGTCGTTGGTGTTCAACTGGGGCACCTTTTCGGCCAGCGTCATCCGCGAGACCAGATCCGCCGCGCGCACGGGGTACGGGTAGTGGGTGTCCAGGTAGACCGGCCGTGCCGACTTCGCAGCCGGCCCGTCGGTCGCCGCGTTCACCACCACGGCGACGCATCCCGCGACGATGAGTGCCGCCGCTGCAGCGGCCCACGGGCTGGTCCCGCGACCCATACGTGTGGTGTCCTCTCGATCGGAACTACTGGCGCTGGTGGATTAAACCCCAGCATCGTGAGTACACGGTCCCGGCTTCATCGAGCGATCGACCGGATCCCCACCTGAGCCACGAGCAGGTCCGCCAGGCCGAAGCCGACGGACTTGAACAACGTCCGGCCCGCGGGCGGGGTGGCCGCGCCGCGCACGAGTGCCGCCAGATCGACGTCGAACACCGAGTTGTCGGCGGCCCCCTCGGCCACCGCCATGATCAGGTCACCCGCCTCGTGCCGAGCCGCGTCGGCGTCGTCCACCACGACGAAGGCCGACGCCACGACATCGGCCGCTACCTCGCGATGATCCGGGAGGTGCGCACCAATCGCGTTCACGTGAGCACGATCGGTAAGACTGGCCGCGCTCACCACGGGCGTCGCCGAGGTTGTGCAGCAGCAGACGATGTCCGCGCCGGACACGTCCTCGCCCACGTTCGCGCCCACCGACGCCGCGAAAGCGGCCGCCTTTGCCGGCGTCCGCCCGATCACGCTGACCGACGAGATGGGGCGCACCGCCCGGATCGCGGCCACGTGCTCCCGCGCCTGCGGTCCGGTGCCGATCACGGCGAGCCGCGACGCTCCCGCCGGCGCCAGCAGGTCGGTGGCCAGCGCTGAGAGTGCAGCCGTCCGGATCAGCGTCAACGCCACCGCGTCGGCCACGACCAGCGGGGTGAGCGTCGCTGCGTCGAACAGCACGTAGACGCCCTGAACGCGCACCGGACCGTGGCCGACTGTGACCAGTTTCACGCCCGCGACATCACCTGCCTCGGCGGGCATGACCAGCAACTCGCCGCCCGTCCAAGCCGTCGAGGTACGGACCGGCTGCGGCGGCGCGCCCTTAGCCAGGCCGGCGCGCAGCGCGGCGATCGCCTCTACCAGCGGGATGGCCGCGCGGACGGCGGCACCGTCGAGGTATCTCACCAGCTGGTTGCGACGTACTGCGTCTCGAGGTACTCGTCGATGCCCTCGAAGCCACCCTCGCGGCCGATGCCCGACTCCTTCACCCCGCCGAACGGCGCCGCGGGGTCGGACACCAGCCCGCGGTTGAGTCCTACCATGCCCACCTCGAGCCGTTCGGCGACGCGCAGCCCGCGCGCGAGGTCGCCGGTATAGACGTATCCGGTGAGGCCCATCTCTGTGGCATTGGCCACTGCGATGGCGTCGTCGTCGTCGCGGACAGCGATGATCGGCGCGACGGGCCCGAAGATTTCCTCGGTGGCTACGGGAGATTCACGCGGAACGTCGGTGAGCACCGTCGCCGGATAATAGAAGCCCGGCCGGTCGAGTCGCGACCCACCGATCGCCGCGACTGCGCCCGCCGCCAGGGACTCGTCCACCTTCTCCGCGATGCCGTCGACCGCGCGCTCGGTGATCATCGGACCGAGCTGAGTTTCGGCGGACGTGCCGGGCCCGACGCGCAGCGCGCCCATCCGTGCCGCCAGCCGCTCGGCGAACGCCGCGGCGACCCGCTCCTGCACAAGGAAGCGGTTCGCAGCCGTGCAGGCCTGCCCACCGTTGCGCATCTTGGCCAGCATCGCCCCGTCGACGGCGGCGTCCAGATCGGCGTCGTCGAGAACGACGAACGGAGCATTGCCGCCGAGCTCCATGGAGCAGTTGACGATGCGGTCAGCGGCCTGCTTGAGCAACTGGCTGCCTACGCCGGTGGAGCCGGTGAACGACAGCTTGCGCACCCGGGCGTCCGCCAACGCAGCCGTCACGAAGTCGCGCGGGTGGTCGGTAGTGAGCACGTTGACGACCCCGGGCGGCGTTCCGGCGTCGGCCAGCACCGCGGCCAACATCAGCGCCGTGAAGGGCGTGTCGTGCGCGGGCTTGAGGATCACGGTGCAGCCCGCGGCCAGCGCCGGGCCGATCTTGCGGGTGGCCATCGCGGCCGGGAAATTCCACGGCGTCAAGAGCAGCGACACGCCCACGGGCTTGCGGAACGTCAGAATGCGGTTCGCTCCGGAGGGCGCAGTGCGCAGCTCACCGCCGACGCGCACCGCCTCCTCGCTGAACCAGCGGAAGAACTCGGCCGCGTAAGTCACTTCAGCGCGTGAGTCGGTCAGCGACTTGCCCATCTCCAGGCTCATCACGTATGCGATCTCTTCACGTCGAGAGATCATCAGCTCGAACGCGCGCCGCAGCACCTCACCGCGCTCGCGCGGCGCCGTGGCCGACCACGACGGCAAAGCCACCGCCGCGGCTTCGACGGCGCGTGCCACGTCGTCGTCGCCGGCGCGGGGTACCTCGCCGATGGAGTCCCCGGTAGAGGGGTCCAGCACGGGCAGCAAACCGGCCGAACCGGCGCTCCACTTGCCGTCGATGAACAGTTCACTGGGGATACCGACGGGAAGGCTCATGCCCTCAGCTTGCCACGAGGAACGGCACGTGAAGCTAGCTGCGTACTCGCAGCCCTTCGAAGGCCACCTTGACGACGGCGTCGGCCAGCTTGTCGGCCGGCAGGGCGCCGCGCGGGCGATACCACTCGATCAGTGAGTTGACGGTGCCGAAAAGCAGCCTGGCTGTAATCGCAGGATCGACGTCCGGACGCACGTCACCCTCCGCCTCCGCCTCGGCCACGAGGGCACTGACGATGTCGTCGAAGCGGCGCCGCCGGGCCAGCGCCGCCCGCTCGACGCGGGTGTTACCCCGTACCCGCAGCAGCAGCGTGACGTACGGCAGTTCGTCCGCCAGCACCTGCACGCTGCGGCGCACCAGGTACTCCAGCCGCTCGATGGCCCGTCCGGTGCGAAACGGCGGCTCGTCGGTCACGGCGAACAGCGCGTCCAGCGCGCGATCCAGAGCGAGCCGCAGCAGCTCCTGTTTGCCCGTCACGTGGTGATATATGGCCGATTTCGTGCGGCCCAAGCGGCGCGACACGTCGTCCATGGTGGTGCCGTCGTAGCCCTTCTCGTTGAAGACCTTGACGGCGACGGCGAGCAACGAGTCGACGTCGTAGCCGGGCCGGCCACGCCTGACGGTCGTCATCGTTGGTCGATCACGCGGCGTAGCTTGCCGACCGACCGCTCGAGCGTGTCCGGGTCGACGACGTCGACCTCGACGGTGACGCCGACGCTGTCCTTGACTGCGGCCGACAGCGCAGCACCGGCGGCCGCACGCTGTGCGGCATCGGCATCCGCGCGGCACTCGACGCGAACGATCATCTCGTCGAGTCGCTCCGGGCGGCACAGCACGAGCTGGAAGTGCGGCGACAACGCCGGCGTGCGCAGCACGTGCTCCTCGATCTGCGTGGGGAAGACGTTGACCCCGCGCAGAATGATCAGGTCGTCGGTGCGGCCGGTCACTTTCTCCATCCGGCGCATCGCCGGACGTGCCGTCCCGGGCAGCAACCGCGTCAGGTCCCGTGTGCGGTAGCGGACGATCGGCATCGCTTCCTTGGTGAGCGAGGTGAACACCAGCTCGCCTCGCTCACCGTCCGGCAGCGCGTCGCCCGTCGTCGGGTCGATCACCTCGGGATAGAAGTGGTCCTCCCATATAGAAAGGCCGTCCTTGGTCTCGACGCACTCCTGCGCCACCCCAGGTCCGATCACCTCGGACAGCCCGTAGATGTCGACGGCGTCGATGCAGAGCCGCTGCTCGATCTCGTCGCGCATCTGCTCGGTCCACGGCTCGGCACCCAGGATGCCCACCCGCAGCGACGTGCCGCGCGGGTCGATGCCCTCCCGCTCGAACTCGTCGATGAGCGTCAGCAGGTACGTCGGCGTGACCATGATGACCTCAGGGCGGAAGTCGTTGATCAGCTGCACCTGACGGGCGGTCATGCCACCCGACATCGGAATCACCGTGCAGCCCAGCCGCTCCGCGCCGTAGTGCGCGCCGAGCCCGCCGGTGAACAGGCCGTACCCGTACGCGACGTGCACCCGCATCCCGGGACGCCCGCCCGCGGCCCGGATCGAGCGGGCCATCACGTCGGCCCACACATCGAGATCGGCCTGGGTGTAGCCGACGACCGTGGAACGCCCCGTAGTGCCACTCGACGCATGGATGCGGCGCACCTGATCGGCAGGTACCGCGAACATCCCGAACGGATAGTTGTCGCGCAGATCGGCCTTTGTAGTAAAGGGAAAATGAGCTAGGTCACCGAGGGAGTGGAGGTCACTCGGGTGCACGCCCGCGGCGTCGAACGCGGCGCGGTAGTGCGGGACTTGCTCGTACGCGTGGTACAGGGTGTCCTGCAAGCGGGTGAGTTGCACCTTGACGAGCTCGTCGCGGCTCATCCGCTCGGCGGCATCCAGCACCGTCATGGCGTGCCGCCGCCCACCGTCCGGCTGCGGCCGCGGAATTCCGCGACGACATCCGTACCGCGACGGACCGTCACGTCATAGATGCCGTTCCGGCCGTAACGGGTGCGCTCGACGGCCTCTGCGACGAGTTCGTCGCCTTCGCGTACCGGTGCGACGAACGTGATGTCGGCGCCGGCGGCGACCGTGATCGGTCCATGGCTGTTGCAGGCGCAGGCGAATGCCGTGTCGGCGACCGCGAAGACGAACGCGCCGTGTGCCAGCCCGTGGCCGTTGACCATGGCGCCGGTCACCGCCATGCGGGCCTTGGCCCGTCCAGGCCCGGCGTCGACGACTTCGATGCCCAGGTCGCGAGACGCTCGGTCCGCCGCCAGCATCGCGGCGACCGGATCGGTCATCCGCCGCTCCTTGATTACCTACTGAATGGTCGGTCAGAATAATGTCGAATCCGGAGCCGCATAGCAAGGGACCGCCACATGCCAGAAGCGTTTCTCGTCGACGGGGTGCGCACCCCCCTGGGTCGCTACGGCGGCGGGCTGGCCGACGTCCGGGCCGACGACATGGCCGGACTCGTGGTCGGCGAGGTGGTCCGCCGGTCGGCCGTCGACCCGGAGACAGTTGACGAGGTGATCCTGGGCGCGGCGAACCAGGCCGGCGAGGACAACCGCAACGTCGCTCGCATGGCCGCACTGCTCGCCGGGCTGCCCGCGCACGTCCCCGGTTACACGGTGAACCGCCTCTGTGCGAGCGGGCTGACGGCGATCGCCGCAGCGGCGCAGGCGATCCGGGCAGGCGAGGCCGACGTGGTGGTGGCCGGCGGCGTCGAGTCGATGACCCGGGCGCCCTGGGTGATCGCCAAACCCGGCACACCGTGGGCTCGTCCCGGCGAGGTGGCCGACACCTCGCTCGGGTGGCGGTTCACCAACCCGCGCTTCGATGCCCTCACCACGCTGTCGATGGGCGAGACCGCCGAGGAGGTGGCCACGCTCGACGGCATCACCCGCGAGGACTCGGATGCGTTTGCGCTGCGCAGCCACCAGCGCGCGGTGGCCGCGACTGAAGCTGGTCGGCTCACCCCCGAGATCGTCCCGGTCGCCGACCTCAAGGTCGACGAGGGGCCACGGCCCACCACGTCGCTAGAGAAGCTCGCGGCGCTGCGGCCCGTGTTCCGCCCCGGCGGCATCGTCACCGCGGGATCGTCCTCACCGCTGTCCGACGGCGCGGCCGCGATCGTGGTGGCCAGCGAGTCGGCGGTCGTGCGGCACGGCTTGGCGGTGCGGGCGCGGGTCGTCGCAAGCGCGAGCGCCGGTGTCGAGCCGCACCTCATGGGCCTCGGCCCGGTGCCCGCGACGGAGAAGGTGCTCACCCGGGCGAGGTGGCCACTCACCGCGATCGGGGCGGTCGAGCTGAACGAGGCGTTCGCCGCGCAGAGCATCGCGGTGATCCGCCGTCTCGGCCTGGACGACGACATCGTGAACGCCGACGGCGGCGCGATCGCGCTGGGCCACCCGCTGGGCTGTTCCGGTGCCCGGCTGGTCGTCACGCTGCTGGGGCGTATGGAACGTGAGGGCGCTCGGCGTGGGTTGGCCACGCTGTGCGTGGGAGTCGGTCAAGGTGTCGCAATGCTGGTGGAGGCGATCTAGATGCTGCGCAGTTACGTCGAGGGGCGCT
>Ga0126371_10003649_pt1 | contig 13503 bp, 13 predicted proteins | sample PanSoiMetaPlot_4_FD_110145 | JGI IMG/M metagenome (GOLD analysis project Ga0126371, IMG submission 110145) | Tropical forest soil microbial communities from Panama - MetaG Plot_4 | ecosystem: Environmental > Terrestrial > Soil > Tropical forest > Bulk soil | place: Panama | collected 2016-02-17 | reverse complement strand
CCTCGCCGCGGCGGTTCGTCACAGGGCGCACGCCGTCCCTGCCATACGGTCTACCCATCGGCCGGGAACAAAGTATGGCTGAGGGGTGTCAGGGCGAAGCGGTGACAGCCAATACCGAGTTCATCCGGCCGATGTTTGCGTGACCTCGGCATCAATTTGAGGCCCCCCAAGGAAGCTTTCCAGCGCCGCTATTTGCCGCGGCCGTGAACGCCGGCCGTCGTGATGGACGAGGCGATGTCATCGGCGGGCCAATGTTCGGCATAATGGCCCGAACGGCAATCCCTGCCCGTCAACGGGTTGGCGCGCAAGGCCGCGTCAGGTCGCAGTTCTCAATCACGCTCCAGCGGACGCGAGTCGGCGCGGCCGGTTGGCGCCAGTAGGCAACGACTGAGACCCGGGCTGTGCTATCGGCATCCAGAACCGAGGCTTGAGATCACCCGCACGCCCGACCGGGTCCGCGTCGAAGGTCGTGAAAATACCGACCCCCAAGAAACTTGTGGCCGTCCATCCGGGGCGACGGTAATCGTCGAGCGTTGGTGTTGATTCGGTTGCGTCCTTCAGTCGTGGTCTTGCTGGAGAGGGCATGCCGAGCTCTTGTCATCGACATCCCCACAACACGCGCCGCTGTCGAAGCAATTGCCGAGCGCCCGCGCTTTGGTGTTGTCGGCGTCGACGCTGAAGTCGTCGTGCCACAAATCGCTGCCTGCCAAAAGCAGTGTCGGGACTACCGACGCAGCCAACCTGCGTCCGTGGACGACGACTGCGCTACATTGCCCATCGAGTCTCATGAAGCGAATTCTCGTAGTCGACGACGACGCCACCATTAGAAACGTGATCAGCACTTTGCTGACCACGGCAGGTTACGAAGTCATCACCATGGAGGACGGAGCCGGTGCGCTGAAGATCGCGGCACAGCAAAGTTTTAACGTGGCGATTGTCGATGTCTTCATGCCGGGCGTCGACGGGTTGGAAACCATCCGCAGGCTGAACACCCTTGCGCCGGGGATGCCGCTGATCGTCATTTCTGGATTTCCTTTCGCCAGAGCCGATAGTCGCTCTCCGGATTTTCTGGGGATGTCAATAAAGCTTGGTTCCGCTCATTACCTGGCGAAGCCTTTCAAGCCCGCGGAACTCCTGGAGCTGGTCGAAACCTGCTGCGCTTCGGGCGCTAGCCGGCCGGGCGCCAAGAACTCGGCCGACGAAGCGGCCTAATTTAGTTTTCCCAACCTATAGGGATCAGAAGGCAACCGAGAAAAAAACCGCCACAAACCTGGCGCCGGATCGCCCGACGAGCGAGCCCGTGCCCTTTGGGCCTCGACCCGCCAGCCATTGCAGGATCGAGGATCGCCGACCGCTACCTCGCCATAGCGGCAATGACGCCGTCCGGAAAGGTGGCCTGCGCACCGCTTGTGTGGCTTCAACCTTGTGGTCCGCATTTTTCATCGCCCACGGCGTTGCGCGATCAAGGCCCCCGCCAGCAATCTCGCTGCGGTGAAAGGCGCGCTTGGCGCCCGCCTGGGAGCCTCGCTGCACCCTGCGGACGGACCAGGGCGATGGCGCGATCCATCAGCTCCGCCCGAGCCAAGGCGGCTCCGGGAGAACCGGTGCCATGGTGGCGACGTCCGCCGGCAGGACCACGGTCGGCGCGCGATGACGGTTTTGGATGCATGCCGATGGGATGCCGATGTTCTGCCCCTTCGGATCAAAGCGGATCGCGGGTCCAATCATGACGTGATTGGCCATATCGGTCGACTTGAGCGCCGCCATGAGCTCGCGTCCGTTTGCACTACCAGTCCGCCGAAATGCGTCGGCCGCGATCAGCAGGGCTTCGAATGTAAAGCCGACATTGAAGCATTCGACCACGAATCTGGAATTGGGCTGCTCGACCTTGAATGCTGCGGCGAGCGCCTGCGTCAGTCCGGCATTCTGCTTGGCCCACGGCAGCACGTCGACGTGATAGTCGGCGAGCGGACCGAGAGCCTGATAGAATTCTTCGTCAAAAAGTCCGCGGGCTGCCGGCGAGATGATGGCCATCGGCTGGAAGTGTTGGCGGACCATATCGCGCACCAGCTTGATGGCATCGGCAGCCCGGGTCACCGCCAACACGACATCAGGATTGTGGCCACGAATCTTGGTGACTTCCGCCGCGAGGTCCTGCGCCCGAGGATCGAAAGCGATGGATTTCACTAGCCGGAACGGCAATCCCGCGATCGGGAGCAGCTTATCCATGGCCTGGCGTTGCGCGGTCCCGAAGTTGTCATTGGCATGAATAAAGATCGCAGTCCTGGGCTTGATATGCGTCGCCGCGATCAGATCATTGATGCGTGCGAGGCCATTGCTTAGCATCGCGGTGCTGGTTGGAAAATTACGGACGAGAAACTGATACCCTTGCTCGGTTAGTTGCGGCGCTGAGCCGATATTGACGACTAGAGGAATCTGGCGTTGCTCGCATACCTGGGCGATCGCCTGCGTGCTCGCAGAATCGAACGCACCCACGACGCACTGCGCGCCTTCATTGATCACCCGCTCTGCGAGCGCTCGGGCGGTATCCGGGTTGGATTCGATGTCGGCATGAACGAGATCCACTTTGTAGTCGAAATCCGCGAGCACTTTGGGAGCGACGAGCGCGCCGCGATAACAGCTTTGCCCGGCCTGCGCCAGGTATCCGGAGCGGGGCAGCAACACCGCTATTTTCAAGGCCTGCGGCTGCCCATGAACGATCGCCGGTGCCGCAAGATCAATGCCCACGGCGATGGCGCCTGCAAGTACATGGCGTCGACTCAACACTTGGCCGCGAACAGTCGGCGTCATGATGGTCCCCCCTGCCGGATCTTGCGCTCGTTCTGTTGGCGACCGCACCGGCTTCCTCAGCACCGGCGCTCAAGCGCTTCCCGACTCATCATGCGATCTTTTCGGGCGGATCGAAGGCCACACGAGAGGCGCTCGCATTGGCAAGTGCGGACGCAAGGCGGCGGCACGCCCGCCGGCACCGTATCGCTACGGACCAAGCCCCCCGGACTGCTCGATGAAGCGCGCGACGGCATCGATCCCCTGACCGGCGCGTAGATTGGCGAACACGAAGGGGCGGTTGCCACGCATGCGTTTGGCGTCGCGCTCCATCACCTCGAGGGAAGCTCCGACGTGGGGCGCAAGATCGATCTTGTTGATGACGAGCAGATCTGAGCGGGTGATGCCCGGGCCGCCCTTGGAGGGGATCTTATCGCCCGCAGCCACATCAATGACATAGATCGTCAGGTCGGCCAGTTCCGGCGAGAATGTCGCGGCAAGATTGTCGCCGCCAGATTCGATCAGCACAAGATCGAGCTTTGGAAATTTGGCGCGCATCTCCGCGAGCGCCGCGAGGTTGATCGAGGCGTCCTCGCGAATCGCGGTGTGGGGGCATCCCCCGGTTTCGACCCCGGCGATGCGCTCTGCTGCAAGCGCACCCGAGCGCACCAAGTATTCGGCGTCCCATTTGGTATAGATGTCGTTGGTGATGGCGGCGATCTCGAACCGATCCCGCAGCCGCTTGCATAACGCGTCCATCAGCGCGGTCTTACCCGAACCGACCGGGCCGCCGATACCCACGCGCAACGGGCCGTTAAGGTTCGTCATGCTCACCGTTCCGTCTGGTGCCAGTTAAGCCGGGCGCGACCGATCAGTCCAGCGATTGCGTCAGCGCGCTCGTAGCGCCGCACCCCGCAAAGGTGTTTGCCGATCGTCGTCGTGACCTCGGATCATGAGCGGAACAGCCGCGTGTACTGGGCCTCGTGACGTTGGCTCGCGATGTCCGCTCGGAACGCCGCGCTGCCGACCTCCTCGAGCGGCGCGATGAGGGCTCGGGCGACGGTCGCAGTAATCACAGGTTCGAGGGCCGCAAGCACCCGCTGGCCTTGAGTCTGTCCCAGCGGAATGAGGCGAACACCCGCCGAAATCAGGTTCGACGTCATCGCGTGGAGGTAAGCAAGCAGCGCCGGCTCGACCGCGATGCGGTGGCCGGCCGCGGCGACCGCTACGCTGACCGGATAAGCATAGGGTCCGCTCCACGACGCCATCAGACAATCAAGCGCGTCACAGGGCCACGCCGCGCGGGTTGCCACCAGAAAGGCTGTGCCTTGCGCCGTGGTCTCCAGATGACGTTCTTTCGAGGACGCGAAGGCGGCAGCAAGCTCCGCCACGCTGCCGAGGACCTGACCGTCCATGGCCCGGCTGGCCCGGTAGGCGTGGACGAAGAAGGTCGCATCGCAGGAGCCGGTGCCGGAGCCGATCATCACCGCAAGCCAGTGCTCGAGCTCGCCGGCATTTGTGACATCACCGGCTTCCACCGCCCATTCGAGCCCGCTTGAATACGAGAACGCGCCAACCGGATAGGCTGGCGACAGCCACGCCATCAGCCGGAACAGCGCGGCAGTGTCGTTGCAACCGCCGACGGGGGCGGTCCCCAAGGGAGGCGTCACCGCAGACGATGTTAAGGTCCGTGCGAGCGCCTCGGTGGTGGGTGCTCGGCTGGCGTCGAGCGCGGCGCTCGGGCGGGGCAATGCCCGCCTATCGGTGGTCATCGTCGGGCGTCCAATGCAGCGTGGCGATAGACCAGGGCGGCCCACGATCTCGATCGCCGTGCCGAGGGGCCCACTTTAACATCTTCCCCCCCGCGTGAACGCTTGTTGGCGAAGCTGTTCCTGCCTTGACGAGGATGCTGGGATTGAGGCCAGCCCTCTGGCGCACGTTCCGCCTCGGTTGATCGGTGGTACCGCGTGCCGACGCTGTCATGTTGCCGATCTTGAGATCCTTGAGCACGACCGGTGATGCCTAGCAATGGGCGACATCGGTTTTGGCTGCCGCCGCACGCCCTACACCGTGATGCCCGGACCCGCTGATCTCCGGCTCGAAGGCGGCCTCGATGTGGGTCACGAGCCCACCGAGACCAACCACCATGTCCTCAAGCACATGATCGCGGCGGATACGCAGCCTATTGCCGAGGATCTGCACATCCGCGTGCCGATTGCCCAAATGCCAGGCCAAGCGAACGAAATCAAGCGCATGACGGCTTTCGATCTCGGCGAGTAGTTCGACACCACTGCTGACGCACACGATCGATCCATCGTCGAGCACAAGACCGTCGCCGTCCCGCAGGTGGGTCGCGTGCGGCAGATCCAGCAAAAAACGCGTGCCGCGCTCAGCGGTCAGCACCAGGCGCCGGCGGTGCCGATCACCGGCGCTGAGAATCACGCGGTCGATGGCGGCTGTGTGCCACTGGCCCGCCGGCTTGATTTCGCGCGCTGATCGCATACGCGGCCCTATCTGTTGGGCTCTTTCTGGGGACGAGCCGAACGCGGATCTAGAACAGAAAATAGCGCTGGGCCATCGGCAGCACGTCGGCCGGCTCACAGGTTAACAGCTCGCCATCGGCTCTTACTTCATAGGTTTCCGGATCGACGGAGATATTCGGGGTGGCCGCATTGTGCACCATACTCTGCTTGGAGAGGCCACCTCGGGTATTCTCGACTGCGACCAGCGTTTTGTTGATCCCGAGTTTGCCCCCTAGGCCCTCCTCGAGCGCTGCCTTTGAGGTGAAGATCAGCGCGCTGGCGGTGAGTGCTTTGCCGAACGCCGCGAACATCGGACGGTAGTAGACGGGCTGAGGCGTTGGAATGGAAGCGTTCGGATCGCCCATGGGCGCAGCGACGATCGACCCTCCCTTGATGACGAGATCGGGTTTGACCCCGAAGAACGCCGGCGACCAAAGCACGAGATCGGCGAGCTTGCCGGTCTCCACTGAACCGATATGTTTCGCTACGCCATGGGCGATCGCCGGATTGATCGTGTACTTGGCAATGTAACGCCTGGCGCGCGCGTTATCGTTGTCGCCGCGTTCCTCTTTGAGCGGTCCGCGCTGACGTTTCATTTTGTCGGCGGTCTGCCAAGTGCGAATGATCACTTCGCCGAGCCGACCCATGGCTTGACTGTCGGACGACATCATCGAGAGCGCGCCGATGTCGTGGAGAATATCCTCGGCGGCGATGGTTTCCTTGCGAATTCGGCTTTCGGCAAAGGCCAGATCTTCGGCGATCGACGGGTCGAGATGATGACACACCATCAGCATGTCGAGATGTTCGTCGAGCGTATTGCGCGTGAACGGCCGCGTCGGATTGGTTGAGGACGGCAGCACGTTGGCAAGTCCAGCCACTTTGATGATGTCGGGTGCATGCCCACCGCCGGCGCCCTCGGTATGAAACGCGTGAATGGTGCGCCCCTTGAACGCTGCGATCGTATCCTCAACGAATCCCGATTCATTGAGGGTGTCCGTATGGATCATCACTTGGATATCGTGGGCGTCAGCGACCGAGAGGCAGCAATCGATTGCCGCCGGCGTCGTGCCCCAGTCCTCGTGCAGCTTGAGGGCGCAGGCCCCACCGCGGATCATTTCTTCGAGGGCGGCGGGCAGGGAGGCATTGCCTTTGCCGGCAAAGCCGAGATTGACCGGAAACGCCTCGGCCGCCTGCATCATCCGGGCGATGTGCCAAGGCCCGGGCGTGCAGGTGGTCGCATTGGTGCCGGCGGCCGGGCCAGTGCCGCCCCCGAGGAGCGAGGTGACACCGGACATCAGCGCTTCTTCGATCTGCTGTGGGCAAATAAAATGAATGTGGGTGTCAAATCCGCCCGCGGTGAGAATCTTGCCCTCACCGGCGATCACTTCGGTGCCAGGCCCGATCACGAGGGTGACGTTGGGTTGAATATCCGGATTGCCGGCTTTGCCGATGCCGGCGATGTGGCCATGTTTCAATCCGACGTCTGCTTTGACCACACCCCAATGGTCGAGGATCAGCGCATTGGTGATGACGGTGTCGACCGCACCGGCCGCATTGGTAATCTGGCTTTGCCCCATTCCGTCACGAATGACCTTACCCCCGCCGAATTTGACCTCCTCGCCGTAGGTGGTCAAATCGCGTTCGACCTCGATGAACAGCTCGGTGTCGGCCAGTCGCACCCGATCCCCGACCGTAGGTCCGAACATGTCCGCGTAAATGCCGCGCGGAAGTCTCGCCGCCATCGAAATGCCCTCAGTCGAGTTTGCCCATGACGTCCTGGCGGAAGCCGTAAATCTGGCGCTCGCCGGCAAGCGCGACGAGCGACACCTCTCTCGTCTGTCCCGGTTCGAACCGTACCGCCGTGCCGGCCGCAATATCGAGTCGCATGCCGCGGGCCTTCGGGCGATCGAAGGACAGCGCCGGATTGGTCTCGAAGAAATGGTAGTGCGAACCTACCTGGATCGGTCGATCCCCGGTATTGGTCACCGCGAGGGTGAGCGTGGCTCGATTCGCGTTGAGGACAACATCGCCGTCTTGAGTGAGGACTTCGCCGGGAATCATCTGACCTGCCGTTTCCAGTCGATGCGACCCATGGGTTTGGTTTTCCGTTCACGGACCCTCATGTTTCGCCGCCACCCTGACGGCTCGGGTTGACGCCGGGGTCGCGTTCGCCAGAGCGGCGTGCACGGCCTCCCGCATGCCACCGTTGGATGTCAGCGGATCGGATCATGGACCGTGACCAGCTTGGTGCCATCCGGAAACGTCGCCTCGACCTGCACGTCGTGGATCATCGCCGCGACACCTTCCATGACCTGAGCGCGGGTGAGCACGTGAGCGCCGGCCTCCATCAATTCGGCGACAGTGCGGCCGTCGCGTGCGCCTTCCAGGATGAAATCTGAAATCAACGCCACCGCTTCGGGATGGTTGAGTTTGACGCCGCGTTCGAGCCTGCGGCGCGCCACCATGGCGGCCATGGCAATGAGGAGCTTGTCTCTTTCCCGCGGCGTCAGGTTCATGCCGGCCATCGCCTTCAGTTGCACCACAGCCGCGGCAGTAACTGGCCGGGCAGCGCGGTGAGTACGGTGCTCAGATCGCGTCGAAGCGCGGCGCCATCCTTGGCGCAAAAGCGCACCAGCGCCAGGCCATTCCATGACGAAATGCCGATTTCGCCACAAAAATCTGCGTCCAAGGCTCGCAGTTGGTCGGCGAGCCCGGCGTCGGCTGGCACGATGAGCAGTGTGGCGATGCCCGCGCCCCCCTTGGCGACCGCCGGCTCACGGAGCTTTTCGGCGATCGAATCCTCGAGTCGCGTGGTCTCCGCAAACACCAGGCGGCCTTGCTGGCGCACGCGCCAGGAATCGATCAGTCGGCCGGCCTCGACCACTTCTCCCATGCCGAGACGTCCAAAGATCATCGCCTCGGCGATGATCAGCCGCGCCGCTTCGGCGAGATCCACTTCGATCGAGCGCGCGATCCGGGCGCGATTAAATACAATCGTTTCCTGGGGCAGCCAGACGATCGATCCACCCGGCTCGACATTAAGCACGATGCGAATCCGGGCATCGGGCCCGCTCGACCGGTAGACCTTCTCGGCGGACGCGCTGGTGACCGTGATCTGTGTGTCTTTGCCCGCTGACAGTTTGATATCGAGGCAATCCCCGCCGGCCAAGCCGCCTGCGGTATTGACAATCACCGCTTCGAGCGCGGCCGTGCGCGACCGCGGAAATCGCACACGCAGCGAGCCCGCCTCATGGATGCTCTGCGGACGGGTTTGGCCGTCGCGATGGGCGACCCGCAGCGCGATCGTCCCGCGGGCGCGATTGGCCGCGAAGATGCGTGCCTTGTCATCCCCATTGAGCCCGCTCGTCATGGTCGCCCCCCTGCCCCGCACCGTTGCGCCATCTCGATCGGTTCTGCGGTGGCAAACCATGCGCAGCCCCTCACAGCGCCAGAGCGCGCTTGAGCGCCGCCTCGTCCATGCCGGCACGGTCACACGAGAACGTCACGGCGCCACGATCCATGACCGCGAAATGATCGCCGAGTTCGCGGGCGAAGTCGAGATATTGCTCGACCAGCACGATCGCCATTTGCCCGAGACTGCGCAGATACATAATGGCACGACCGATCTCCTTGATGATGGACGGCTGGATCCCCTCGGTCGGCTCGTCGAGCAGCAGTAGTCTTGGCTGCATAACCATGGCCCGGCCGATGGCGAGCTGCTGCTGCTGGCCCCCGGACAGGTCGCCACCACGCCGGCGCAACATCGAACCAAGCACCGGGAACAGGGAAAACACATCATCAGGGATTGCCTGCTTGTCGCGCGGCAGCGGCGCGAAACCGGTCTTAAGGTTCTCCTCCACGGAAAGCAGCGGAAAAATTTCCCGCCCCTGGGGAACGTAGGCGATGCCTCGGCGCGCTCGCTCGAACGGCCGCAGTTGGGTGATATCACTGCCCTCCCAGACGATACGGCCCCGGCTCACCGGGTGTTGGCCGATCAGGGCGCGGAGCAAACTGGTTTTGCCAACCCCGTTACGCCCCAGCACACAGGTCACCTCGCCGGCCGCAGCCCTGATCGAGACCGATCGCAACGCCTGGGCGGCGCCGTAATAGAGGTCGATGGACTCCACATCGAGCATGTTGGTCACCGTCCTAGATAGACCTCGATCACGCGCTCGTTGGCCGAGACTTGATCGATCGAGCCTTCAGCGATCACCGCCCCTTCGTGCAGCACCGTGACCTTGACGTTGAGATCGCGGACGAAAGCCATGTCATGTTCGACCACGACGACGGTGTGATCGCGGTTGATCTGTTTGAGCAGGTCGGCCGTCTGCCGGGTTTCGGCATCGGTCATCCCAGCGACCGGCTCATCGACAAGCAACAACTTGGGATCCTGGGCGAGCATCATGCCGATCTCGAGCCACTGTTTTTGCCCGTGGGAGAGCGAGCCGGCGACGCGTTCGCGAGCCGCACCCAGACGCGCGGTCTCCAGCAGGCGATCGATAGCGGCGCGTTCCTCTGGGTTTTCTTGCCAAAACAGCGCCGCCCGGGCGCGTCGGTCGCCTTTCAAGGCCAGCCGCAAATTGTCTTCCACGGTATGCATCTCGAACACGGTCGGCTTCTGGAATTTGCGCCCGACGCCGAGGAGCGCGATTTGGGTTTCGTCAAGGCGGGTCAAATCATAGACCCCGTCGAAATAGACCTCGCCGGTATCGGGACGGGTCTTGCCGGTAATGACGTCCATCATCGTCGTCTTTCCCGCCCCGTTCGGGCCAATGATGGCGCGCATCTCGCCCGGCTCCACCGTGAGCGAGAGACTGTTGAGCGCACGGAAGCCATCGAAGGAGACGGTGACGCCGTCAAGGTAGAGCAGTGCCGAAGTCGTCCGCGCGTCCATTGGCCTCTCCTACTCGGCGGGCCGCGGTTGGGAGGCGCTTACGACCGGCTCGCTATCGCCATTGGCCGAACGCTGCCCCCACCCTTGTGTCCAGCGCTGCAACGTGCCGACGATGCCGAGCGGCAACAACAGGGTCACGGCGACGAACAGCCCGCCGAGCACGAACAACCAATAGGGCGACAAGGGGATGGCCGATAGATTGTCCCTAAGCGCGGCGAACGCCGCCGTATTGGCGATAAAACGCGGCGCCAGATCGAACAGCCAGCCAAGCGAAAGCACCGTACCGCCGGTGAAGAACGTCTTGCCATAATTGACGAGGACCGCGCCCACGATCGCGCCGCTGAGCGTACCGCGGCCGCCGACCGCGACCCAGATCACCGCCTCGATGGAATTGCCGGGAGCGAACTCACTGGGATTGATGATGCCGACCTGCGGCACATAGAGCGCGCCGGCGATGCCGGCCATGCAGGCCGACAGGGTGAAGACCAGGAGCTTGTAGGATTCGACCCGATATCCCAGGAACCGGGTCCGGCTTTCGGCGTCGCGAATCGCCACGAGCACCTTGCCGAACTTCGAGGTGACGATCGCCCGGCACAGATAGAGGCTAATCGCGAGCGCGAGAACGGAGACCGAGAACAGCGCGGCGCGTGTGGTTTCGGCCTGGACGTTGAAGCCCAGAATGTCCTTGAAATCGGTGAGGCCGTTGTTGCCGCCAAATCCGAAATTGTTGCGGAAGAAGCCCAGCATCAACGCGTAAGTGAGTGCCTGGGTAATAATCGAGAGGTAGACCCCGGTGACACGGCTGCGGAACGCAAACCACCCGAACACGAAAGCCAGCAGCCCCGGTACCAGCACCACCATTAGGGCCGCGTACGCAAAGTGTTGGAAGCCGTACCAATAGACGGGAAGGTCATGCCAGTTCAGGAACACCATGAAGTCCGGCAGGATCGGGTCAGCGTAGACCCCGCGGGTCCCGATCTGTCGCATCAGATACATTCCCATGGCATAGCCGCCCAGCGCGAAGAAGGCGCCATGTCCAAGGGAGAGAATGCCGCAATAACCCCAAATAAGATCGATCGACAGCGCCAGGATGGCATAGCAGACGTATTTGCCAAACAACGACATCACATAGGTCGGAATCTGAAAAGTCGAGGATGTCGGCAGCGCCAAGTTGAGGATCGGCACAACAATCGCGACGGCGGCGAGCACGATCAGGACCGCCAGAGAGGCGCGGTCAAGCGCGCGGATGAGCGGCGATCTCGTCATGCTTCCACCGCGCGACCCTTGAGCGCGAACAGTCCGCGCGGTCGCTTCTGGATGAACAGGATGATGAGCACCAGAATGGCGATTTTGCCGAGCACGGCGCCCGCATAAGGCTCGAGGAATTTGTTGGCGATGCCGAGCGTGAGGGCGCCGACGAGCGTTCCCCACAGATTACCGACCCCGCCGAACACCACGACCATGAAGGAATCGATGATATAGCCTTGGCCGAGATTGGGGCTGACATTGTCGATCTGCGAGAGCGCGACGCCGGCAATGCCGGCGATCCCCGACCCCAATCCGAAGGTGAGCGCATCGATACGGCCGGTGCGGATTCCCATCGCGGCCGCCATCGCTCGGTTCTGGGTGACAGCCCGCATCTCGAGGCCGAAACGCGTGAAGCGTAACACGCCCAACAAAAACACGAACACCGCCAAAGTAAGGAAGATGATCCAAAGCCGGTTGTAGGTGATAGTGATCTGCCCGAGCGCGAACGAACCGCTCATAAATGACGGGGTATCGACTTGGCGATTGGTCGGGCCGAACGCGGTACGCACCGCCTGTTGCAAGATCAGCGACACGCCCCAAGTGGCCAGCAGGGTTTCGAGCGGTCGACCGTAAAGGAAGCGGATAATCCCGCGCTCGATCAGGATTCCGACCAGGCCGGCTACCACAAAGGCTAACGGAATGGCGATCGCGAGCGAGAAATCAAACAGCGCAGGGTCGTGGTCGCGGATGATCTGTTGGACCACGAAGGTCGTATACGCTCCAAGCATCACCATTTCGCCATGGGCCATGTTGATGACGCCCATCACCCCGAACGTGATGGCAAGACCGATGGCCGCCAGCAGCAGTACCGACCCCAGGGAAAGCCCGTACCAGGCATTTTGCACGGCGTCCCACATCGCAAGCTGCTGCTGGATCGACGATACCCCGGTTTTCGCCGCGCGGGTCACCGCCTCCGACGATTCCGCCGGCAGGTCGGACAGCAAGGCCAGCGCGTCCTGATCGCCGCGTGCGCGAATCGTCGACACGGCCGCCAGCTTGTCGGCCTCGGTGGCGGTACTCAGGTTGAGGATAACGGCGGCGCGCGCTTGGGCGAGCGCGCGCTTGATGGTCGCAACGGTTTCCTTGGATATCGCGGTCTCGAGCGTGGGCAATGCCGAAGCTTCCCGCGACTTGAACACCGCTTGTGCCGCTGCCAGCCGTTTTGATGGATCGGAATCGAGTAGATTCAAGCCCCCGAGCGCGGCCTCGACCGCGCGTCGCAGCCGGTTATTGAGCCGCACAGGCTTGAGGTCGGCAGCATTCACCCCGAGCGCTGGGTGTCCGGTTGTCGCCTCCAGCAGCTGGCTTGTCTGATCTTTGATGAATACCTGGTTGCTGGTCGGATCGAATAGCAGCCGCCCCTCTTGGAGCGCTTGAATGATTTCGAGCGCACGGGGATCGCCGCTGGCGGCTACCGCGTTGATCGCGTCCTCGACCTCGCTATAGCTGTCGGTAGCGAATCCCGACAACGCCGCCTGCAAGCCCTGCGCGTTGGCGGCCGCGGCAATCAAAACGAGCAAGCTGCAGGCGACCACAGTCGCCCAAACGGACTGGCAAAGGGCGCGCATCCGAAAATCCCGGCACTGCCGGAGGCGGCGGCATGGCCACCGCCTCCGGCTAGATCAGATTCGCAAAGGTGACGTCGTCACGCACCACCGCATTTCTTGGTGAGGGTGTTGTAGTTGCCACACTTGAGCATTTTCCAGTCACCAATCAGGTCTTTGGACCCGGCAAGGTATTTCGACCAGGCATCGCCGGGAACGAGCGTCTTGGTTTTAAAGACCACGTCGAACTGACCGTCGCCGCGGATCTCCCCGATATAGACCGGCTTGGTGAGGTGATGATTGGGCAGAACTTCGGCCGTACCACCAGTGAGGTTGGGGACTTTGATCCCAACGAGCGCATCGATCACCTTGTCGGGATCGGTGCTGCCCACTTTCTTGACCGCCTCCACCCAGGCGGCAAAGCCGATGACGTGCGCCTCCATCGGGT
>Ga0126371_10003647_pt1 | contig 13505 bp, 10 predicted proteins | sample PanSoiMetaPlot_4_FD_110145 | JGI IMG/M metagenome (GOLD analysis project Ga0126371, IMG submission 110145) | Tropical forest soil microbial communities from Panama - MetaG Plot_4 | ecosystem: Environmental > Terrestrial > Soil > Tropical forest > Bulk soil | place: Panama | collected 2016-02-17 | reverse complement strand
CGGCCGCGCCCCGTGGGGAGGAGGACGCGAGTACCAGCTTCCGAACGACGGCCGGCCTGGTCAGCGCGATCTCTTGGGCGATGAAGCTGCCGATGGAGAACCCGAGGATGTCGACCTGGCCGAGGTCCAAGGCGGTGATGAAGGCAACCGCGTCGTGTGCCATCTGCTCGATCGTGTTCGGTGTCGTCCCGGTCGAGCCGCCGACTCCGGCGTTGTCGAAGGTCACGACCCGCCGGTCCAAGGCCAGTGCGTCGATCAGCGCCGGGTCCCAGTTGTCGAGGTTTCCGCGGAAGTGCTGGAGCAGGACCAGCGGCACCGCGCCGTCGCCAGCGTCGCGATACGCGTAGCCGATGCCGTTCGCGGCATTGACCAGCTTGTTGGGAAGCTCTGAGTAGGTAGCCGCCACTGCTGTTCTCCTTTTCCTCGTCCGGTCACCTCAGACCAGCAGCGCCTGCTGAGCCTGGGGACCCGGAAGCTCAGCGACCTCCAGCCCACCGCCTTGAGGCGTACGGCGCCGCGGCATGGTTGCAGTGTTTGGTGAATTGATGGCGCCAAACGTTACAACTATGGAGGCGGGGGCGTGGTCAGGAAAAAGTCGTAGGCGAGGGGGGCGGCGTGCCCGCTGCCGAAGACGGCCGCAGCGAACCCGTACCGGTTGCCGCACCGGTCGGCGCCGCCGTGCTGCTCGCGGGGTGCTCGATGCTCGCGCGAGCTATCCGGCCGCCGTCACGTAACCGTCGACCCGCCGCAGCCGACCGTTACCGACGAGCTCGCCCACGAGCGAATCGGCCCAGTACCACGGCCACGAGAACCAGCGACGCAGCTCGCGCTCGGGCCAGACGACGGCGGCCCCGACTCCGGCGGCCACAAGGTCCTGGAGCGCGCGGCGCCGTCGCTGGCGAGCCCGGGAAGGCTGAGGCCGACCACAGCTTTTCCAGCGCGGCGCGCACGCCGTCGTCGGGCAGCACTCGGTTGGTGAGATAGTCCAGGTAGTCCTCCAGCTGCACCAGCCGCGGGATCGGCACGACGCTGTCGCCGTCGGTGAGCAGGTAGGTGACCGAGCGGCAGGTCGGGGAAGCAGCAGGGCACCGGGAAGAAGTCGCTGGGCCGCAGCCACTGCGGGGCCTGCGCGCACAGCGCGTCGATCACGTCGGAGTTTGTGAGCCGGGTCAGCGGGTCGAACTCGATATGCCGGCCTGCGTGCATGACCGGCTGGAACACGACCCCGTGCACCGCCGGGTGCACGACGGCGAATCGGACGATCTCGCCCAGCTCACTGTCGTTGAGCCCACGCTCGACCGTCACAGCCAGCATCACCGTCACGCCCGCCTCGGCGCAGTTGTCCAGGGCCCGTTGCTTTCGCTCGCGCAGGTCCCGGCCGCGGATCTCCCGGTGCGCCCGCTCGCTGAACCCGTCGCACTGCAGATACACCGTCACCTGGCGTTCAGCCAGCGCCGCGGCGAACGACCCGTCGCTGGCCAGCCGGATGCCGTTGGTGTTGAGCACCACGGTGCGGATCGGCCGAGCCCGTGCCGCGTCGACGAAATCGAGTATCCGGGGGTGGATGGTCGGCTCGCCGCCGGAGAACATGATCACCTCTGGCTCGCCCTCAGCGGCGACGTAGACGTCCAGCATCCGTTCGCACTGCTCGAGGTTGATCGAGTACCCGTGGGGCTGGTGCCCCGAGTCGGCGAAGCAGACCGGGCAGTCCAGGTTGCAGTTCGTGTTCACCTCGATGATCCCCAGACACGCGTGCTGCTTGTGCTCCGGGCACAGCCCGCAGTCGGCGGGGCAGCCGTCGCGCACTTCGGTCTGGAACTGCAGCGGAATCGTGCCCGGCTTGTTGAAACGGGCCGAGTCGAGGTAGCGTTGCGCGTCGCCGTAGATCAGCGCCTCGAACTCGCCGTGATCGCGGCAGCGCTTGCGCAGGTACACCTTGCCCAACCGGATGTTGACCTGGGCGTCGACCACGACCCTGCAGACCGGGCAGACGCTCTTGGTGTACTCCAGGAACACCTCATCGCGGTCCACCCTCGCACGTGACGAGGTGCAGCCGACGCTTGCTGCGATGCCGGCGGTCGCCGGTACGGTGTCGGTCATGACCGGGCTGACCTGCGGCTACAGGGCGGGTCGTTCGAAGGCCATAAGGTGTCCCTCGCTGTCAGCTTGTCGGCAATTCTCATGGCAGCACCTCCTGGTGTCGTTTACCGGCTGCGGGTTGGGCCGCCGCCGTGGCGTGTGCGCCGAGCCGCTGCAGCAGGTGATCGCCGACCCGCAGCGCGTTCGCCATCGCGGTCAGCGCGGGGTTGACCGCGCTGCTTGACGGGAAAAAGCTCGTGTCGACGACGTAGAGGTTGTCGATGTCGTGGGCGCGGCAGTTGACGTCGAGCACCGACGTCTTCGGGTCATCACCGAAGACCGCGGTGCCGCACTGGTGGGCGGCACCGGCCAGGGGAATGCGCTTGTCGAGGATGGACCAGGCCGGGATGGGGGTGTCGTGGCAGCCGAGCCGGCCCATCAGTCCTTTGAGCTTGGCTAGCAGGCGCCTGTGGGATTCGAGGTTCTTGTAGTACGTCTTGGCCAGGTGGATACGGCCGGCGCGGTCTACGGTCACCCGGTTGGCCGGGTGGGGCAGGTCCTCGGTGGTGATCCAGAAATCGATCGCGTGCCTGGCCAGGTACTGGAGGGCGAGCCCCGGCGCGTACCAGGGAGCGCCGCCCCGCAGGATGTGCTGGTCGGATTTGCCGAGCATCTGAATGTGCCCGAGCGGCAGGTCGAAGTCCTCGGCACCCCAGTAGTAGTCGTTGATCCCAAGCGTTTTCTGGAAGCTGGTTGTGTTCGGCGTCGGCGAGATCGCGATGACGCCGGAGTTGATGTGGGCCATGTAGTTTCGGCCCACCAGGCCGGAGGCGTTGGCCAGCCCGCTGGGATGCTGGTCGCTGGCTGACTTCAGCAGCAGCGCCGCCGAGTTCACCGCCCCGCACGAGACGACCACGATGTCGCCGCTGTAGGCCTCGGGCACGCCGCGGCGGTCCACTATCACGTCGGTGACGTTGTGGCCGCTGTTGTCGGTCACGAGCCGGTCCACTCTGGCGTGGGTCAGCAGCGTGACGTTGTCGTGCTGCAGTGCTGGCCGCACGCATCGCACGTGCGCGTCGGCTTTCCCGTCGGCCAGGCAGGGGAAGCCGTCGAACCGGTCGCAGCGAATGCAGCGTCCTGCCTCCGGGTCGGTCTCGTTCAGGTCGACGCCGACTGGCAGATGGAACGGCTGGTGTCCGCTTTTCGCGAAGTCGTCTGAGAGCTGCTGGATGCGGGGCTCGTGCGATACCGCTGGGTAAGGAAACGGCCCCGACCGTGGCGGTTCGGTAGGGTCTTCGCCGGCCTGCCCGTGCACGAGATAGAGCTTCTCCGCCTCGGCGTAGTAGGGCTCGAGGTCCTGATAGGAGATCGGCCACGCCGGCGAGAGCCCGCCATAGTGCTCGACCTCGCCGAAGTCCCGCTCGCGCAGCCGGAACAAGATCGCCCCGTAGAACTTCGTGTTGCCGCCGACGAAGTAGTGCTGGTGCGGCTTGAAGGCCTGGCCGTCCTGGTCGTACCACAGCTCGCCGGACAGGTAGCGGCTGTTGATAAAGACCTCGCGGCTGTCCCAGTTTGCCTGCTCGCGCGGCAGGTAGCCGCCCCGCTCCAGCAGCAGCACCCGCTTGCCGGACGGCGCCAGCTTGTGCGCCAGCGTGCCACCGCCGGCGCCGGTACCGATGATGATGACGTCGTAGTGCTGGATGGTCATCGCGTTCACTCCTGCTACAGACGTGAGCGAAGTTCAGGCAGGTTCGCGTGCCTGGTCACTCCGGGGCGTCCCCGCCTGGTGCTCAGGCTGGCCAAAGGGCCGTGCTTCAGATTTAGTCTGCGCAGCCGCCAGAACGTTTCACGGCCATCGGCAACAGTTCGGGGTATAGGCCGGCCCCTGGCAAGGCTTGTTGCCGGCGGGTTGGCCCGCCGCTGTAACGCTCGGAGTCTGACGGGCACTCCTTTGGTATGGCGTCGCCGTTTGTCGTGCACGATCCGGAGTTCCTGAGGGTGCTTGGTGATGCTGCCCGGCTGGATCGGGTCGTGGATGTCGACGCTCACGAGGGGCCGGTCTATATAGCTGGCGGTGACGCCTTGTACTTCACCAGCCTGCCGACACCCGACTGGCAGGTGGCGATCCGCCGGATCGAACTGGACTGGGACCGCTTCCCCCTGGGAGTGGACTGGGTCCAGACCCTGGTCAAGCGGACACCGGTCGCCAATGGCATGACCCTCGACGGCGGCGGCCAGCTGCTGGTGTGTGAGCAGGGCAGCATGGCCGAGCCGGCGGCGATCTCGCGCGTGGACCCGCGGACCGGGGCCAGGAGTGTGGTCGTCGACAGCTGGGGTGGGCTGCCGCTGAACTCGCCGAACGATGTCGTTGCCCGCAGCGACGGCAGCATCTGGTTCACCGATCCCAGTTACGGCCACCTGCAGGGGTTCCGGCCCGAGCCGCAGGCCGGTGACCACGTCTACCGATGGGATCCGCGCACAGGGATGCTCACCGTCGTCGCCGATGACTTCGTCAAGCCGAACGGGCTCGCCTTTTCCCCCGACGAGTCGGTGCTCTACGTGACCGATAGCGGCGCGAACCAGGAGACGGGCAGTTTCTACGCGCACCTGCCGCATCACGTCATCGCCTACGACGTGGACCACGGCAGGCACCTGGTCAACCGTCGGCTCTTCGCCGTCACGAACCCCGGCTTCCCGGACGGGCTCAAGGTCGACGCCGACGGCCGCGTCTATGCGTCGTCTTTCAGCGGCGTGCAGGTCTTCAGCCCGCTGGGTGACCTCATCGGAGAGATCTCGCTGCCGGGTGCTGTGAACTTCTGCTTCGGCGGCCGGGCGGGCAACGTCCTGTTCGTTGCCACCGGCACCGCTGTGTGGGCGGCCACGCTCGCTGTGACCGCCGCGCCCATCGCTACCCATCAGATCCGATCTGAAAACGGGACGCAGGGAGTTACCGCATGACAGCCATCCGCACGCGCCGGGTCATCGATGAGGCGGGCGTCGACAGTGTGCTGCTCGGCGCCGAGCAACATGCCCGCGAGAAGGGCTACCGGGTGGTCATCACCGTCGTTGACCGGGCCGGCAATGTCCTCGCGTTGCGCCGCACGCCCGGTGCGCAGGTTGCCAGCAGCGTCGTGGCCGTCGACAAGGCCCGGACGGCCGCGATCTTCGTCCGGCCCAGCCGCGACATCGAGCAACAGGTGAGCTCGGGACGCCTCGGAGCGCTCGCCTTGCACGGCGCCGCCGCCCTGACCGGCGGGATCCCGCTGCGGGCCGATGGTGAAGTGGTCGGCGCGATCGGCACCAGCGGCGAGACACCTGACCAGGACGAGTCGGTGTCGCTTGCGGGAGCCGCAGTGGCGTTCACCACTGCCGAAGTGCCTGCCCTGACCTATGAGGCCGCCCGGCGGGTGGCCGAGAAGGTCGGCTCCGTTGCAACCGGCCGCGGCGTCGCCCCTGTGGTCGCCGTCGTCGACGCCGAAGGCCACCTCGTGTACCTGTGGCGGCCGGACGCGGCGCAGGTGGCGAGCGTCGGCGTGGCGACCGACAAGGCTCGGACGGCCGCGATCTACCGGCGGCCGAGCAAGGACTTCGAGGACCAGGCGGCCGGCGGACGCCCATCGGCGTTGCATCTTGCCCGAGCCGTTCCACTGCAAGGCGGTATGCCGCTCATCGTGGACGGCCACGTGACCGGCGCGGTGGGCGTGAGCGGCGCATCGTCCGCGGACGAGGACCAGGAACTCGCCGTACTCGGCTCTGACGCGCCATCGGCGCCCAGCGCGGCGACCTACATCCCGAAGCAGAAGGTTCATGAGCAGTTCCGAACCGGCGGTCTGCTCTTGGAGAGGCCCGGCTACAAACTCGACGCCGGCCGCCGCAGCGGGCCGGGTGCGGTCGAATTGCACGACCACGAGACCGACATCATGCACGTCGTCCACGGCAGCGCGACCGTGGCGACGGGCGAGGACGAGCACACGCTCGGTGTAGGTGACGTGCTGGTGATCCCGAACGGGGTGCCTCATCAGTTCGTGGACGTGACCGCGCCGTTCTTCTATTTCGTAACAAAGGTGCGGTCATGAGGCCGCGCGGCGGGTGTCTGCGATGAACTTCGACAACCTCGTCGTCGTGCTCGCAGTCGCGGCGGCGGTGCCATTGATTCTCTCAGCCGTGCCTAAAGTGCCTGTCCCCGGGCCGGTGCTGGAAATCCTCGCCGGAATCGTGCTTGGTCCCGCGGTACTGAACCTCGTGAAACCCGACCAGGCGGTGAAGCTGGTGTCAACGATCGGGCTGGCGTTCCTGCTCTTTCTGGCAGGTCTCGAGATCGACGTCCGCCACTTTCGCGGACCTCGCGCGCGCCTGGCGGGACTGGGGTTCGGTCTAAGCGCGGTGCTCGCACTGGGCGTTAGTGGAGTGCTTCACACGGCGGGCGTCGTCGAAAGCACGCTCCTCGTCGGGATAATTTTTATCGCCACGTCGTTGGGGATGATCATTCCGATCCTGAAAGACGCGGGCGTGGCCGAGCGCCCAGTCGGCCAGTTCGCGATCGCGGGGGCTTCGCTCGGCGAGGTCGGCTCGGTCGTTCTGCTCTCCCTCTTCTTCTCCGGCCGCGCGACCGCCATAGGTCCCAAACTGCTGTTGCTGTCACTGCTTGCCGTCTTGATCACCCTCGTCGTATTCGCGGCGACCCGCATCGAGCGCTCGATATGGATCACAGGGATTATGAACAAGCTGGCCGACACCTCAGCCCAAATCCGCATCCGGCTGTCGATGCTGCTCGTTGTGGGCCTGGGCGCACTGGCCACACACCTGGGGTTCGAGGCGATCCTCGGCGCCTTCATCGCCGGAGGAATCCTGCGCCTGGTGGACGCGGATGCCGAGCATAAGCACCCGCTGTTCTACCCGAAACTCGATGCCATCGGCTACGGCTTCCTCATCCCGGCCTTCTTCGTCACCAGCGGGCTCACCTTCAACCTGTCGCTGCTGTTCTCAAGCGCATCCACCTTGCTGCGGGTGCCGCTGTTCCTGCTGGCACTTCTGGTCGTGCGTGGGCTGCCCGCCGTCCTGTACCGGTCCGCCCTAGCCAGCACCCGCGATGTCGCCGCCGTCGGGTTGCTCCAGGCGACGTCGCTGCCCTTCATCGTCGCCGCCACCACGATCGGGCTTCAGCTGCACGCCATCAAGCCCGCCAATGCGGCTGCGCTCATCGCCGCAGGGCTTTTCAGCGTCATCATCTTCCCCATCATCTCGCTGCAGCTGCTGCGATCGTCTGCTAAAGGCCCTGCCATGGCTCCCGAGCAGGCGGAAGTTCATTAGGCGCTGCATCCCGGTGGAATCAGTGATCAATTCCCATTTGTCATTGTTTTGGCCCGACTGCTACCCGGCTTAGATTTATGACCGTGACGAGTTCCATGACGTCGGTCACCCGCCGGGTGTCTAGTCCTGTCAGGCGTTCCACTTTGGCGAGCCGGCTGCGAATGGTGTTGGGGTGCAGGCCGAGCTTGTTCGCGACTTGGATGACATTCAGGTTGCAGTTTACGTAGACCGTGAAGGTGCGGGTGAGCAGCCCGTGGCACCGGGCGTCTTCTGCGCGCAGCCGTTCGGCGCGGCGGGCGCTCAGCTGCCGGGCGGTCGGGTCGGCGCTGGATAGCAGGTACGGAAACGTGCCGACGTCATCGAGCACCACGACGCCGCCGACGTTGCGGGCGTGCCGCAGGGCCAGGAGGGCGTGCTGGTAGGCGCCGGGCACCTCGGCCAGCCCTCGGCATGGGCCGCCGATTCCGGCGACCACATCGGTGGCAAGCGATGCGGGCATTCCCGAGGCGATGGTGGTGATGGTCGTCCTCACCGGCGTCGTTTGCTGGGCGGCTGCCACGCAGACAACATGCTCGCCGCGGATGACAGCGAACGGACGGCGGCCGTCTGCCCATGCCCGGCGCTCGAGCGCTCCACGCAGGGGCACGAGATTATCTGGATCGGCGGGTTGTGTGGCCAGGCCAACCACGGCGACGACGTAGGTTGCGTCTGGTTCGAAGCCCAGGGCGACGGCCTGTCCGGGGCCATCAGAGCGCGCGAACAGCCGGCCGGAGAGGGCGTCTTCGAAGAACTCCAGGCGGGTCTGCTGGCCGGTGGTCTCGATCTGCCGCTGGGTCTGCGCGTAGGCCTTTTCGAGCTGGTAACTGGCCAGGTGGGTGTAGTCGAGCAGGTGGGCTGTCAACGCCACTACTGCCTGATGTCCGTGTGGCCCCGCGGCGTCATCGATCGCATCCCACAAGACGCGCTGGCCTAGCCGCATTCCCTGGACCAGCGCCGGCAAGGGAAACAGGTCCTGCGCGCGGCGGGTGCCCAGGTCACGAACGAACGCTAGGTCGGCCTCATCGGGTGGCCGCCCGGCGCGGCCCGAGCGGGCAAAGGCGCGGACGTGCTCGGCGCACACCTGGCTGAGCCGTGCCGGGAAGGTGTGATCATGCGAAGCAACGCTCGCTATCGCCGGGACGCCATCAAGACAGGCGCGAGCCATGGCCCGGCCGATGGCCATCGCACGCGTCTCCAGTCGCGCCAGGACCCGGGCGGCCGAGCTCGCGTCTTCGGCGTCGTGCGCCGCACGGGGCGGTGGGTGCGGCCTTTGCGGCGGCCCAACCTCAGCGCCGCCAGGTCCACTGGTCACCTGACAACCCCCTGAGATCAACCGCTGCCGAGGGCCCTACCTCCTCACACCGGCCATGCAAGCCGCGGTGTGCGGGGTTCACAACGATGAGGCTACTTTTGGGCGAGCTTGAATATTGCCTCGCCACCCGGTTCCACTTGCTGCACGTATGCGCCGCACACGCCTTGTGCTGCAGTTCCGCGGGGCTGAGCAGACGTTGATTTCATCCCGACTCAAATATCATCAAGCTCAACATAAGCGGCCTCGAGAAGGTCGTCATGTCACCTAAAGAGGGGACATGACGGTGCAGACGGGCGGCTTGCTGTCAGCGTTAATCCCGCTGGTGCCCGGTCTGGGCATCGCCGTGGTCTGGTCGGGGACCACGCCGAGGTATTCGACGTGCCAGACGGCCAGCGCGAGCGCGATCATCTGGCGCAACTGCATGAACCCCACATCCGGCTGCCCTGGCCGTGGGTGCGTCCAGCCCTGACCTAGGTGACATTTGTCCATGGGAGAATGCAAGCTCCTGGCCCGGCTGTCTACGAACGCAAACGTCGACCTGATCGGCAATGCATTGCATTGTTCGGGGCGGGGGTCGGCCGGAAGGAAATCTGCGAGTAGGCGCAGCGTGTCTCAATCCAGGTGCGCCAATTCTGTCGCGTCTGGCATCGCGGCAGGGCTGCTACGAGCGAGGCTGCGGCGCCGTCTGACTTCGCCCGAAGGTGGCGCTGCTGTCAACTTGCCGCATTGGCTCGAGGTCTCGCGGCCGCTCTGATCCTCCGCGCAGGGGCGGAGTAGAGCTCGAAGCCTGGCTCGCGCGCGATGCAGCAGAACCCGCTGATTCCCGCTACTGATCCCGAGTTGTTCGGCTGCTTCGGGCGCCGAGAAGCCCTGCATGTCACGCAGGGCTATGATTTGGGCATCCCGGGCACGAAGCGTAGCGACCGCGGCAAGGATGGTGCGCGCCGCCTCGTCAGCAATGACTAGATCCTCCGGCTGGGCAACTGACGCGGCCATCCCTGCAGAAGGCCAGTTGGCTGAGGCTCCGGGCGGATCGATGCAGCGGTCGAGTGGATCCACAGCGATCACGCGCCGCTCTCGGCGGCCTGCGGACTTTGCTTGGTTCACCAGGATCTGGAAGATCCACGTCTTGAGAGACGAGCGACCCTGGAAGGTGTCGAGTTCACGCAGCACGGCGAGCCACGTCTCCTGAACGATGTCCTCGGCGAGCCCAGCGCTCTGCACGTGCTTACGGGCGACGCGCCGCATCCACGGCGAGAAAACGGTCACCAGCTTTTCATAGGCCGCCTCGTCACCTGCTCGCAGTTGGTCAAGGCTCGGCAGTGAGGGTCTCGGGCCATTTCCGGCGGCTGTGATGACGTCACCGGTGCGGGCGCCCCGCACTGAACTGTCGCCCATCACACGGCTGCGCTTTCAACACGTCCTCGCCGCTCTATGTGGGAGGGCCGATGCCGACCAGCTCTCAAGCTCTGGGCCAGGTATCCCTGTTGCAAGCGTCCAAGCGCGCCTTTCACGATTGAGTCACCTCCTCAGCTGACGGCCGCAGATCGGCAGCAGCGATGAGCCGACCCCTGGCCCCCTGTGCTAACTCTGTATCTCTAAACAGTCTTGGTTGATCGCCTCACCCGAGACAATATTCACGCTCGCCCAAAAGAGAGGCTCATCGTTGTGAACCCGCCACACCTAACCAGGCTCGGCTTCCGCGGGCTGCGGGATGCGAAAAGGCGGGCTTGACTGAATCCCCGAAGCGGCATTCTGCGATCCTTGCAGCGATTTTGAGCAGCCGACCACCAGCGCCCGCTGCCGTGGTGTCAGCAAGGTGACAAGATGGAGGAGTGAGCTTCAGGCGGCTTCCCGCCGCAGCGGCGCAGCGGACCGGCCAGCTGCTGACGGCGTCGGCGGGCACATCGCAAGCGCAGATCCGGCAGGCCGCGTGGGTCGCCCGGTGCGTGGGACGGGGGCAATCGACCCCGCTGCGGCCTGACGACGTGGCTGCGCTCGCTTCGCTGCTCGAGGTGCGTACCTTCCCACCCGGCTCGACGCTGTTCAGCCGGGGAGAGCAGCCAGCGGGTGTGTGGATCGTCCGTGACGGCCGGATCGAGCTGTCCGTTGGCTCCGGGCGCCGCCGTGCGGTTGTGCAGCTACTGCGTACCGGAGATGTGGATGGTGACATCGAAATGCTAATGGAGATGCCGCTGCCATATACCGGCCGGGCGGTATCCGAGGTGACCTGCCTGTTCCTAGCCCGCGACGATTTCGAGAAACTACTGGCCACCCGCCCGGCAGTCTCCCGGCGGTGGCTGTCCAGCGTGGCGCAGCGGCTGGTGGCATGCCAGGCGCGGCTCTTGGCGCTGCTCGGCGGGTCGCTGGCTGCCCAGGCCGCAAGCCTGCTGGCTGAGGAGGCGGTGGACGGGCGGGTGGAACTGCCGCAGCGGACCCTGGCGGCCATGCTCGGGGTCGCGCGCCCGTCGCTGAACAGGGTGCTCAAAGATCTGGAACGCGACGGCCTGATCAAGATCAGCTACAGCGCCATCGAGGTCCTCGACCGCGCCAGGCTCACCGCCCGCACCTGACGGCCGGTCGGCGGTCAGGGATCGATCTGGAGCAGGCTGGACTGGCGGAACAACTCTGGGACGGCAATACCCATCCGTTGATAGACCAACGACGGCACCGAGATGTCGGCGAGATAGAGTTCCCCGACGGCCGGCGCATCGAGCAGGCCGACCTTGGGCAGGGCCAAGGTGAGTGTGGCGGTGGCCCAGACGGCAGGAGTACCGGCCGCCCCGGTAGTCAGGTCGAGGCCGCTGGGGGTGTCTAGGGCCAGCACCGGGGCGGTTTGGTCGTTCGCCCAGGTAATGAGTTCTGCAGTGGCGCCGGCGGGGTCGCCGCGCAGGCTGTAGCCGATCAGAGCGTCGATGACCAGGTCGGCGGTGGAAGGCCGGCTGGCAATGGTGACGCCCATCCGGGAGAGGATGTCGGCCTGGTGGGCTGGCACTGGAGTGAGGCGGTCCGGTTTGGAGAACACGACCTGGACCTCAGAGCCGCGGTTGGCGAGGTGGCGGGCAGCGACCAGGCCCCCACCGCCATTGCCACCCGGCCCGGCCAGGACCGTCACTGAGCTCGGCGCAAAGCGGGTAATGGCGAGCTCGGCCAGGCTGCGTCCGGCGTTCTCCATCATCTGTATGAGTTCGATATGCAGATCTTCGACCATTGCCTGGTCGACAGCGCGCATCTGGTCGGTAGTGAGCGCTGGGACCGCGCTGCGGTTCAATGTATGCATCGGCTCTCCTTGCTTTGAACGCAACTCTCGATGCGACGAAGATCATGGACTGACCGCCTGTGTGCGCGTCACCATGCCGTTTTGTCTCTCCAAGAGTGCGGAGCGTTCCACGGTTCCTCGGTATTCGCGCTGAGGTCGAGGAGAATCCGGTGACTGGTACTAAAGATCTTCAGTGGTGGTGCGGCTGCGCCCGGCCACTACCGCCCGTGCCGCAACCGGTGTGAGCCGATGGCGGTCTACGCCTCGCGCCCGGGCAGCCCTCGAATAGCGTCTCAGCGGGCATGCTTGGCCTGGTAGCGCTGTGGGCCGTCGATCAGCTCGGCCATCCGGCGGACGTTGGGGTCGCCCTCGTCGGCCACATAGTCCGCGGCACTAGTGACATCCTCGCCGTCGCGAACGCCGAACCAGCGGCAGATCACAGTGCCGACAGCGGTCACGGTCAGGTTCACGCCCAGCGCCAGGAGGCCGACGTACAGCGTGACGCCGGTATGCAATCCCAAGTGCGCCAGCGGCCAGCTATCCCCGCCGAAGTGCGCGCTGGTGATCACGCCGCCAGGCCCGAAGCTCGGAATCTCGTAGAGCATGAGGATGCCGCTGGCCAGCCCGGCGACGGCGCCAGCGATGAGGGCCCAGCGATGGAACCAGTTTGTGTGCAGACCGATGGCGGCCGCCGGGAGGATCTGCAGGATGAGGACACCGCCGGTGAGCTGCAGGTCGATGGCGAACTGCGGGGTGAGCAGAAGCACCACCGCGAGGGCGCCCAGCTTTACCAGCAGCGAGGCGATGCGGCTGACTTGTGTTTCCAGGCGCGGGCTGGCGGCCGGCCGGATGAACTCGCGGTAGATCCCCCGTGTGAACAGGTTGGCCGCCCCGATCGACATGATCGATGCCGGTACCAGGGCACTGATGGCTAGCGCCGCTAAAGCAAGGCCGGCGCCCCAGCCGTTCAGCGAGGTCTGCAGGAGTTGGGGGAGGATCGTGGTGATGTCACCCCCGGCAGGCCTGGTACCGGCCGCGATCGCGGCGAACCCGAGCAGCCCGAAGAAGCCCAGCAAGAGGGTGTAAGCGGGCAGCGTCGACAGGCCCGTCCGGACGGTCGACCGGTTCCGCGCGGCCAGGGTGCCGGTCAGCGTGTGCGGGTAGAGGAAGTTCCCCAGCGCGGACCCCAGTGCCAGGGATACGTAGCTGACCTGGGTGCCGGGTGGCAGCACGAGGGTGCCCTCACCGGCCGGCCGCTGCGCGAACGAGGCGGTGGCGACGCCGAAGATGTGCTGCCAGCCGCCTAGTGCCACGGTGAACCACACCAGCAGCACCACGACCGTCACCACCAGCAGGATGTCCTTGAGGATGGACAGCAGGGCTGGGGCGCGGAGCCCGGAGCTGAACGTGAAGAAGGCCAGCACGCCGAAGGCGAGGGTCAGCGGCAGGTCACCGCCGATGCCCAACGTCTCGAACACCACCCGCAGGCCGATGAGCTGGAGCGCG
>Ga0126371_10003646_pt1 | contig 13506 bp, 14 predicted proteins | sample PanSoiMetaPlot_4_FD_110145 | JGI IMG/M metagenome (GOLD analysis project Ga0126371, IMG submission 110145) | Tropical forest soil microbial communities from Panama - MetaG Plot_4 | ecosystem: Environmental > Terrestrial > Soil > Tropical forest > Bulk soil | place: Panama | collected 2016-02-17 | reverse complement strand
TGTTCAGGGTTCAGGCAATGCGTTCGGTCATGGGTTTCAGGGCTTGCGTCCTCCGCGCTTTTATTCTCTAGGCGAAATCAATGATAGGAGAGGAACCTCTCGACTCCCGACAATGAAAGATGGCATTATGCGGGCTCGGCGCTGAGACCTATCACCTGAGACCTAACACCTGGTTCCATGGAACGAATCTCATTCATCACGCACAAGGGCAAGCCGATCATGATGATCGACTTCAGTCACTGTGAGGCGAAGGAGATGATGTTGCTGCTGGACGAAGTGAAGCGAACCGTCGAGCGGCACGAGCGCGGGTCATTACTGACGTTGGGCGATATGACGGGCGCGCACATCGATCGCGCGGTAGCGACGCGGATGAAGGAGGTGCTGGTGATGGATCGACCGTTTGTGAAGCGATCGGCGTTGGTGGGAGTAGATAGTGTGCCGCACGTGTTTTACGAGAACATGAAAAGCTTCTCGAAACGCGAGTTAACTTCGTTCAAAACTCGCGAAGAAGCGATGGACTGGCTGGTCAGCGAGTAGACGCGGTTTGCTTCTTTCCCCTGCAAACCTCCAATCAAAACTTCTGCGCGCGAAATTTACTGCTGTTCGATGTTTCATCGTTGCATCCGCTCCAAACTGCGTTCTAATCTACGGTTCCAGCCCAGGATGCGGGTTCCCTTCCTTACCAGTTCGCAGCAAAGGAGCATAACCATGTCGTTGGTGATCGAAAATCTGCCCGAAGTCATCCGGACCACAAAGCAACAATTGCGAGCCTCACTTCCCGGATACCAGGAAGTTTTTCGGGAGGTGGAGGCAGAAACGCGCAGGCGCGTGGAAGAGATCGTTTCTGAACGAGAAGCCGGGCGGGACGTTGTTCCGATCGCTCAGTACGCTGATATAGAAGCGGGAAAAGTTGCGCCGGAACTGGTGGCCGAGATTAAAGCACGCGGCGCGTGCGTAGTCCGTAACACGTTCAGCCCGGAGCAGGCCACCGCATGGGATGAGGAGATCGCGGCCTACGTAGAAAAGAACAACCTGGATGCAAAACTCGCCAACGCCGCCGAGGACAAATACTTTGGAACGCTGGCTTCGGCGAAGCCGCAGATCTATGGAATTTACTGGTCACGTCCGCAGGTGGAGGCAAGGCAGTCACCGTCGCTCACAAACGTGCGCACTTTCCTGAACAATCTCTGGCAATCAGAGAGCGACGGGATCCGGCACTTCAATCCGAACGAGACGCCTGCGTATGCGGACCGGATCCGGCGGCGGCCTCCGGGCTCGGCGTCGCTGGGACTCTCGCCGCACGTCGATGGTGGGTCAATAGAGCGCTGGCTCGACGACAATTTCCGTAAAGTGTACCGGCACGTTTTCTCAGGCGATTGGCGGAAATACGATGGGTTCGCGGCGGCATATCGTCCGGAGGTTCGCGAAGTGCCGTCAGCGGCGGTGTGTTCCATGTTCCGCACCTTCCAGGGCTGGACTGCCCTGACACGGCAGGGGCGTGGCGATGGAACTCTGCAGCTCATTCCGATCGCCGAGGCCATGGTGTACGTCTTGCTGCGAGCCATTCAGGACGATGTGCCGGAAGACGACCTTTGCGGCGCGAAGCCGGGACGCGCGTTGTCGATCAGTGATCATTACCACGGCCTGCTGACGAGAGCGCTTTCGTCCATTCCGCAAATCGAGGCCGGCGACACGGTCTTCTGGCATATGGACTTGGTGCACGCGGTTGAAAATGAGCACAACGGAACCGGCTACAGCAACGTGATGTACATCGCGTCGGCGCCGGGCTGCGCGAAAAACAGTGCCTACCTTGAACGACAAGCGGCATCTTTTCTGACGGGCAAGACGCCTCCGGATTTTGCTCCGGATGACTTCGAAGTCGACTTCACCGGACGTGGCACGGTCGCGAACCTGACTGAACTGGGCCGCGCCCAACTCGGCATCACCGAGGAGATGTACAAGCGCACGCTGGCCGGCGCTGCGTAAGATCGCGCGGGCAAGTCACTAAGACGCTTGTCCGCGCGAGCGCGACGATCAGAATGCCTTGAGGAGTTCGATGTGATATGGGCACGCAAGGAATCTTTCGACTCGTTCGGCATCCGCCTCAGGTCGCTCAAGATGACAGGGGTGGAACAACACGGCTCTACTTCGACTTTTGCGCTGCGGAATCCCGAGACAAAATTGATTGCATGAGGGCCGCGCAACCGCCAGCAATGAGAGTGGTCGCGAGCACCGGATGGGCCGGCCAGATGCGGTGGGCGATGCCGAAGTTATAAAGCACGATCGATCCGACGGCGGAAATGCCTAGAACGATCAGAAATACGCGCATGAGAATTCCTCTCCGCCTTGTTACGCATCTTCTTTCACCAAAGTTCCCTTATCTTAACTTCTCCACTTCAACGTCACCGGCCCCTCCATCGGGTGGCGGAATTCGCCGGTACGGCGCGAGTCGAGCCAGGCCTGCTTGAGTTGGAAGTACCATTTGGCGGGACGGTCGGCGTCGTCGATGAGCATGAGGTGCGGGTTGTGTTTCAGGCCCTCGGATTGGTCTTCCATCGTCTTGCGGTCCTGCTCGACAAATTTTGCGAACACAAACTTTAAGAGATCGGCGCCGAAAGGCATCCAGCGGAACAGGTTCCAGGCGGCGACCACGTCGATGCGGCATTGACTGCGCGTGATCGGCGTGACAGTGGTCAAGCTCGAGAACCAGTACTTCCCTGCCCGGATGGTTTCCCATCGCCGATTGGGCAGCGTGAAATCGATGGTGGTGGTGATGGAGTCGGCATCGGCGTAGAGCTTGAGAATCTTGTAGGGCGCGCTGTTCGAGCTGGGCGTGTGCGCGCTCATGCGGAAGCCGTACTCGATCGGCTCGAAGGCTTTTTGTTTTTCGTGGATTGAATCTCGCGTGCGCCACCACCAGGCTTGATGGACGAAGGGTCCGTGTGCCGGATCCATGAGGCCAATGATGCCGTGGTCGACGCTGCTGGGCAGGTCGGCAGTGAGATAGGCGAGCTTGTACTTGTCACTGAAAGTCGGGACGCGCGGGGTGGCTAGCGGCGGATCCGCACGACGCGTAAATCCTGCGCCAGTGGGGCCGGGCTCGGGAACGAAAACCCAAAGAAAATCGTCGTGCTCCTCACAGGCGTAGCTTCCCGCGTAGATGCGGTCGACTTTGAGTTTCTGGTCGGCGGTGAGCGATGGAATCAGCTGGCATTGGCCGGAGTAAGCGTCGAACCGCCAGCCATGATAGCTGCACTCGAGTTGCGTCCCGCTAAAGTGGCCGCAGGAGAGCGGCATTCCCCGATGCGGGCAGGCGTCTTGAAGAGCGAAGGGCCGGCCTTGAGGATCGCGTCCCAGGACCAGCGGGATTTCGAGCAGCATGGCTTTCTGCATCCGGTTGCGGCGTACGCGGTCCGCAGGCAGCGCGCGGTACCAGAAGCCGGGAAGCATGAGCGAATCGGGAGTTTGCCGCTGGGGGGATTCGTCGAACATGGGATGGGCCGAGAGTACTACAGGGGAAGGAGTGTGGGAAAGGATGGGGCGGAATTTAAGGTTCGCAACCCTGGATCGAGTTCAAGGAGCACATCGTCTCCTTCTTTATCGTGTAGAACAGGCGAATTAACTTCGTGTTGAACGACCTCTCCTTTTCCAACGGTTATAACCGCCCGGAGACCCTAGGGGGAGGATTGTTGAGTGTACCCGCGATTTTGTAACACCTAAGTCGGATCAGTGCCGTAGATCACTGCAAGCGCACCCCAAAGCGATGTAGGTTAAGCGTCACCTGCTGTGACCAGTGATGCTCAGCTCGCAGTGCTTCGTGGGGAAATCGCCAACATCGTGACGGGCACTTTTTTCCTGTTCATGGGCCTCGTCTCGCTCGCGATTGCCGCCATTCGTCGAAGAAGAAGTGCCAAGCTTCTGGTGTGGCTTGGAATTTGGAGTGCGATGTACGGCGCCCAGGAGTTGCTCCTATCCGAGGCTGTGACCCGCAGCCTTCCCGCCTCTCTAGTCGCCGCGCGCCAGTTGTTGCTCGTTTTGATTGCCTATTTAGTCATCGTTGTCGCGATTCTTGTTTTTCTGGAACTCACGGTTGGGTGGCTGCACCGCATCCTTCAAATTCACCTGCTGGTCGATATCGTGGTCGCGGCGGCGGCCGTTACGTTGTTCGTGTCGGGCTCTCAAAAATCGCTGCTCGTATACAACCAATGGCTTGTGGAGATTCTTCTTGTCACGCTAGTCCTGACCCTGTCGATACCGAATCTGTCTCGCCGTTTCCTCGTAGTTGCACAGCACCGTCCGCTCACTATCGGTACGTTTATCTTCGCGGCGCAAGCTCTGTGGGTGAACGCGGCGCGGCTTCTTCACATAAATTGGCCGAACATTTACAACACTTTTGGCTTCGCGATATTCCTGCTCTCGATCGGCTATACCGGCGTGGAGATCGTGATCTCCGATGAGCGCCGATTGCTTTTGCTGGACGACGAGTTGGCGATTGCGCGGCAGCTACAATTCTCCATACTGCCAGAGCGCATGCCGCAAATCTCTGGCTTGGAAATTGCTGCTGTTTATCAACCCATGAGCGCAGTCGCCGGGGACTTTTATGAGTTCCTCGTGGCCGACGAGCGCCATGTGGGATTTCTTGTAGCGGACGCGAGTGGACACGGTGTGCCAGCCGCACTCATCGCTTCGATGATTAAGGTTGCGTCACAGGCGGTAAACGGTTGTCCGCACGATACGGCACAGGTCCTGCGGAATATCGGAAGTATTCTGAAGAAGAATGTTCGAGGCCAACTCGTGTCGGCCGCCTACCTCTGGATGGATATGGCCGCTCGCACAGCGACGTACTCCGCTGCCGGGCATCCCCCGCTGGTGCGTTGGCGGAAAACAGACAGTACCTTTACGCGCATCGAAAGCAATGGCTTAGTTTTCGGTGTCAATGCCACCTCGGAATATCCCATCTGCAGCTTCCCGTTACTTGCCGGGGACCGTTTTCTTCTCTATACAGACGGCGTCATCGAGCCTGAAAACCAGGCCGGGGAACCGTTTGGAGAAAGACGGCTTGAGAGGATCCTTCGCGAAAATCGATCGCGCAGTGCGACTGAGCTTTCCAAGCTTTTGCCAGCAGAAATAACAGCCTGGCGCCCCTCGAATCTGGCGCAGCAAGACGACATAACAATGATCGTTGTGGATGTGCTCGAGAATGCCGCCTTGCCGGCATGATGATCGAGATCAGGCGATTTTCACTCATTGAAGTGCTGCCGCGGGGTTGAGGTTTTGAGCGCGACCAAGATGTTGCGTCAACGTGCTAGCTAAAAGGATCCGCCCCATACAAACTGTGCGATGTCTAAATCGATAGCAGGGCACTCTCACGGCGGTGAGGTCACTGAAAGGCTTGGCCAACGACAGGAGTTCACGCTTTTTGTTTCGCTACAGTTAGCTGGGCGCAAATGGTCATTTGTGCGGGTGGCCGCCCGCCCGCTTACCTTCGCGGGGCTCGGGGTACCCAAGTTGGCCCCATGCTTTCAGTAACTTACGGCGATTACTTCGGTGGTTCGATAGACTTTGGATAGATTGCCCCGCCCCAATAAGCACCCTATAATCAGTGCACTCTGGTTGAAGTTCTCCGTCAGGTTCCGGGTAGATCACGGTGAAGAATCGGTGTGTTCGCCAGTGAGGATTGAGTCCCGGATATGCGAAAGCGTCTCGAAATCGCTCTGATGGTAACTCCTGTTCTCGCGGCCTCCCTTTCTCTGCCCGTGTGCCACGCTCAAACGTCTTCCGAAGGTAGCTCATCGTCGCTGGTTGCGACCACCGACGAAAACGGCCGGAAGATTTACGTGAATGAGTACGCTGCCGTGACCCCGGCAACCACATCAAAGAGATCCAGTGATCGCCAACCGACCGGCCTCGTGTACTGGAGCGCAACAGAGCACCGTTACAAGCCTGTGCCTTCGGCGAAAATGGGTGCGGCGCGATCGGCGGCTGCAGAGGTGAACCAGTATCTCAAGCAGAACCCGGAAACGTCAGAGCCGACAACCAGTTTCCTGCGCAACAATAAACCGTTTACCGAGGCTGATGTTGAGGCGGCGATCCAGGAGGCGGCGGCACGTCACAATGTGGATCCGAACCTGGTGCGCTCGGTGATCAAGGTCGAGTCAAACTTCAATCCCAATGCGGTTTCGCGCAAGGGTGCAATGGGCCTGATGCAACTCATGCCCAGCACGGCGCGGTCTTTGCACGTGACGAATCCATTCGATCCGCAACAAAACGTGGATGCCGGGGTTCGTCATCTTAAGCAGCTGTTGGAGAGCTACGGGGGCAACGTAAAGCTTAGCCTGGCGGCTTACAACGCCGGAGCAGGCGCGGTCGCCCGGAGTGCCGGGGTTCCCCGCTTTGCGGAAACGCAGAATTATGTTCGCCGGATCACCAACCTGTACTACGGCGGGTCCGATCCGGGGTCGAGAATCATCGGCAATGTAGTGCACGATCCCGTACGGGTTGAACGAGATGCGCGGGGCGTCCTCTACATCAGCAACACTGACTAGCAGTTTTGGCATCAGTACTGGGGTACACTCGCAGTGAGTGACCCGTTTTTGCTCTCTCAGGTAGTTCGGACAACAAGTTAAACGAGCTGTTGAACGAAGCTGGAACCGTTGAAGACCCTACCTCGAAGCCAGCGTGGATTGCGTCTGGGCGCAGCAGCTATCCTATTGCTGCTGTCGGCAATACCCGTGCATGCCCGTGCACGCCATACTGACGCCTGGGCCCGCGATAACTTCACCAAAGCGGAACGGATGCGTGAGGCGCTCAATGGGCGCCCATCCAAAGACCGGACGCGGCGCGACTACCAGCGTGTAATCGATGCTTTCCGGCGGGTGTACTTCGGCTCACCCGCTTCCTCCAAAGCCGACGCCAGTGTTGTGGCCGTCGCCGAGCTGCAAGTCGAGATGGGGCGCCGTTTCGAAGACGACAAGATCCTGCAAGCGGCCGTGAAGCAGTACGAGTTCCTCCGGCACGAGTACCCGGGCAGCAAGTATCGTTTCGATGCACTGTTCACGATCGGCGAGATCTACAAAGACGACCTGGGAGACACCGAAAAAGCCAAGGCGACGTTCGAGGAATTTTTGCGGCGCTATCCGCGGAACCGCCTCTCTGATGAAGCCAAGGATGCGATCGCTGAGCTGAAGACGCCTTCACCCGAGCGGACTGCGTCGGCAGCGCGGCCCGTCTCGTCAGCGAAGAAGAACATCTCCGATAGCGAGAAGTCGTCGGCACAGCGCGCAGCAGAGAAGTATCAGCGCGCCGCTGATCTGCCGGGAACGCCTGCGGTTCCGGCGGTCGACATGGAGTCGAGGAAGTTAATGACCGACAGCCCGGGCGTCGGCAATGGTGTAGCCAACGATGACAAGCCGTCGGACACCGCGACGGCTAAGAGGGTCGCGAAGAATGATGAAGGCGACGACCACGAGGATGCTGGGCTACCCCGTGTAACCGGTATCCGGCACTGGTCAACGCCCGACTACACACGCGTAGCCATCGACGTAGAAGAAGACGTAAAGTTCAGTTCGCACCGTATCGATCATCCCGACCGAATCTTCTTCGATTTACAGGGGACGAAGTTGGCGTCGACTCTGGTGGGCAAAAGCTTCGACGTCGACGACGGATTCCTGAAGAAGATCCGCGTGGCGCAGTTCAATCCCGGAAAAGCGCGCGTCGTGCTCGAGGTGGACGATCTGTCTGATTACGACGCCTTCCTGCTTTCGAATCCATCGCGACTGATCATCGATATTCACGGCAAGGACACCGGTAAGGCGAAAGCCAGTGCGTCGCCGGGTGCAGCGATCGGCGATCGCGCAGCAGTGGCGAAGGACGACAAGTTAGCTGGCGCTGACGAACCCGCAGACGCTGGAGATTCCGCGGACACCGCGGCGAAACCGGGCGCTGACGCTCTGACGAAGCGCTCGGACCCGAGCGAGACTGCGCCAGCCGAAGACACGAAGCCGACCGTCAAAACGGTCAAGGTCGGTAAGAATTCGGTCAAGAAGATCATCGAAGCGGGTGACCTCGACGGCAGCGCGGCTGTGAAGAAGCCGGCGCCGCATTCCGTAGAAGATTTGCGGCCTGATACCTCGTCGGCAAAAACGTCGGTCGTTGCCGATGCCGCGGAGAAAGAGGTTGCTGATGATGATGTCCTGGATACGAAGCCGGCTAGGCCCAAATCCAAGCGCAAGAGTACGAGCCCGCCGGATTTCGATGTTCATGAAGCACGGCCGACGGCGGCCGGCGATCGGTCTCTCATCCGCGCGCTCGGGTTGAAGATCGGCAAGATTGTCATCGATCCCGGTCATGGTGGTCACGACACGGGCACGATCGGTCCGAACGGATTGCTCGAAAAAGATCTCGTGGTCGATGTGGGGCGCCGGTTGGGCAAGTTGCTCGACACGCGCTTAGGCGCTGAAGTCGTCTACACGCGGAAGGACGACACTTTCATTCCGCTCGAAACGCGCACAGCCATTGCAAACCAGGAGAGAGCGGATCTTTTTGTTTCAATTCACGCCAACTCGAGTCGCGATCCAAATGCACGTGGAGTTGAGACTTACTATCTGAACTTCACCTCGTCGCCGGATGCGATGGAAGTGGCGGCGCGCGAGAACGCGGTCTCGGAGAAGTCGATTCACGAGCTCGGAGACCTTGTAAAAAAGATCGCTTTAAAAGAGAAAATCGAAGAGTCCCACGAGTTCGCGAGCAACGTCCAGCAAGCCATGCAAAGCGGCCTCGCTCTGAGGAGCGCCGGGGTGCGTGATCGGGGCGTAAAGAAGGCGCCGTTCATCGTGCTGATTGGCGCCAACATGCCGTCGATCCTTGCGGAGATTTCTTTCGTCAGCAATCCCGCGGACGAGAAGAAGCTGCAAACTCCTGAATACCGGCAGCGTATTGCCGAGTCTCTCTATCGTGGCATCGCGAAATACGTGAACGGATTGAGCGGGGTCAAGGTCGCGACGCACGTCGCCAAGAACGAAGGACAGTAGTAGCAGGTCCTGGGTTCTTAAGGTATCAAGTCTCGGGCTTCAGGAAACGCACCAACTCCCACCCTGCGCATTCCCCAATACCACTCAAAAAGAGCCCGTAATTGGAGCGCGACCGACGCGCTTCCCTCGCTGGAAACTTTCTGGCGACGTCTGTAGTCTAATAAGCACAGAAATGCGTATTTTCTCAGTGCCTCCCATGACCCGTTATCGAGTTCTGCTGCCTATCGTTCTGATCCTGCTTGCGGTTGACGCTCTTGCGGCGGATCCCGCGGCAAAGCCATCCGGTGAGGCCGGTATCCTGCCGAAGGAGTTCGCGGGCTGGCAACTTCACGGTACTGCGCAACTCAGCAAAGACCCGGCTGTCGCAGATCCGACCAATCCCGTGGTGCTGAGGGAATACGGATTCACCGATTTTTCGTCGGGCACCTACACGCGAGATGACGGCCGCAAACTCACGCTGCGCGCGGCGCGATTTGGAGATGCAAGCGGAGCTTATGGCGCGTTCACCTACTACAAACAGCCTGAGATGCTGAATGAGAAGATCGGCGATCAGGCCTCGTCGCTCAACAATCGCGTTCTGTTTTATCGCGGAAGTGTTCTTGTGGATGCGCTGTTCGACAAGCTCAGCGTGATGTCAGCGGCCGAGCTGCGTGAGTTGGCGAGTGATATTCCGTTGCCCCAGGGGGGAGCGCGCAATTTGCCGGCGATTCCGACGTATCTGCCCAAGCAGGCGTACGTGAAGAACACTGCTAAATACATTCTTGGGCCCGTCACTCTCGACAAGATTGGGTCGCCGTTATCAGCGGACCTTGTGGATTTCGCTGCGGGCGCAGAGATCGTCCAGGGAACGTACGAGAGTTCGGGTGGTGAGGCAACGCTGGTGCTGATTTCGTATCCCACGCCTCAGATCGCCGCCGAGCATCTTCGCAAGATCGAGGCCGCACACACACCTGGCGCTCAACCCGGGGGATCGCCTCCGCCGGTCGAAGTGGGCACATTCGTTGAAAAGCGCAGCGGACCGCTCGTCGCTATTGCTTCAGGACCCTTCTCGCAGAGCGAAGCGGAGTCATTGCTTGCAGCCGTTCACTACGACGCGGACGTCACGTGGAACGAGAACACGTTCTTCGACAAGAAGAACAACCTTGCGAATCTTCTGTGGAACGTCATTCTGTTGTGTGGAGCGATCATGGGCCTGACGCTGGTTGCGGGCTTCGCTTTCGGCGGGTTGCGCGTGCTCTTCCAGCGCGTGATTCCTGCGGGCGCCCGCACTCCCGAGGCAGAATTTATCTCCTTACACCTCGATGACACCGGTCGGGACTCAGGGCCAAGTCCAGGGTACAGGGCGACGCATTGAGCCCGTTGGACGCGTCCGGCGGCCCTATAACTCGTTCAATTAAATCGTTTTAGAGGATTTCCAAAGGCCAACCCGCTAAATTTGAGTCGATTTGACTGAGTGTTGCTTATTTTTGTAAGTTAATGAAAACAAAGACGCTTATTATCGAGAAATCCCTTGACACTCTGCTTTTTCGGCTCATAAGATTTCGCCAGAAAGTTTTGGCGGACTTTGCCTTCCGTTAGAACTATTCTCCCTTGAAGCGAAGAGGCCACCCAGTTGCCGGGTGGCCTTTTCATGTTGGGTGCTTTTTCTAGTCAACCATAGAGCAGTTCCACTCACTTCACGATCAACGGTCGCATCATGTCGTGTTCTTCATGCTCGAGGATGTGGCAGTGCCACACATACTCGTTGCCTCCCGTGCGAGGGCTTGCCGGCACATCGTAAGGTACCTTCGGTAGATCGAACCTCGCGATGATGGTTGTGCACTCGCCGGGATTCATTCGCACGGTTTCTTTCCAGCCGAGTTCATTCGCGTCCGGCATGCGAGCGGGCCCAGTGAACTGCGGAACGCCGTCGTATGCTGGTGAATGGCTGACGGGACAGAACCTGCACATTCACCAGGTGGAAGTGCATCGGATGCGTGTCTCCAGTGAGGTTGAAAATCCTCCAAACTTCCGTTGCACCGGCCCGAACAACTTCGGTGGGTTCGGAGTCGTAAGCCCTGCCGAATTCGAGTTCTCCGTTGACGGTGTCCTGCACCTGATTGTTGCCAAGCAGTTGGATCAACCGGCTGTAGTCGTCGAAAGTCTCGTTAAGCGTTAGGTCACGAACACGAACAGCCTTGCGCGTTTCGAGTTTTTCCAATTTCGGCAATACTCCATCGATCAGCTTTCCGAGTTGGTTCGCACCGTTAACGGCAAGAGCTTCAAGGAGGCTCAGGGGCGTCGGGTCTCCCGGACCAACGCGCGGCACAACTTGGAACTGCATCAACGTGCGCGTGTTGGGACCGAATCCGGATGGGGTGGACGGCGCTCCACCAAAGGGCGTTTGGTCAGAGTCGCCCGTGAAGTAATCGTTCAGTGGATCGCCCATTGGGAACGGCGCGGGCGCATCGTTGCAAAGAATCAACCTGGATCCCACAGGAACCTGGGAGAAGTCCACTACGACATCGGCACGCTCAGCGGGCGCCAGGAGCAGGTTGTATTTCAGCGTCGAAGCGATCGGATCGCCAGCGGAATCGTTCGTCACGCTGAATTGCACCGGCGGATTGTTGAGGGCCACCGGGAACGGGATGAATCCCGCTTCATTGCCGATCTGGATGAAGCGCGGTCCCGGTTGTTGCAGGTTTGCTTCGCCTGCGTCGCCGCGTTGCGCGTGATACAGCTGCAGATTGTAGAAACGCGCCTGCGAACCATTCAGAATGCGGAAACGATAATGCCGTTGCTCAACCGGCAAGAATGGATAAAGTGCTCCATTGATCACCGGCGTATCCGAGAAATACTCCGGAACGGTGGAGAGATCCGGCAATGGATTCTTCGCCGGGAATCCAAGGTCCGGTTATTCCTGCTTTGGCTTCCTGCCCTGCTGGTTCTTTACCTGAGCATCCATGAGGAAAATGGTGTCGGAGACACGGTCCGACATGTTGCGGAAGCCGCACATCACCACCCATCCGCACCATCCGCATTGATCGGAAGGAGACTAGGGAAAGCGAACGTATATCTGCCCGGTTCTTAGCGGTCTGGCTTGGGCACTCGATGCGGGCAGCTCGAGGCGTTCAGGCAGTCGTCGGCAATGAGCAGCCGTTCCACCGGCTTGCCGTTCACGATGTGGGAGTCGATGATTTCGTCGACGTCCGCGGACGTCACGCGGCCGTACCATACGCCTTCGGGATACACCACCACAGTCGGTCCGTGCTCGCATTGGTCCAGGCAGCCCGACATGTTGGCGCGTACACGCTTCTTGAATCCGCGCAGCGCCAGCTTCTGCTTGAACTGGAACTGCAACTGAGCCTGTCCCTGGGGATCGCAGCAACCACGCGGATGTCCCGCCTCCCGCTGATTGCAGCAGATGAACAAGTGCTTCTCGAACTTGGGCATAGGTCAAATTTACAGGATTTCAGAGGGAACCACGCGCGCACACGTCCTAGAGAATTGAGCGATGTGTAGCGAGAAGCTTCTTCAACAGGGCAACCAAGACGAGCAGGGCGCCAACGGCAAAACAAGTCACAGATGCCAATGCAAAGATCAGCCCCCAAATGCTTGATGGGCCGCAGGGACCCCACTTAAAGAGGGATATCCCGTAACCGAATAAAACTCCGCCGAGCAGGATGAATGCGGTCTGCAGCAACCCTGACATAAGAACACTTTAGAGTGACAACAGTACGCGAGTCCCCGTTCCTAAAAATGAAAAGGCGCGGACGATAACGCCCGCGCCACGAAATCTTCCTGCGAACTAGTCTTTCAATTCAACCATCGGCTGGTCGTTCTGGCAGAAGGTCGCGACGCGCTTCAGTCCGCCCTGGGCTTCCGTCACGTACATGACCGGCCCATAGCAATAGACGGCGTGGCCGTTGGCGGCGAAGTACCACTTCCCGCCTTTACGGTTGTGGTGAATCGCCGTTTCGACGGGTCCACGCTGCGGTGGAGCAATTTTCGGGATAGGCAACGAAAACAGCAAAGCTAGGGTCAGTGCTTTCATCGCATGCTCACAGAGCCCTGGGAGACGGGCTGGAAATGTTAGATCGACATCAAACTTCTGCGTTCGTCGGCGATATCTGACGCCGGCGTGGGCGGCTTTTCCGGCAAGGGTCGTCTTACTTTCGCGCCGCTCTGCGCCTTTTTCGCCTTCTCGGACGGTGCTGCCTGGGTCGACGGAGTCGGAACCGAAGAGCCTTTCTCTACTTCCGCGGGCGCCTGGGTCTGGGCGCTTTGAACTTCTGCGGTCTGCGCTTCCTGCTGCGCCTGCTTGTTCTTCAGCGCAGTCATTTCGGCGTTGGTTCCCATCAACTGCTGAATCGTAGAACGTTGGGATTCGATGACGTTGCTCTGCTCTACGATCAGAAGGGTCATCAGACCGTAGGAGAGTAAGAACACAACCACGAGCAGGGGAAGGAGGGAGTACTTCCGCTTGGGTCGAACTTCC
>Ga0126371_10003645_pt1 | contig 13506 bp, 22 predicted proteins | sample PanSoiMetaPlot_4_FD_110145 | JGI IMG/M metagenome (GOLD analysis project Ga0126371, IMG submission 110145) | Tropical forest soil microbial communities from Panama - MetaG Plot_4 | ecosystem: Environmental > Terrestrial > Soil > Tropical forest > Bulk soil | place: Panama | collected 2016-02-17 | reverse complement strand
CGGAGACCTGATTCGTTTGGTTAGCTGAGCTACCATTGTTGCCCTTGTGCGTCATCAGGATGAACAATCCGATGACGCCTGCTCCGCCAGCGACCCAGACGACAAGTGGTAGCGGACCCATCTTCTGGGTAATGACATTCTCAGCCACCGAGTACTCCGTAGTTGCTGGAGTAGGGATCCACACTGGTAGCTTGTGGCGTGATCAGTGTGGAGCCTGGAATCTGATTGTAGGACAGGAGGTTCCCGATGTCAGGCATGGTCCCTTGCGCGTTCGCTCCAGCCCCGATCTGTGCGTTAGGGTCGACCGCGTTCTGCGCCTGGTCGGGCTGCGCCTTGTTGGAGTTCCACCAGACAAAGCCCAGTACGAGCGTGGCTCCGATACCTCCAACAATGAGCCAGCTATTTCGGCTCATCCACCATAACTCGCTTGCACTCGGGGCAGATGACGGCCGAGAAACCCATAACATGGATACGCGGCGAGATCGTCTCGCATTCCCGACACCATGCCTTCTCGACAGGGATGGAGTCAATCGATGGGATACCGCCAGGCATCATCGTCGCGAACATGCTGAACATGTTATCCGACAGAAGTGGGGACGAGAACGCTGGGGACGTGGACGGTTGCTTGAGAGATTGTTCCTGCTCCATAGACACCTCCGACGTTACGAATCTTCTGGATGGGGCCGACACGTTGCATAGGTGGCAGGTATGCCTGATGGAAGCTCTGTTGCCACCCGAACTGCGAGAGTCCAGCCATGAAACTCAGGCCTGAAACACGTGGCCGAGCAATGAACGGTTGTTGGAATGCTTCGTAGTTGAGTTCAGTCGGAGCAGGTAGCTCCGACCGCTTCTCGTCAGCAGGGATAGTCTGCCGATACTCGCGTGGAAACGGACGCAAATGTAGCGGCATTAGCTACCCTGCTGGAAGTTGGATGACTGGAAGGTTGCGGCCTTGATATCGTTCGCGAATCCGTCAGTAAAGGCCTGCGCTACCTGAGCAGTTCGTCCAGCGTTGACGATTGCCATAGATAGTCCAGCCAGGACGAGTAGTCCCATGCCGATACCAACGATCTCTCGTACTTCCATCGTTATGCTCCTGGTACTGGATTTGGACCTGCGGTCCCTGGAGCCTTCCAGAGGTTTTGGATGTTGGAGATAGCTCCAGGTCCGAGGTAGTAGAGTGCGCCAAGGAGAATGAGTCCTGCCATGGCTTTACCGAACATGGCGGTATTCGGAGAGTACTCCGTGAGTGCTGTGAGAATGATCCACAGCAGGACGAGCGAGCCGAGCCACTTCAGCGCGGTGATATCGAAGGGATCCGTACCGCCTGTTGATACGGTGGGATGCTGAGCGAGTGGTGATTGTGCGGGTGGAACGAACGGAACGTCTGGAGTAATCGTGCCTGGATCTGTTGGACTCGTCGGACCCGAGCCTTCAGCTACGATGGTGATCTCACCCGTATTGGCGTTGACCGAAAGCTGCCTGCCATTGGACAGGGTGACCAGATAGTCTGACGAGGTTTGCTGAATCGTTGAGACGACATGACCGTACGCTTGCTCGATCCATGAGATGATGCCGTCTATGGGAAGATTGATTACAGGCATCAGGAGTGCATCCGATCATGAACCCATCCCTGGATACCAGGGATCCAATTCTTGTACAGGACTACGAGCAGGAAGATGGCAAATACGGTGATGTTGACAACGTCCACACTATCCTCCGCTCGCGTGTGCGAACGCGTTCATATCGTCCTGTTGCTGGCTGGATGCATCGCCATAGGTGGAGTTCACCGTATAGACCTGACCGACTGTACCCGTTTCCGTTCCGCTCATATCGATAGCCGAGTGGACGCCTGAGTCAGTACTGGAACCCGAGGAGGAGTTCCCGCCTCCGCCGCCACCCCCAGATGATGAGGATGATCCCGAGGAGGGTTGCTCCGAGCTTAGACCAGAACGCAGTACCCAGTAGATCAAGACGGCTCCTCCAGCTATCAACAAAATGGCTCCAGTCTTCACTACTCCACTCCGTTGGTTCTGGTAGATCGTCCATTACGCGGGTGAACCTCCACTCACGAAGAAGTGAGCGACCACGTAATAGCCGATGATGAGTCCGAGAAGCGCGAAGAGAACGGTCTCAAGGCTCATTGCTGCTTAGGCCTTTTGGTGATGAATGCCGCGACTGCTCCAGCGGCTATTCCGATGAGAAGTGGACCCCATCGCATTACTAGTTCCTTTCTTAGTACGCGGACTAGTGTTGGTGTCCGCGTGTCCAGAAGTAGAGCAGGAACATGACGACAATGAGAGCCGCCACCATGCCGAGTGACATCTGACCTGTTGCCACGTTGCCACCGATGCTGGAGGTGAGATTACCTGAGATCATAGCTCCTCCACTGATAGGTACCTGAGCCATACTTCCGACAGATCCGTTACCCGCTGCCGGAGCCGCCTGATAGACGCCATAGCTGGATGCAAGGTCGGGTCTACCGAGCATTCCAGCTATCCCGTTGTTCATGGACCCTCCGTCCTACGAAGGCGGATTGTAGACGAGATCGTCCGTCAGAATGACGAGGGAGTTCGCCGTGCTGCCGTACCCTGCGGGGTAGGTAATCTGGAACTGAGCGTTGACCAGAGCCTGTGTATGGTAGTAGTCATCGCCAAGCTCGAAGCCCGCATCGGACGAGAAGTCGTGAAGCGTGTCATAGATGAGCACACCATTCGGCCAGTCAAATCCGTAGCGCTCATACATCTTCGTCTTGCGGCTGGCGTAGGTCTCGGTGAAGACGGTATCGTCACCGACCTTGAACGTGATCAACGTAGGCGCGTTCGCTTCGGCCGTAGCACGGAGTCCGTTGGCGCGGAACACGAGGATAATGAATCTGATCGTGTTGCCTATGCGGCGCAGGTAATGGTTGACGGTTGATCCACCGAGCGGAGTCGCGTCCGATGTCGTTACTGTCGTGAAATGGAGCGTACCGTAACCGTCAGGGAGTACCTGTTGCTGGACACCGTTCGGGCCGATAGGCAGCGGAACGGAGTAGGTCTCCAGCCACTTGTTGATGACCATGGTCGGAAGCGTCGTTGGCGGAGTGGAGTAGATCAGGGTAGAAGGATTGATGTCTGTGCGGAGTGTATACTTCACCGCACGATCCTGATTCCCAACGATACCTGTTAGATCTCGACGGTTAGTACCCACCAGTACGTCGAAAAACTGGGTAAAGGATCCGCCACTACCACTACTACCAGTAGTAATGAGGGATTGAGTAGATTGATCCAGCCAACGATTTGCATAGTTCTTCTGCGCGAGGTTCGCCAGGTAGAGATAGAAACCGTTGGGAACGTTGATCAGCTCACCGTTCGGGTCGCGGAGTGTGATCAGGCCGAGCGCATTCCATGGCGCGTCTTCGTTGAAGGCAACCGTGGCCGCGTTACCAGTGGCGATAGCCTGGATCTGGAGTCGGATGGAGTACAGAAAACCCGTACCTTCCACCGTGCGCTCGATGCTGGAGTACGCGGCTCCGAGCGCTTGTGACTCGCCAGGTAGGATCGTAGATCGTTCGACTGTGGCACGTCGGAAGGGAATGATCGGAGCCTTACCGTTCGAAGCTCCTGGCCCAGTAACGGCTGGACCTTGCATCATGACTGGCGGTGTAGCAGTCGCCGCAGGCATTATTGTGCAATACCTCCCATGGCAGCACCGAGTTGTCCGATAGCTCCGTCACTCGGAGTAAGTGCGGATGCGACCAGTTTCCAGAGATAGCGGAAGATCATCGCGGCCATGCCGACCCAAATAAAGTGTTCAACTCCGAAGTGGAAATGATGTTCCATCAATCCTCCAGGACTTCCAGTTCTTGCGACTCCATGTTGAGCTTTACGATAGCTATGGAGTGTGGACGAGAGAACCATGCGAACTCATAGTCGTTGAGACTCTGTACTACTCCTTCCATCTGTCGGGATGTCGCCATTGATAGCTCCTTCGCATCTCTCGATTCCATGACGCCAGCCAGGACGTGTTTTGATTGAGAGATAGCGAAGCGCGTAACTGCCACTGGTCGCTGTAGTCCTGCCATGACAGTGATATGCTTACTGCGACCTTGGGTAAAGAGATCCTCCACGTCCGACTCCAGCTTGTGTACCTTACGGTTACGAATTGGTATGCTGAGGCGGTTGACGTAGAAGAGTTCATCAATAACGACGGTCCAGCCGCCAGTTTCGTACACGTACTCCAGAGCTTCGTGGAACTCCTTTGCGCGAGCTTGCTTATCTCCGCGAGGATAGAGTTCGAAGCTATCATACTTAGCGGTTTTCAGGGACGATGCTCGTGTAACCGTTCGTTCTTGATTCCACTCCACCTCGTCGGGCTTCGATCTCAGGACTATCTTGTACCTTCTTGGGCGTGTCAGCCACTCCATGAGTGTTGACTTCCCCAGTCCCGTTTCCGCCACTACTGTCAGATGCTGGCCTGGATTCCATAGGAAAGGAGTTCGCCCCGAGTGTTGCGAGTTGGAGTGCGAAGTAGCTTGCCATCTTGGCAAGTTCGGGCGGGAGGAGTCCATGGTTTGCGAGTCTGGGGAGACTGACAAGGGTTAGTGCTCCGAGAAGTTGCGCGTGTCCGCTCGTCTGGCTGGATGCTTTGAGAAGCCATTCGACCAGGCGCGGATACATCGATACTTCGGCCCACAGACCATCGACCAGTAGCTTACCCTCGTAGTCTTTGAGACGGTCGTCTTGAGTCCAGAACTTCGGAGCCAGAGCGTGTGCGGTAAGGTCCGCGAATCCGAGCGTAACAGATGCCATCCCCTTGATGGCTTCGCGTTGACCTGTCGTGACTCCACGTACCGTCGTGGCTGGAGCGCGTTTACGCGGTCGTGGTGAACGGATAGGCTCTCGCCGTGGTTCCTGCTCCAGATCCTCAGTCTCGTTCTCCGCATTACTAGTTCCATTCTTAGTGCGGGTACTAGTTCTCTTCACACGTGGAGAATCGATTATGTCCGCACCATCCAGATTGATCGTCATTGATTACCGACTCCATATTACTCGGTGGAGGAGATGCTTTCGTTCGGGTGGGACTTCCGCCATTGGTTCGGGCTCCTCTTCGGGTTCTTCTTCGACAACGGGCTCAGGCTCGGGTTCGGGTTCGGGTTCGGGCTCGGGTTCGGGCTCTGGCTCGGGTTCAGGCTCGGGGTCCGGCTCAGGCTCCGAATGATGGTGCGACTTGGACTCCAGTACCTGAATACGTTCGAGAAGGAGAGCCTCCGCAAGCTGACGGTCCGACTCTCGAACTTCCAGTTCGGAGAGACGGTCGCACAGTTGTTGGTGCGCTACTCCGATTTCGAAACCTTCCATGCGCGGCTCCCTCCAGGGCGGTATACTGATTGCGTTGGACCAGACGACCTGCTACCATCTGAGTGTACGCTCCTTTGACGTTCCAGTCAATGAGCTACTCCATAGTCCTGCTAGATTAGGTAGCAGTTGGTCCAACACCCTAACTAGTACACCAACTAGCAGGATATCTACAGACCCTCTAGGGGACTCCGTTTTCGTCATTGAGCGGAGCGACCTGGAGGGTCTTCTTCGTGTACTTGCTACTGGACTCCGTTCGGGTCTGTCTTGTGGGGAAACCCGCAAGACAGGCTCTTTTCTTTGTCTAACGGTGGAGTCTCTATGCAAGGCATACCCGCACGGAGCCGAGTAGCAAGCGGAGTGGTCTATGGTATTGGCTGAGTTGTTGAGGGAATCGGACATCGGACTCGTGAGTGTCGTTCAGGATAGACGACGACGACAGGGAGATAGGCACAGGGAGACTATGGTCGTGCGCCGTGCGAGGTATGTCGCGGCAGGGAAGGTCAACAAGACGACACGTGGACAAGCACTATCGGTCCCCGTACTGGATCGACCGATACGCTTTCTGGACGGTGAAGGTCTGGACACTGGCCCGCAACTGGAGTTCCAGAACTGGAAGCAGCGTCACGCCAAAGGGACTGGCGGGAAGCATTCCACCTATCAAGCTCAGGACTACGTGTTACTTGCCGCGCGGGGAGACGACGGAACATCTATCGAATTGAAGCATCCCAACTATGCCAGGCTCACGACGGAAGAGTGTCTTAGCTGGCTACTCCAGCTAGGCAAGCCTGGAGTGTTCAACGTCGGATTTGGACTGAGCTACGATGTCTCGCAGTGGCTCAAGGATGTCCCGCTCAAGAACATCCTGCGGTGGAAGGAAGATCCCGACTCCAGAATGCACTGGAAACACTGGGACATCACCTACCTACCGAATCGCATGATCCGCATTACTCGGAAGCTCTCGAAAAGACAACGAGAGCTTACTCCAGATCAGAAGAGTCCGACCGTTCAGATCTGGGACTCTCGATTGTTCTTCCAATCGTCATTCGTCACGGCGGCGACCAAGTGGAACCTGTTGGAAGGACGGGATACGGAGTTCCTTACGTACATGAAAGCGGAGCGCGAGAACTTCACGGAGGAGATGATGCCAACTGTGGAGAAGTACAACGAACTGGAGTGCGATATCGGAATCGATATGTTCGCCAGAGTTCGGGAGTACTGCATCAAGCTCGGGCTGCACATGACGAGTTGGAACGGCGCAGGCTCCATCGCTCAGGCTATGCTGCGTCAGAACGGAGTGCTGGAGTATATGGAGCGTAGCTCACCAGGCATGCAGAACCCATGGGATAGCTCGCTGGAGTGTGATCTATGTCCCGAGCATCGACACCTGTGTGGAGACATCATCGCTCGGGCATACTACGGTGGCCGCTTCGATTACTCCATGCAAGGGAATCTAGGGGATGTCTTCGAGTATGACATCAACTCCGCCTATCCGTTCGAAGCGTCACGTTTACCGTGTCTTACTCATGCAAGATGGCAACGTCACACTGGATATCGAGATGTTCGGTACGGGATCTATAGAGTGGAGTGGGACTCCGCCCGAACTTGGTCTCCATTTCCGTACCGTCGGCCGAATGGCGACATTGAGTACCTGGCAAGCGGAGCAGGCTACTACTGGAAGAGGGAGGTTGAGGTAGCTCACAAGTTTGCCAATGTCGATATTCTGGAGACCTGGGAATTGGTTGTGGAGTGTGATCACAAGCCATTTGCCTGGATTCAGGAGTACTACAACGAGCGGCAACGCATGTTGAATCCAGAAGCCTATGACTTCGGGGAGAAGATCATCAAGCTCGGACTCAACGCGATCTATGGCAAGCTCGCTCAAGAGCAGTTACGGAGTGATCGGCTACCACCGTTCCAGAATTACATCTGGGCGGGCATGATCACCTCCAACACGCGCGCTCGATTGATGGAGTTGTGCGCGCTGAGTCCGCAGAACATCACACATATGGCGACAGACGGGATCTACTCCCGAATCAAGCTACCTGTTGTTCCCGACAACAGTCAACTCGGAGCATGGGGATTCAAAGAGTTGACCGATCTCGTACTCGTCTGCAATGGAATGTATGCCACTGGGGAGAAGAAAGCGACACGTGGCTACGCTCCGAAGCAGATTCCCTGGAAGGCGATTACCGAGCAGTTCGCACGTGGTGACTTCGAGACTCCGATACCCGTCCGAGATCACGACTTTATCAACATCGCCAGCATCACCAACGAGACGGACTACGAGCGTCGGTGCATGTGGCGAACGTCGGATGGCAGAATGCAAGTCAAGCCTCCAGCCTGGAAGGAACGTATCAATGGCTGGCTGGCTCCACGCATGAATCCCGAGCCGCATGTGCTCTCCGAGTCCAGTGGACGCAGTCACAAGATCATTCAAGTCGTCACGGACAATACTACTTCCTCATCTAACAAGGGATCTAGCAGTGACAAGTGAATTCTCGAAGGAGAGCGACAAGGCCTACTGGGCGTGGAGCTACAAGCATCTCCACATGCTAGATCGTGAGAACCCTGTGTGTCGGGAGACCTTCAACGCGGGGTTTTATCTCGGAGCCCAGTACGCCACACGGGTGACGGGTGAGATGTCGCCACATCTGGCCCGTTTTCTTGAGTTCGTTATGTGGCTAACAGATCGTGCTGATGATAGCACTACCTCCGCTGCTAACACAGGAACTAGTAGTACGGAGAACAACGATGACTATGACGACTGCTTTACCCTTGACGAAGACGACCCTAATGGTGTCGCCATCATGGCGGCTCACTTTCACCCTGGACACCGCACCGAGCTACGCGATGACGACTCGGTGTTCTGCCTGACCTGCCAGTCAACCATTGCAGTTGCAGACGGGTAGCCGTATACTCACTGCTGAAGCGAGAGACCGAAGCCACAGGACAGGATGTCTCCGAAGTGATCCACACGTTCGGAGGCTAGGGAATGGCAGAGCTAAGCCCCATGCGCCCGTCCCGACAGAGCGGCTCCTACTACGGACGGTCTCAAGCTTCAACACTCAATGACGCGGGAGGATCATCATGATCCCCATCACCATCAAGCTGGATTTCCAGCTAGCACACGAAGATCTCTTGATCGAGAAGATCGATCCTGAGGAGCCCATGGAAACGGGCTACACGGGCTACGACGACCGACGCGTGTCCCATGCCTGCGAGAAGCTCGAATCGGGCTACGAGGCTGGCTTCTGTAACGGCGGTCTGTACTACCTGTCCGCTCGCTACTCGGACGATCCGCTCGTTCGCTTCAACGGCTGGACGTACGCCTGCCATCGCCATCTGCGCGAGGTGGCGCTCGAATTCAGCCTCATCCTTGAGCGTCGGTCCCTGGACCGTGAGTTCGCCATCTGGGAAGACATGCAGCGTCGTGTCTGCGAGATCTGCTCTGGGGAAGATGGCGAACACAACTGGGAAGCTCATCAGGCCGAGCTACGAGCGTCGTCATGATGTGCGAAGGCTTGGACGATCAGTACACGTGTGACAGGAATGCCACCCTGATCGTGGACTGTGACGAGTGTAAGAGCATCTTTTCATGCAACCCGCATGTCGGAGCCTTGATCTCGCGTCATGGTGTTTTCTGCGGGAAAACGCTGCACGTTGATCTCATCAATCCTCTTCTCTGGGAACTCATGCGAGCCAGAGTAGGGATTACTCTCAAGTCATAGCTCATGGCTCCTTCCTGGCTTGTCCGCCTCTTCTACGTAGCGCTGAGTTTGACCGTCGTCTTGACGGTCTACCTGGCGCAGCCTCGTCTGGAGACGGTCTGTACGGTCGATCTCACTCAGGCCGACTTCTGGCGCTGCCACCAAGAGCTTCACTTCTACCCGATCAATCTCGTGAATCATGCTCGATAATTACTTGCAGAACGGAACTAGTAGTAGTACTATCTCAGTCATGGAAACCAAAACCGTGTCTGCTGAGCCGACCGTCCACGTTATCGTTCTCGCTAAGTACTCGAAGCGTGCTCTCACGCCTGAGGTTCGCGATACTCACCTTGCCACGATCCTGGCAACCGTCTTCAACAAGCGCAATGCCGCGCTCGGATGGCACATTGAGCGTCGTCAGAATAACGGCCGACCGATTTTCAACTCGGTGAACGTTGGCGGGCGGGATCTCCGCAACGAAGCCCCGTTCAATGTCTGGATGGACTCGGAAGCCTCCGATGCGGCTCTAGACAACCTCGTTCGCAACTTCAACTCGGCCGATGCGGTCAACTCTGAGTACCGCTGGCACGTTCTCTCGGTCAATGGTCAGGACTACGAGGGAGACGTTCGAGACACAGATGAGCAGTCATCAGGCAAGTCGGACATCAAAGATCTCCTTCCATATGCAGACGTGACCATTCCCGAAAACTGGTCGGAGTTCTTCACCACTGGCAAGAATCCGATCATTGGTCTGGAAGCTCATACGAGCCGCATGATGCGTCCACTGCGCGTGGCAATTGGTACGGACTGGGAAGAGCGTCACAACACCCTTCTGGTCGGTGTTCCCGCGTGTGGCAAGTCGGAACTGATGCGTCGGCTGAAGCGCATGGTGGGCAACGATGCCGTTCTCGAAGTCGACGCGACATCGACCACGGCTAAAGGTCTCCAGGACATTCTGGCTGAGCGCGCGATCATGCCACGTATCCTCCTCGTTGAGGAGATCGAGAAGGGTACGAAAGAACTTCACGAGGTTCTTCTCTCGATCATGGATACGCGCGGTGAGATCCGCAAGGTCACGGCGCGCGGCAAGATCATGCAAGAGTGCCGCATGGTCACCATCTGTACAGCTAACGACATGGAGAAGTTCAAGGATTCGGCTAGCGGGGCTATCGCCTCAAGGACAGACAACGTGATCAACTTCCAGCCCGCGAAGCGCGAGACCATGTACACCATCGTCGTCAACCGCATGAAAGGTCTCGGTCTCTCCGATGCCAAGGCTGCCCAGATCGTCAACAAGGTTCTGGACTATGCTGAGGGTACGGACATGTGGGACACGCGTTCCCTGATCTCCCTGGCCCAGTGTGGTGGCGAAGATTGGCTCAACGGTGACTACCAGAAGGAGCTTGCAGCCACGGCTCCGAAGGAGAAGCAGGTATGAAAGGAGCATTCTCCATCGATCTCCGCCAGGGAACCTACGGGTTCCCTTATTCTGTTGAGGTAGCTCAATGACGAATCAAGATCTCGACACCCTTCCCCAAAACACGCTCGTCACCGAGTATGGCGAGACGGTCTATGACTTCGAATCCAGCGACTTCGGGAACCGTCCCGAGTGGAGCAAAGAAGATCTCATCGGTCAGCCGCTCATCGTTCGCGGTCTCTCCGAAGACACCTACGAGCGTGCGGATAGCTCTGGTCGTATCCGCGTAGCGCGCTCTGTTCGCTACAACCGTGCGAATGAGCCTCGTAGCGCGGAACCATGGGGCATGCTCTTTTCGGACCCATCCGTAGCCATTGACGAAGTCAGGAAGCGCATAGAGCGCGGACAGATGCCATTCCTGGCAACTCTGGCTCTGGTTGACTCCACAGAGAACAAAGGCCAGACCTACTGGAAGTTCGTTCGCTTCGTGCGCACGGTAGAAGTCGAGCCAACGCCAGCACTCACAGCAGGTCGCAACGGCCGACGCGGCGCACGCTCGGAAGCACCTGCCGAAGATCTGCCGTTCTGATACACTGATAGGGTAAGGAGGAACTCATGGGAGTTCTGGATCAAGTTCTCGCAGACGCCTCAACGGGTGAGGATCGTATCGGTCGTCAGGCTGGACCTGCGGACCCTGGAGTTGTGAAACTCATTCAGGAAGTGCTGGCACAACCCAAGGAGAAGCGTGGTATCCGACTACCCCGTATGTCTACACAGCAGTGGGAAAACGAGGTACGTCCTGCCTTCACCCGAGCGGCAGCGCAGCTAGGCCTGTTACCGTTCAACTGGCGTGACATGCAGGGTCGCTGGTATACGGTCCCGCGCGAGCAGTCCGAGAAGATCGTTCGCGGTCCGATGGCGCCCGAAGTGAGGAAGGCCGCATCAGACAAAGCCAAGGCTACGAAGGCTCGCAACAAAGCCATGCGAGAAGCCGCTGCTAAGGCTACTGAGACACAACGACCAGCAGCACCAACCACGGGTAACAGGCGAGCTAGCTAGCGTCTAACGAAGCCTCTGGAAGTGTCCAGAGGCTTCACTACCTCCAGCACTAAGAAGGGAAGTAGTACTGTGCCGTACAAGAGCAACTCGGACCTGCCCCCAGCCGCACGGAAACGGCTCACTTCCCATCAACAAACGGTATTCCGAGAAGCCTTCAACAACGCTCTCAAGGAGTACCATGGCAACGAGTCCAAGGCATTCGCGGTCGCATGGGCGGCTGCCAAGAAAGCGTAATCAATGACGAACTTCAATGACGTAGAGCCAGAGTATACAAGTAAGTACATCATGTTGATGGACTTGCGACTCATGGTTCACAACATGGAACGCGCGGGCGTCAATCTCAATGAGATCTACGAGGCATTCGTATACGCACAGTCTGTACTCCGACGAGAACTGCGGCGCGAACGTAATCGACGAGAACGCGGATACGTGCCACGGAGGTTTGCAGTTGATGCCTCCAACGTGTAGTCGATGTCACTTCCGAGCAATCAAGCATCGTCTGGAATCGCTCTGTGACGAGTGCTACGAGATCACGGTGCTTCAGACACGTTCTCACCGTAGCCGTGTAGAGTCCATTGTCTGTGGAGTCTGTGGACGCCATTTCAAGGATTATCACGGACTCAATCACCATCTGCTCATGGCTGAGCGCGGACAGGTCAGACGACATGCCTAGGCTCACGTGGCAACAACACCAGTTGGTTGACGATCTGATCTATGGCCGCAAGAAGCTCCATGGACCATGCTATTGCGGAAAATCTCTCGGGCTCCACCGTGGACGAGACATTTACGAGTGTTGGCAGGATTGGCAGGCTGCTAATGAGATAGCCACATTCATTACCGCAGCCGTGGGTACTGGAATCGCAATATGGAAAGTGTTGAAGGACTCCAAAGAGACGACCAATCTCCTCCACCAATTGAGCGGAGGGTTCACGACGGACATCCAAGCTGCTCTATCTGCGGACACGCTGCCTACCTCCACGGATTCCTCAACTCCAGCGGAGGATGGTGGTGTATCGCCTGGAACGGAATGAAGCATTGTGGCTGCAAGGCGAATCAGGAAAGCAGGGACCGTATACGCGACGGTCCCAAAGCGCGACAGTAACGGCGTATGCATGATCTGTGGAACGTACATCAAGGATCACGTTACTCCGTGCTGGAAGACTACTACCAGCACTAAGAAAGGAAGTAGTAGTGACACAAGATGATCTGACCGCACAAATAGCCCAACTCCAGGCACAACAGGCTCTCACGGTATCTGGACTTGCCGCGCTCCTCCAGGGACGCTCCATTGGAGCCGATTCTCTGGAAGCCTTCCTCTACGCCATCGATCCCGCGCTCCAGGGTACGCTGGATCTGGATCCTCCCGTATCGGAGTCCGATCTGGAGGATTACACCCCAAAAGCGTAGTCTGGGATCCGAATGAGTCCATGCCGAGACAACAGGCCAACTGGAGTTGCTCGGCATGCTCCCTCGCGTGGGTTCAACGATCTACTGTAGTCAATCCAGCCGCATCGGAATCCTCCGCGATCTCGGAGATTGGATACCCAGACAACATCAACGCCACCTACGGACTCATGGACGGAAGCGGCTCTCAACTCCAGCGAGTCCTGGCGGAGTACGGATTACCCTCCTCGCAAGGCTGGTTTTCCTTCGATCAAGCCTACGCCACCTACTCCAGAACAACGGGGATGATGTCTGGAGGAGCGTGGTATCACTGGGTCGCAATACGCGGGATATCTGGAAGTTTGATCTGGATTGCGAACTCCGCTCCAGGCTATATGGGAATCTACGACACGCTCACCCGCGATCAGTTCTATTCCCTAGGTCCATTCTCGTGTGTCTACCTCACTCCAAAATGACCGATGGAGGCCGGACTATTCTTCCTGGCTGGCTGGTTAAGTGATCGAGCACCGCCACTAATAGCCGGATTTATTGGAGGCGTAATTGGGGAGATAGTCGCAACGTCTGCAATCAATTGGTG
>Ga0126371_10003644_pt1 | contig 13506 bp, 21 predicted proteins | sample PanSoiMetaPlot_4_FD_110145 | JGI IMG/M metagenome (GOLD analysis project Ga0126371, IMG submission 110145) | Tropical forest soil microbial communities from Panama - MetaG Plot_4 | ecosystem: Environmental > Terrestrial > Soil > Tropical forest > Bulk soil | place: Panama | collected 2016-02-17 | reverse complement strand
AGCCCGCCCTCGATCAGCAGGAACAGATCTTGCGGCTGACGGACATTTCGCTTGCCGTTGAGTCGGAAGCCGCCTTCGGCCTGCTCGGTACCGCTGCGCGCGCGGCTATGCCCTTTCTGCAGAAGGCGATCGCAGATAAAGCTGTGCTCGACCTCAAGCCCTTCGCCAATGACGCGAGAGCCAAGATTGCAGCTGCGCTCAAGGAGTTTCAGCAAAGCACGGGCAGCGGTGTGCGGGTCGATACATCTGTGAACGGCTTGCGCCTCACAGGCATCGAGTTCGATGCGCGCACGCTGCGCGTGATTGCCGAGGCCACCGGCGCGGTAAGGGTTGCAGTGACGCAGTTGCCGCGGATGTGAGTTGCAGCCTCGGTTGAATTTGTATGCGAGGCCGAAACTCACCACGCGCGCGAGTCAATGCTGTGGGTGCAGGCGAGCGAAATTTTCTCGAGATGGCGGTGGTCGGTGCCGCAGCAGCCTCCGAGCACCGTCAAGTGGGCAAATCGGCGACACAGCGTGGCGTAGCGCCGGCCGAGATCGGCCGGATCGCCGATGTCGAGATCGCACGCGGCGTCGAGCTCGGCGTGACTGCGCGTCGATGCGTTCGCCCGCAAGCCGCGCAGGCGCGTGACCCATGCTCCGCCCTTGCGCAACGCATCGGCGAAATGCGTCGGATGCGCGCAATTGAGCATGTAATAGGCCGGCGCCTTTCTCGTTTAACGATCTGTCTGCTCGATTGCATCGTGGATCGCCTGACCGCTCGGCAGCCTTCCATCAGCCTCGACCGTGAACGAAATCACCGATGGCATGCCGACCGCCCGGCATGCTCGGGCCACGCCAATGCCCTCCTCCGCGTAGTTGATCGTAAAGGCACTGATCAAATGCTGGCTGGCGCAAGCGGTTTCGCGAGCGTTTACACGTCATTGCCGAGCGCTATCCTCCTCGCCAGGAATTGGATCTCGATGCGCTCGCCGACACAGCCAGCACGCTGGTCGAAGGTGGTTTGATCCTCGGCCGCGTGCTGCGGGACGCCACAATCCTGCCGCGGCAAATCCTGCTTTTTCGAGATTTCGTGCGTCTCATCTTCGCGCCAGATCATGGATACGCGGCCCGCGCATGACGCTGAAGGCGTGGGGTATGGTGTGACGGGTCTCAACGGCCGACCGCCGACTACCTGGTAAGACCGATTCCGCAGGCCGGTTCCTCGCATTGACACCCCTGCCTGCGCGCATACATTAAATGTCGTTCCGAGGGGTGCCCGTTTTGGGCTGAGAAAAACCCTTTGAACCTGATCCGGGTCATGCCGGCGAAGGGACAGGACATTCCGATGCAGAAATCGCTGACGATCGCGAGGCTGGTTGGCCCGGTGCTTGCCGCCATCGGCGTTGGCATGCTGGCAAACCAGGCGACCTATCGCGAGATGGCGACGCAGTTCCTTGGCGGCCTCCCCTTTATCTATTTCTCCGGAGTGCTCGCGCTTGTCGCGGGGCTCTACATCCTCAATGTACATCATGCATGGACTCCGGATTGGCGCAGCGCCGTTACCGCGATCGGCTGGGTACTTACCTGCGTCGGCGCGTTCCGCATCATTGCGCCCCAGTTCGCCAACTTCATCGCCAGCGCGATCATTGCCAACGCCGGCTTCTTCACCGGTCTTGGCATTGTTTTGATCGCGCTCGGCGGCTTTATCACCTTCAAGGGTTATGTAGCGTGATCATCAGCGCAACATCCGCTTAGGAACATAACCATGGAACGGTCGCATTTTTTGGCAAAGTTGATCGGCCCCGTATGTATCGTGGGTGGTCTTGGAATGCTGTTCAACACCACGACCTACCGCGCGATGTTCGAACGCGCGCTGCACGATCACATGCTCATCTATCTATCCGGCGTCATTGCGCTCACCATCGGCCTTGCTATCGTCATCCTGCACAATGACTGGAAGTGGCACTGGCCCGTGATCATCACCGTGTTCGGCTGGCTGGCGGTGCTTGGTGGCACCGTGCGCATGCTCGCGCCGCAGCTAGTCGAGACCTACGCGCTGTCGCTCCTCGGCACGCCGAACTTTTTCATCATCGACGGCGGGATCGCCGTGCTGCTCGGCGTGCTGCTGAGCTATTTCGGTTATTTCGATCCGCCACAACTGAGCCAGGCTGCGCACCGCCGGTCGAGTCCACGGAGGAGAAAGTAAAATGAACATCCACGATCCCAATGTCGTCCTCCCGAAGGTCACCACCGGTCCGCTTCCTGCTTCGCGCAAGGTCTACTCGGAGCCCGAAGCCGCGCCCGACTTGCGCGTGCCGCAGCGCGAGATCGCGCTCGATGCCTCGTCCGGCGAGCCGCCGCTTCCAGTCTACGACACGACCGGCCCCTACACCGACCCGGCTGTAACGATCGACGTGGAGAACGGATTGCCGCGCAGGCGTATCGAATGGGTCAAGGAACGCGGCGGGGTCGAGGAGTATCAGGGCCGGCCGATTAAGGCGGTCGACAACGGCAACGTCACCGGCAAGCATCTCGCGCGCAATTTCCCCAACACGCCGAAGCCGTGGCGCGCGCTTCCCGACAAGCCGGTCACGCAGCTCGAATGGGCGCATGCCGGCGTCATCACCAAGGAGATGATCTACATTGCCGAGCGCGAGAACCTCGGCCGCAAGAAGCAACTGCAACGTGCGGAAGCAGCGCTCGCCGATGGCGAGAGCTTTGGCGCTTCGGTCCCCGCTTTCATCACGCCGGAGTTCGTGCGCTCGGAAGTCGCGCGCGGCCGCGCCATCATCCCGTCGAACATCAATCACGCCGAACTCGAGCCGATGATCATCGGTCGCAATTTCCTCGTGAAGATCAACGCCAATATCGGCAACAGTGCCGTCACGTCGTCTGTCGAAGAGGAAGTGGAGAAAATGGTGTGGGCGATCCGCTGGGGCGCCGACACGGTGATGGACCTCTCTACCGGCCGCAACATCCACAACACGCGCGAGTGGATCCTGCGCAATTCGCCGGTGCCGATCGGCACCGTGCCGATCTACCAGGCGCTGGAAAAGGTGAACGGCGACCCCGTCAAGCTCGACTGGGAGTGTTACAAGGACACGCTGATCGAGCAGTGCGAGCAGGGCGTCGACTATTTTACCATCCACGCCGGCGTGCGGCTGGCTTACGTACCGCTCACCGCCGACCGTGTAACCGGCATCGTCTCGCGCGGTGGCTCGATCATGGCCAAGTGGTGCCTGTCGCGGCACAAGGAGAGCTTCCTCTACGAGCGCTTCGACGAGATTTGCGACATCATGCGCAAGTATGACGTGTCGTTCTCGCTTGGCGATGGGCTGCGTCCCGGCTCGATAGCTGATGCCAACGATCGCGCGCAATTCGCCGAATTGGAGACGCTTGGCGAACTCACGCAGATTGCCTGGAAGAAGGGCTGCCAGGTGATGATTGAAGGCCCCGGACACGTGCCGATGCATAAAATCAAGGTCAATATGGACAAGCAACTCAAAGAGTGCGGCGAAGCGCCCTTCTATACGCTTGGCCCGCTGACGACCGACATCGCCCCCGGGTACGACCACATCACCAGTGGCATCGGTGCCGCCATGATCGGCTGGTTCGGCTGCGCCATGCTCTGCTACGTGACGCCGAAGGAGCATCTCGGCCTGCCCGACCGCGACGACGTCAAGGAAGGCGTCATCACCTATAAGATCGCGGCGCACGCAGCCGACCTCGCCAAGGGTCACCCCGCCGCCCAGTTGCGCGACGACGCGCTCTCACGCGCGCGCTTCGACTTCCGCTGGCAGGACCAGTTCAACCTCGGGCTCGATCCCGACACCGCGCGCGAATATCACGACGAGACGCTGCCGAAGGAAGCGCACAAGGTAGCGCACTTCTGCTCCATGTGCGGTCCGAAGTTCTGCTCGATGAAGATCACGCAGGACGTGCGGGACTACGCGGCGACTTTGAATGATAAAGAAGCCGGGATGGCCGAGATGTCGGAGAAGTTCAAGGCGCTGGGCGAGCAGGTTTATGTCGACGCGGAGAAGGTCAAGGAGAGCAATAGAGTGTTGTAGCCCGGGCATGCTACAAAATATTGTGTGAGTATGAGGTCGCCCTAGTAAGTGTTTGGCGACCGATGAGCCGCCAGATTTTGCCGCACAGGTCGCGACAGGGGCTGTACCAACCCCTGACGAAGAGCATAGTTGTCGATCGCCGGTCGGAGGATCAATGACACACGTTACGTACAAAATAGTTCGGCATGACGACGGCTGGGCCTACAAGGTCGGCGACGTATTCTCCGAGCCGTTTCGCACTCACGCGGCCGCGCTCGCCGCCGCCAAGCGCGCCGCCCAGGAGCAGCGTGTGCCCGGGCAGACCCACGTCATCGAGTACGAAGACGAAAAGGGCCATTGGCACACGGAAACCGCGGCCGGAAGCGACCGCCCGGACACCGAGGTCGAGGACACGGACCGCTGACGCGCCGCTAACGGCGCTCGTCGCATTGAAACTTATTCACTGCCTGCGTCCGGCACCTTGCAACGCCGTTGTCGCGCGGTACGATTTTACGCCGTGAATGCGGCATCACATGATGTTGGGCAGGGGAGCGAAATGAAGCATTTCAGTCTGATATTGTTGGGCGCCGCAGGCGCGTTCTTTGTTCTCAGTCCTGCGCAAGCCGCGGATTACCGAGTCATCCAGTGGCCTCTTACGCGGGTGTGCCAGATCTACGATTTCGGCTGGGGTTTGCGACCGATCCCCGCGGACTACAAAGTACTGACGGGGTCGCTGCCGACCATTGGCGCCGCGCTCAAGGCGAAAGGCGGTCTGGCACGCAAAGGCCGCTGCTCAGTGTAGCGCGATGTAGCCCGCCTGGAGCGGCCCGCTGCGCGCTTCGTGAGCGCGAAGCGGGATGCCGATGATCTCCAATCTCGGGAACGCTCGTCGGGACTGGATTTGGCAGCCGTCGCCCGTGACCCGCGTGCTTGCTAACGTGCCGGACGCTCTCCTCAGGACCGGAGACATTCGGCATGGCATCATCGGATTCTGAACTGCAATCGCTGCGCCTTCAGCTTGTCGAGCAGCACGTGATGCTGGAAAACCAGCACGACCTCGACGGCATCATGATGACGTTCGGAGCCAACGCGCGTTATGACGATGAGCCATGGGACGCCCATTACATCGGCCGCGATGGAGTGCGCACGTTTTATGAGGATTTGCTGCGAGCCATGCCCGACCTGCGGATTGACGTGCAGCGGCGTCACGCCTGCGAAGCAACCGTCATTCTGGAAGTCCTCATTCGTGGGCGGCACGTGGGGTCCTGGCGCGGCCTGCCGCCGACCGGACGTCTTGTTCAATTTCCGCTCTGCGGCATTTACACATTCGACGACGATAACCGGCTGGCAGGCGAGAAGATCTATTATGACCGCGCCAGCGTGCTTCGCCAGCTCGGCGTCTTTCATGAACCAGACCATTTTTGGGGCCGCATCAATGCCTTCGTGATGCATCCCACCACGATGGCGCAGATCATCGGGCGAATGATCTGGAGAACCTAATTACGCCGCCTGCCTGTGGCGCCTGTCAGCAATTCCTGCAAATCTGTGGAACGCGTCCCAAGCTATCCACTGCGCCGCGCCCGGTGGTATCTTCGTCCTGGCGCACCGAAGGCGGGAGGCCACCCGGTGTCGGCTGGCGATGGCCGACCGGTGCCTGCGGTATCGGCGCAGTGGTGGCCGTCGGCGGGGGCGGTGTCGTTTGCGTCGCGCCGGTGGAATTCCGGTTCTGATCTTGCGCTGCAGCAACAGGGCTTAGCAGAACCAAAATGGGAATAGCGGTCACAATTTCGCGCATGGGTATGATCCTTCGCGAACCGATCTGCCCGTGCAATGCGGCGGCATGCTCCGGGCTTGTTTCGCATAACGCCGGCCGCCGCCAAGATGTTTATTTAGTGCCGCGTCGTGCCACGGGCAAGCGTGGCAAGCCCGCCCCAGGACAGGAGTAACCATGGCGAAGCGCGTAGCAGTCATCGGCACCGGCACCATCGGCGCGAGTTGGGCGGCCTGTTTTCTGGCGCGCGGCCTTGAGGTATGCGCCTACGACCCCGCGCCCAATGGGGAAGCTTTTGCTCGCCGCTTCATCGACAGCGCATGGCCGACTCTCGAAAAGATCGGAGCCGTCGCGCCGGATGCCGACCGTAAACGCTTCGAATTCTTCGATGAGCCGGAGGCGGCCGCCGAGGGCGCGGCGTTCGTGCAGGAAAGCGGCCCTGAGCGCGAGGATCTCAAAATCGAATTGTTTGCAACGCTTGACGCCGCGGTGCCGCCGACAACAGTGATCGCGACCAGCTCGTCTGGCCTGCTCATTAGCCGTGTCAGCGTCCGATGCAAGCACCCGCAGCGCTGCGTGATCGGCCACCCTTTTAACCCGCCGCATCTCATCCCGCTTGTCGAGGTGGTCGGCGGCGCGAGGACGACGCCGGAGGCCATCGACAAAGCGATGACTTTCTATCGCGACATCGGCAAGCACCCCATCCACATCCGCAAGGAAGTGCGCGGCCACGTCGCCAACCGGCTGCAGGCGGCATTGTGGCGCGAGGCCGTCCATCTCGTTGCCGACGGCGTCGTATCAGTCGCGGACGCGGATGCGGCGATTGCCTATGGCCCGGGCTTGCGCTGGGCGCTGATGGGACCGCATCTGACGTTTCACATGGCCGGCGGTGAAGGCGGCATGGCACATTTCATGTCGCATATTGGTCCGGCAATTCAGGGCTGGATGGACGATCTAGGCCAAACGCGCCTGACGCCACAAGTTCAAAAGGCGATCATCGAGGGCGTCGACGAGGAGGCGGCCGGCCGCAGCATGGCCGACCTGCAGCGTTGGCGCGACCGCAAGTTGATCGAGATCCTGAAGGTGGCGGGCGAGATGTGAACACCGCGCTTATGCCCGTTGCGCGGCTTGTAAAATGAAGCGACGCGACGGCACATATATTCCGTTGCCGCACAAACACGTTGGCTTTCAGCGCCGAACGCCTTCAGTACCATCGTTGATCTCAGCGGTCCGGAACCAGGCGCGCCCTGAAACGTATTCCAACGCGGCCGTCGCGAAATCGAGAGGTCCCCAATGTCCCCAGACGAACGCGCCATTCGCGATCTGGTCGACATCTGGATGAAGGCGAGCCGCGCGGGCGATACCGCGACCGTGCTCAGCCTGATGTCGGACGATGTCGTCTTCATGGTTCCCGGACGCGAACCGTTCGGCAAGCAGACCTTTGCGGCCAATTCCCGCAGCATGGACGGAGTCCGCCTCGAAGGCCTAGCGGACATCCGCGAACTCAAAGTGCTGGGCGATTGGGCGTATGTGCGCAACTACATCGAAATCGCGATCACTCCGCCTGGTGGCGAAACCGTGCGCCGATCCGGCTACACGCTGACGATCTTGCGGAAAGAGCCGGATGGGAAATGGTTGCTCGCACGGGATGCGAATTTGGTGAGTTAGGCGTCCCCGCCCAGGCTCCGTTCAATGAAGCTCGGAAGCCTGCTTCATCGCGGCGCGTTACTTTCCCGCCGCCTTGCGCAGCGCCGCGTTGATGCGGTCCTGCCAGCCGGGACCTTCTTCCTGAAAGAAGTCGAGCACGTCCTGGTCGATGCGCAACGTCACTGTGTGTTTCACGTGCGGAAGCGCCGGTGCCTTGGGCGGCAGCTCTGCCGGCTTGGTCGTCGCGGCCTTGAAGGCCTTCTCGGCCGCTGAGCGGGCATCGGGTGGTGTCGGTCCTCGTGCCATTAGGCGAAGCGCTCCCGCGCCCGCGCACGTGCCTTCTCCGCCTCCACGGCGCGATCGCGGGCAGGCGCGGACGTCTCCAACGAGGTCAGCAGCTTGCGCGCAGCTTGCGACACTTCATTGACGGCGCGGTCGAACGCCGCGGCGTTCACCTGCGAGGGCTTGTTAAAGCCGGACAGTTTGCGAACGAATTGAACGGCGGAGGCGTGGATCTCGTCTTCGGTCGCCGGCGGCTCGAAGTTGAATAACGTCTTGATGTTGCGACACATTGTACTGGATCTCCTCGGCTGCCAATGTAGCAAGCCCCAATCGCTGCGGCTATCCTTCACAACGGTACAAGGAGACGAACCATGCCCGGGCTTCTGCAAAATCATACCGCTGTTGTGACCGGAGCCGGTTCCGGCATCGGGCGCGCCATCGCGCTGGGCTTTGCCCGTGAAGGTGCGCAGGTCGTGGCGCTCGACATCAACGCCGCAGCGGTAGCCGCAACGGCCGCAGACATCACCGAGGCCGGCGGAAGCGCGCACCACTTCACGCTCGATGTCAGTGAGCGCGCTGCTTGCCGTACTGTTGCCGCGGAAGTCTCCAAGAAAGTCGGCCAGGCCTCGATCCTCGTCAATGATGCTGGTATTACCCGCCGCAACGCGTTCACCGCCGATGCGGAGACCGTGAGCAAGGACTGGGATGAGATCATGGCAGTCAATCTCAACGGCCTGTTCAACGTGACGCGTGCTTTCCTCGACGCGCTGCGCGCCACCAAGGGAAGGATCGTCAACCTCGGTTCGCTTCAGTCATTCATACATATGCGGACTCCGAGCTCCGTCGCCTATACCAGCGCGAAACACGGCGTGCTCGGGTTCACCCGCGCGCTCGCAGCTGAACTCGGCAAGGACGGCGTACGCGTCAATGCTATCGGCCCGGGCTTCATCGAAACTCCCCTCAACGAACAAATGCGTGCCAGCAAGCCGGAGCTCGTGAAGGTTTTCCTCGACCACACGCCGCTTGGCCGCGCCGGCAAGGCGGAAGACATCGTCGGTCCGGCAATTTTCCTCGCCTCCGATCTTTCGGCCTTCGTCACGGGCACCATCGTCATGGTGGACGGCGGATATAGGACGATCTGAGGGGATACCGAGAGGTCAACTATATCCGCTCATTCCCGCGAAAGCGGGAACCTAGCGCACGCGGTCGGGCTTACGGGGACGCTCCGAAAGGTCGGCCTAAGCAGGAATCGGGTGGCGGAATCGGGTGTCTATCTATCGCGTCCCACGCACTATCGTGCTCCGAACACAATGGAGGACACCATGAATTTCCGCATTCGCGGTCTCGAGGCCGAACAATTCAGATACCTTTTCACGCTTTCAGATGCGGAGCTCGCAGCGAGAGGCGCATTAAGGAAAATTGCGGATGGACCCAGCCCTTGCCGCGTCAGCCTGACCGACGCGGCGCCGGGCGACGAAGTCATCCTGGTCAATTACGAGCATCACTCTGTTGAATCTCCGTATCGGATGCGCTTTGCAATCTACGTGCGCGAAGGTGAGGAGACCTTCGATGCCGTCAATGCGGTGCCCGACCAATTGCGTCGGCGCACGCTCGCGGTGCGCGGGTTCGACGACAAAGCGATGATGACCGGTTGGGAGCTGACCGAAGGCGTCTGGTTGGAAGATGCGATCGAACGCCAGTTCACCGAATCCCGTACGAAATATCTCCACATCCACTTCGCCGCGCCCGGCTGCTACGCTGCCAGGGTCGAGCGGACGTAAGCTGAGGATCAGCTAACGGACTGTTCTGTGCGCAAACTCCGCTCATCCGCGTGCAAGCGGAGTCCAATCCGGCTGTCCGCTGACACATACATGAGGCAGGAAGAATTGCAGGCCCCTAGCTATTGTAACCGAGGGGTCACCGTGGCTTTCGGTTTTCGCAAGTTTTTCGATCGCGACATGCCGAGCGTGGGCTAGTTCTGGTCTCAATATTTTTATTCGCGCGATAAGCGCATCACCGCTTGAATAACCCCATGATCTCCGCCTTTGCCAGCGTGTTGAAATGCAAATTGAACCCAACGACAGCGGCTGACGTATCTGCCTTCACATCGAGCTTGTCGGCCTTCACCGCGAAAAGCGTGAACAGATAGCGGTGTGGATGGTCACCCTCCGGTGGACACGGGCCGCCATAGCCCGGCGTGCCGAAATCCGTGCGCGTCTGCAAAGCACTAGGCGGCAATTCTCCTCCCGCACTGCCCGCGCCTACCGCCAATTCGGTCACGTCAGCCGGAATGTTCACGACCACCCAATGCCAGAACCCCGATCCGGTCGGCGCATCGGGATCGTAACAGGTCACGGCGAAGCTCTTGGTGCCGGCAGGAGCGCCCGACCATTTCAGATGCGGCGACTTGTTGCCGCCAGCACAGCCGAAACCAAAATCCGCGGACAAGATGAAATCCTTCGGCAGATAGTCGCCGTCCTTGAAACTGTTGCTTGTGACTGCAAACGCCATGTACGGTCTCCTTCCGCTCAAAACGCGCTGAGCGTAATCCGGTTTTGACGAACTGTAATGCAATTCTTCTCAACCAACCTGTTCGACCTTGCCATCTATGTCTGTCTTTTCATCGCCGTCGTACTAGGTTTCATGACGGGCTTCCTGCGCAGCCTGGCAACGATCTTCGGATATGTGTGCGGGATGGGTGTCGCGGTGGCGGTGGCGCCACGCCTGGCCCCATTGCTGACGGCATATCTGAAAATGCCCGCGCCGCAGACCTGGCTGGTTTTCATCGCCGTCTTCGTCGCCACCGGCGCTGCGATCAGCGCCTTGCTGCGGCTTGCCGTAAGCGAAATGGTCGGTCCCGACATTTCGATTCCGGATCGGATCGCCGGCGCGACACTGGGAGCGTTTCGCATCGTTCTCCTGGCCGTGCTGTTGGTCCTTGTCCTCGATCGCGGCATTCAACCCGACCGTGAGCCCGCCTTCCTGAAGGGATCGCAATGGCGCCCGGCGTTGTCATCGGTGGCACAATTCGGATTGCATGCTCTGCCGCCTGATGTCGAGGATTACCTCGATCGCCTGAAGCGCCAGCGTAAAATCTGAACCATGCAGAAACCAGTGCCCGCCGTTGTCACGCGAAAGCTGCGCGGACGCTACATGCTCGCTGGCGCGGTCATGCTTTCGCTCTGGGGCACAAGTCTCTTCGCTGTTTTTCAGGACGGCAGCTCCTTCAACGTCCTCGCGGCCATCTTTACCTCGCTCACTTTTCTGCCGCTCGCGCTGCTTGCTCTGTGGGGCGGCATTTCCGGTAGCGAGACCGCCATGCAACGCGCGCGCATCGCACTGCTGGCGTCCGGCGGTCTGCTGCTGCTGGTCACTGCGACAGAAGTCTTCCGGCGAAATTTTTTCACCGGCGATTAAGCAAACCTCGCCACGCCGAATGGTGCGGAATTTTTCTGGCTTCATCGTAGACTAAATGACGTGGGTGCGGGCAGAATGCGCGACAACTATTCCGCGCATGCCATCCGGCGGCAAAGGGACTGGCGGTAACCTTTGCCCCCATCCTTCTTGCCCCTGGCGCAACCAGCCCCGAAAGCGATAGTTTATCGGAGCACCTGCCGAGTTCTCAGAGGTCACTAATGCCTGACGTTACCTACGAGATCGTCGAACACGATGGCGGTTGGGCCTACAAGGTTGACGGGGTCTTTTCGGAGCCTTACCCAACTCACGCTGACGCGCTTGCCGCCGCGCAAGCCGCTGCAGAAGAGCAGACGATGCCCGGCCATACAGAAACCATAGAGTACGAAGACGAAAAGGGACGATGGCACACGGAGACCGCGCGCGGCTCGGATCGGCCACAAACTTACGTCAAAGACAAGATTTGAGGGCGGCGCAAAGCCAATATCGGGGGAAATAATGTTTCGATTGCATGTTTTCGCTATTGCGCTGCTTTTAGCGCCGGTTGCTCCGTCTTTCGCAGCACCGCTGATGCCGTCGTCAACTCCGACGATGGAAGATGTCGACCCAGGCATCGATCACACGGGACGCGACGCGGATCTGCCGTCCGAGTTACGTCGCCAGTCGGTGTATTACCGCACGGAACAGCCGCCGGGCACGATCATCGTGAATACCCACGACCGCTTTCTCTATCTGATCATGGGGAACGGAGTCGCGATGCGTTACGGCGTTGGTGTCGGCCGCGACGGTTTCCAATGGGGTGGCATACAGAAGATTACACTCAAGCGCGAATGGCCTGATTGGGTGCCGCCACCGGAGATGATCGCGCGTCAGCCCTATCTGCCGCGCTGGATGGCCGGCGGCCCGGGCAATCCGCTTGGCGCGCGCGCGATGAACCTCGGTGGGACGGTTTACCGGATCCACGGCACCAATGCGCCTGAGACTATTGGACAGGCGGTGTCGTCGGGTTGCTTCCGGCTGGTCAACGACGATGTGATCGATCTTTACTCGCGTGTCCCGCTCGGCACCAAAGTTATGGTGCAGCATCAATAGGATCATCAGGACACGGCCCAGGCCGTCGCGCTGGGTCTAACCGCGCTCGTGTGGCAGTTTGCGCTTACTGCCACAAGCCAAATGATGCCCACTTGGCCTCGGGAATTTCCGCGCCGATACTGTAGTTGAACGTGACGATCTTCAGATGGTCGGGCGTCGCCGTGCAGCGATAGGTCAGCGCGTACCATTTTTTCCTGCTGCGGAACGCGCCGCCGGTGACTTCGAGCGTGTCGCCTTTCGCAGACGGCTCCGACATTGCATTGGCGACTGCGCGATCAGGACGGAACTCTTTCTTTTCGCCGCGAATGTGCGCCATTGCGGTGTAGTCACAGAGCTGCTCCAGCCGTTCTGCCGGCGCCAGCATCTGGAGGCTGCGATCAAACCGTTGGTCGGCAGTCGCGGCCGCCCAAGTGATCGTCGCCGCGACAATCGCCAATCCGAACGCTCGCATGCAACCTCCCGCCCGCCCGGTCTCCGTGCCAATTATCCGCGTGCCGCCCGGACAGGCAACCGGCAGCGCCGGCTTGTCCCAAGCAATAGTGGCAGGCAAATGTCCGGGGTCTCAGGAATATTTCGGATCCCGGTCGAGCAGCTCAATGGAAATACCCTGCGGGCCCCGCAAAAAGCAGATCTTGATGCCGGGGCGCGGCGAATGCGGCTCCCGTGTGAATTCGACACCCTTTTTCTTGAGATCCTCGGCGATATCGTCGATGCCCGACACCGCAAACCCGAAATGGTCGAGGCCCTGATAGGGCGTTGTGGGCGGCGGGTTCACGCCATCGCCTGGATTGACCTGCGCCGTGAAGATCATGGCGCCGCCGAGCCTGATATCAATGCGCGGCTTGCCCTGCTGAGTGGAACGAATCACCTCGGCGCCGAACATGCGCTCGAACCATTGCGCCGTCCCTTCCGGATCGGGCGTGCGCAGATGAACGTGATCCCAGGTAAAGGTCGGCATTGGCGTTTCTCCCTTGTGATCTAGCAAAATAGGACATGGCGGAAGGCCGCACGCAACATAAAAAGCCTTCCCCTCATTCGCATCCATGGCATCATCGATGACATAAACCCATCACATGGAGCGCATTACAGCGGTGCACACACACATCAACGGGAACTCATGACCTATAACCGCCGGCGCTTTCTCAAATTTTCCACCGCGGCAATTGCTGCACCGGCGATTGCACCCTCTGCCGTCGCTCAAGGCGGATGGCCGGCAGCGAGGCCGATCCGCGCTATCGTTCCGTTCTCCGCCGGCAGCACCATCGACATT
>Ga0126371_10003643_pt1 | contig 13508 bp, 10 predicted proteins | sample PanSoiMetaPlot_4_FD_110145 | JGI IMG/M metagenome (GOLD analysis project Ga0126371, IMG submission 110145) | Tropical forest soil microbial communities from Panama - MetaG Plot_4 | ecosystem: Environmental > Terrestrial > Soil > Tropical forest > Bulk soil | place: Panama | collected 2016-02-17 | reverse complement strand
GTGAGGATCTCGTCGTAGCTGTGGTACTCGCCGTCCTTACCGAGCAGCCGCGCCTGCTCGCCGACCCGCCGATCACGATCGGCGTGGTCGGGCCACATGTCAACGCCCGAGCTCAGCTGGGGCGTGTGCGACGAGGCGATGCCGACTACGATCTCCGCCATTCCGGGCCTCCTCGTCGCGGCAGGCTGCTCACCTGGCGCCCTCAACGCTAGGAACTGCGCGCAATGGCCGTCAATGTGCCTTCCGCCAAACGGATTGGCGGAACCTCCCGGCGTGACCGACAGGCTCACGCCCACAACGCTCCACCGGATCTCCATTCGGTGCCGACCTAGCGTGCACTGAGGCAGCCGACGCTGGTGTCGTTCCGATAGGAAGGATGGTCATGCTGGGCACCGGAGCGCCGATGCTGAACCCGATCAGTGCCGCTTGGAACACTGTGGCGCGGTTCGACGACTACGCGAGCGCGCAGCGCGCTGTCGACCGACTCTCCGACGACGGTTTCCCGGTGGACAAGCTCGACATTGTCGGCAGCGACGTGCGGCTGATCGAGCGCGTTACCGGACGGCTGACGACCGCGCGATCCTCGTCGGCAGGGGCTCTGAGCGGCCTGTGGGCGGGCCTGCTCATTGGCCTGCTGCTTGGCCTGCTCACCAGCGGACGCGCGTGGCTCGGCGTCATCGCGCTGGCCGTCGGAGTCGGCGCTTTGTGGGGCGCTGTTCTCGGCTTCGTCGTCCACAAGGCGAAGCGGGGCCAGCGTGACTTTCGCTCCGTGCGCGCCCTCGCTGCCGGGCGCTTTGACCTCATCGCCCGCGACGGAACGGTCGACAGGGCCAGGCGGATGCTCACCGATGCAGGCCTGCTCCCGCCGGCGGAGGTGCCGGCAGCGGGTTGACGGCAACGCTGGCGGCGCAACGTTGCCGCCAGCACATGCTGAAGCGAGGCGAGCTGAGGATGTCCGTACCGATCTGGGTCTGGGTGGCCACGCTGGCCGCCATCGCTGGCATGCTCACCGCCGACATGCTGGCTCATCGTGCTGCGCGCCGGCCGACGACGGCACTTCGGTGGAGCGCTCTCTGGGTAGGTCTCGGCGCAGGCTTCGGCGCCGTCGTGTGGGCAGCCTGGGGGCCAGCGCGCGGCGGTGAGTACTTCGCCGGCTACCTGCTGGAAAAGAGCCTGTCGGTCGACAACGTTCTCCTTTTCGCGCTGATCTTCGCCGCATTCGCGGTGCCCCGCGCCTACCAGCACCGGGTGCTGTTCCTTGGCGTCCTCGGCGCGCTCGCGCTGCGAGCGGTACTGATTGCGGCGGGCGCAGCGCTACTGGACCGCTTTGCTTGGGTGACCTATGTATTCGGCGCCTTCCTGCTGGTGACCGCGTTGCGAATGCTCCGTTCCCACGACAGGCCGTCGGCCCGGCGAGGCGGTCAAATGATCCGGCGGGTGATCAGGACCACCGATGGATATCACGGCGACCGACTCTGGGTGCGCCAGGCCGGCCGCCTCACCGCTACCCCGCTGCTGATCGTCCTCGTTCTGATCGAGGTCAGCGACGTGATCTTCGCGGTCGACTCGATTCCGGCGGTGTTCTCGGTCACCCGTGAGCCGTTCCTCGTGTTCACCTCGAACGCGTTTGCCATCCTCGGCTTGCGATCGCTGTACTTCCTTCTGGACGGTCTGCTGAGCCGACTGGTGTACCTCCGCATCGGCCTCACGGTCATCCTGTGCTTCGTAGGCGCCAAGATGCTGCTCCATGGCGTGATCGAAATGCCGGTCACCGTTTCGCTGGCGGTCATCGTCGCGTGTCTGGCGGTGACTACCTGGGCGAGCTTGCGGGCCACGCACCGCAGGAAAGCGCCAGCTCCCAGCGCCATCGGTCAGCTCGCTGGGAGCAGCGACCGGTACCGCGGGCCGGACAGCCGCCTACCGGCTGGTCACGAGCGCACTGCGCACAAAAGCCCGTTTCCTTGTTCGGAAACGGGCTCTGAGCTCCCGCGATAGGACTCGAACCTATAACCTGCCGGTTAACAGCCGGACGCTCTGCCGATTGAGCTACGCGGGATCGCCAGCGCCTGTGCCGACCCTCGCCAGGGTTCGGCGCCGCGCGCATAAGGGTAGCGCACTACCGCCGCTCCCGCGCACGTCAGCCGGTCCGTCCCAGCTCGCGTGCATGGACAGGCGCGGAGCGGGCAGTTAAGGCAACAAAGCTCTTCAGGGGGAGAGAAAGAGAATCAGATGCGTCTGTATCGAGCGAGCTTCGTCGCCGGGTTCGCGGCCGGCTTCGTCGCCGGTGCGCGGTCCGGGAGAGAGACCTACGACCAGATCCTCAAGTACGCCCAGACTGCGTGGGAACACCCAACGGTGCAGCAGGCCCGCGGGACAGCCCAGACCCAGGCCCAGAAGGTCGGCGGTCAGCTGGCCGACCGCATGCCGCAGGTAGCCCAGAGCGCTGCGCAGTCTCTCGGCTCCAAAATCCCGGGCATGCGCGCGCGCAACGGCGACACCGAAGAGGAAACCAGCGAGACGAGCCAGTTCGCGACCACCGGCGGCAAAAGCCGTCCCGGTTCTGGTTCTGACATAACGCCGTAGCGCCAGCTCCACGGCTGACGCTGCCAGCCGGGCTGTCATGGACGCCTGGCTGCGATGAGGGCTGCCCCGGCTCCCGTCGGCCTGGCTGCGATGAGGGCTGCCCGGCTCCCGTCAGCCAGCCTCCCCGCACCACCGCCAGGCGGTGTTGAGTGCGGACTTTCCACCGGTATCGCGCACTCAGCTGGGTGATATGGGCTGGTTTCGTCGCGCGAAGTCGGTGGAAAGTCGAGGCGAACTGCCGCGCCCGGCGGGCGTAAACAGATATCCGCCTAAAGAAGGTGGCCAATGGTGTGGCTAGCCATTTTCGGCGGGATCGTCGTCGCTTCGATCGCCGCCGCTGCCTGGTACGACCGCCGACAACGTCGGCGCGGCGTGCGGGTAGGAGTCTCCCGAGGAGATATCGAGCAGCAGGAAGCGCTGAGCCCTTATTCGCGGGCATTGCCCGGCGAGGGTCAACGGAACCCTTTCCGGCCGCCGGGCAGTCCATAGGCAGCGGCGCGGCCTAGCAATCCGCAGCGGGCGAGGCGGCCAGTCCACAGCTGGCGGCAGGCCTCCGGCCGGGCTGGCGGTGTCGGCGCCTGGTGCGGCTCAGCGGCGACAGGGGCGAGATTCGCTAGGCCAGGTATTCCCTGAGCATCTGAGAACGGCTGGGGTGCCGCAGCTTGGCCAGCGTCTTGGACTCGATCTGCCGAATCCGCTCCCTGGTCACGCCGAATTCGCGGCCAACCTCCTCGAGCGTCCGGGGGTGCCCGTCCGTGAGGCCGAACCGCAGCTGGATGATTCGCTGCTCCCGCAGGCTCAGCTGCTCGAGCACCTCGTCGAGCTGGTCCTGCAGCATGATGAAGGCCGCGGCCTCCAGCGGCATTACGGCGTCGGCATCCTCGATGAAGTCCCCGAGGTCTGAGTCCTCCTCGCCGATGGGTGACTGCAGCGACACCGGCTCCTGGGCGATCCGCTGGATCTCGGCGACCCGTTCGGGCGTCAGGCCCATCTCGGCAGCAATTTCATCGGGCGAAGCCTCGCGACCGAGCTCCTGATGCAGCTGGCGCTGAAGCCGCGCCATCTTGTTGATGGTCTCGACCATGTGCACGGGAATCCGGATGGTCCGCGCCTGGTCGGCGATCGCGCGGGTGATGGCCTGCCGGATCCACCACGTGGCGTACGTGGAGAACTTGTAACCCTTGGTGTAGTCGAACTTCTCCACCGCGCGGATCAGTCCGAGATTCCCTTCCTGGATCAGGTCCAGGAACACCAGCCCCCGGCCGATGTACCGCTTGGCGATGGACACAACCAGACGCAGGTTTGCCTCGATGAGGCGCTGCTTGGCCGCAATCCCGTCCGCGGCGATCAGCATCAGCTCGGCTAGCTCCGCGCCCCCGCGATCCGGCCCGCCGACTCGGCACGCCTCAACCTTCTCCTCGGCGAACAGACCAGCTTCGATCGCCTTCGCCAGCTCGACCTCGTCCTGCGCCGTCAGCAGTGGCACCCGCCCGATCTCACGCAGGTAGATCCGCACCAGATCACCGGTCACGGCCCGGCGCGCCTCAGTTTGCACCTGTCGCGACAACAGATCGTCGGCGTCCTGATTCGGATCGCTGATCTCGACGCCCTCGTCGGCGAGCAGCCGGAGCACGTTGTCGACCGCCTCAGCCGAAAGGTCGTAGCGTTCGAAGGCGGCCGTTAGCTCGCTCGTCGAGACCGTTCCGCGCTCGCGCGCGTGAGCGATGAGGTCGGCTACCTGATCAATGGGGGGCGCAGCCGTGATGCTCATGCAGACCAGTGTGCGACACGATCCGCGCTCGCAGCGGACACAATATTGTCACCTCACGGTCAGTAGCGCTCGACCGCTATTCCGTGATTACTGCCCGCCCGTCGCCCGCTCGAGCAGGACCTTGTGCCGCTGTTCCAGCGCCACCAGATCGCCGAAAATCCGGTTGTAGCCAGGCTCGCTGACCGGGCTCAGCCGCTGCAGGCGCGACTTGAGGCTGACAATCTGCCGGTTCACCGCTAGCTCCTCGACCTGCGCCAGCACCTTCTCGGCGAACGTCGCGTCCGGCTCGCCCGTCCGGCCGGGCACCTCGATCGGCTCGACCGCCAGCCTCGTCACGAAGGCGCGCGCGCTGTCATCCGGCGCAGCGGTCCGCAGCCGGTCCGACCACTCGCGGGCAGGCCCCGCGCTCGCCACGCCGCCGTTTGCCGCGATCAGCTCGCACACGGCCGCGTGTGCGGGCACGGTAAAAATGGTCGACGATAGCGCGTCGAAACCTGGCCCGCACAGCGCCGGCCGCTGGATGGCGAGCTTGAGCGCCTGGCGCTCGATGTTGACGACCGGGTCGTGCTCGTCGTAACCGGCCTGCGCAGCAGGGCCGCCGGTGACCGGAACGGGGCCGCCGCCCGCCGCCGGGCCCTGGCCGGCGTCAGCGCCACCGCGCACGCCAGCGGAAGCGGGCCCGGCGCCCTGGCTTGTCAGGACGCCGCCGCCACGGGCTGGTCCGGACCTGCGCGTCATCGGCTCACCGCCGCGGCCGAGCACCCGGTCGAGCACGAAGCCCTCGTCCATCATGCCGATCCAGCGGTCCAGGCTGAGCGCATACATGCGGCGCAGTCCGCGGTCCTTGATCCGCGTGACGATCGGGGCAGCCGCATCGAGCGCGGCCAGCCTGCCCTCGGCGGTGTCCAGATTGTGCTCGCGCAGCACGCTGCGGATGGCGAACTCGAACAGCGGCTCGCGCTGGGCGATGAGGTCGCGGACCGCTGCATCGCCGCGCTGCAGCCGCAGATCACAGGGGTCGAGTCCGTCCCGCTGCACGGCGACGAACGTCTGGGTGACGAACTTCTCCTCCAGGCTGAACGCTCGCAGCGCCGCCCGCTGCCCGGCGGCGTCTCCGTCGAAGGTGAAGATCACCTCGCCGCGGAACTGGCTGTCGTCCATCAGCAGCCGCCGCAGGATCGTGATGTGGCCCTCGCCGAAGGACGTGCCGCTGGTGGCCACGGCGGTGCCGATCCCCGCCAGGTGACACGCCATCACGTCGGTGTAGCCCTCGACCACCACCGCCTGCCGGTGCTGGGCTATGTCGCGCCTGGCAAGGCTCGCGCCGTACAGGACGGCGCTTTTCTTGAACAGCGGGGTCTCCGGCGAGTTCAGGTACTTGGGGCCGTCGTCATCGGCGGCGAGCTTGCGCGCGCCGAACGCGATGACGTCGCCGGTGAGGTCGGCGATGGGCCACATCAGCCGGCCACGGAAACGGTCGATCGGGCCGCGCCTGCCCTGGCTGGCGAGACCCCCGGCCAGCAGCTCGGCCTCGGTGAAGCCGCGCCCGCGCAGATGCCTGTTCAGCGCCTCCCAGTCGGCGGGAGCGTAACCCACGCCGAACCGGCGCGCGTCGGCTAGCTCGAAACCGCGTGACGACAGGAAGTCGCGTCCGATCGCGGCGGCCGGAGTGTCTAGCTGCTCGGCGTAAAACTCGGCTGCGGCGCGGTGCGCCTCGATCAGCCTGCGCCGGTGGGACTGCTCCTGGCCAGGTATGTGCCCGCCCTGCTCGTACCGCAGCTCGATGCCCGCCCGCTTTGCGAGGCGCTCGACCGCCTCGGTGAAGCCGAGGTTGTCGATCTTCTGGACGAACTTGATGACGTCGCCGCCCTCGCCCTCGGCGAAGCAGTACCAGAGTCCCTTGGAGGGAGTCACGTTGAAAGAGGGCGTCTTCTCCTCGTGGAACGGGCACAGGCCCTTGAGCGAGTCAGCCCCCCCGGTGCGGAGCTGGAGGTACTCCCCCACGACCTCACCGATTGCAGAGCGTTCCCGCACGAGCGCGACGTCCTCGTCCCGGATCCGGCCTGCCATCCCCGCCCTTCCCGGTCTGCACGCTCTGGCGTATCCCACTATCGGGTGGCACCGATGGCGCGAGTCTAGTGTCGCAGGGCTGACGTCCGCCCCTTGACGCGCAGAGCTGGTCGGTTAGGTCCGGTAGGGTCGGCCCGTGCGGCCGGTGCTCGTCCTCTGGGATGTCGACTACACGCTGGTGCACGCGGGCAGGGCAGGTCGCGTCCTGTACGAAATCGCGCTCGCCGAACTCTACGGGGTGGACCTGCCGGGCCAGCTCACGTCGATGGCCGGGCGGACAGACGCCTCGATCGCTCTGGAGGTGCTGGCGGCTGCCGGTCTGGACGCGGCCCGTGAGCTGCCGCGGTTCCACGCGGTCCTCGCGGCCAGAGCCCCTGATGTGTCCGGCATGATCCGTGACGAGGGCACGGTGCTGCCGGGCGTCCGCCAGGCCCTTGCCGCCGTGGCCGGCCGCGCCGACGGTGGCCCGGTCGTGCAGGCGCTGCTGACCGGAAACATCCTGGCCCTGGCGAGGGTCAAGCTGCACGCCCTCGGCCTCACTGAGTACCTCGACCTCGAGGCCGGGGCCTATGGCGACGTGAGCCCGCTCCGCTCCGATCTGGTTCCCGTCGCCCGGCAGAACGCGGCCGCGCGCTATGGGGCCGACTTCTCCGGCCGCGCCACCGTGCTCGTCGGAGATACCCCGCACGACGTCGAGGCCGCTACGTCGGCTGGCGCTCGCGCGGTCGGCGTTGCCACCGGCAGGTTCTCGGCCGGGGACCTCGCCGACGCCGGGGCTGACGTCGTGCTGCCCGACCTGATCGACACCGAGCGCGTCGTTGCGGCTCTCCTTGACGGCCGGGCCGCCGAGTAGCTCAGCCTGCTGCGATCACGCTGACCAGGTCGTCGTAGCCGAGGTCGGGGCGCGACGGCCACAACTCCCAGTGCATGGCGCCGGTCGGCGCCTGGCTCCGGCTGGGCTCGTAGCCGTACAGATCGCGAACGGTCGTGAGGCGAACATCCTCGAGCGGGACGCCGCACGCGTGCACGATCACATACACCATCGGGTCGGCGGCGGTGAAGCCCGACTGCCAGCTAGCCAGCTGTGTCGTGCGCGCCTCCAGCTCGCCCCATCGCGCGGCGGGCCAGTCGCGGTATCGATCAGCCTCCTGGCTGGCGTGGCTGACCAGCGTTCCGACCAGGCCGTCCGGCCGCTCTGCAGGTTCCCGCATCTGATGCAGGGCCAGGTTGACCTGCGTGTAGGTGGTCTCGAAGGCAATCTCTCTCACCGGATCGAAGCCGCAGGCCCTCGCCTCAGCGTCGAACCGGGCCCGCGGGTACGTGCACGTCAGGACCATCGCGGAGTCATCGGCGTGGCCGAGACGTACACCGCGGACAGGCTGACCGTGGCGCCCGTTGATCGGCTCGATCCAGCGCAGCGCCGGCCAGTCAGCGTCCAGTCCCCTGGCTGTGAAGTCAATGGCGGAGGTTTCCATGCGTGACACCTTCTCACGCTCTGTAGCTGACGTGCCTGAGACACACGCAACTCTTCCGTCACGCCCTGTGAGTGCTTCGGCACGTGCTGACGCTGCCGGGCACGAGCGCGCCGGCGCTGCATGCTCAGCGCCCGAAGGGTTTCGCCTGCACGAGCAGCGACCGGCGGCCAAAACTGACGTGGTCGGAGCTGGCCGGAGCCCACTGCGTGTTTGTCACAACCCAGCCTGCCTGCTCCAGCCGGGCCAGGTGCTCGGCTGCGGGCAGGATCGTCTGCCACGGCTCGGCCGCGCCATTCCGCCGCCTGCTATTGGCATCAGCCGCGACGACCCGTGAATCGGCGCCGTCTGCGTGCGTGGAGAGGCTCGCGGCCAGCACGCTGCCCGCGGCCGCGTGATCCGCGAGCGCCGCCAGCAGGCGGTGACACGTCTGCCCGTCCAGGTAGATCAGCAGGCCCTCGCAGATGAACAGGCTCGGCTCGCTCGCATCGTGACCGGCCTGCGCCAGCACTGCGCCAGCGTCGTCACATCGGAAGTCGGCCGCGGCCAGCGTGACCGCGGGAGCGTCCGCGCTGAGCGCCTTCAGGCGCCTGGCCTTGTCCTGCTGGGTATCGGGGTGGTCGAGTTCGAAGAACCGGATGCCGGAGGTGCGGAATCGCAGCGCCCGGTCGTCGTAGCCCGCGCCGCAGATGACGATCTGCCCCAGCCCGGCCGCGATAGCCGTCAGCACCTGGTCGTCCACGAACGCGGTGCGGGCCGCGATGCTCCGCAGGAGCCCGGCCGGCGGGCTGAACCGCATACCTGCGCAGAGCTTTTGCTGCGAGTCCGGGTCGCCGTCAGGACTGTGCGGCCGCTTCACTGCAGCGCGCGTGAGCGCCACCGCCTGGCTCGTCAGGGACGGGGGAGACATGCGAAGAAGCGTATGCGGCCGCGCTGGAGCTCAGCGCGCCCTGTTCTTGTCGACTGATGCGGCAGGCTCACTGACGAGCCACGGCTCGGTGGCCTCCGTCCGGGCTTCTAGCCCTTCGTCGGGCTGGGACGGGCGCGGGTCGCGACTGCGCCGCAGTGTCCGCAGCAGCCACGCCAGCGCCATCCGCAGATCGCCATCGTCGAGGCAGAACGCGATTCCGGCGAAGGCGACCACGGCGCAGACGGCCGCCAGCGCGGCAACTCCGGCCTCGGCCAGGCGGCCCGTTCCGGGCAGGGCGAGACTGACCGCCACGCCAGCGAGCGTCCCGCCAGCCGCCGCGGCCAGCCCTGCCAGCGCCGCGCGGCGAACGCCCGCAAGCGCCGCTCGCCCCAGCACCCGGCGGGTCACCAGCACGAACGGCACCGCCACAACCGTCACCCCCACCGTGTTACCCAAGGCCAGCGCCCCGACGACAAAGCGCGCCGGCACGAAAGGAACCAGCGTCAGTTGCGCAAGCAGCGCCACGAGCGAGCTGCCGGCGACAGCGGTCGCGGCGAGCCTGAGCCGTCGCACCGCGAGCAAGGCACGGCTGAGATTCGCGATCACGCCCATGCCGATCAGCCCTGGAGCGAAGCAGGCGAACCCGAGCTCCAGCTGCCATACCTGATCGGGCTGCGCGACAAGGACACGCGCGGCGGGAACGGTCACCGCGGCGATCAGCGCCACGCCTAGGCACGAGACGAGGACCACCGCGCGCGTGGAACCGGCGCAGGTCCGGTCGAACACCGGCCCTTCGCGGGCCGACAGGACCGGGAACGCGCTGAGCACAATCGCGAGCGCGAGCACCGAGTTCAGCGTGAAGAAGACCAGCGACGCGTAGTTGAACAGCACTAGGGCGCCGGTTGAGCCGCGGCCGTTGGCCAGGCCGATCACGGCGACGGCGGCGATCTCGTTGGCGATCACCTCCACGACGCCGACGAGCGCCAGACCGCCAGCCCAGCGTCCGATGCCAGCGGGGAGCCGTAGCGTCGGCCGGAGCCGCAACCGCAGCCGCCAGGCGGGAATCAGGCCGACGAGCACCATGGCGGCGACGCCGACAGTGGCGCCCGCCGACAGCACGAGCTGCGCGAGCACGGGCAGCCTGCCGAGCGGCACGCCCCGGCCGAGCGGGACAAAGGCGAGACAGGAGGCGATCACCACCAGGCTGTTCACTACGGGCGCGAGCGCGAACGCCGTGAACCTGCGGTAGGCCTGCAGCAGGCCAAGAAGCACAACCGACAAGCCGTAGAGCAGGGCCTGCGGCGCGAACACGCGCAGCATGCTCGCCGTCATCGAGACAACGTCCGCGTGGACGCAGGCGCTGCTGGAGTTGGCCGGGTTGAGCAGCGCGGCGATCGGGCCGGCCGCCGCCACGATAACCAGACTGAGCGGCAGCAGCAGGATGACGCACCAGGTCAGTAGCGCAGAGGACACCTGGGCGACATGAGCCTGCGCTCGCGCGTCGGAGGCAGAGCGCTCAGCCGAACGGGCTAGCACCGGCACCATCACGCTCGCCAGGGCACCGCCGAGCACCAGCTCGTACAGCAGGTTGGGCACCTGAAACGCGGTCATGTATGCGGTGCCGAGGCAGCTCGCACCGACGGTCTGCGAGAACACCAGCGTGCGGACGAGCCCGAGAAGGCGAGCAGCGATCGTAATGATCGCGATCACGCCAGCGCCGCGGGCGATGCCCGCGGCACTGGACTGCGCGGCCTTCGGTTCGCTCAAATCGTGTCCCTCACCATGCGCCGGAGTCTCTCTCGCGGTGCCCGCATGGGCGCTGACTCCGCCGCCCGGCAGATGCCTGTCGGCCTCATATGCCCGTTTCAGTCCTGGGCTGCGGTCGGATCCAAGCTAGCGCGCAGATCCGTGACAGGCGGCAGCAACCTAAAAGATGTTTTGCCCCATTGGCGCACTTAGCGGCCGGCCTGCTCCGGACGATCTTCAGCCCGCCTGCTGTCCGGCCTGCCCGCACCGTCACCGGCGCGCCAAGCACAGCCGCGCGTGCCAGGCGAGCGCCGAGGTGTCGGTCAGCGACGCGATCTGGTCGATGACCACGCGCAGCCGGGCACGGTCATCGACGGCGCCCTCGAACTCGGGCCTCTGCAGAGCGTCGAGCGTGCGGGGCGCTCCCGCGCCGATCGCGCCCGCCAGCTCCGCGATGATCTCCCGCTCCCGAGCCTGCGTCGCGGCGACGCCCTCGCGCCGCATAACGTACGACGCGGTGACGCCCTTGAGCAGGGCGCACTCCAGCCGCTGCTGACGGGGCACATCCAGGTCCGCGTCATACCGGCGGACCGGGGGATGCCCAGGTGGCCTGGTAGCCAGCTGGGCCGCCGCGCAGAACCGCCCGATGAGCTCGCTGGTCAGATGCTTGACAGCGGCCGAAGCTCGCAGGCTGCCGTCGAACTCGGCGGGCCAGCAATCCAGGTCCAGCAGCTCGCTGAACACCTCAGCAAGCTCGGACTCGCTGGTGACTCCGGGCGGGCAGTACTCGTCGATCGTGAGCCGCACGACATCGCCCCGCTCCGTCCCGTCGCGCAGCGCCGTGAGCGTGACCAGCCCGGCGTGCAGGCCATCCTCCAGGTCGTGCACGGAATAGGCGACGTCGTCTGCCCAGTCCATGACCTGGGCCTCCAGGCACGGGCGCTCCGTCGGCGCACCATCGCGGATCCAGTGGAAGGCGTCGGCGTCGTCGCCGTAGGCGCCGTACTTGCCAGCCGAGCTGGTGTCCTCACCCGGCCCGAGCCACGGGTACTTCAGCGTGGCGTCCAGGGTCGCCCTGGTCAGGTTCAGACCGGCACCGGGCACCTTGGCCTCAAGGCGCGTGATCAGCCGGAGGCTTTGCGCGTTCCCCTCAAATCCCCCGCACCCGGCGGCAACCTGAGCGAGGGCAGCCTCGCCGTTGTGCCCGAAAGGAGGATGCCCGAGGTCATGCGCCAGGCAGGCGGCATCGACAAGATCCGGGTCGCAGCCGAGCGCTGCGCCCAGCTCGCGGCCGATCTGGGCCACCTCCAGCGAATGGGTCAGCCGGGTGCGCGGGAAGTCACCGGAGCCGACGCCGACGACCTGCGTTTTGGCGGCTAGCCGGCGCAGCGCCGCACTGTGCAGCACCCGCGCGCGATCCCGCACGAAGGGTCCGCGGCCGGGCTGGCCAGCTGGCCGGGCGCGCTTCGGCGGTTCCTCGGCGCGCCGCGCGGTGGCGCGCTCGTCGTAGCCGCCCGGTGCCGCGGAGGCCGCCCCCCGCGGGGTCACCTGCTGTCGCTGCCGCCCGTCGTCTCCATGACGGCGGCCCGGCCAGCCTCCAGCCGGGCGACCGGGACCCGGAACGGCGAGCAGGACACGTAGTCGAGGCCCGCGTCGTGGAAGAAGTGCACCGAGTCGGGGTCACCCCCGTGCTCACCGCACACACCGATCTTGAGATCCGGCCGGGTCGCGCGGCCCTCCGCCACTGCGATGCGCACCATCCGGCCGATTCCGTCGGGGTCGAGCGTCTCGAACGGCGACACGCCGAACACGCCGAGGTCGATGTAGCGGCTGAAGAACGAGCCCTCTACGTCGTCGCGGGAGAAGCCCCAGCCCATCTGCGTCAGGTCGTTCGTGCCGAAGGAGAAGAACTCCGCGGCCTGCGCGATCTGCCCAGCGGTCAGCGCCGCACGGGGCACCTCGATCATCGTCCCGATCAGCGAGTGCACGGAGGTACCCGTCTCGGCGGCGACCTCCGCGAGCACCTTCTCGGTCTCCTCGCGCGCGGCCTCCAGTTCCTGGATGGCGCCGACGAGCGGGATCATGATCTCCGGCTTCGGGTTGCCGCCAGCCTTGACCCGGTCGGCGGCAGCGTGCGCGATCGCCCGCACCTGCATCGCGTACAGGCCGGGCACCACCAGGCCGAGGCGAACGCCGCGCAGGCCGAGCATCGGGTTCTGCTCGTGCAGCCGCCTGACGGCATCCAGCAGCTTGTGATCGGCGTCGGTGGCACTGTCCCCGGCGAGCGCGATCTTGACCGACAGCTCCGTCAGGTCGGGCAGGAACTCGTGCAGCGGCGGGTCGAGCAGCCGGATCGTGGTCGGCAGCCCGTCCATGGCCTCGAAGATCTCGACGAAGTCGCCGCGCTGCAGCGGCTCCAGCGCGTCCAGTGCGGCCGCCCGGGTCGCGTCGTCGTCTGCGAGGATCAGCCGCTCCACCAGCTTGCGGCGCTCGCCCAGGAACATGTGCTCCGTTCGGCACAGCCCGATGCCCTGCGCGCCGAACCGGACAGCCCGGGCCGAGTCCTCGCCCGTGTCGGAGTTCGCCCGCACCCCGAGGCGCCGCTTGCCGTCCGCGTGCGTCATCAGCCGGTGCACAGCGGCGACGAGCTCGTCCGAGGACGGGTCGAGCGTGCCCTCGAAGTACTCGACCACCGGCGAGGCGACCACGGGTACCTCGCCCAGGTAGACGGTGCCCGACGTGCCGTCGATCGAGATCAGGTCGCCCTCGCGGACCGTCACGCCGCCGGCCGAGGTGAACTTCCGGCCGACGAGATCGACCTCTAGCTCCTCCGCGCCGCAGACGCAGGTCTTTCCCATGCCGCGAGCGACCACGGCGGCGTGGCTCGTCTTGCCGCCGCGGCTGGTCAGGATGCCGCGCGCGGCGATCATGCCGTGCAGGTCGTCGGGGTTGGTCT
>Ga0126371_10003642_pt1 | contig 13510 bp, 8 predicted proteins | sample PanSoiMetaPlot_4_FD_110145 | JGI IMG/M metagenome (GOLD analysis project Ga0126371, IMG submission 110145) | Tropical forest soil microbial communities from Panama - MetaG Plot_4 | ecosystem: Environmental > Terrestrial > Soil > Tropical forest > Bulk soil | place: Panama | collected 2016-02-17 | reverse complement strand
TCGAGTGACATGACGTCCGCCTCCCGGAGCAGTACCTGCTCCCACCCCCGGGGGTCGCGGTCCTCTCGTTCGAGCAGGTCTTGGGACGCGGAACGCTCAAGCGAGCGGAGGTAGGCGCCGACGACCTGGTCGACGGAGCCGTCGGCCACCGCCCTGCCATGGTCGAGGAATACCGCACGGTGGCAGAGGGCCTGGACGACGGACATGTTGTGGCTGACGAAAAGCACGGTCCGGCCCTCGCCTGCCACCTCGCCCATCTTGTTGAGGCACTTTTGCTGGAAGGCGGCGTCCCCGACCGCCAGCACCTCGTCGACGATCAGGACCTCAGGCTCCAGGTGTGCCGCGACGGCGAAGGCGAGGCGGACGTACATGCCGGTGGAGTAGCGCTTGACGGGTGTGTCGAGGAAAGCTGAGATCTCGGAGAAGTCAACGATCGCCTCGAAGCGCCTGCGGATCTCGGTCCTGCTCATCCCCAGGATGGCGCCGTTGAGGCCGATGTTCTCCCGCCCGGTCAGCTCTGGGTGGAAGCCGGTTCCCACCTCCAGCAGGGAACCAACCCGGCCGCGGATCTCGGCCCGGCCCTCGGTCGGGTCCGTAATGCGGGACAAGATCTTCAATAGGGTCGTCTTCCCTGCGCCGTTGCGCCCGATGAACCCGACGACGTCGCCCCGGTTGATCTCCATGGAGAGGTCTTTGAGCGCCCACAGATCGCTGTTCCGAGGCCGCGCAACGCCGCGCCGGAGCCTCGACACCGGGGCGGTCATCGCGCGCATGAGCGCTTCCCGGAGGGTGGGGTAGCTATCGCGTGCCGCGCCGACGCGGTAACGCTTCGACAGCCCATCGATGGCGATGACCGGCTCAGATGACATCTGCGAACGTTCTCTCGGCACTGTAGAAGTACAGGATTCCGCCGGCGAACATGGCGACCGCCGAGAGCGTCGAGACGAGGACGATGGGCGCGGCGTTGAACTGGGTTGGCAGCAACGCGGCCCGGAATCCCTCGACCACCCCCGCCATCGGGTTGAGACCCATGAGCACCTGCCACTTGGACGACACCAAAGAGGCGGGGTAGGCGATCGGCGTGGCGAAGAGCCACAACTGGGCAAGGAAGGGAACGACGAACCTCACGTCCCGGTACCGGACGTTGAGCGCCGCGAGCCAGAGGGATACGCCGCAGGTGGCCAGCACGGCCACGAGCACGAGGAACGGGATCCACAGGGCCGGCCATCCGGGCGCGATGCCGTACCAGGCCATCACGCCGAGCAGGACCGCGAAGGCGATGACCAGGTCCAGGAGCCCGGCGAGGATGGTGCAGAGCGGCACCAGCACGCGGGGGAAATAGATCTTGGTGATGAAGGAGACGTTCGCGACCAGGCTGTTGGATCCCAGAACCAGGCCGTTGGAGAAGAACGTCCACGGCACGAGTCCCGCCAGGGCGAAGACCGGGTACGGAACCCCTTCCGACGGGATCTTGCCTATGCGGCCGAAGAAGACGCTGAAGACCAGCGTCGTGAGGACCGGCTGCAGGATCGCCCACGACGCGCCCATGACCGTCTGCTTGTAGCGGACCGTGATGTCACGCCAGGTCAGCAGGTAGAGCAGCTCCCGGTAGCGGTAGAGCTCGCGGAGGTCAGGCAGGCGGAACCGGCGGGCCGGGGCGATCCGGGTGACCCGGAGTGGGGCCGGGCCCGGGCGGCTCGCCTGGGACTGCCATTGCTGTCCTGCCGGCCGGTGCGGGCCGCGGCCAGAACCCAGGTCCGGTTCCAAGGTCGCGGAAGCGGAAGAGCGCTGGGGTCCTGGACGGGCCGGCCCGGCTTCTGGAGCAGAGGACCGGGCCCAGGAGCCGGGCGGCGTGGGAATCTCGACTGGTTCTGACAGGGGTTACCTCGTCGTTTATCACGAATGGACGGGGCGGCCGTCCCTACAATACGGCGCATGGATCTTCCGCGACGGTCACATCGCTACCTCCGCACCCGGATCCGCCGCAGCCTCTGGAGCGCCCCCGGGCGTCGGCCGGCATGACGAGCCTGGGGGGGCGCCAGCTCAGGGTTCTCATGGTCACCACGGGGTTTCCCCCCGATATCGGTGGCCTCGAGCGCCACGTGTTTGAGGTATCGACGAGGCTGGCCGAGGCCGGCTGCGAAGTGACCGTCCTCTGCGCGGATCGGAGCGACCGGCGAACCGGCACAGAGCTTCACCACGGGGTGCGGGTCGAGCGGGTGCGGGCCTGGCCCGCCAGCAGGGACTACTACCTGGCGCCTGGGTTGTGGCCCGCCATGGCCCGCTTCCCGTGCGACATCGTCCACGTACAGAACTACGGCACGGCCGTGGCGCCGCTCGCGATGGCGCGGGCCATCACGCTGGGGGTCCCCTTCATCCTGACCTTCCACGGTGGTGGGCACTCCTCGGGGCTGCGGCACCGCCTCGGGCCCGCTCATCGCCGCGCGCTGCGCCCATTGCTGCGACGGGCGGCCCAGCTGGTTGCGCTGGCGCGGTTCGAGATCGGCATGTACGGGCGGGAACTCGGCCTGCCACCGGAACGGTTCACCTTGATCCCCAACGGCGTCGAGAAGCCCGCGGACGCAGCGGTCGCCCGCCAGCCGGTCGTGGCCACGATCGGGCGGCTTGAGCGGTTCAAGGGACATCATCGGGTGCTCGAGTCCTTCCCGGTGATCCTCCGCTCCCGGCCCGACGTTGGGCTGTGGATCGTGGGGGAAGGACCGCAGGAGACGGCGCTGCGCCGGCAGGCGGCCAGCCTGGGCGTGGCGGAGCGCGTCGAGTTCATCCGCGTACCCATTGATGATCCGCCCGCAATGGCGTCCCTGATGGCCCGGATGGGCCTGATGGTGAGCATGAGTGAGTTCGAGACCCATCCGCTCATCATCCTGGAGGCGGTGGCGTCTGGGAGCTTGCCGCTGGTGGCGGACACTTCGGGACTGCATGAGCTCGCCGAGGACGGCCTAGCCACCGCGATCCCTCTGGGCAGCTCGCGGGAGGAGCTTGCCCGGGCCATCCTCCAGCGGCTGGACAGCCCCGAGCCGGCGCCGGCCGTGCAGCTTCCTACCTGGGACGACTGCGCCTCACGACTCTTGGAGCTCTACCGGGACGTGGTACGCGGACCGAAGCCGGACCTCCACCCGGACGCCCCCCTGGCTCCCGGGACTCGCGCGTGACCTCCGCCAACTCGGCCGCCATCGTCATCGACAACTACAACTACGCACGGTTCCTGGTCCAGGCCATCGACAGCGCTCTGGGTCAAGCCCATCCGCCAGCGCAGGTGATCGTGGTTGACGACGGATCTACCGATGAGTCCAGGGAGGTCATCGCCTCATACGGTGACCGCGTCACACCCGTCCTGACGGCTCACCAGGGCCAGGCGTCCGCGCTCAACGAGGGCTTTCGCCGTGTCACCTCCGACTTGATCATCTTCCTTGACGCCGACGACGTGCTGCTCCCCGATGTCGTGGGGCGTGTCATCGCCGCCGCCCGGAAAGAGGCCGGGGTTGCCAAGATCCAGTACCCGATGGCGGTAATCGATGAATGCGGCAGGCTCACCACCGCCCGCAAGCCGCCGCCCTATCTCACATTGCCTTCCGGTGACCTGCGCCGCCAGGAACTCACCATGCCCTTCGACATGACCTGGATGGGTGGGACCAGCGGCAACGCCTATCCTCGCTGGGTCCTGGAGAATCTCCTGCCCATTCCCCAGGCCCAGTTTGCCCGCTGCGCCGATTGGTACCTCCAGCACCTCACGCCCCTGTTCGGGCCGGTGGTATCCCTTGACGATGCCGGGGCCCTCTACCGGATCCACGGCGCAAACGGCTACGAGCCGTCCTCAGACCACCTGGATATGGACCATGTGCGGCAGTCGGTGCGGTACGCGCTGGCGACCAGGCCCGAGATCGAGCGGGTCGCCGACAACCTCGGACTGGCGCGCCCTCGCGAGATCCTGTCCGTATCCGAACTTGCCAACAGGCTGATATCGAAGAAACTCGACCCCGCCCGCCATCCGGTCTCCGCCGACACGGTAACCGGGCTGGTATCCAAAGGCATGACGGCGGCATCGCGGCGATTCGACGTGATGGCACCCCTGCGGCTGGGGTTCGCAGCGTGGTTCGTGCTCATGGCCGCCGCGCCCCGCCCGCTGGCCCGGACGCTGGCCGAAGCCTTCACCTTCCCCGAGCGGCGCACGGCGCTCAACCCGCTGCTTGGCCGCATGCACAGAAGACAGCCCGGATGCCGGTGAAGCCGCTCGTCGTTCACTTCACCGACAGCTCGGAGTTCGCCGGAGCCGAGCAAGCCATGCTCACGATGCTGGCGACTCTCGACTCCTCCCGGTGGAAGCTGCTGCTGGTACACCACCCGCACCAGGAGCTGGAACGGCTGGTCGATGGCGCCTCTGATCTCGGTGTTGAGACGGTCGCCGTTCCCCGGATGGACCCCGGCTGGCCGGGCATCGAGAAGGTGCCGCGCTTTGCGGGAAGGCTGCGTTCGTTGCGGCCCGCTATCGTTCACTTTCACCTCACCTGGCCGCTGGGGTGCCAGTACGCCATCGCGGCGGGGCACTTCGCCCGGTCCGGCGCGCTCGTGGCCACCGCACATCTCTATGTCGAGACATCCCTGAGCGCACGGGCCGGGCTGCAGCAGCGCATCCTCAGCCGCCTGGTGGACCGTTACCTGGCGGTGTCCGGGGCGGTCAAGGAGGAGCTGGTCGCCAAGCTCGGCTGGCCCGAGAAGAGGATCGAGGTCATCCACAACGGCGTCATCGTTCCAGCAGATCCCCCTCAGCCCGATCAGGCCTTGCGACGGGATATGACCGGAGGCAGCGAGGGCGCCGTCGTGCTGGTACCGGCCCGCCTTACCGCGCAGAAGGGCCAGAGCGTCCTGCTCCGGGCCGCCCCGGCGATAGCGGGGGCCAACTTCGTGTTCGCTGGCGACGGACCGGACCGGGCAGCGCTGGCCGCCCTGGCATCGCAGCTCGGCCTCGACGGCCGGGTTACGTTTCTCGGCCGCCGGCGGGACGTGCCGGAGCTGATGGCTGCTGCCGACCTGGTGGTGCTCCCATCGTGGTACGAGGGCCTGCCGCTCGCCGTTCTCGAGGCGATGGCGGCCGGCAGGCCGGTGATAGCGAGCCGTCTCCCGGGTATCCGGGAGATCATCACCGAGGGAGCCGACGGCGTGCTCTTCGAACCCGGCGATCCCGCCGACCTCGCGAGGGCCATCGGCGAGCTGCTCGCCAATCCCAGCGAGGCCCGCCGCCTCGGGGCAGCGGCGCGCCAGACGGTGGCAGACCGGTTCAGCGCCGACGCCATGGGTGACCGGGTGGGGCAGGTGTATGCGGCGCTTCTCGGCTGCTAGACGGTCGCGTCAAGACCAGCAGACGGTCCGCCGGTCCGATTGGCGGTTCCTGCTGGCTTTGCCGCCGACGGAGGAGGCCCCGGGCGCGGGCGCCCGGCTTGCCGTGCTCAGCTCGCCACGGGCGACTGACCTCCGGCGGGCAGCGACGCGGCTGCTGCCTGGCGGTGCCTGCTATGTGGAGTGGGGACGTCCCCGTCTGGGCGGGGCCCGGCGAATCCGCTGGGAGCTTCGGCGGGCGGGCCTGTCCGAGCCCGAGTGTTACTGGATGTGGCCGCCACGAAAACGGCAACCAGCAAGAGTCTGGGTGCCGCTTCCTGCAGGAGCCGCCGTGCCGTACTTTCTGGCCTGGCGGCTGCGGAGGCGCAGAGGCACCCGGCACCCGCTGAACCGGGGCCTCGGAGGGCTGTGGCGCCTCGGTGGATGGCTCGGCCTCCTTGTCCCCGTGTGTGGCTTTGGGTGGAAGCCAGCGGCGACGGATCAGCCAGGGTCTCTCGGCAACCAGATCCGGCGGCACTGGGCAGCGTGGGGCCTCGGTCCGGCGCCCCGTCAGGTGCGCTGCCTCATGCTCGCCGACGGAATGGACGAACGTAACAAGCTGACCGTCATGGCCTTTGCCGAAGGCTCCGGGAGGCCCGGCGTGGTGGTGAAGCTGGCGCGGACGCCGCTCTCCGAACCCGGCATCGCCCATGAGGCGTGCGTCCTTGACGCGATCAAGGGCAGCCCGATAACGAAGGTCGCCACGGTGCCGAGGCCGCTCTTCTCTGGCCGGCTGGGCGACGCTCTTGCTGTCGCAGAGACCGCGATCGAAGGCCGGGAGCTGCAGACCATCCTCACCAGGAGCTCGTTCCCATCGGTGGCCAACCAGCTGGCCGACACCCTGGCGGCGCTTGTGGCCACAGACGCAGCCGAGGACCGCTGGGAGCAGTCGGTCGCACCGGTCGCCGCCGAGTTCCAGCGCCGCTTCGGCGAGGTTCTGGACCAGAACGACATCGCCCGCCAGGTGCAGAAGCTGAGGTGTATGCCTCCCCTGCCCAGGGTGGTAGAACACCGTGACTGCTCCCCGTGGAACCTCATGGTGACAGCCGAGGGCAGCCTGGCGTTCCTCGACTGGGAGTCCGCTGTGCTGGATGGCCTTCCGGTCCTCGACCTCGCCTACTTCCTGGTCAACGGCGCCTTCCTAGTCGAAGGTGTCCTGGGCTCGGGGGGCGAGCGAACGTCCTACGGCCGCCTGCTGGCCGGCTCGCCAACCGGAGCTGTCGTGGCGGCAGCCCTGGCCAGGTACCGGGAGCGTGCCAGGCTTCCGCAGGGTGTGATCGGGCCGCTGCGCGGTCTGGCCTGGATGACGCACGCGTGCGTGGAGCACGAGCGGATGCGCATCGATCACCCAGAGCTGAGCAGCCGGGACTGGGCATCTCGTTCGATGTACCTGGCGCTATGGCGCGAAGAGGTTCGCGTCAGCTGATCGCAGCGCATGGCCGCGCCGCCCTGCCAGCCGTCCAACACGGCACCCAGGCCGCCGCACCTGCCGTGATGCGGAGGTGGCGACTGAGCCCGTGCGCTTCTGCGTTGTCGCTGCAGCTGACGGCCCACGCGGTGTACGTTTCCGGAATGACTGCCCGGCCGCGCACCTTCACGTTCTCGGGCTCGATACTGCCGGCCGGCGATCTTCTCAGAGCGGGAGCCACCCCCCAGGGGTGACGGGTTTGGGATTGAGGCAATGATCCATATCCGTGTGGCAGCGGCAGGCCTTGTGGTCGCTGAGGTCTGAGCGGCGACGGTAGCTGTGAGGGTTCTTCACGTGATTACCGGCCTCGGCATCGGCGGGGCCGAGCTGCAGCTGCGGTCGGTGCTGCGGCGCACCCGGCACCACGCAGACGTGGTGACGTTCTCTAACCCAGGTCCGGTGGCGGACAGGCTCCGGGACGACGGCGTGTCAGTACGCGACCTTGGGATGCGGAGCAAAACCCAGCTGCCGGCGTTGCTGCGTCTGCATGCCATCATCCGGGAGGGGCAATACGACGTCGTCCACGCCCATCTGCTGAATGCCCTGATCTTTGCCCGGCCGGTGGCCCGGCTGGCGCGCACCCCGGCCGTGGTGACCACCGAGCACTCGATTGGCGAGACCCACATCGAGGGCCGCAAGAAGACCGCCGGGCTCCGTGCCCTCTACCTGGGCACCGAGGTGTGCTCTGACGCCACCATCGCGGTCTCGGACGCCGTCCGTGAGCGGCTGGAGAAATGGGGGGTGCCAGGCAGGAAGATTACGGTCATCCCCAATGGCGTCGACTTCAGCCGGGTCACCTTCGACGCCGAGGCCAGGGAGCGGGTACGGGGTGAGCACGGCATCCCACCGGACGCCTTCGTGGTGGGCGTGCTGGGCCGGCTGGACCCCGTCAAGCGCTACCACATGGTGATCGAGGCGGCAGCGCCACTGCTGGGTGACGAGCGCAAGCTGCTGATCGTGGGCAATGGCGAGGAATATGCCCGGCTGGAGCGGGCCGCCCGTGACAGCGGCGCCGAGAAGCACATGATCTTCGCCGGGGAGCGCCATGACGCCGGCGCCGTGCTGTCCGCGCTGGACCTGCTGGTGGCGTCCTCGTCGCAGGAAACTTTTGGGCTCTCGGTGCTGGAGGCCCTGGCCAACGGCCTGCCCGCCGTGTACACGGTCTGCCCCGCTCTCGACGGCGTGCCTACCGACCGGGCGCACAGGGTCGATGGCACGGTGACGGCCTTGCGCGCAGAACTGGCGGCTCAGATGCGCAAGGTGCCTGGCCCCCGCGAGCCCGCCCTGGAAGTCCTGGAGCGCTACAGCATCGACGCGGTGTCCGCGCGGATCGACGATCTGTATGAGCGCGTGGTGGCGGGTCCCGGGCGCGCCCGGCGAGCCGTCACGTCGTGAACCCGGCGGCCAGGCCCCTCCCGCCCCTCCTGCCCCGCCCGCCCAACGCGTCCGGTGAGGCCGACAGCTGGGGCGGATGCAATCTGATCACCAACACCACGTGAACTCACATCCGTCTCTGGGCGTCTAACACCAGAGCCGGTACCCGGGGGGGAACTGGAGCCTCCTCGGCCATGCCCGGAACAAGGGGCGTCCCACCCAGGCCGATCTGGACAGGGGCCTCGAGCCCGGACCTGACGGAGGGGGCCTAATCTCGTGGGCGACCACGATAGCCGGAACCGGCGAACACCGGAACAGCAAGCCGTGGGCATTCAATCCCTCGCCGACCTCGCGGTCACTACCGTCGCGACCCGCCAGACCCCGCGGGCACTCCGGCAGCCGCCACCGCGCCCAGTACGGCGACTAGCCGACCCCAGAGAGCACCGGCACCGCCGCCCACCGAGGCGGGCGGCAACAGCGACCGCGACGCCCGCCCCTGCTGTAGCGTCACGTCTGTCGCGGATCCCGACGGTCAGTGCGATCATCCCCTGCAAGAACAACCCGGGCACGATCCGCGCTACCGTCACCGCGCTCCTCTCCCAGGACTACCCGGCCCTGGAAGAGGTCATCTGTGTCGGTGACGTCAACGACCCCACCTGGACAGCGCTCGCGGGAGTACACGACCCGCGGCTGATCATCGTCGAGCAGAAACTCACGCCCGGCCGGCGCGACCCGAACGTGAAGCGCGACAAGGGTATCCGCATGGCCAGCGGCGAAGTGATCGCCTTGGTCGACTCCGACATCGTGATGGACCCCGGCTGGCTCTCCATCGCGGTGACACGCCTGCAGCAGCAGGGCGGCGGCCTAGTCGCCGGTGGCATGCGCTCGATCCACGACACGTTTTGGGGCCGGTTCGTGGACCGGAACGCGCTCGCGGCCAAAACACCCCGGCTCGGCCGTCCGTACCGGGTCACAGCGGAGAACTTCGGCAAGCGTGGCTTCAAGCCGCCGATCACCGCCAACGCTGTCTTCACCCGTGACCTGTACGAGGACTGCCCACTCGACCCGGCCTGGTCGTTCGGCTACGAGGACTACGAGTGGTTCTGGCGGCTGGCCAAGGACGGCCACAAGATCCTCTTTACCGGGGCACTGACCGCCGCGCACCACCACCGTAAGACGTTCCGCGGACTGCTACGTGAGTACCGGCAGTCAGCTAACGGGTGCGGTCATTATGTGTGGGCGCACCCTGATTCTCCGCTCGCCCGCAAGCGGCTCAGGCAGGCCATCCTGCTGCCCCTGCTGGCCATCGCAGTGGCGGTCGGCGTGGGCGCTGCAGTGATGTGCGGTTACGCGATGCCGCTGGCGGGTGCAGCGGTGGTGCTGGCTGCTCTTGCCGCCGGGCGAGAGCTGGTGCGGGCCAGGTCCATCGAGGCCGTGGTGTATCCGGCTGCTGGACTCGCGCTCGGTATGGCCTTCACCGGCAGCCTCGTTACCTCGATGGTCACTCATCAGCGCAACACCGAGGTATACGATGGCCCGATCCGCAGGCCCTGGTTTCGGTACGCGCTCATCTTCTTGGTGATGCTCACGATCGGGGCAGCGCTACGGGCATGGCAGCTCGCTGCCCGACCAGGCTGGCAGTATGACGAGGGCGTCTACACTGGGGTGGCGCGGAACCTGCTCATGCACGGCCAGCTGGTCGAGCACGTCCCGTACGGTCAGCCGTGGTCCCCGTTTCTGTACCAGCCCCCGTTCTATTTCGACACTCTCGTCCGCTGGTTCGCCCTGACGGGTCCGAGTATCTACCACGCCCGTATCCTCGGCGTCGCCTGCTCCATCGCCACCCTGTCTTTGCTGTTCGCCTTGCTGTGGCGCATTCACGGCCCCCGGGCGGCATTGCTGGCGTCCGCGCCGATCGTCCTCGATGGCTGGCTGCTGTATATCCAGCGGGTCTCCTACATCGAGAACATGCTCCTCACGCTGATCACCGCTGGGCTTCTGCTATACCAGTTCGCCCTCGAACGAGGCACATGGCAGTGGTTCACCGCCGCCGGGGTCGTGCTCGGCTTCGCCGCAGCGTTCAAATACACCGGCGTCTCGGTGCTCGCGACCGTGCTGCTGTGCTGGCTGATCGTGCGCGTCCGCCACCGCGGGCACCTGATCCTGCTCGCCACGGCGGTGGTGACGATCGCCTGCTACCTGCTGTACATGAGCGCCCGGTACAACTCGCCGCGGCATGACTGGTTCACCCATCAGACGGTGGTGCAGATCCGCCGCGTCCTCGGCCTGCAATCGTCCGGCGGCACCCTCACATCCCCGTTCAAGGCGCTCCACCTCCTCGCGGCCGAGTACCGGGTGTTCATCCCGTCGTTCCTGGTGGCGCTCGCCGCGTTCGTCATCAGTGTGAAGCGCCTGCGGGCGTGCTACCGGGAGCGCAACTGGCAGCCGCTGCAGGGCAACGCGCTGCTGTTCTCCTGGATGGCAGCCGGAATCGTCATTTTCGGTTTCTCCAGTCTCCGGTTCCCGCAGTATTTCGCCCTCATCCTGGTGCCGATGTACGCCTACTTGTGGACCGAACTGTGGTACTGGGACCGCCCGCATGCTGCGCTGGCCGCAGTCGCTGGGGTGGCTGTGCTGGCGGGACTGGGGTCGTTCTGGCTGCGGGTCGGCAGCTACGACGACAACGCCTTCGCCCAGGCGCAGGCCTATGCGGCGCGGTCCGTGCCGACGCGGGCGGTGGTGGTCGCTGACGAGTCGATCGGCGACCTCATCAACCAGCCATACTGCCGGGAGCAGGATGCCGGGGCGTGCCTGCCCGCCGCGACCTATGCGTTCACATGGAAGACGTACCTGCAATCCACGTTCGACCTCGGTGACTCGGCTTTCCACGACCTGATGCAGGGAGCGAAACCGATGGCGTCGTTCACGGGCTTCAACGGGACCGTGACCGTGTGGAAACTCCACGCCACCCCGCTGCCGGGGCCGACGGTCGGCGTCGACGTCGAGGCTGAGCAGTCGTACCCGCTGCCTGCCGTCCGGCAGAACGGGCAGCGGGTCATGTCCTACATCGCCACGGCGCTCAAAGCTCAGGCCGCTGGCATCGTCTGGAATTTCTGCACACCCAGCTTCCGGTCCATCCAGGTCCAGTCCTGCACGCTGTCCCCGGCCGCTGTGCAGGCGCTGATCACCGCAGCGACCCGCCACGGCCTATCCGTCCAGTTGCGCCCACTGATCCGTGTCGGCCCACGGTCCGGATGGAACAACCCAAACCGGTCATGGGAGGGGCACATCTACCCAGCCGAGCACAAGGCGTGGTTCGCGAGCCTTCTAGCGGCCGAGCGGCCCTATCTGGAGTTGCTCCGCGGCGTCCCCAACGCCCAGTTCGTTGTCGGCACCGAACTGCGCGGGCTCACGTCAAGTCCGTATTGGCCCGGCCTCGTCCGCCAAGCGCACCAGATCTGCGGGTGTGACGTGTCGATCGCCGCATTCGACCACAAGTACGCGCAAGGCTTTGTGCCACCAGTAGCGAATCCAGGGGTGGACTGGTACCCGCATCTGCAGATCGATCCGGGCGCTTCCCAGGCTGCTGTGACGCGGGCGTGGAAGGCGAGCCTGGCCCGGCTGCCGCGGTCCCTGCTGGCGCGGACGTCGCTGGATGAGGAGAGCATCCGGGCGACCGTCGGGGCTTACCGTCATCCAGAGAACTGGTCGATTAATGGGCCTGCAGCTCCCCGCATACAGGCTCGATACTTCACGGCCGCGTGCGCGGCGGCGAGGTTCTACGGGATCCGCTCGATCTGGTTCTATAAGATCCCGCTGAATGACAATCCGGCCCAGCCGTTGACCTTCCCGTCGTACTTCGTCCGCAATGCTGGCGCGCGGGCCATCGCTAAGTGCGCGAGGGCTTAGGCATCATCCAGCCGGCCGTAGGTGGCTCGGCGTGCAAGCACGGCTTTGCGCAGTGCGCTCAGCCTGGCGGCAATTCCCCAGCGGGTGATCATCCATAGGGCCTCGATGATGATATTCCCGCTCATCTTGCTAGAGCCGTGGCAACGCTCTACGAAGGTAATCGGCACCTCGGTGATCGCCATCCCAGCCTGCAGCGTGCGCAGCGTTAGATCGATCTGGAAGCAGTAACCCTGCGACTGCACCTGATCGAGTGCGATCCGGCGAAGCGTAGAACTCCGGTAGACGCGGTATCCGGCAGTGGCGTCACGCAGCCTGATCCCGAGCATCAGGCGCGCATAGGTATTGCCCCCCTGGGAGAGGATCTGCCTAGACCGCGGCCAATTCAGCACCCGGCCGCCGGGTGTCCAGCGTGATCCTATGACGAGATCGGCATGGTCCAAGGCGTTCAGCAGGCCGGGCAATTGCTCCGGCTGATGGGAGCCGTCGGCGTCCATCTCCACTACCGCGGCATATCCCTGGTCGAGAGCCCAGCCGAACCCGGCTATGTAGGCGGCGCCAAGCCCACACTTCCCCATCCGGTGCATGACATGGATCCGGGCATCTACGGCCGCGAGCTCCTCGGCGAGTTCCCCTGTGCCATCAGGGCTGTTGTCATCTACGACGAGAATGTCGGCGTCGGGAACGCTGATGCGCAGGCGCTCTACTATGGCAGGCAGGTTCTCCCGTTCGTTGTAGGTGGGAATGATGACCACTACTGGGCCGGCCGGCACTCCGTATGCGCCCTTACAGGTCAAGGGTCCGCCTGCCTTCCCCCCACCTGGTACAAGGAACCCGCTGAGTTACATTGCATATGTAGCGATTGCCAGAAAGTGTCATGTAGCGTCCTCCCCCTTTGCGCAATCAGACCACGCTCCCTGAAGTGGCCCCGTCGATCCGAGCGCCGTTCGTCCAGAGCCCTTGGTGGATAGACGCCCCAGGACGAGCGAAGGACTACTCTACTTGACTACAACTCTTGTTAGCTGCTACTTCCCGGCCTTCATGCGGCGGCTAATCTGGCAAACGCGTGCTTACCGCCCCAGGGCTCCGAATAGTGACCTGCCGTGCGCTAAGTGCAATCCGTGAGCACGCCCTAGTCGGGCCTGGGGCGTCGATCCATTGGCCGGTCACATTCAGCCGCCCTTTGCCCAAACCTGCTTTGGCGTTGCAGGTCCAGCCACCAGTAGCGCCGGGATACTCCTTCTCGCCGGTGGTGCCGACTGGCTACATAAGGCGAACGGCTACGATCGGGGCATCGTGAGCCCTGTGACCACTGTGACCGTGCGTGTGCCGGCGAAGGTGAACCTCCAGCTCGCCGTGGGCCCGGTC
>Ga0126371_10003641_pt1 | contig 13511 bp, 7 predicted proteins | sample PanSoiMetaPlot_4_FD_110145 | JGI IMG/M metagenome (GOLD analysis project Ga0126371, IMG submission 110145) | Tropical forest soil microbial communities from Panama - MetaG Plot_4 | ecosystem: Environmental > Terrestrial > Soil > Tropical forest > Bulk soil | place: Panama | collected 2016-02-17 | reverse complement strand
CTGCCGCAACAGAACGACTGGTTCGGATTCGGACGCGGCTTTGACAACGGCTTTGGGCCCGGGGGGCCCGGTGGATTTGGGCAAGGCAATTTTGCAGCGCCGGACGGTGCCGGCGTGCCGGGCGCACCCCCGGGAGCGGGAGCCGTGGGCGGACCGGGCGGACCGGGCGGACGCGGGGGCGGACCGGGTGGGCGTGGCGGTGGTTTCGGCGGCGGCGGATTCGGCGGCGGCAGGGGCGGATTTGGCCGGGGTGGACGCGGTCCAAGGAACGTGAACGCATTTGGCAACGCGCGCCGGAACCGGCGGCAGCAGTACAACGGGAACGTGGCGCTGATCCTCGATAATTCGGCCCTGGATGCGCGTCCGTATTCGTTGACAGGTCAGGACACCCCGAAGGCGGCGTATGCGCGGTTCCGCACCACAGGGATGTTCGGCGGGCCGCTCAAAATCCCGCATCTTGTGAGCGGCCAGAATACCTTTTTCACGATCAACTATCAGCTGACACGAGGACGCAACGCGAACACAGCGTCGGCGCTGGTGCCGACCGCGGATCAGCGGGCCACTGTTCTGAACCCACAGGCACAGGCTCTACTGAGTTTTTATCCGATGCCGAATTTCGCCGGCAATCCGCGGTACAACTATCAGACTCCGCTGGTCAGCATCTCGAACCAGAACAACGTCAACGCGCGGATCAGCCACACCATCAATGCGAAGAACCAGGTGTCGGGAAATTTCGCGTGGCAGAGCGGCGACACAACCACTCCGAATATTTTCGGCTTCATCGATACCACGTCGATGACTGGATACAACTCGAACCTGCAATACACCTATCACTTCACGACGCGGCTCATCAGCAATCTGCGCTACAACTTTAGCCGGCAGGCGACCAATGCGACGCCGTTCTTCGCGTATACGAGCAACAATGTGTCGGGCGCGGCCGGCATAAAGGGCAACGATCAGGCTCCGGCGTTTTACGGGCCGCCGAGTGTGAACTTCTCGAGCGGGATTGCGACGCTGCAGGACGGCAACCTGGCGCGCAATCACAATACGACGAATCAGGTGGGCGAGAATCTGTTGTGGGTCCGCGGCTCGCACAACGTGACGTTCGGAGCGGATGTCCGGAGGCTCGATTTCAACCAGTTTTCGCAACAGAACCCACGCGGCAATTTCCTGTTCAATGGGACGTTTACGGGTTCGGATTTCTCGGACTTCGCGATGGGTTTACCGTTCACCAGTTCGATCGCGTACGGCAATGCGGATAAATACTTCCGCACGTCGTGGATCGACGCATTCGTGAACGACGACTGGCGGCTGAGCTCGAGGCTGTCGATCAACGCCGGGCTGCGCTGGGATTTCCAGGCACCGGTGACGGAGCTGTACAACCGGCTGGTGAACCTGGGCGTGGGCCCGAACTTCACGACAGACATTCCCGTGTGCACGGATGTGCAGAGGGGATGTACGCCACCGGGCGCGGTAGGATACCCGAACACGCTCGCGCGGCCCAACTATCACGAATTTCAGCCGCGCATCGGATTGGCGTGGCGGCCGTTCGCCAAAGATTCGACGGTGGTGCGGGCGGGTTACGGCCTCTATTACAACACCTCAGTCTACCAGGCCCTGGCGCAGCAAATGGCACAGCAAGCGCCGTTGTCAAACAGCGTGACGCAATCGAATTCGCTGACCAATCCGTTCACCCTGGCGAATGCGTTCCTGACTCAGGCGATCGGTGTGACGCCGCAGACCTTTGCGCTCGATCCGAACTTTCAGATCGGCTACTTGCACTACTGGCAATTGGCGATTCAGCACAACCTGCCGGCCTCTCTGGTGGCCACGATCACGTATAACGGAAACAAGGGCACACACCAGGTGCAGGAGTTTCTTCCCAACACCTTTCCGGCGGGAAGCGCGACAAGCCCGTACCCGTCGGGCTACGTGTATGAGACGTCGGGGGGCAACTCGAATTACAACGCGGTGAGCGTCCAACTGCAGCGCCGGTTCCGCAGCGGGCTGGCGGGGAACCTGGTGTACACATTCTCCAAAGCAATCGACGATGCGACGGGCATTGGCGGCCGGGGCGCGGCACTGGCAAGCTACGCGCAGAACTGGCAGGATTTGACAGCAGAGCGGTCGCTTTCGAGTTTTAACCGGACGCACGCCCTGAACATGAACATGCAGTGGAGCACGGGCCAAGGCGTGCGTGGCGGCGGCCTGCTGAGCGGCTGGAAGGGCGCGCTGGGAAAAGACTGGACATTCAGCTCGGCGATCACTCTCGGAAGCGGGCTCCCCTTGACCCCGGTGGTGCAGAACCGGGTTGCGGCCGGCACCGGAATCAGCGGAACCATGCGGGCTAATTATGCCGGTGGATCGCTGGACCCGACGGCGCAGGGATATGGCTTCAACCCGCTGGCTTTCGCGGCTCCGGCCCCCGGGACTTGGGGCGATGCCGGGCGCAACATCATCACGGGACCGATGCAGTTTAGTCTGAACGCCTCGGCAGGACGTGTGTTCCGTCTCAGCGACCGGAAGAGCATCGACCTGCGATTCGATTCGACCAATGTTCTCAACCACGTCAGCTTCACGTCGTGGAACGCGGTTTTTGGAAACGCACAATTCGGCCTGCCGACCGCCGCCGGGCAGATGCGCACCATGCAGGCCACTTTACGGTTCCGGTTTTAAGGCGATGCGAGCACTCACCGCAATCTTGTTGGCATGGCTGATGACACCGCCGGTTCGAGCGCAACAGGTGGAGCAGGCGACACGCGGGACTGCGCGGTTCGGCGCGACGGCGCAGCTGGTGGTGGAAGACGTCATCGTGAAGGGGAAAGACGGCAAACCGGTAACCGGCCTGAAGGCTTCGGATTTTACGATTACCGAAGACGGCAAGGCGCAGAAGATCAACGTTTTTGAATTTCAGACCCTGGAGCAGGACGCATCTCCCGCCCCGGAGAGCGCACCAAAACCTTCGATCGAACCGGCTACTCCGGCCGCGCCCCCGGTCAAGCCGGTGACCGCCATCGAGATCGCTCCGGAAAAACCGGGCGACATCAAATACCGCGACCGGCGGCTAATGGTGATGTTCTTCGATCTGACCTCAATGCCAATCCAGGACGAGATCCGGGCCCAAAATGCGGCGTTGAAGTATCTGCGGACGCAGATGACACGGTCGGACCTGATGGCCATTATGACGTTTTCGAGCGACGTCAAGGTGGTGGAAGACTTCACCGACGACCGCGACAAACTGGAGAAAGATATTAAAGGGCTGATCGTCGGCGAAGGGCAGGGTTTCGAGGCGCTGGACAACGACGACAGTACGGCCGACACCGGCGCGGCCTTCCAGCAGGACGACACCGAGTTCGCAATCTTTAATACGGACCGTCAGCTCTCGGCGCTGGAAACCGCGGTGCGCATGCTGGGGTCGCTGAACGAGAAGAAAGCACTGGTCTACTTCGCGAGCGGGATGACGCGCAACGGTGTGGACAACCAGGCGCAGCTGCAGGCGACGATTAACGCGGCGATCCGGGCGAACGTGTCGTTTTATCCGATCGACGCGCGCGGCCTGGTGGCGACTGCGCCGTTGGGCGACGCAACGAAGGGGTCGCCGGGCGGCCAGGGCATGTATTCAGGTAGTTCGGCGCGGACGGCGCAATCGAAGTTTCAGGGGCAGCAGGAAACGCTCTACACGCTGGCGGCAGATACGGGCGGAAAAGCCCTACTGGACGAGAACGATCTTTCGCTCGGAGTGGTGCAGGCGCAGAAAGACATTGCCAGCTATTACATCATTGGCTACTACTCAACCAACGAAGCTCAGGACGGCCGATTCCGCCGCATCAAGATTTCGGTGAATGACAAAACGACGGCGACGAAGATTGCCAAACTCGATTACCGCCAGGGATACTTCGCCGGCAAGCAGTTCAACAAATTCTCGGATTCGGATAAAGAGCGGCAACTGGCCGAAGCTCTGATGCTGGGCGATCCGGTAACCGATATGAGCCTGGCGCTGGAGCTGGATTACTTTCGCCTGGCGCGCGACCGCTATTTCGTGCCGCTGGCCGTGAAGATTCCGGGATCGGAGATCGAATTGGCGCGGCACGGCGGCGCGGAGAGCACGCGGCTCGATTTCATCGGCCAGGTCAAAGACGCCAAGGGTACGCTGGTGGGCAATGTGCGCGACAACATCGAGGTCAAGTTCAAGGGGGAGACCGCGCAACAATTGGCCAAGACGACCCTCCAATACGACACCGCATTTACGCTCGCTCCTGGCAACTATTCGGTGAAATTCCTCGCGCGCGAGAACGAGACGGGCAAAATGGGGACGTTCGAAAGCAAGCTGGTAGTTCCTGATCTGACTGGCGAGCAGAAGTATCTGCCCATCAGCTCGGTGGTGGTGGGAAACCAGCGGGAACGAATCGAGAACGCAATCGCCACAGCGGAGCGTGACAAGAAGCTGTTAGCCCAGCACCCGCTGGTGCAGGACGGCCAGAAATTGATCCCCAGCGTGACGCGAGTGTTCCGCAAGGACCAGAACATGTACGTTTACCTGGAAGCCTACGAGCCCTCGGCGGACAGCGCGCAACCCGTAGTGGCGACTCTCAGCTTCTATCGCGGCAAGGTGAAGGCGTTCGAGACCGAGCCGCTGCAGGTAGCCGATGGTCTGAACCCGAAGACCAAGGCGCTGCCGCTGCGGTTCAGCGTGCCGCTGGCAAAGCTGCCGCCGGGCCGGTACACGTGCCAGGTGAGCGTGCTCGACCCGACGGCGCAGAAGTTCGCGTTCTGGCGCGCGCCGATGGTGCTGCTGCCGTAAACTGGATCTGGTGACCATCGCGGATTTTCGAAGGATCGCACTCAGCCTGAAGGGGGCCGAAGAAGGGTCACACATGGGTTCGCCCGACTTTCGCGTGGGAGGGCGCATCTTCGCCACCCTGGCCCATCAGAAGAAGGGCTATGGCAACCTGATGCTGACTCCCGAGGCACAGACCCAGTTCGTCGCGGAGGCCCCAGATGTGTTCGTGCCGGTGGCGGGCGGCTGGGGACAAAACGGGGCTACGCATGTGGTGCTGAAGAAGGCGAACGAGGATCTGCTTACCGGCGCGCTGCGCACGGCTTGGAGTATTCGTGTGCAGAAGAATACGGCGACGCGCCGCATTTCCGCCCGGCGCGTGAAGTAGAAGGGGGATAAGTATGAGATCCGGAATCGCGTGGATGATTGCAGGGTTATCTTTGTCTGCTCTGCCGGCATTCGCGTGCTCTTGCGGCGGTAACTCGAACAGTTGTCAAGTGCCGGCGGCCGACATCATCGTCCGGGCCACGGTCATTTCGAAAGACGGGGCCAGAATCCCACCCGCGTTGCCAAGGCCAGCCACGAGCAGGCGTCTGCAACCGGCTGACCGGCCATCCGGGACCGTGCCGCAACCGCAGCCTTGGGGTAGCGTGAGCGTGACCCTACATGTGTCCGAGCGCTTCCAGGGCAATGCGGGCGATTCACTGGTTGTCCGCACAGAGGTGGGCACGGAAGCCTGTGGCTATCCGTTTGAGGTCGGCCACGAATATCTCGTCTTCGCTAGCGAGTCGCAGGGTAAAGTGACGGTGACGACCTGCTCCGCCACGCAGCCCGCCAAAATGGCGGTCGCGCGGATCCAGCAACTGCGAGCTCTTCGCGACGGGACCACTCTCCCGGACATGTATGGATTCGTGGGGACATCTCCACTTCGCTGGGATCAGAAGGGCTGGGAGCAGGTGCAGCCGGTGCCGGGCCTTACTGTCACCGCGCGCTCAGACAGCGCAGAGTACCGGACGCAGACCGCGGAAGACGGCTCGTACGCGTTCCAAGGAATTCCCACAGGGCGATATCAAATGAGCGTGGACGCACCGCCGGGACGGCGCGCCTTCTGGGGCGGCAGCGCCGAACATGTTGGGACGAGCCCGGGCGTTCCCTGCGCGGTGAATTTCGAGATTTTTTGGGACGGGCTCATCAGCGGAACCGTAATTGACCGCGACGGGCAACCCGCGGCCGGCATGATCACGGCCCAGTACACAGGTCCGGAAGCATTGCCTGCCGGGTCATTCGGAAGCCAAGTGAAAGAAGGCCGCTTCGAGATTCAGCGGCTGCCACCTGGCCGCTACCGGCTCATGTTTCTTCCGATCGCGGCCGGGAAGGCCGCCGGACCCGCCGTCTACTACCCGGGAACGCCTCTACAGAGTGCCGCAGATCTGATCGAAATGGGGGAGGGCGCGCACATTGACGGCCTGCAGTTCCGAATCTTCTAGAGCCTTCCGTGCCCTTCGCTCGAAACGGTGTAGAATCGATAGTTTCGAGGGGCTCACACATGATACGCAGGCTTTGTTTCGCCGTGCCGGTGTTGGCGATTTCCTTGCTCGCGCAGGGCACGGAAACCTATAAAGCGCGGCTCACAGCGGTACCGGCCGACGCGCGGACGCGTCCCACTCTGGCCGGCATCGGCTCGGCCACCGGCACGCTGAGCGGAGGCAAGCTGTCGATCAGCGGAACCTTCGAAGGGCTGCTGTCTTCGGCGACGATGGCGCAATTGCACAGCGCGGTGGCGGCGGGCGTGCGCGGGCCGGTGATCGGCGACCTGACGGTAGCCAAGGCGACCAGCGGGTCGCTCAGCGGATCGTTTACCCTGACGCCGCAACAGATCGAAGATTTTCACAAGGGCGGGCTGTACATCGAGATACACAGCGAAAAGGCTCCGGACGGCGTGATCTGGGGCTGGCTGACCAAGTAGGAGACGCGAACCATGTTCGGTTCCAAGCGATATTTTCTGACGGCCGCGGCCTTGATTGGCGCCGGCAGTGTGGTGGTGCTGACAGGTCAGCAGACCGCAGCAGGCCCCTACACCGCGGCGCAGGCGGCGGCGGGCCGCACGGCCTACCAGGCAAGCTGCGCAGGTTGCCATGCAAACGATCTGGCGGGCCTCAACAGCGCGTCGGCGCTGGCGGGCAACCTGTTCATGAGCAGTTGGGGTGGGCGTACGGTCAACGACCTCCTGGGATTCATGCAGGGCGCGATGCCGCCCGACCGCCCGGGTGGGCTTGGTGACGCCACCTATGTGAGCATTGCTGCGTATATCCTTGACTACAACGGCGCGCGGCCCGGCGAGACGGCGTTGGCGGCGGGAAACAGCACCGTAATCCGTTCTGTCGCGACCGGACAGCCGCGGCAAGTGGCGCAGGCGGGGCGCGGCGGACGCGCCGGGCGCGGAGGCGCCAACGGCAACCAGCCGCTGGGCGGGCGCGCGGAAGCGCCGACACCGCCAACGCCGCGCGGCCTCACGGTTCCCGGCGAGGTCAAGAATTACACGAACGTGAGCGACGCGATGCTGCGCAATCCCGATCCGAGCGACTGGATCATGATCCGCCACGATTATCGCGCCAACAATTACAGCACGCTAAACCAGATCAACACGCAGAACGTGAAAGATCTGCAACTGCAGTGGGTATGGGCGATGAACGAGGGCACCAACCAGGTGGCGCCCTTGGTGCACAACGGGACCCTGTTCATCAACAACCCGGGCAACATCGTGCAAGCGCTCGACGCGCGCACCGGCGAACTGATTTGGGAAAACCGTATCGGCGACACGGCACAGGGCAACTCGCAGCGCGGACTTGCGATCTACGACGACAAAGTGTATGTCACCACAGGCCAGGCTCATATCTTCGCGCTCGACGCGCGCACCGGCAAGAACGTCTGGGACACGGTAATCGGCGACCGAACCAACGGGAACTACAGCACCAGCAGCGGCCCGCTCATCGCCAAGGGTAAAGTGATCCAGGGTCTGGGCGGAAACCTGTGCTCTCAGTATCGCGACGAAAAGTGCTTCATCAGCGCCTACGATGCGAAGGACGGGAAGCTGCTTTGGAAGTTCCACACCATCGCCAAAGAAGGAGAGCCGGGCGGCGACAGCTGGGGCAAGCTGCCGAGCCTCTTCCGCGCGGGCGGCGACACGTGGATCACCGGGAGCTTCGATCCGGATCTGAACCTGACCTATTGGGGCGTGGCGCAGTCGAAACCGTGGATGCGCGCCAGCCGGCAGTCGGGCAACGGCGAAACGCTGTACGCCAATTCGACCGTGGCCTTGGACGTGGATACGGGAAAGCTCGCCTGGTATTACGATCATGCGCCGGGCGAATCGCTCGATCTGGATGAAGTTTTCGAGCGCGTGCTGGTGGACGACAACGGGCAGAAGCTGGTATTCAGCGCCGGCAAGGCCGGCGTGCTGTGGAAGCTGGACCGCCGCTCCGGGAAGTATCTCGGCCATAAGGAGACGGTGTTCCAGAATATTTACGATTCCTATGATCCGCAGAACGGCACGCCGCATTACCGCAACGACATTGTCGAGAACCAGGTCGGCGAGTGGGTGCAAAGCTGCCCGACCTCGGAGGGCGGACACAACTGGCACGCCATGAGCTATCACCAGCCCACCAACCAGATTCTGATTCCGGTGGCCGAGAGCTGCCAGGAGATGAACGCGCAGAAGGTGGAACTGACGGAAGGCGGCGGGAGTGCCGGCGGCGCCGCGCGGCGGTTCTACGAATCTCCAGGCTCGAACGGCAACGTGGGCAAATTCGCCTCCTACGATGTCCGCACCTTAAAAGAGAACTGGAAAATCGAACAGCGGGCGCCGTTCATGACGGCCATTCTTTCGACGGCCGGGGGCATCGCATTCGTCGGCGACATGAACCGCATTTTCCGCGCGGTCGACGTGAAGACCGGCAAAGAGCTCTGGCAGACCAGGCTGGGAACTTCGGTGCAGGGTTTCCCGTTGACGTTTAGTTTCGGCGGCAAGCAATACATTGCCGTCTCGAGCGGCTTAGGCGGCGGCAGCCCGCGCATGGTGCCTAGCGTGCTGGCGCCCGACGTGCATTACCCTGCATATGGAAACGCGCTGTACGTGTTCGCGCTTCCCGACAAGAAGTAGCTCCGAAGGGCCAGTCGCAAATCGGCAACGCTGCGAAAACCCGGGGCGTCTCAGTGTCTTTGAACCGCAGAGAATGGAACTTTACACGAATGGAAGAACCCGAATAGCGATTTTCGCAACGGGAATTTTTGCGCTATGGGCATGGGGTGCGGCGCCGCTGCGCGCGCAGGCCGCCGGCGCCGTGCTTTCGGGAACCATCACGGCTTCGGGCACGACCGTAGCCAACGCAAAGGTCACGGCAAAGAACAACGCGACCGGTCAGACGGCGGAAGCGCAAACCGATAACGCGGGGCTGTACACCATTTCGAACCTGCCGCCGGGAGAATATACGATTTCGGCGACGGCAGAAGGGTTCAACGAGCAGACGGCGAATGTGACGATAGCAGCTTCTCCACAGAAGTTGGATGTCTCGCTGGCCGCGGCTGGGGCGCCGTCGTTGAAAGACCTCGGTTTCAGCCCGGATCAGACCCAGGGCAGTGCACAGGATCAGGCACGGCTCGACAAGCGGTCCCACATGCTAAAGATCCACCAGCGGCTGGGGCTGATTACTGCGGCGCCGCTTCTGGCCACGGTCCTCACGGCGAACGGCGCGGCAGGCCGGAAGGGCACCGCTTCGGGGCGGGATCTGCACGCTACGCTCGGCAGCATCACTGCAGGAATGTACTTCACCACGGCATATTTCTCGGTATTCGCGCCGAAGGTGCCGGGAACCACGACGCGTGGGCCGATCCGGCTCCACCGGTTTCTGGCTTGGATTCACGGTCCAGGGATGATTCTGACGCCGGCGCTGGGCGCGCTGGCCTTCGAACAACGCAGCAAGGGAGAGCGCATCCACGGCATCGCGTCTGCGCATGGGGCGGTCGCGGCGACCACCGCGGTTGCGTACGGGCTGGCCATCTTGTCGGTGTCCGTCAAGTTCTAAACAACGACATGAACCGACTCGTACTCGCGGCCGTGTGGTTGATCCCGAGCCTCGCCTCGGCCGAGGGCCAATGGGCACTAGAGCAATCGACGCTCAGCTACCACATCTCGCATCCGCTACACCAGGTCGACGGCGTCAGCCACGCAGCTCGCGGCAAAGGCTCGTGCCATGCGGGACAATGCGATTTTCTGATCGCGGCACCGGTGAAGTCATTCGATTCGGGTGACAGCAACCGGGATTTGCACATGCTGCAAGTCGCGCGCGGCGCCCAGTTCCCTTTGGTAACCGTGCGTGTGCGACTGCCCGAGGACGCCGCGTCGTCGCCGACGATTTACGCCGATCTCGAAATCGAATTTGCCGGCCAGACGGCGCATTACAAGCAGGTTGCCTTCCAGCATACGACCCAGGGAAACACCACAAAGATTTCCGGCACCATTCCGGCTACACTGACAGACTTCAAGATCGACCCGCCATCCTTGCTCGCCATTCCCGTCAAGAACGAGATGCCCGTGCGCGTGGAAATGACCTGGCGGCCAATGTAAACAATCGGCGCTGCCGGTGAAAGGATACCGGTGGCAGCGGCATTCCTGTATCAGCACGGCCCAAAGCGCGACCGGAACTCGGCACAGCCTCGCGGCGTCCAATTGACCAGGTTCGGGTAGCAGGCCGTCTGGCGGGAGGTGTCTCGTGACGAGCAGGTCCTGGCTGCTGCCGGCAGCGGCAATATTATTTATCGCCTCGGTGGCGATCGTGAACGCGTTTCAACCGGTGAAAACGGAGGGCGATCGCGTCCAGGCTACGTACGCCGCGGGCACGCTGCATGTAGCCATCCCTACGGATCGCGGCGGTTCCGGAGATCTTAAGGTGGAAGTGCTCGATCCCGAGGATCAGATCCTGGGCCACTCCGAGCGGCACGTGGACGGACCCTGGCGCGCCGATGTGGCACTCTCAAAAGCGCTTCCTATTGAGGAACTGGTCTGGAACCGTGTGCACTATCGGTTCACCCCCGACAGTGGCAAGGGCCCCGCGGCAGAGGGCACCGAATCCATTTCCGAAATTCTGCGCATGCCAGTCCTGCGCATTTTCAGCCAGCAGTCGTACTTGAGCGGAGGCCCCGCGGCGATCCGCGCCGTAGTGACCGATTCGAAAAACGAGCCCGTCGCCGGCCGAAGTATCCTGCGCATTGGGCTGGTTTCTCAGGACGGGAAGGCTCGCGACCTTTTTACTGGACCGTTGAACGGGCGGGGCACCACGGAAGCGCAGTTCCGGTTCCCACCAAACGTCACCGGGCGCTACAGCCTCCGCTATGTCGCCGAGACACCCATCGGATCTACCGAGTTCACGCAGCCGGTGCGGCTGGAAGACAAAGTCGGTATCCTGCTCACCACCGAAAAGCCGATCTATCAGCCCGGGCAGACGATTCATGCGAGAGCGCTGGCCCTCAACCGCGCGGATCACGCAGCCGCCGGCGCGCGCAAGCTGACCTTCGAGGTGGAAGATTCGCGGGGCAACAAAGTTTTTAAGAAAGCCACCCAGACCGATTCCTTCGGTATTGCATCGGCGGAGTTCGCGCTGGCGGAGGAGGTCAACCTCGGCACATATCATCTGCGGGTGGTCATGGACGACAGTGTCGCGGGTACCCGGAACAACGCCGAGATTGCGCTGAATGTCGAGCGGTATGTGCTGCCGAAGTTCAAAGTGGCGGTCGATTTTGGCGGCGCCGGCGCCAAAGAAAGCCACGGCTACCGGCCTGGCGAGCACGTGACCGGCACAATACGCGCGAACTACTTTTTCGGCAAGCCGGTGGACGGCGCCGTTACGGTAAAGGCCTCCACAATGGATGTGTCGGTAAACCAAGTCGGCTCGGTAGAGGGCAAGACCGATGCCGATGGCGCTTATCATTTTGACCTGCGGCTGCCGGAGTACTTCGCGGGACGACCGCTGAGCCAGGGCTCGGCGCGCGTATTGATCGAGGCTACTGTCAAGGATTCGGCCAATCACTCGGAGACGAAGGGGGCGCCGATCACGGTGAGCGAATCGGCGCTGATCCTGACGGCGGTCCCTGAGGGCGGCAAGCTGATCCCGAATCTCGAGAACCAGGTGTTTGTCCTGGCGTCCTACGCGGACGGCGCGCCGGCCACGGCACAGTTACGAATTCAGTCGGCCGGCAATCCCGACCAGGCCGTCACTACGGATGCGGGCGGCGTAGCCGTCATCCGGCTGAAATCGGGCGCCGGGGCGGAATCGCTGCACATCGACGCCAATGATTCGCAGGGAAATCGAGCGTCAGCCGTCGTGCCTCTGGACTCGCGGGCCGGCACGGATCAGATCCTGCTGCGCACCGAGCGCGCCGTATACCAGGCTGGCGATCGCATCCGGCTGCATCTGTTTTCCACCAAGCCGGGCGGATCGGCGTACCTCGATGTGGTCAAAGACGGACAGACGCTGATGACCCGGGACGTCGACCTCGTCAACGGACAGGCGGAGCTCACCCTGCCAGCGACGCCGCAACTGGCGGGCACGCTCGATATCGATGCCTTCCTCTTTGGCCGGGATGCGCGCCCAGTCGCAGATCACCGGCTGGTTTTTGTGCAGCCGGCAGACGAACTCAAAATTGAAGCTACGGCCGACCGTCCCGTTTATAAGCCGGGCGATGATGCGCACATCGGATTCCGCGTGACCAATGCGCGGGGTGAGGGCGTGCAGGCAGCGCTAGGGGTGCAGGTGGTAGACGAAGCAGTGTTCGCGTTAGCGGAGAAACAGCCGGGCTTCGCCAAGGTCTTCTTTTATCTCGAGCAGGAGGCCATGAAGCCGCGGTATGAGATTCACTCGATCGGGATGCCGGAAATCGTCGAGCCAGTGGAACGGGCGCGAGTGGAGCAACGCGACCGGGCGGCGCGTGCGCTGTTCTCGGCCACCGAGATGGTAACGTCGAACCGATTTGAAACTGAAGTCGGGCGCACGGTGCCGCAAACGAAATATGCGGGGTTCGTCCAGCGCTATCAAGTGCGTTTCATCGACGAAGCACGGGAAGGCCTGAACCAGTGGTACGCGCGCAATCACGAGTTCACGAAAGCGGAGGTTCGCGATCCCTGGACAACGCCGATGCGGATCGAGCAAGCTTCGTGGAACAGACAGATGCTGGTTATTCGTAGCGCCGGGCCGGACAAACGGTTCAACACCTCCGACGATCTGCAGGCGTTCGCGCAGATTCGCGAAGGGCGGGTGGCGGACAATACGATCCCAGGCACGCTCGCCCTTGCAATGGAACACGACCGCGGGCCGTTTAACGGCTTCGCGGAGATCGCAGGTTCCGTTGTAGACGCGACCGGGGCTGGGATTACCGGGGCCTCTATCGCAGCGCGTGAGTCCGGGACCGGGAGAACGCGTACCGCGCGCGCGACCGCGGATGGGCAGTTCACCGTCGCGGGCCTGCCGCCGGGGATTTATGACGTGCAGGTGACGGCGCCGGGATTCCAAAGTCTCAGCCGAAAGGTAGCTCTGGCCGCGCGCGACCGCGCCGTTGTGACTGCGAAACTGCCGGTAGGCGCCGTGACGGAAACTGTCACCGTCGACAGCCCTTTGAACGGGCGCGTCCGCGTAGAAGGAAACGTGGTTATGCTGCAGGGACAGATGGGACAGCAGGCAGCTTT
>Ga0126371_10003640_pt1 | contig 13512 bp, 11 predicted proteins | sample PanSoiMetaPlot_4_FD_110145 | JGI IMG/M metagenome (GOLD analysis project Ga0126371, IMG submission 110145) | Tropical forest soil microbial communities from Panama - MetaG Plot_4 | ecosystem: Environmental > Terrestrial > Soil > Tropical forest > Bulk soil | place: Panama | collected 2016-02-17 | reverse complement strand
TCGTTGCTGGTGATTCTTGCCCGAACCGAGTAAGTGTGAGTTGGATCAATTTCCGAAGGAGCGTACGGGATTTCGAACGCAAAAGGAGGATTGCCGGGGTGCTCTTTGCGAGTCCGCGAAATTACCTGGGCGGGAGCATCCGCCTTGGAAACATCTTCCAAAGTCGCCTCAAAAACCGCATCTGGCGGCAATGCCATGCGCTCGCGGTAAGTGGCCGTTCCCGTCACTGCTGCTGAAGGGCTTTCTGACGCCATAGGCTCGAACTCGTAGATACCCGCATCCGCCATGAGCGAAAGAAAGAGGTGACCATCTTTCAGGATGTAGGACCGCACGTATTGCCAGTCCCTGGGAATGCGATCGGTGAGGGGCGCAGGGGGACACATGGCGCGAGTGAGGGCAAGCGGCCCAAATTCCAGTTGGGGAGGTCCGGAAGACTTCCAGATGCCGTGACCACGGTTGCAGTCAATGCGGACGCTTACGCTGCCATCGTTCGCGAATGCGATGGTGTACTTCGCCATATCGTCGGGAGTAAGCCTCGTATCATCGCCGCCCTCGAATTTCACAAGCTGCCAGGATGTTCCCGCAAGTTGAGAATTCGTTTCTGTTGTCTGGGTATTGGCGGAGGTTGCGAATAGCAGCACGAGTGCCGCCAGGATGGGGCGCAGTCTCTTGCTTCTCATACAAGCTTCCTCAATAACGATTTCCTGTCTTCTTGAAACATCAACTTGGTTTGATGTCGGTGCCAAGGCAGAAGTCTTACACTCGTCATTTCTTGGCCAACAAGTGACCCTTGCTCGTGTCATGTGTGTGCGCAAGAGATGAGAGAGTTCGATGTGCTTTTCGACGACGTATGGCGGCCTTTTGTAAGGTAATTAGAGACGGTTTATTGACGGCTGAAGTACTGCCACTTTTGACAGTTCCAGCCGGCATCTGGTGCTACAACGGTCGCATCAGGTTCAAGACGCCACGCTGTGCTTGTCGAATTTGCTTATGCGGGACGGGGGCCTTCTTCGTGTTCTGCCGAAGCGTGTGTGGCATTTTGATGAAAAGCGGAGGTCCCTAGGCAGGGTGGGGATTAAGTAGTCCCGGCAGAGAATCCTGGAACACCAGGGGGAAGCGCCCCGCCGGGACTTGTGCGGGTGAATGAAATATAACGCCGGAATAGTGTTTGAATTCTACTTTTAAGAAAATGTTCGGAATTCGTAACAGGAACCGGCGCACCCTAGGAGCGAACAAGAGTCGGCATCCTCCGCTTAGGCAGGGTTGATTGCGGTGAAGTCCCGGTACCCAGAAAGCCCTGTAGAGTCGGCTAGGGGTTTCCCAGTATGTAGGGTTCCCGACCCTTAGGGGTAACGTAAGAGAATGTCATCGTCTGCTCCGCTGGAATTCCCCCAATCGAAAAGGGAGCGGATACGTGTGCTTGTCGCAGACGACAACCCAAGCATGCGCAAGATCATACGCTCGTTCCTCGAGCAACTGCCCCACGTTGAAATCTGCTCCGTCGCCACGAACGGGACCGAGGCGGCGGCCGCTGCCCGTTCCCTTGAGCCAGATCTGCTGATCCTTGACGTGGTCATGCCTGGGCTGAGTGGAGTGGAAGTCGCCAGCGTGGTGAAGAAGATCCTGCCCCGCGCGAAGGTGATCCTTTTTACGATGTATGAAGAGAAGGTCGGCAGGACCCTTGCTAAATCTGCGGGAGTAGACATCGTTCTGGCGAAGACCGGGGGATTAGCGGCCCTTTCCGACAAGATCAACGCTGTCATTGACGAGATGACCTAGACGGTGGGGGCGCTACAGCCTTTGAGGAATCGTGCCGCCCGCCACGGTGTCGGGTGATTCCGATCAATTTGCTGGATTGTTAAACCAGCGCAGGACACGAAGCGCCCGCAGGGTATTCCAGCGGCTTGCGCCGGCGACAGCCGTTTCCATCTTGAGCGGAATCCATTCGGGATGCAGCAGGTTCAGGGGCCAGCGTCCGTTCTGGTGACGGCGCCGGATCACGATCTCGATCGCCTCACTGGCGCGGCTGTCCGGTTTCGCGCCGGTACTGCGGAAATAGTCGAGTCCGCGCAAAACATCGTAGTGCCAGAACGGCGGGAAGGAGAAGCGTAGCCATCGTTTCTCGATGATCTCGCTGGTGCGAAGCAAGCGGAACAGGTGGCGTTCGAGCAAATAGTTTTCGGCCCTTCTGCGGGCTTCGGTGACGGCCGTTGATATACGGCCTGCGCGTTCGTAGGCGAGCAGTCCTTCGAGCACGCACATGGTGGTATGGAAGGAAGAGCGGCGGCTTTTGGGAGCTTCGCAGTTCCAGCCGCCATCTTCGAGTTGCTCGTTCAGGAGTTGACTTGCGAGAGCGTCGTTGGGTTCTTTGAAATAGGCGCCAAGGGCGAGGATTCTGCCGTTGATGCAAGGCTCGGTTTCGCCGTCAAAGAAACGGCGGTTGCTGTGCCACTTGAAGATGAGATGCTTGTCGACGCGGCCGACCATTTTGCGAGCCTGCTTGCTGGCGGGTTCGAGGCCGAGATCCATCAGAACGACCAGGCTGTAGAAGGTGATCAGCAAGCCGGCGTTTTCTTTCCGGCCTCCCCATTTCCCTGAGGGAGATTGACGGGCGAGGAGTTTAGCTCCCCAGCCTTCAGTGGCTACGCGCGCGCGCTCGGCTGCAATCTTGGCGGGGGGCTCGTCTGTGAGGTCGCGCATGACCTGCCAGCGGATAGACGGATCGGAATCGAGCAGCCATTTGAGATGTGCGGGACGGGGGGCGAAATCATTTAGCGGCATCGGTCTGTTATAGCAGTCATGAGTCTTGTTGCTTGGTCCCCGCGACAAAAATGATTTCTCGCGAGGATGCGGAATCGAAGGGGGAGGAATCCCAGTTTCCAAAAACGTGGTGCACTACCAGGCCCGAGCGTTCGATTAAGTTCTCAAAGTGCTGGCGTGAGGGAAAGCGCAGGGTACTGCTGGTGATTAGCGTGGTATCGGGAAGGCGGTAGGACGTCTCGAATGAGATGAACTCAGCGTCTGCGGAGGTGATCCTCAGGGTCTCGACAATTTGGGCGCCAGGAAGGGTGCGAGACCTAGCCTCCCACTCCGCGGCCCAATTTATACACGGGTTGCGCGTGTCGAAGATCACCCTGCCACGATGGTTGAGGTGGCGACGCATGGTATCCAAACCGGCCAGTGCGTCGGCATCGGAAAGCAGCACCTGGAAGACGTGTCCGCTCATGGTGACAAGGTCGAAGCGCTGAGAGGACCTGTAACTCTGTGCCGAGGATTCGACCCATTCCACGTGTTTGGAGTCGGGCTTGGTTCTGGCTACCGCAAGCATGGCGGCTGCCGGATCTACTCCTGTTACCCGGTGACCTCGCTTTGCTAGAGCACAACAAAGAGTGCCTGTACCACAACCCAGATCCAGCACACTGCATGGTTGCTGTCCGGCGAGGGAGAGATAGAAGCGGGCATCCTCGCCGACGGGGTTGGCCAAGTCGTATAGGGCAGCGATCTTGGCGTCCAGATAGTCCATAGGCGGGCGAGTCGGCGATGGCTCCGATTTTATCTTTTCTATCTTTCAGCCCTATCTTTCAAACGAACCCGATTGCAGCGCGCGATCCGCAGCGGGGGAGACAGGTCGGCATCGAGGTGAGCCGCGCCCAGAGAAGATGTGTTGCTTTGCGGCCGCCTCTCCTACAGAAAACACCGTAGTTCTTGGGTTATGTCGTTCGCGACATAATGATGTTTTGGCTTCCGCGGTGAATTCGGTTCATTCTTAGTTCGCGCGAGAGGAGGTGCAGAAATAGCCGACATGGAACGAACGCCCAGCGAAATGGCGCGTCTGATCGAGGAGAAGGACTGGACGCGAACGGCGGTTGGGGCCGCCGAAAATTGGTCTCCGGCGCTGCGGATGGCTGTTAGCCTGCTGCTGGCAAACCGGTTCCCGCTCCTGCTGTGGTGGGGGCCTGACTATATCCAATTCTACAACGACGCCTATCGCCCCATTCCCGGGGCGAAGCACCCGAACGCTTTAGGACAACCTGCGCGGGAGTGTTGGCCGGAAATCTGGCACATTTTGAAGCCGCTGATTGATACGCCATTCCAAGGCGGCGCATCCACCTGGATCGAAGATTTCGAACTGGAGATATGGGGGCGCTCAAACTTTCGAGAAGAAACACACTTTACCGTCGCGTACAGTCCGGTTCCCGACGATACCGTGCCGGAGGGAATCGGGGGCGTGCTGGCCACGGTCCATGAAATCACGGACAAGGTCATTGCTGAACGGCGGCTGGCGCTATTGCGCGAACTGGCAGCGCGTGCCACCGAGGGGCGGACTGCCGAGGAGGCTTGCGGGATTGCTGCAGAGACCCTCGGTCACTGTCGGAAGGACCTTCCTTTTTCGGTTCTGTACCTTCTGGACAAGGACCGGAAAAAAGCGCAGCTGGTAGGCGCGGCTGGGGTTGCCGAGGATCACGCGGCGAGTCCAACTTCGATTGACTTGTCGCAGGATACGGCTCATGGATGGAGCGCGTTCGCGCACCTTGCGGTGCGGCAGAACTCGATTGTGGTGGTGGATAACTTGCGTTCACGGCTTGGCGATGTGCCTCCAGGGCCATGGTCCGACCCGCCTCGCAGCGCAGTGATCGTTCCTATCCCGTCGGCGAAAACCGGCGATGTGCGTGGTCTTCTGATCGAGGGCGTAAGCGCCCGGCTCACCCTCGAGGATAATTACCGGACTTTCTACCAATTGATCGCGGCTCAAATCGCCAATGCCGTATCCAACGCGGAAGCGTACGAAGAAGAGCGAAAGCGTGCCGAGGCGCTAGCCGAGGTCGATCGCGCGAAGACCGCATTTTTCAGCAATGTCAGCCATGAATTCCGGACTCCTCTGACTCTGATGCTCGGTCCGCTTCAAGACCTGCTCTCAAGGAGCGATGGGGATCTTTCTCCTGCAGCCAAGCAGCAGCTCGAACTGGTGAACGGGAATGGGGCACGCCTGTTACGCCTGGTGAACACGCTGCTTGATTTCTCGCGCATCGAGGCGGGGCGCGTGCAGGCGGTTTATCAAGCAACCGACTTAGCGGGATTCACGGCTGAGTTGGCAGGCGTGTTCCGCTCTGCTACGAAAAGAGCCGGTTTACAGCTGTCAGTCGACTGCCACAATCTTGGGGAACCTGTGTATGTGGACCGCGACATGTGGGAAAAGATCGTACTGAACCTGATTTCCAACGCCTTCAAGTTTACTTTCGAGGGCGAGATCGCCGTGAGCATTGATCGAAGGGACGACTTCGCGGAACTGCGGGTTCGAGACACGGGCGTAGGCATACCTACGGAAGAGATACCGAGGCTGTTCGAGCGCTTTCATCGTGTGCCGAGCACGCATGGCCGCACACACGAGGGCAGCGGAATCGGCTTGGCGCTGGTGCAGGAACTGATCAAGCTTCACCTCGGATCGATCCGGGTGGAAAGTGTCGTGGATCAAGGCACGACTTTTATCGTGACGATTCCCCTCGGACAGGATCACTTGCCCAAGCACCAAATCGGGGGAACGCATAGCGTCTCGTCGACGGTGATGGGTCCAATGCCATTCATTGAAGAGGCCCTCCGGTGGCTTCCTGAGTCGGAGGTTGTGGATACTCCTTCCGATCGAGATGAGGTACTTCCAACGCTACCGCGGGCGGCATTCGAAGCTGGGGGGCGTGCGCGCATCCTGATCGCCGACGATAACGCGGACATGCGTCAATATCTCACGCGCCTGCTCGCGGAACACTATCGGGTGGATACAGCCGCGGATGGGAAATTGGCGATCGCGAAAGCGCGGGAGCGCCCGCCGGATCTTGTCCTGAGCGACATTATGATGCCGGAGTTCGATGGTTTCGAGTTGTTGAAGCGTCTGCGAGCAGAGGAGAAAACGCGCGGTATCCCTGTGGTTCTGTTGTCGGCGCGTGCTGGAGAAGAATCGCGCGTGGAAGGAATGCAGGCGGGAGCGGACGACTACTTAGTGAAGCCGTTTTCTGCGCGCGAGTTACTGGCCCGCGTGGCCGCACGTCTGGAGATTACCCGGTTGCAGAAGCAGGGCGAGGCGCAACTACGCGCCAACAAGGCGGAACTCGAACATAAAGTGCATGAGCGAACCCGCGAGCTATCCATTGCGAGCCAGGAATTACGCGAGCTTTCTGCGCGCATCTTGCAGGCGCAGGATGAGGAGCGACGGCGCCTGGCGCGCGAGTTGCACGACGGAGTCGGTCAATTGCTGGCCGCGGCCAGCATGGAGGTAGCGAATGTGGTCGACGCCGGTGGGTCAATGTCGGATGGCGCAGACTCGGCGGCCAACCTGGAATCGTTGATTAAGCAGGTGAATCAGGAGATTCGCACGATGTCGTACCTGCTTTATCCTCCTTTGTTGGATGAAGTCGGTCTGAAGTCGGCTTTGGCCGAGTACGTCCACGGGTTTGCACAGCGAGGCGGGATTGAGGTCGCGCTGGATGTGGCGGCACATCTCCCTCGTCTGGAGCGCGATCTGGAATTGTGCGTGTTCCGAATCGTTCAGGAGTGCCTGACGAACATCCATCGACATGCGGAGAGTGAGACGGCACTGATTCGGATTACGTGCAACGATGAGGCGCTGAAGCTTGAGGTTCGCGACCAGGGAAAGGGCATATCGGCGGAGAAACTGGCGGGAATTCAGTCGCAAGGTCTCGGAGTTGGAATCCGCGGGATGCGCGAGCGGGTGCGGCATTTTGGCGGAGAGATTACGTTTAACTCCGATAGCTCCGGCACTACTGTTTGTGTGCTTATTCCCATGTTGAAGAGCCGCACGCAGGTGCAGGGCAGTGAACACGTGCAAGCCATTGCGTAGGGTGACAGCTTTCCTGTCGCGCGCACAGCGAACCCGCCTTGTTGCGTGTGTACTTCCACCGAACCATGCGTCCGTAAGATTCCTTGAGAAGCCGTGACTGCTTCTGGCGGGCGTGGGGTCCTTCGCTCCGCACGGGATGACATCGGGATAGAGTCAGAACCAGAGATACGGGCGCAACTTGAAGTTGCCGCGGTTTGTTAGAATTCCGGCCATGAAAAGACGGACATTGCTGCAGAGTATTCCGGCGGTTGCGTTGCTTTCGCCAGCCGTTTGGGCGGCGAGGGCGGCGAACTCGAACAACAGTGGCGAAGCGAGCGAGGCAGCGGGTGGAGTCTTCGAACTCCGCGTGTATCATGCGGTGCCCGGACGGTTGGGAGATCTGCTGGCTCGGTTTCGCGACCACACGACAAAGCTTTTTGAGCGGCACGGGCTGGAAAACGTCGCTTACTGGACGCCGACGGACGATCCGGACAAGGACAAGACGTTGATCTACATCCTGCGACATCCGAGCCGCGAGGCGGCAGCGAAAAATTGGAAGTCGTTTCAGGATGATCCCGAATGGAAGAGCGTGAAAGAGAAATCGGAAGCGAATGGGCCGCTGGTGGAGAAGATTGATTCGACGTACATGGTGCTGACGGATTTCTCCCCACAGGTTCCGTCTCGGAAATAACTGAAGCCTTCACATTCAGAGCGTGTCCAGATCGACACTGCAAAGGCTTGTCACCACAGGGGACACAGAGGGTCACAGGGGATTCAGGCCATTTCCATGAACCCTAACAAGTTGATTGGTGCCTCTTACAGCGGCGTCGGCCGAATGAGTTCGAGACAACCTAGTGTGAAACGGTACGGAAAAGGGCTGGGTTCGTTCGTCTTATAGATGCCGTCGAAAAAAACGAACATTCGATTCGGATCGGCTTCGCTGTATTGGACAGAAGGCTTCCAGGGGCCGGAGTGCCAGCCTTGATTCTCCGCGGTCATGATCTGAATCGGATCTCCCCAGTCGGAGAATTGATTCGAGGGGTGATCACAACGACACCACCAAAGGCCCGTTTCGGTTGGGGGCTCTGAGGCTGCGAGCCAGGCCCTTGAGAACACCGCTTCGTAGTGGTCTTCTGCTTTGACCGGGCGGAAGTCGAATAGCTTCATATCCGGTGGGGCGAAAATCTTGTGGTTCGTCCAGTTAGTCCTGCCATCTGGACTTTCGGAATATCCGTGGACGAGATAGTCCTGCTGATTGGAACCCGCGACGTACCACATCTTCCATTTGCCATCGGCATAGACCAAGTTGGGCTCGTAGACGCTGCCGCGCTCCCAATCTTCTTCCGCCTTGAAAACTGGTGCGGGTTGATCGATCCAGCGGGTGCCGTCCCACTCGAGATATCCGATCGTGTAAGGGCCCCAGACCTGCTCTGAACCTCCGGCGTAGTAGATGCGTTCGACCCAGGTCTCGCGCTCGGGGTCCCATCCGCGAACGTAGGAAGGGCAGTGGCGGCCGCCTTTCAGATCCCAGGCCTGGCTTTGCTGGTATCCAGCCAGCAGGGCGATTTTGGTGGGATCGTGTTCGTCGGAGCTGAGCTTCCAACCTGTGGCGGCGAGTGGTGCGCCCGATGAAAGGGAAGCGCTGAAGAGGTGGATTCCAGGTTTACCCACGACTGAGCCGGCGAGGTACATCCACCAGCGACCATCGCGGTGCGCGACCGTCGCGTCGGTGACATTGCCGGGATCGGTGAGTGGCGCGAAGCCGTCGGCCGGATCGAAAATCTTTGTTTTATTCAGGATTGTCAATGGAGGACGGTGGTGGCTTCCATTCATCTCAATATTGTCGCACTGTGTACTGATTGGGTAACCGAGGCGAGATGCAACTCCGGTTTCTTCTTTTACAATCCAAGAAATAGGACGAAGGAAATTCGCGTGGTGAGGCATATGAAAAGACATCTGCTGTGGGCGGTGGTGGTGGCGTTCGCGTCGGTGGCGTTGGCCGCCGATCAGGCAAAGGAATCGAAGGCTGTGGATCGGGCGCAGGGAGCGGGCGACGTTCTCAACGAAATCCAGTCGGCGCCGGATTCGGGGATTCCCCAAAACATTTTGAGCAGGGCAGAGTGCGTCGCGGTGGTGCCGTCGATGTTGAAGGGCGGGTTTGTCTTTGGCGCGAAGTACGGGCGCGGACTTGCGAGCTGCCGGACTCCGAAAGGATGGAGTGCGCCAGCCTTCTTCGTCGTCGAGGGGGGCAGCTTCGGGTTCCAGATTGGAGGACAGGCGGTCGATCTGGTGATGCTCATCATGAATAACGACGGGATGCAGCATCTTTTATCGAGCCAGTTTCAATTGGGTGCCGACGCTTCGGTGGCAGCCGGGCCGGTTGGGCGTCACGCGGAAGGGGATACCGACTGGAAAATGCGGGCTCAGGTGCTGACCTATTCGCGGGCGCGGGGCGTGTTTGCCGGCGCGACCTTGAACGGCGCTGTCGTGAAGCAGGACAAGGACAGCACACGCGAATTCTACGGGCATATGGTGACGTTTAAAGCGGCCCTCACAGGCGAAGTGGAGCCGCCCGCGGGAGCGAATCCGTTCTTGAGTTCGCTGGCGAAGTGGGCAGTGGAAGCGGCGAAGTAGTTGTGAGTCCCGAGTCCCTGGTCCTGAGTCTCGCGTTGCTGGTTAGGTGGACGTAGTCACCTCCCCGGACCATCATGAGTTCTCCAATCATCGCTCCGCCGCTCGCGGGATCGGTTATTGGCGCTGTCGGCGCGAATTTTGTGATCGCGGAGTGGAAAGATGCGGGAGGTCCTCCCGGACCGCCGCGCTGGATTGCGCCGCTGCATCTTCATCGCAAGGATGACGAGGGATGGTATGTGCTCGAAGGGACGTTGTGCGTCCGCGTGGGGAACGATGTTGTGGAGGCGAATGCTGGATCTGCGGTATTCGTGCCGCGCGGCACAATACACACATATTGGAATCCCGGTCCTGGACTCGTGCGCTACCTGCTTGTAATGACTTCTAACATCTATTCGTTGATCCAAGACATCCACGCCCTGACGGAACGGTCTCCGGCGGCGCTCAAGGCGATGTTTGAGCGGCATGACTCGGAATTGTTGGGGTGAGCAGTTCTCTTTCGTCTTTCCGGGGCAGACGAATCATCTCGTTCTTCCCACGGCTTACGCCGCGGGCTTTATGCTTGCGCCGCCTCGCGGCTTGTCAATGCTGACATCCCGTGCGGAATGCCGGATTCCGAGTGCTGAAGGCTGAATCGTGAGCGCTGCGCGTGGTACATTGAGCCTTCCCTAATGCGCCGGAGATTGGAATACGCGGCAGCGTGGCCGTTTTTGAAGATGATGGGCATTCTGCCGCGACCTGTTTCCCGCGCGTTTGCCATTGGCATTGCTCAGCTTGTATATCTGCTGCATTTTCGATTGCGGCAGGTCGGCATGCGAAATCTTGCGATGGCCTTTCCCGAGAGGAACGAGACGGATCGGCGCCGAATCCTGCGCGGAGTATTCACTTCGCTGGGACGACAGCTTGCCGAGTTATGCCAGTTTCCGCGTTATACGGCCGCGAATGTCGATGAAGTCGTGGTGTATGACGGTCTCGAACATTTTGAGAAGGCGTATGCACGCGGAAAGGGCGTGCTGTTTCTTACGGCGCACTTCGGGGGATGGGAGCTTTCAGCGTTCGCGCATTCCCTGCATGGGTATTGGCTGCATGTGGTGATGCGGCCGATGGACAATGTGTATCTCGACCAGCTGCTGCAGAGCTATCGCACAATGCATGGAAACAAAGTGGTTCCCAAGGATGACTTCGTGCGCGGGCTGCTCGGAGCGATGAAATGCGGAGAGACCGTGGGAATATTGATGGATACGAATATGACTCCGCCACAGGGGGTGTTCGTGGATTTCTTCGGGATTCCGGCTTGCACCGCGAGCGGACTGGCGCGCATTGCGCTGAGGACGGATGCGGCAGTTGTGCCGGGGTTCACGATCTGGGATGAAAGGCTCGGGAAGTACCGGTTGCGGTTTGATCCCGCTGTCGAGTTAGTGCGGACCGGCGACGTGGAAGCAGACATCGTTGCAAACACGCAGAAGTTTACAAAGGTGATCGAGGAATATGTGACGAGGTATCCGGAGCAGTGGTTGTGGGTGCATCGCCGGTGGAAGACAAGGCCCGAGGGACAGCCGCCGCTCTATTAAGACGCTCCCCATTTCTTTCCGTCGCAGCCTACCTGAAATCCCTGATCGATTCGAGCTATCAGCCCTACTACGCTAAGGGAACGAAGCTGACTGGCAGTAGAGTAGGCGATCAGTGAGCGGTTCATGAAAACCCGAGGAGAGATCGGGTGACAGATCGTGCGCAGATTCGAGTCGTAATCCTGCTCCCGGGAGGAGGTCATGGCGATGTTCAATAGAGTCGCAAGGATGGCTGTGAAAGCGCTGCCGGATGTAATTTCGCCGCGGGGGCACGCCGTTATCGACTACATGATCGCAGGTGCGTTCTTTGGGACGGCGGGATTGTTCTGGAGACGGAACAAGCGCGCCGCCATGGCGTCGTTGTTGTGCGGAGGTACGCAGCTCGGCGTGAGCATGCTGACGGACTATCCGGGAGGAGCGAGTCGAGCGATCCCTTTCTCGACGCGGCGCAAACTCGATCTCGGGCTGGCAGCGATGACGGCAGCTATGCCTGAATTGCTCAACTTCAAGGACGAGCCGCAGCGAAAGTTCTTTACCACGCAAGGCGTGCTGATCACCGTTGCCAACGAACTGACCCGATTTCCGAAAGCGAGTGATTACCGATTGAACCAACGGCGGAGAGCCGCCTAGGTTCGTTCGGCGCTATGTTCAGCGGTGAATGAGCCCGCAGCGTCGAGCGTTCCGCTTCGCTGGATCGCGTTGCGGACGAAGGCGTCCGCCCCTACACAGGCTGGGTTCCTTTACAATCGATGCGTCATGGAAACTTTGGCGCAGACTCCTCCTCCTACTCTTGAGAGCATTGCCGCTTTGGAGCGGCAATATTTATTGCAGACCTATAACCGGTATCCCGTAGTGTTGCATCGCGGGAAGGGTGTTTTTCTCTTCGACATCGCGGGTAAGAAATATCTCGACTTTGTTGCTGGAATCGGGGTGAATGCGCTGGGGCATGCGCATCCGCGGATCGTGAAGGCGATTCGGGATCAGGCGGTGAAACTGATTCATGTGTCGAATCTTTATTACCACGAGTATCAGGGCCCGCTCGCCGAACGATTGTGCAAGCTCTCCGGGTTGAACCGGGCGTTCTTTTCGAACAGCGGGACCGAGGCCATCGAGGGATCGATCAAGCTGGCAAGGCTGGCGGGGCATCGCGCGGGTGGAGATGCGAAGAGCAAGCTGGTCGCGCTCGAAGGTTCGTATCACGGGCGGACATTTGGGGCGCTCTCGCTTACCGGGCAGGACAAGCACCGCAAGGGATTTGAGCCACTGCTGGAAGATGTCAGGTTCGTGAAGCAGAACGACATTGAAGGACTGCGGGCCGCAGTGAACGACAACACGTGCGCGATCGTGCTGGAACCGATCTTCGGCGAGGGCGGCATTTTCGAGTGCTCGGTCGAGTTCCTGCAGGAGTGTCGAGCGCTGGCGGACCGGCATCGGGCGGCGCTGATCTTTGACGAGATTCAGTGTGGGCTTGGACGGACGGGAACGATCTTCGCGTTTCAGAGCTTTGGAGTGACGCCGGATATTGTGGCGATTGCAAAGCCAATTGCGGCCGGATTGCCACTGGGAGCTTTCATCGCAAAGGAGGAATTTGCGACGGCGATTTCGCCGGGGCAGCATGGGACCACGTTTGGAGGAGGTCCGCTGGCGTGCCGCATCGCGCTGGAATTTTTCTCGATTGTCGAGGAAGAGAAGTTGCTGGAGAACGTGAATCGCGTGGGGGCGTATTTGCAGGACAAGTTGAAGGAACTGGTGACGAAGCGGTCTGTCGCCGTAGGAGTGCGAGGGCGCGGGTTTATCCAGGGGATTCAGCTGGAGGTTCCGGCTCGTCCGATTGTGGATGCGGGACTGGCAGAGGGGGTTTTGTTTAATGTCACGCACGACACCGTCGTGCGATTTCTGCCACCGTACATGCTCGAAGAAAAGCACGTAGATAAGGGGATTCGCGTGCTGAAGAAATTACTGGGGAAGATGAAGCAGGCTGCGTAGGAAGTCAAACCGGTTTGGTCATCAGAATTTGGAGTCGGTTGATCGTGAAGGGATTCTTTGCTGCTAAAGCCGCGCGCACCTTTCAGGATGACGACGTTCTTTTATCAGGCCGCATAAGATCGGGATGACAGCTCTTTCCCTGTCGCATAAAAATCGGGGAGCCGAAGCTCCCCAAAGTGAAGCGACAGAGGCGTTGTTTCACTTAAATAGAAGCCGGGAGCGGGGAAAAGAGTTGTCCTTGGATGAAGAATTTGGTGAGCGAGAAGTAAGGGTTAGCACGGTCGGCGGGCCGGGAATCGACCGCGGAGCTGAGTACATAGGGCCTCCAGCGACCAAAAAGCGCTCGCCTCAGGATGACAACGGCTCTAGCAGATTTGTGGGGGACGGCATTGAAGAGTGCTGGATGGCGTTCGACGGGGCGCGGATGCGGTATCTGCGTGCGGGGTCGGGGCCTCCACTGATTCTGCTGCATGGTTTGATGGGGTATTCGTTTTCATG
>Ga0126371_10003639_pt1 | contig 13512 bp, 14 predicted proteins | sample PanSoiMetaPlot_4_FD_110145 | JGI IMG/M metagenome (GOLD analysis project Ga0126371, IMG submission 110145) | Tropical forest soil microbial communities from Panama - MetaG Plot_4 | ecosystem: Environmental > Terrestrial > Soil > Tropical forest > Bulk soil | place: Panama | collected 2016-02-17 | reverse complement strand
GGCCCCCGCGATCCGCACGCCGTCGACGACGGCGGCCGCGTTGATCTCGCGCCGCGCGGCGCACTGCGTGCACAGCGTCACCGTGCCCATCCTGAGCACCGTGTCGAACAGCTCGGGCAGCGGTGTGGCGTGCGGCAGCCGGAGATCAGGGCAGCCATCAGGGAGGGCGAACCAGGCCGCCTCGCCGGTGAGCCAGAGCGACACCTGCACGCCGCTGGCGACCGCGGCCGCCGCCACCGTCAGAGCCTGGTTGCAGCGCTCCGGGTCTTCCTTGCCAACAGTCACCTTGACTACCAGGGAACGCGCCGTCATGTACCGCACCTTAGCGCCGCCACAGCGAGGCCCGACGCCAGCACGGGAACCGGCGTTCCAGCTCGTGCGGCGTGGCGGACCGGCGACCATTCGGCAGCATCCCTACAATCCCAGGCGTGCCTCCTGTGCTGACCGCCATTCTGCTGGTCATCGCGCTTGCCGGGGTAGCTGCGGCCAGCCTCGGCCTGGTGGTCGGGCTGTTCCGGGTGAGCGGGCGCCCGCCGGGCGACTGAGACTGAGTGCGCGATCGGGTCCGGGTGCCGGTCGCTCTGGCGTGTCCGTCATGCTTGCTGTGAAGCCCGCGGCTCACGGTGGAGGACATCATGCAACCTGCCAAGCCCGCTCCGGCTCAGCCCGGCGGACTGCCGGAGCACTTCGAGCAGCACCAGGACCTCGACCCAGTGCGCTTCCTGCTCGGCCGCTGGGAAGGAGCAGGCGTCGTCGGCTACCCGACGATTGAGAGCGCGAACTTCGGCCAGGAGATCACCTTCAGCCATAACGGCAAGCCGTTCCTGATCTACGCGAGCCGGACCTGGCTAATCGAGCCGGACGGCACCATCGGCAGGCCGCTGGCCATGGAGACCGGTTACTGGCGGCCCCAGCCGGACGGCGGTATGGAGGTCGTGCTCGCGCATCCCACCGGCATCACCGAGGTCTACGTCGGCGCGGTGACGGGGACGAAGATCGAGCTTGCAACGGACGCGGTGGTCCGCACCGCCACAGCGAAGGAAGTCACCGCGGGCCGGCGGCTGTATGGACTCATCGGTGCCGATCTTGGCTGGGCCTACGACATGGCCGCTGTCGGCCAGCCGCTGCAATCCCACGTGTCCGCGCAGCTCAAGCGCGTCGCCTGAGCTGGCTCGACGGCGCTCGGCCGATTGTTCAGCCAGGCGACCCACGCGAGCCAACCTTGAATCTGCGGTCTTTGGAATGGCGGCAGAATGGGAAAGGTCACCGTCGGCCGGCATGACGGTGTGACCTGGGTGTCCGGGGGGGCACCAGAACTTCACTTTTGCGTTGCCTTCTGGACACCCCGGATTCGCCAACGAATACCGCCAGATCGGCACACTGTAGCGCGGGTGCGCGGTCCGAGGGGGGCCGCCGGTCCGGGCTGCTCATTCCGGGAGCAGCAGAATAAGACTCTTAAAAGGAGAAAATAACCATGCAACCTCGGGGCAGGAAGCAGGTCGCCGCAGGAATTGGGGGCATCGCGGCCCTCGCGGTGGCCGTGTCCCTTTCAGCATGCTCCTCGCCGTCCAGCCCGAGCGGTGGCAACTCGCCCACCGCAGCGCCGCTGACCGGCACACTCAACGGAAGCGGATCGACCTTCCAGACCACCTTCCAGCAGGCGGCCATCTCGCAGTTCAAGCAGATCCAGCCCGGCATGACGGTCAACTATGGCGGCGGCGGCTCGGGCAAGGGACGCAGCGACCTGGCCTCGGGCGTGGTGAACTACGCCGGCTCTGACTCGCCGATCCCCACCACTGAGGCCTCTAACTTCGCCGGCAAGACGATCCTCTACTTCCCGGTCGTCATCGGCCCGATCACGATGTCGTACAACCTGCCAAACGTCAGCAACCTCAAGCTGGACCCGACCGTCATCGCGAGCATCTTCCAGGGCACCATCACGACCTGGAACAACCCGGCGATCACGGCGCTCAACCCGGGCGTCAGCCTGCCGAGCACCCCGATCACTACGGTGGTCCGTGCGGACTCGTCGGGCACGACAGCGAACTTCTCCCTGTTCCTGCAGACGGCCGAGCCGAGCGTGTGGAAGCTGGGCAGCTCCTCGACGATCAGCTGGCCGCACTCCGCCCGCGCCGCACAGGGGAACTCCGGCATAGCCCAGGTGATCAAGTCGACGCAGGGCGCCATCGGGTACGTCGACTACGCCGACGCTAAGGCCTCAGGGCTGACGTTCGCCTCGGTGAAGAACTCGTCAGGCAACTTCATCGCGCCGTCGCCGGCTTCGGCGTCTGCGTCCGCGGCGGGTGTCACGGTCAACCCCGACCTGACGTTCCACGCGGTCTGGGGATCGGGCGCGCAGGCTTACCCGATCACCTACCAGTCCTGGATCCTGGTCAACGCGAAGCAGCCGAACGCCAACGACGCGAAGATGCTCCAGGCCTATATCGGCTACCTGCTCGGCGATGGCCAGAAGCTGCTGAACCAGCTCGGGTACGCCACCCTGCCGGCCAGCATCGACCAGATGGCAAAGGCTCAGCTGAGCAAGATAACGGGCTAATGTGAGCAGTGTGACGATCGTGACGCACGGGTTTTTAGGGGGTTAGCCCGTGGCTGCTCGCTCGGCGCAGGCGGACCCGGCTGGTATGGCCGGGTCCGCCCGCGCGCTCACACAGCGCAGGCCGCTAGGCGACCGCGTTTTCCAGGCGCTGGCGCTCGTGGCCGGCCTGCTGGTCCTGGCGATCCTGGTTCTGATCGCGGTCGCGACGACTCAGCAGTCCACGTCCTGGTTCAGCCACGAGGGCATCACCGGAATCTTCAGCACGACCTGGGACCCCGCGCACAACAAGTTCGGTGCCCTGTCGTTCATCTACGGCTCGGTAGTCACCGCGCTGATCGCGGTTGTCCTGGCAGTCCCGGTGAGCGTGGCCGTCGCACTACTGCTCACCGAGGTCGTGCCGTACCGGTGGGCCCGGCCCATCGTGTACGTGATCGACCTGCTCGCCGTGGTGCCCTCGGTGGTCTGGGGCCTGTGGGGGATCCTCGTATTCGCGCCGTGGGTGGCGCCGCACGTCTACTCGCCGGTCGCCTCGGCGCTGAAGGGCATCCCCGTCCTCGGGAACCTGTTCGGGCCGTCGTCAGGCGGGCTCGTCAGCGGGGCGTCCTTCTTCACCGCTGGCCTGATCCTCGCCTTCATGATCACCCCAATCGTGACGTCACTGTCGAGGGAGGTCATCGCGACGGTGCCAGATATCGACCGGGAGGGCGCCTACGCGCTGGGTGCCACCCGCTGGGAGATGATCCGCGGCGTGGTCTTTCCGCACAGCCAGGGCGGCATCGTGGGCGCCGTCCTGCTGGGTCTCGGCCGTGCCATGGGCGAGACCATCGCAGCCGCGCTGGTGATCGGGTCGTCGCCGGTCATCACGTCGCACCTGTTCTCCACCGGCTACAACATGCCCGCCGTCATCGCCAACCAGTTCGGCGAGTCGTCCGGTGTGTTCCGAGCCGCGCTCCTCGGGCTCGGCGTGCTCCTGTTCGTGCTCACGATCATCGTCAACCTCATAGCGCGCGGGATCGTGGCGCGCTCCATGGCCCGGCAGCGGGGGGCGTGATGGCAACAGCAGTCAGTCCGCGACCGCCGGTCGACCTGCGCGAGCCGCGGTCGTGGCGGAGCGCCAAGAGCCGGATCGCGACCACGCTCATGTTCATCGCATTCGCGATCGTGATCATCCCGCTGGGATTCGTCCTTTACACGGTGATTTCCAAGGGCGTGTCCGCCATCAGCGGGCGCTTCCTGACCAGCGACATCCCGTTCAACGTCGCACCGGTGAGTGTCGGCGGCATCGGGCCGGCGATCGTGGGAACGCTGCTGATCACGGCGCTGGCCACGGTCATAGCGGTGCCGGTCGGCATCCTCGCGGCGATCTACGTCAACGAGTACGGCGGCAACCGTCTCCTGACCCGCATCATCAGGTTCATGGCCGACGTCATGACGGGCGTGCCCTCGATCATCATGGGCCTGTTCATCTACTCCATCTATGTCGTCCACCTCGGCCTCGCCGGCTACTCCGGCCTGGCCGGTGCGCTGGCACTGGGCTGCCTGATGCTGCCGATCGTCATCCGGTCGAGCGAGGAGATGCTCAAGCTCGTCCCTGATGCCCTCCGCGAGGCCAGCTACGCTCTCGGCGCGAGCAAGGCCCGCGTCACGATGACCGTGGTGCTGCCCGCAGCCCTGAGCGGCATCACGAGCGGGGCCCTGCTGGCGGTGGCGCGGATTGCGGGCGAGACAGCGCCGCTGCTGTTCACCATCGGGGGCGGCCTGACCGCGGCGAACCTCAATGTGTTCCAAGGTGCTAACACGGCCCTGCCGTTGCTGATCTTCCAGAACGCCTCATCTCCGTACACTGGCGCGCAGGGTCGCGGATGGGGCGCGGCACTTACACTCGTAGTTATCGCCTTCATCATGCTGATTGTTGCCCGCCTGGTCACCGGCCGGGTTGCTGCCCGGTCCTCGCAGTAGGAGCGCCATGGAACAGTCTGACCAGGAGCTGACCACGCTGGGACTGCCTGAGCTGGCGAGCCGGAAAGAGAAGTCGCCCAAGTCGGGCAATACTATCTTTAATACGCACAATGTATCTATTTACTATGGTCCATTCAAAGCGGTCACCGACGTTTCTTTGTCCATCTACGAGAACGAGATCACCGCTTTCATCGGCCCGTCCGGGTGCGGCAAGACGACGGTACTGCGGACCCTGAACCGGATGAACGACCTCATCCCGACGGCCCGCGTCGAAGGGGACGTGCGCTACCGCGGCGAGGACCTCTACGCCTCAGGCGTTTCAGCCACTGCCGTGCGCCGGCGTATCGGCATGGTCTTCCAGAAGCCGAACCCGTTCCCGAAGTCGATCTACGACAACGTGGCCTACGGGCCGCGAATCAACGGTGAGCGGAAGAAGGCCGCGCTGGATGAGATCGTCGAGCGCTCGCTGCGTCAGGCCGCGCTCTGGGACGAAGTGAAAAACCGGCTCAACAAGTCGGGGCTCAGTTTGTCCGGCGGGCAGGCGCAGCGACTATGCATCGCCCGGACGCTGGCGGTCGAGCCCGACGTGGTGCTGATGGACGAGCCGTGCTCGGCGCTCGACCCGATCGCGACCGGCCGGATCGAGGACCTGATGCACGAGATCAAGTCCCGCTACACCATCGTCATCGTCACGCACAACATGCAGCAGGCAGCCCGAGTCAGCGACCGGACGGCCTTCTATTCGGTGCTTCGGGATGAGACGAGCGACACCAGGACCGGCGTGCTCGTCGAGTACGACCTGACCGAGAACATGTTCCACAACCCCCGCGACGAGCGGACCCAGGCTTACGTCACGGGCCGGGTGGGCTGACGCTCACCAAGCCGCGTGGAGGCTAGCGAGCGCGACTAGTCTTTCGGGCCGGTGACTCCGGCCAGGTAGACCACTCGGCGGGCAATATTGACCGCGTGCGCGCTGAGCCGCTTGTAGTCCCGCGCCACGAGGGTCATCTCCATCGATACCGGCAGCGACATCTGCCCGGCAGCGAGCTCGGCCACGAGGCTGGCGTGCAGGTCGTCCATCTCATCATCGAGAGCGACGAGCGACAGCGCCACCGAGCGGTCGCGCTGATACCAGGAATCGGCTGCCCGGCGCCACATGTGGGACGCGAGATTGCCCATCCGGTCGACCAGCCCCCGGGTGCGCGGCGTGAGGTCAGCGCCCAGGATGTGGTTGGACTGGGTCGCGATGTGCATGACGAGATCGTGGGACCGCTCGATCTCCGGCACTATCCGCAGCACCGACAGCAGAAAGCGCAGATCGGACGCGACCGGTGCCTGCAGCACGATCTCGCGGTTGACCAGCTCCTCGATTTCCGGGTACAGCGTGTCGACCAGCTGCTCGCGCTCGGCCAGGATGGGGAGTACCTCGTTCTCGCCGCTCAGCAGCGCCTGAGTCGCGCGGGGCAGATCCTCGGCCAGCAGCGCGAATAGCTCAATGACCTTGCTTTCAATGGCTTCGAGATCGCGCTCGAATTCCTGCCGGTGCCCGGTCATGGATCAAGCTTACTGACGGCGAACGCTGAGCTGGCGAAATGGCTCCGCGCATAAGGAAACCCCGGGCCGCTCCCGCATCGGGTCCGCTCCGGCGCCCACGCGCCGGTAACAGACCCGCCGCGGGGACCGGCTGGACAAGGCCGGTCAGCCCGGGGGCCCGGTGTCTGCCGTGAATTCGCCAGCCGCCGCTCTGCTAGGAGAGCCAGCACAGCCCGGCGGGCCAGCACAGCCAACCACGCGCATGACTACATGCGCACGATCAGCCCTTGATGAGCAGGCCAGGGGCGGCCGGTGATGCGCCTAGCGCGGCTCGCGGGAGTCCGGGGGTCGTCCCCCGGGCCTACACGGCCTGCGGTTCAGCGCTTCACGCAGGCGGTGACTAACGGACAGCCACCTCGCAAGTCCGACATCTATGCATACGTTGGACCACCTCCTTTCCTGCGTAACCGCAACGCTACGTCAGCGCGGCTTCGGCCGGCAAGCACGTTTCGCTAGGGGCCGACGCGAGCGGCAGGGTCGGTGCCGCCTGGTGTTCATTAGAATCGTGAGCATGGTGCAGACGTGGGACGACGCGCTGCGAGCGGGCGGCTATCGCGTCACGCCGCAGCGCCAGCTTGTCCTGGAGGCCGTCGCCCGGCTCGAGCACGCCACGCCAGAGGAGATCTACGGCGAGGTCCGCCAGACCGCGCGCGGTGTCAACGTCTCCACCATCTACCGGACGCTGGAACTGCTGGAGCAGCTCGGTCTCGTCAAGCACAGTCACATCCACCACGGCGCGCCGAGCTACCACCTGACGGAGCACGCCCAGCACGTCCACCTCATCTGCCGCGAGTGCGAGCAGGTGACCGAGGTGGACCAGACGGCGGTGCGACCGCTCGTGGACGCACTGGAAGAGAGTCAGGGCTTCGCGACCGATGTCGGGCACCTGACTGTTTTCGGCATCTGCGCGACCTGCCGTGCCTAGAAACAGAAGAAGGGAAGGGAACGTGGCCGTTCACCGGCGCAGCCGCGCGTCCGGCCGATGACCAGCCCGCTGCTCGCGACCCCTGGAGCCGTCCCTGCCGACGGGATCGACGAGGGCGTCGCGGCTCACTACGGCGATCCCTACGCCGAGCAGCGGGCGCTGGCCGGCCGCTTCGGCGTGGTCGACAGGTCCAACCGCGGCGTGCTGCGGATCACCGGCGCTGACCGGCTCAGCTGGCTGCACAGCCTGACCACGCAAGACCTGGAGCGGCTAGCTCCCGGCTCTGCAGGGGAGGCTCTGGTACTCAGCCCGCAGGGGCACGTCGAGCACCACCTGACGCTGACCGACGACGGCAGCTCGACCTGGATCCACGTCGAGCCGGGCGAGGCTGCGTCGCTGCTGGAGTTTCTCGCCTCCATGCGGTTCATGCTGCGCGTCGACCCGCAGGACGTCACCGCCGACTACGGCGTTCTCACGGTGGTCGGGCCGGACACTCCGGCCGGCGATCTCGGTGGATTGCGCCTGGATGCGGGTCTGGGGGCCGATCTGATCGTCGCCCGGTCAGAGCTGACCGGTATTGCCGACCGCATCAGGTCGGCTGGTGGCGCGCTGGCCGGGATGTGGGCCCACGAGGCGCTACGGATCGCGGCCGGCCAGCCGCGGCTCGGCCTAGACACCGATCACCGGACGATCCCGCACGAGGTCGGCTGGATCGAGACTGCGGTGCACCTTACTAAGGGCTGCTACCGGGGCCAGGAGACGGTAGCCCGGGTGCACAACCTCGGCCGTCCGCCGCGCCGCCTGGTGCTGCTGCACCTGGACGGCAGCGAGGACAAGCTGCCGTCGCACGGGGCCGACGTCATGCTCGACGGCGTGAGCGCCGGCCTCACCGGCTCGACCGCCCGACACTACGAGCTCGGCCCGATCGCCCTGGCTCTGGTCAAGCGGACGACGCCGGTCAGCGCGACGTTCACGGTGGACGGCATCGCCGCGGCGCAGGAGGTACTAGTCTCACCTGAGGCCGGGGCCAACGTGCAGATCGACACCGGGCTGCGGCGCCGCGGCAACCTCATGGGCCGCGCGCGCTGACGCCGGAGCGACCGCACGTACCCCGTTCCCCGGTGGAGGTTTCTTAGTGCTGCGCCAGGCGCTCTTGGCGCTGTCGGCTAGCGGGCCGGCGCGCGACGCGATCATGGCCACGCCCGCGACCCGCAGCGTGGTGGCTCGGTTCGTTGCCGGGGAGGCCATCGACGATGCGCTCGCCGCAACCGCTGGCCTGGCCGCAGACGGCCGGCTCGTCACCATCGACTTTCTGGGCGAGGACACGACCGACCCCGCCCAGGCCACGGCCGTTACAGACGAGTACGTGCGGCTGCTCGGCCGGCTCTGCGAGGCCGGGCTCGCGGCCAGCGGCCGGGCCGAAGTGTCGGTGAAGCCGACCGCCGTCGGGCTCGGCCTGCCCGGCAGCGGCGAGAAGACGGCGCTGGAGAACATCAGGCGCATCGCGTCCGCGGCGCGGAACGCCGGTACCACGGTGACCGTGGACATGGAGGACCACACCCGGGTGGACGCGACCCTGCGGCTGGTCGCAGAGCTGCGCGCCGACTACCCCGACCTGGGCTGCGTGCTCCAGTCCTATCTGCGGCGAAGCGCGGACGATTGCCGCGCGCTGGCCGTCGCGGGCTCGCGGGTGCGGCTGTGCAAAGGGGCCTACCAGGCGCCCGACGGGGTCGGCCTGGCGAGCAAGGCAGACGTGGACGTGAGCTATGCCCGGTGCCTGCGGATCCTGCTCGACGGGCCTGGTTACCCGATGCTGGCCACGCACGATCCGAGGCTGATCCGGATCGCTGCCTCTCGGGCCGGGCTGGCGGGCCGAACGGGCGGCAGCTTCGAGTACCAGATGCTGTACGGGATCAGGCCGGCCGAGCAGGCGCGGCTCGCGGCGTCGGGCGCACAAGTGCGGGTCTACGTGCCGTACGGCAGCGACTGGTACGGCTACCTGGTGCGGCGGCTGGCCGAGCGGCCGGCGAACCTGATGTTCTTCCTCCGGGCGCTCAGTTCCCGGCGCTGATTGGCCGCAGCGGCAGCCGGTAGGCTGCGGTTCATGATCGCCATTCTGGGCGCGGGCAAAATGGGCGAGGCGCTCGCCTCCGGCCTGCTGAGGGCGGGCGTCGTCGGTCCCGGCGAGATCGTCGCGGCGGCGCGCCGCGACGACCGGGCCAAGCAGCTCCGCGACGGCTACGGCATCGAGGTCACGACCGCGCCGGAGGCCGCCGTCCGGGCGCAGACACTCGTCATCGCGGTCAAGCCACAGGACATGGCCGCACTGCTGGATGAGATCAGCCCCGTCGTGACGCCCGCGGCCCTGGTCATATCCGTGGCAGCCGGGATCACGACGGCGTTCATTGGCAGCAAGCTCAAGGGCGACGTGCCGGTCGTGCGGGTCATGTCCAACACTCCCGTTCTCGTCGACGAGGCGATGAGCGTTATCTCGCCAGGCCGGCACGCGAAGGAGGAGCACCTGCGGCGGGCCGAGGAGCTCCTCCGGCCCGTCGGCAAGGTGCTGCGGATACCTGAGGCGCAGCAAGACGCCGCGACCGCGCTGTCGGGCAGCGGTCCCGCGTATGTGTATTTCCTAGTCGAGGCGATGGTGGATGCCGGCATCCTGCTCGGAATGCCGCGCAGTGAGGCCCTCGAGATGGTGAAGCAGGCCGTGTACGGCGCGGCCACGATGCTGCGTGACTCGGGTGAGCACCCGGTGCTGCTGCGCGAGGCCGTGACCTCGCCCGGCGGCACGACGATCAGCGCGATCCGGGAGCTGGAGCGGCACGGAGTCCGGGCGGCGGTGCTGTCGGCGATCGAGGCCGCCAGGGACCGCGGCCGTGAGCTGGGCTCTGGTTAGCGAGCTGCACAAGGGCATGGCGGGACCCCTGCCGCCTGTAGATGGGCAGCAAAGTGTCTAACCTGGCCCCTGTCATTGAGATGCAATGGCCGGCGATTGGCTGCGAAGGATCTCAGCTACGTTCCGCAGCCGCGTGCTGACCTGCGGTTATGCGAGGGCCCCCCGGTCGCGACCCTGGATTTGCTGAACTGTTGCCTAATTGGCCTCGCTCGGGCCGGTTGCCCTTTCGCATACAGGACTTACGCTGGAGACAGGCGTGACTGATGCGTCTGTTCTCGTGAGGCGTAGCAGGTCGGTCGGAAGAGGGCTATCAATGGCAGCAGCAGACGCTACTCCGCTCAGCGAGGTCAGGTTCCTGACCGTGGCCGAAGTGGCCGCGATCATGCGCGTGTCCAAGATGACTGTCTACCGGCTCGTGCACTCAGGTGAACTGGACGCCATTCGAGTCGGACGCTCGTTCCGGGTGCCTGAGCAGGCGGTGACCGGTTATCTGAGGGAAGCGTACGTCGGAGTGGAGTGAGGCGCGGGCTCAGCGGCCCGGTCGGCTGTCGGCATATGCCGGACGTCGGCTCGGGTAGGGGTACGCTGCGTGAGTTGGCATGTGCCCGGCCGCCCGATCTGGCGAGCGTATGAGTAACATGCCTCAGCCAGGACAGCATGTAAGGGTGGTCTCGTGGGTTCTGTCATCAAGAAGCGCCGCAAGCGAATGGCGAAGAAGAAGCACCGCAAGCTGCTACGCAAGACACGCGTTCAGCGCCGGAACAAGAAGTAGCAGCCAGGGGGTGGTCCCGGCGGTCGCGGCAGCAGGTTAATACAGTGCTCGCGATCGGAGTGCTGGCTAGGACAGGGCTCACGCTGGCCGGGCCACGCCATGACTGAGCCGGGGCCGCCCGGAACACCCGGCTGGCCGGACCGGCTCAGCAGACTGGCCGGCCTGGCCGGATTTGCCCGGCGGCGGCTGCGCCGCGAGTACGAGGTCGACGCCTTCGGTTTCGATCCGGACCTGAACTCGGCGGTGATCATGCCGGCCGCGCTCGCGCTGTACCGGAACTGGTTCAAGATCCGCATGCGCGGGCTGGAAAACGTGCCAGACTCCGGCGCCGCGCTGATCGTCGCGAACCACTCCGGTGTTCTTCCGGTCGATGCGGTGATGCTGCAGGCAGGAATCTTTGCCGAGCACCCGGCGCACCGGACCCTCCGGCTGCTGGGCGCTGACCTCGTGTACTCGCTGCCGCTGCTCGCCTCGCTCGCCCGCCGGAGCGGGCACACCAGGGCCGACCCGGAGCTAGCGCACCAGCTGCTGACGTCAGGCGAGCTCGTCGGGACGTTCCCCGAGGGCTTCAAGGGAATAGGCAAGCCGTTCACCGAGCGGTACCGGCTGCAGCGGTTCGGACGCGGCGGGTTCGCGCGGACGGCTGTGCAGGCGCGCGTGCCGATCATCCCGTGCGCGATCGTCGGCGCCGAGGAGATCTACCCGATGATCGGGAACGCTGAGGCACTGGCCAGGGCGCTCCGGCTGCCCTATTTCCCTGTGACGCCGCTGTTCCCCTGGCTGGGCCCGCTCGGCGCCGTGCCGCTGCCGTCGAACTGGATCATCGAGTTCAGCAAGCCGGTCCCGACCTGCGACCTGACTGCGGACGGTGACGACGACGAGCAACTGGCTGATCTTGCCGACCAGGTGCGGGACACGATCCAGGCCAGGCTCGACGACCTAGTCATCGAGCGCGGTTCGGCATTCAGCTAGCGCAGCAGGACCCGGCGGTGGGCGATCAACCTCAGCTTGTGGCGCGCCGGCGCCGGATCGCGATACCAGCAGCCATCCCGCCCGCGACGGCACCCGCACCCGCGAGCGGCAACGCCATCAGCGTCGCCCGCCGCGCCGAGCGGAACTCGTGCACGGGCCAGCCGCGGTCGCGAGCGGTGCGCAGGAGGTCCGCGTCCGGGTTGACGACGCTGGGGTGCCCCACAAGCTCCAGCATCGGCAGGTCGTTGGCCGAGTCGCTGTATGCGCTGCACCGGTTCAGGTCTAGCCCTTCCCGGCGCGCCAGCGAGGTAATGGCAGCCGCCTTTGCCTGACCGTGCAGCAGGCCGCCGACCAGCCGTCCGGTGTACAACCCATCGGCCGTCTCGGCGACGGTGCCAAGCGCACCGGTAAGTCCGAGCCTGCGGGCCAGGATGTCCGCCAGTTCCACGGGGGTGGCCGTGACGAGCCAAACCCGCTGGCCAGCCTGCAGGTGCTGCTGCGTCAGCTCCCTGGTGCCTGCCCAGATTCGGTCGGCCATTGTCTCGTCGTAGATCTCCTCGCCGAGCGTGACGATGTCGTCGACTCGGTGACCTGCCACGAAGGCCAGCGCCGCTTCCCTGGCTGCATCAATGTGGTCGCTGTTCTCGACACCCCGCAGCCGGAACGCGACCTGACCCAGCGTGATCCTGGCCAGGTCCCCTGGCCCGAACATCCTGCGCGTCGCGAGGCCGCGGGCGAAGTGGTACAGCGATGCCCCACGCATCAGGGTGTTGTCGACGTCGAAAAAAGCGGCGGCCGTCAGGTCGGGGACCACCGATGGTGGGTCAGCTTCGACCGTCGTCACCTGGGCACGCGCCGCTGCGTTGTCCAGGCCGGACTCGCGGCTCATGCTTACAGGCTACCGGCGGCCCGATCGCAGACCACGCGCGGCGCGATAGCGTCATCTGACCGTCACGGGACCGCCATGGCATCGGCACCTCCACGTCGCCAACCCGACGGCACGAATGGCAGCGATGCCTTTATTCCTGGCAGGCACCACTGCTGCGGCTAGCCTGGCCACAGCACAGCTTCGAATCAGGCACCATAGACATCGATGCATACTCTCATCGCCGTAGTCGGCGCGCTAGTGGCTGCGGCAGGCAGCGCCGTGCTGCTCGCCCGGTGCTTCCGCACGCCGCGCGGCGATCTCATTGCCTGGTCCGTAGGCCTCCTCGGCCTGCTGGTCAGTCTCGGCGCGCAGGCAATGGGCTACGCCTCGGGCTATGACGCAACGATCTTCCGCGCCATGGAACTCGGCGGCCAGGTCGTCGCGCCACTGGCGTTCGTCGTCGCATTGTGGGATGTCGGCGGGAGAAGCGGCGCGGCCAGGTTCTGCGCCCGTCTCTACATCGGCGCGCTCGGCGTCATCGCACTCGTGGTGCTCGCGATGGACCAGCTCACCACAACGCCCTTTTCCAAGACGTGGCCGCCGCCCTTCACGTATTACCAGGTGCCGCCGAACTACGTGCTGATGGCCGTCAGCGGCGGCGTGACGGCGCTCCTGACCGTCTGGGCGGTGCTGCTTGTGCTGGTCAGGTCCTCGCAGCCGGGCTGGCACGACGCGGTGCCCGGACAGCTGCTGGGCGGACTCGCTGCTCTGGGCCTGGCGTATCCAGGGCTTGCGGAATTTGCGGTCAGGCAGCTCAAGATTCACGTGCCGCTCGGATCGGTTTTCACCATCGCGCTGACGCTCGCAGCGGTGCTCGGCTGGCTTGCTGGCGCGCAGAGCGCCCGGCTGAATCTCGCTGCGCTGCATGGCCAGGAATCTGGGGACTCCCGCGACCGCGGCCGTC
>Ga0126371_10003638_pt1 | contig 13515 bp, 15 predicted proteins | sample PanSoiMetaPlot_4_FD_110145 | JGI IMG/M metagenome (GOLD analysis project Ga0126371, IMG submission 110145) | Tropical forest soil microbial communities from Panama - MetaG Plot_4 | ecosystem: Environmental > Terrestrial > Soil > Tropical forest > Bulk soil | place: Panama | collected 2016-02-17 | reverse complement strand
CGCTCCCGGTAGAGGTGATCCGGTTCGCGCAACCGCTCGTGGCAAAGCGAATCGCGGCCCTTGGCGCGTCCGTGCAACTTCGCAGGAATGCCGACGGGACACCATACGTCACGGACGAGAACAACCACATTCTCGATTGCCGATTTGGTGAGATCCGCGATCCGGATCACTTGGCGCGAAAACTGAGCGACATGCCAGGCGTAGTAGAACATGGCTTGTTCATCGGCATGGCAAGCGTGGCGCTGTTTGCGCAGGGAAGTGAGATTGAGGAGTTGAAACGCAAGCGTTGAAGTCTTTTTCGGCACGAGGCAGCCGCCAGCCGCACTTCGGCCAGCTGCCGTGATGACGGCGAGGACAGCAGGTTCCTCCCCTTGGCTTCGCTCAGGGTCGGAATGACAACGCATTTAGAGACATCTCAGGGCACACTCGCATGATGACGAGTCTGACAAGAATCCAGGCATGGCGGAAGGGGTCCGAATGATCGGCTGGAACGGGCCTTCACGCCGGCGTGTTCCTCGATTTCCGCTGCAGGCGCCAGTCGACTTCAGCGTGCTGCGTTCAGGCATTCCAGACACGCTGCCCGGGCGATCGATGAACATGGGCGAGCGCGGAGTCGCGGCCGTGGTTGCCGGTGAACTCGTTCCCGGAGAGACAGTCGGAGTTGAGATCAATCTGCCCACATCAACGGAACCGCTGCGCACCCGCGCGATGGTGAAATACCAGCATGAGCTCCGGTGCGGTCTGGAGTTCGTCTCCATGTCGCCGGCGCAGCGATCAGTCATCCGCGATTGGGCAAAAGAACACAAGCCTGAGTCGGAAACGACGGTCAGCCCGCCAGCTTCGACTGTCGAAAAACAGGCGGTAGAGCCGCCCCAAGAAGGCAGTAGCTCTTCCGGCGCAGGGCAATCACGAGGGCCGAAATGGAAACTCAAGTTCCTGTCGTTAATTGCCCTCGTCCTGATTGTGCTTGCCGCTGGGGCTTGGTGGAAATGGAATCGGAGCTGGCTGGAATTAGAGTCCGGCTTAAAGAATGGATCTTCCGCCGAGGCCGACAAACCACGAGCGCAAGTTCCTGCAGAGGTGATGGAGAAGTTGCTGGTGCATCGGGTTGAGCCGGTCTACCCACCAGAGGCACGGAAAGAGAATTTGCAGGGAATTATTGCTCTCGACATCGTTGTAGGGCGCGATGGATCGGTGATCGCGATGCATCCCCTCAATGGTCCCGATGTGCTGGCGCGGGCGGCGATGGATGCGCTCCGCTGGTGGAAGTTCGAGCCCTATCGAATGAATGGCGAGCCTGTGGCCGTCGAGTCGAGAGTTGCGGTGGAATTCAAACGCTGATGGCGGGCGGAGGTGATCGAATGCGGAATGGCGCGATGTTGAAAGTTTCCAGTTTTCGGACATTTGTTCTCTTACTCACGCTCGCCTCGTTCTCTTCGTTGCTGCGGGCAGTCGACTCGCCGGACGATCGTCAAATCACCGATCCAAAGAGCATCGCGTCTTCAGTAAACCCGGTGGCGGGTCCGGTGCCGATTGCGCAGCTCTACTACACACGGAATACGTTTGGCCCAGCGTGGTCACCGGACGGAACAGAAGTTGTCTTCACGACCAACCTTACGGGGCGACTGAATTTGTGGAAGGTCTCTGCCGCCGGAGGATTCCCGATTCAACTTCTGCAGTCGGAAGATCGGCAGTCAGGCGCCGTCTGGTCGCCCGATGGGAAGTGGATCGTCTTCGATCAGGATTTCGGCGGAGGCGAACTCTACGACTTGTTTGCGGTGTCGAGAGACGGCGGGGAGCTGATCAATCTCACCAACACGCCTGACATTTCTGAGTCGAGCGCGCACTGGTCGCCGGATGGAAGCATGATCGCCCTCGAATACCGGCCCAAGTCAGCTTCCGCGGTAAATATCGCCCTGCTTGATTGGAAAACTCGAGCGGTCCACAACCTTACCAACGAACAGACGGGCAATCGCGAATGGTATCGGCCCATCTGGAGCCCAGACGGGAAGACGATTTACGCGACCCGCGCAAATGCCGGGTTCACGGATTCCGATGTGTACCGCGTCGATGTGGCCAGCGGTAACACAGAGAACCTTACCCCGCACCAGGGAGACATCCTCTATTCAGCATCGTCAGTTGCTCCGGACGGAAAGACTCTGTTGATCAGTTCCAACGAGAAAGGCGGCTTTGAGAATGTCGCGTTGCTCGACGTTGCCAGCAAGCAGCGGACATGGGTGACTGATCTGAAGTGGGAGGCGCGGGGCGGCGACTTCTCACCCGACGGCAAGAGCTTCACCTATGTCGTGAACGCGGATGGACGCACGGATATCTTCATGGTCGAGCGCAAGTCGGGGCGCAAAGAGAAGCTAACGTTCCCCGAAGGAATTACCGTGCCGGATGGAGACCCACGTGCATTTTCCCCAAAGGGTGATCGGTTGCTGGTGTCACATCAGAGCTCGACCGAGCCGGCAGACCTATGGATTTTCGACATTGCTTCAAGAAAAACGAAACAGCTAACGTACTCGGCAGTGGCGAGCCTCAATCCGTCTCGCCTGCCTGCGTCGCAGTTGGTGCATTACAAAACGTTTGACGGCAAAACGATCAGCGCATTCTTGTGGATGCCCTTTAACTTGAAACGGGATGGAACGAACCCGGGCATCGTGCTTCCCCACGGTGGGCCGACAGGGCAGACTGTCGATAGTTTCACCAAGTCCGCCGCCGCTCTCGCATCGCGGGGATACGTTTGCATCGCGCCCAATGTGCGCGGGTCAACCGGCTATGGAATGGAGTTTCAGCGCGCGAACTACAAGGATCTCGGCGGCGGTGATCTGCAAGACGAGGTCTATGCTGCACGCTTTCTCGCGGAGACGGGATACGTCGATCCAGCCAAAATCGGAATCACCGGCGGTTCGTATGGCGGCTACATGGCGATGATTGCGATCGGCAAGACGCCGGATACGTGGGCGGCCGCGGTTGAGTTGTTCGGCATTACTGATTGGCTGACGGAGCAGGAACACGAGGAGCCAACGCTCCAGCAATACGATCAGTCGATCCTTGGTGATCCGGTGAAGGATCGTAAATCATACGAAGACGCGTCGCCGATCAAGTATTTCAAGAATGCCAAAGCGCCGCTTTTGATCCTGCAGGGGACGAATGATATTCGCGATCCGAAAGAAGAAGCGGAGCAGGCGGAGACGATCCTGAAGCAGGCTGGCAAGGTTGTCGACGCGCATTACTATCCTGACGAAGGCCACGGCTTTGCCAAACGCGAGAATCAGATCGATGCCATGCAACGCACAGTCGAATGGTTCGACCGGTATTTGAAGAATCGACAGCCGTAGAACCAACGCGCCGAGATGCTCGCAACATCGGTGCTACTTGCGCTGTCTGCGAATGCCTTGAAGGACTCTCACACCACTAATGGCGAAGCACACAACCGCTCCAAGCGCGGCTAAGATCAGCAGATTCGGGTGCAAGTGTAGAAGGTCGGCTATCACCGCGCTGACCGCAAAAACGAGGCCCAACACGTTCAACCACAGGGGTGCGTGGATCTGATCGGTCAAGTCTTTATGGAGCCGCAGCTGCAAGAGCAGGGCTGCCAGTCCTATGGCAGCGACGACCACCATCGCCAGCGGGCTCAAAAAGGCGCCGCGACTTGTGTAGATGACAACCAAAGCCAGCGCAAGCAGGAGAAGCCCGGCGGCGACGACCGTCCAGCGTCGGGGCTTAGACGATGTCTGGTTGGGAGCGGTGTCTGGCAAAGGATTTCCGCTCAGAGTTATACAAGCGGACCGCGAGGTTTTCAATGGGACAAGCGTGCTGTGTCGAAGGTGGGTGGCCCAGCCTTTGACTTGCCCGGCAGTGCAATGACTGTGGGTGCCCCGCTCTTGCGTTTGTTGCAAGGGCGGGAACCACGAACACATTCAGCGAGGGCGGGTACGATGCTGCCGACAGCGGTGAGATTTGCGCCGGTCGCGTTGATGCTACGGGCGTCGACTTACATCTTCGACTCCCACAGGTATCGGTCCGTGGTTCCCACCCTTGCAACAAACGCAAGAGTGGGCCACCCTCAGTCCTGGTGGTATCCAGAAGAACCAGAGGGTGGGCCACCCGCCCGTGTTTGGAACAGCCAGGTTGGCGGGTACCCCGTCCTTTGAGATTTGATTTACTTTCCCCAAAGATTACGAAAAAAGAGAGTTTAGGTCTCGTCGTCTTCGGTGGATTCAGCTTTGTCCCATTCCTCAATCGGCACCCAGCTCTTGCAGGTCTTGCCACCTTTCAGTTTGCAGACGTCGACCGAGTACACAGGGTGAATCTCCCAAACCGAGGCCCGGGCCGGGCTCGGTCTCTTGTCATCATGGCAGGGAGCGTGGCTTCCTCCTCCGTCATAGAAGAGCGGACCGCGGAACCTCATTAAGTGGGTTTTCAGCTTGTTGAGTTTGTCGGGATTCCAGGCCTCAGGGCGAAAGTGCGGACTTATCTCGGCCGTAACGCTGGTGCAAGGATCGTCCTCGTCAGGCTCGTCAACACTGGTCAGCTCGATATGTATGTCATTTGTGTCCGTGCCTGAGAGATTACAATTCACCGCCTCGCCCTCCCGCTTGTTGGAAATATGGGCATCCATGATGTAGGCAACATACTCGACGTAAGAGCCTTCACCGATGGATTCACCATTTTCATTCAGGACTTTGACTAGATCACTCCGGTCTTCGCCGACTTTAATTTTCGGGCGATTCTGAAGATCAAGGAACGTCTGGTAGGTAATGACCACTGGATTGGATGTGGTAGCGCAGAAATTGTTTTTTGCCTGGCTCTCAGCGCGTTTTTTGTCGTTGGTCCCCTCGCCTTCGATACGGCACACATCATCGATGCCGGTAACAGGATCGCTGGTAAATGGCATGCGGCAACCGGGATGGAATTCGAGATCCGAAGCCTTAAGCGATGCGCGGCGGGTGGCGGCTGTGGCCGATGTGCCTGGTTTTACCGGCTTGCCAGGAGAGGTCATCATGGAAAGCACAAGGGGAATAGCACCGGCAGCAGTGGCCAGAGCGGCCTTCTTTCCGCTTACAGGACGCACGGGTGTGCGCTTCCGGCCCGCTGTTTTTGGCTTTTTGTTATCAGGCGCCATAAAGTCTCTCGCTGCGAGCCCTAACTATGACTTTCTTTCCGGCGTCGCTGCGCCTTGGTTCACCGTCGGCGTGGGGTTGCTATCAGCCTGCGAGGCGACAGTGGAAGCGGAAGGTCCTCCAGAGAAGGTATTGGGAGTGGAAGGGCCGCTGTTCTGGGGCGTAGCGCTAGAAGTATCGTTCGGTTGCGGGCCCTCGGAGTCCGGGTTGACGTCACCACTGCTGATCTGAAGTCCTTTACTGACCGCGTAAGTACTGGCACTGACGCCGAGCAAGGCAAGCACGTTGGTTGGTATGTCGGGCAGTCGGTTTTCTTTGCTGTTGGCCACGACAACAAAGAAGCTGAATCCAATCACGAATGTGAAGACGAGAAGTTGGAAGCGCGACAGGCTTGCTCCCCCGGAGAGTTCTTCCAACATTTTGCTCAGATCAATCTTGTTGGAAGCCAGATCGAGCAGAAGGATGATGGAGAGCAGGAAAAGAAAGGTCAGAGTGGCGTAACCGGTGGCCAGCTTGAGCTTGTCCATTGCATCGCCCTCTTTTCTGATAACGAGGAGCGAACAAATTAAGGCGGTGGCAGCAGCCGCGACAACAATGATGTAGCGGATCCAATCCTGAGGCGTCAGCTTTGGTTCATGATCGTTAGGCATAGCTACCTCTTTCAAATGGAAGAACGGTACCTGAGTGCCCGGACCTTTTCCCATAGATACAGAACTTGGCTAGCAGTGAGGACTACCAGCGAAAAGACAGACACGTCCGGTAGCGTGTCATGGCTTGATGCAGAAAGAAAGCGCCACAAGAAGTCACCGGCCACAATGATGGTGACAACCAATAACTGAAGGCGGCCGAAACTGAAATAGAAGGTATTGTCGCGGCGCTCACCCGTGAGTAATCCGCGGAGCGGGATAGATCCTGAAATCAGCTTGTATCCGATTGTCGCCGCCAGGACGACAAGGAACCCTTTACCGCCCAGCCAGGCCAAGGTTCCAATTCGGAACATAGTGGGAATTCCCCCGGTTAGTCTTTTCAGGATGGCGAAACATTGTAAGCACTTTCTTTTACATTGCAAGAAGGAATTGAGGATAAGAGCTGGCTCCGCGCTCAGTGGTGAGAGACTAGTTCCGTTTTGGGAAAGCTTGGCCGGGTGGCCCGCCCTTCTCAGGCGCACTGAGTCATTCTGACCCAACCAAACAGAGGGTGCCCCGTCCTTGCGTCTTTTGCAAGGGCGGGCACGATGCTGCCGAAAGCATAAGGTTTTGCGCCACCACGATCACGCCACTCGATGGCGAAAGGAAATTTCTCCCCAACCCTCATTCACCTTGGACAGGTCCAGACTCGCCCATCCGGTAGAAGCGACAGCTGCTCCATCGCCATTGCTCCGGCGACGCCACCAATCCACGTTTTACTGGATTGCGATGCATGTAACGAAGCTTCTCAATGCGCTTCTTGGTTGTCCAGACGTTGAAGTCGTAGAAACATGCCTGCCAGAAGGCCCGCCGTGGCTCCGCGCCAAAGAGTTCTCTCTGCCGCAGATCTTTGCGTTTTCGTTTGGGCAACAGCACGTGGGCGGTACGCTGTTTCAGCACCTGCATCACTGTGGAAGGGTTGCCAACTTCTGGTTCCGCGATGAGCAGGTGCACGTGCTCAGGCATTACCACGTAGCCAACCACGACAAAGCGGTATCGCTGGCGGGTCTGTTCGAGCACGGAGAGGAAGCGGTCGCGCGCCCGAGGTGAGTCCAGCAAGGGTCGGCGGTGATAACAGGAATTGGTGATAAAGTGCAGGTGGTGCGCGCCGTAAGTCGATGCAAACCGGCAGGCATAACTTCTCATGGTATCGGCCGCGTCTTACCCGCCCTTGCAAAAAACCGCAAGAGCGGGGCACCCACGGTTTCGAAACGGGAAACAGAAATCAAATCTCAAAGGCCGGGCCGCACGTCCAGGCGCGCGGCGTCAGCGTTGCTTGTGGTACACCGTGGGATCATTCTGCAGGCTGGAATCAACCGCGAGATCGAAGGTTCCATCTTTGGCGATCCAAATGAATTCACCGCCATTCCAGCCGTCGCTCTTGCGGATTGTGGCAACGTAGCGGTCCGTGAGCGTGGCTGGGTCTATCGAAACCAAGTCCGACTCGAAGAACAGCGAGCGATCTTCGCGCATGTGTGTCGAAGAGATGACGGCAGCCAGTTTCTTTCCATCTGGTGACCAGCTGCGAAATTGAGTGGTCGAAGCAAGGGCATCTTTCGTGGAGAACAAGTCTGAAAGAAAATCGGACCGCTGTCCGGTCTGAAGATTCACCAGCGTCGCATGTCCGAGGGAGGGGACAACCACAAACATGTCATTCGGGGACCAGAACGAGTCAAACCAATTCCCCGGTTCGTCCATCCCGAGCGGGTTCGCTTGCACAGGCACCCTACCGGCACCGCCGAAGTAGAACGTCCCGGATTCGCTTCCGTCATTTGCACATGCCACTGTGAAAAGAAGGCGTGCCGGATTGTGTGGGCTGAAGGTAGCTACACGCGCAACCTTGGTCACGACGTGCTGCTTGTAGAAGATGCGATGTGCGTCCGGACTGCAGGCGCTTCGCAACGTCGGCTCCACCGTGTAGTCCCCATGTTGCACAGAGCCGCTGGCCGGCCACCAGGGCTCGTACTCCCAAGGGAAGACAATGGCCCCGATCACAACCAGAAGTAAAGCGCTCGCCACAGCGTATAGCGACTTTCGGACTTGCCTCTCGCTTCCGCGTTGCCAGTTGGCTGACAGCGCACGAATCGAACGTCGCAGGAGAACGACGGCCAATGCGAAACAAAGAAGGGCGAGCAGGAAAAGAATGGCCGCGAGCGCTGGGCTGCGCGGAATCGCATGAGGCGCGCCGCCCACGAATAGGATTGAGGCCAACACTAAACCGAGGCCACCCAGCACCAAGGCAATGAAGCCAATGACTCCAATCACCGGCCAGAAACTCACTCCGCGGCCCATGAACTCTCCTTGTTTTTCGGATTGTTCCATCCCGTGCCCCCTAACCGCAATATCGTCCTGCGCAACTGTCGTTAGCAGGATCTGTAGCACTCACGCACGAGACCGGCGTCAGGCGATGGCAGCAGATCTTCGATCTGCAGGAGTTCGCCGTCTCTGTCTGCGACCGAGGCGTCGCTGGAGGGATCCCCTTCTCCTCGCGGGAATATGGGTACCTAGGTCTGGGTTCCGTCCCAGCTTTCGTCCCCCATGTTCGCCGTCCAGTTTTCCGCCTACTGTGATGAGTTCTGGACTCCTCGGGCCTCGGAGACTTTGGAAAGACGCGGGCGGGGGCGCCCGCGCCACACTGGCGTTCTTTGGGCCTATGTTTGCTTCTTCACTTGGCAGGAGCCGCTAGGCGTCGGTACGTCGGCCGAAACATCGAAGCTTGCGGCGGGGTGAATCCGTGGCGCTTTCGACCGTACACCGCCCATGTTTCCAACGAGGTAGAGGCAGAGGCGGTTGTGGGCCAGGTCAAAATGCGGTCGACACCGTTTCAGTGGCTTTTCTCGCGGTGTCTGCAGCTTTGCCCAAAAGTGCAAAAGATTTCAGATCAACTGGTCGGCAGCGCTATACGCGGCTTGCACTCTGCACGGCCTTTCTGTTCAGTGGGCTGCACCTGAACGCGTCTGGCGGAAGCTCATCTTGCCCAGCTAGTCCCGCGACGGATACGGCAGATTCCGAGCATTCCATTGTGCAACTCGAACCGGGGCCCGAAGCGAAACCATCGAATTCCGAAAAATACGACGTGAACCGGATCGGTCAGCGGAACACTGGAAAAGGTGTGAACCTCTACTCTCTGGAGAAGGAGAGATCGCTCGGGCAGGGGATGGCCGAGAACATTGACCGGCAAACGAAGTTTGTCACGGACCCGGACATCGTCAAATACGTAAGCGGCGTGGCCCAGAGAATTATCGGCAACTCCGACGCCCAGGTCGCATTCACCATCAAGGTGATCGATTCGACCCAACTCAACACATTTGCATTGCCGGGCGGTTTTCTGTATGTCGATAAGGGATTACTGACGGAACTGGACAGCGAAGCGGAACTCGCGGGGCTGATCGCGCATGAAGTTGCGCACGTCGCCGCGCGGCACGGGACTCGCTATGCGACGAGGAAAACGGCTTGGAATTTGATTTCGTTTCCGGCCGTCTACATGTCCGGACCAGGCTCGATCGGAGTCCAACAGATCGGGCCGCTGGCCTTGAGAAAATTCGCCCGCGATGCAGAACTTGAAGCGGACCTGCTGGGAATGGAATATCAGTATGCAGCGGGCTACGATCCGCAAGCGTTTATCGATGCATTGGAACGACTCCATCACAAGCAGATTCCGGGGGGAAAGCGTGGGGGCTCCTTTGGCCGTTCTCTTCATCAGTTCGCGAAGTCGTACGCCTTCTATCCGCCCATGGAAGAGCGCATTGTGAGACTGCAATCGGAGATTTCAAGCGTGCTGCCTTGCCGCGATACCTATCTCACCGACACGAGCGAGTTCCAGGAGATCAGACGGCAACTCCTGGCGGACGAGGTCGTGCTGCATCGGAATCACGCCGGCCATGGCGAAAGTGGCGAAAACGGCGGGCCGGTACTACGCAGGCATCCAACAGAGTGGCAGGCTCCTACGTTAGTTCACACCGCGCTCCTCAGCGACGCTAAGTCCTTCAGTTTTTAGGCACTAAGGCTTCGGCTCGTTACCAAAGTCGAAGCATTCCTCTTCGTCTTCAGTTACTTGTTGGTCACCTCTGAATGAAATCCACTATGCACAGCACTTATCTAGAACAGGGGAACGTATGCCTGTTCCGAGCGACTGCTCGCCGTCGAATCGGAGGAGTGCAATTCATCTCGGGAGGAGCAGTTCACAAATGCGCAAACTACTCGCGTTTGCTTTCTTGGTTGGCATGTTTTCGTTGGCGGCCTTCGCGCAGGAGACTGGCGTCGCGCCGAAAGCGGAATTCTTCGGAGGCTTTCAATACGCCCGCTACGACGGCGGTTTGAATTTGACCGGTTGGGACACCACGGTCACTGGAAATATTAACCGTTGGTTCGGCATCGCCGCAGATTTCAGCGGTGGCTACGGCTCACAGAGCGGCGTCAGCATCCACAACTACACGTACACCTTCGGCCCCGTGGTTTCGTTGCGTCAGAGCCGGACTTTCACCCCGTTCGCGCACTTCCTGGCTGGCGGCAACCGCGCTAGCGCCAGCTTCAGCGGCATCTCGGGTTCGTCCAACGGCTTTGCCATGATGTTCGGTGGAGGGTTAGACATCAACGCTGGCCAGCATTTCGCGATTCGTGGAGCCCAGTTCGATTGGCTTACATTGCACTCGAACGGAGTCACCGATAAGAACAACATGCGACTTGCGACCGGAGTGTTGTTCCGCTACTAACACGTCCGGAATATCTATCGATCAGGGTTGAATGATGAATTCAATCCTGATTTTTCTTTTGCCGGTTGCGTCCTTGCGATTCTGGATTATGAGAAGAGGGCTATTGGCGAAACGCGGTGATGCTCTCTCCCTCATGGAATAGCCGGAGCTGGCGCATCTTGCCGTTGGTGTCTGGGACGAACTCAACCCAGCCGTCGTCTGTTCCGGTCACCATGAACGTCGTTTCAGAGACCGGAGATAAGGCACGCTTTGGCCGGCCGACCATGCGAATCGTGAGATGATCGCCTTCGATTCCCACTGCGATCTTGGCACTGGGTTGGTGCGAGATGTATGTACCGACATAGGAGTCGAGACTGAGGTAGAGAGGCGCGACCGAAGCCGACAGCGGTTCGGTGATCGATTGCGAGTTCAATTTTGCGGGCGGAGAGTTCGGTACGGCCGGCTGTGCCTCGACGGGCAGTACATCGACCTGCAGGTGTTCAGAGATCAAATTCGATTCGTCCGGTGAACTGGCCGCCGTCGCTGTGTCCTTTCGGCCCAATGAGGCCGCTCTTCCGCGAAGTTCACTGGGGCTTGCACCCGGATGAATCGACAGATAGTTGTCATATGAAACGCCGGGAATCTGCACGTGTAAGACCCGAATCCAGCTATAGCGAATGGCAAAGCAAGTCACGCAGAACAGGGTGATCGATATGATCGTCCCGTGAATCATCGCACTGGTGTGGGGACGGATGGGATCGAGCGAGGAGAACGAAGGGATGCCGTCGAGCGCGCGCGGTGCAGAGGACGGAGACGCCCGTAACCAGAATTCCGGCCGGAAGATCCACTGCCTGGCGAGAGAAACGACTGCATCAAGCAATAGACGTACCGACGAGAATCGCCCGGTCGATTGGTCGTAGATGGACAACATTTCTTCGCCGAATCGCCGGCGAAATTCCGGCGGGTGCAGGCGGAGCACGCAGCGATAGAGATGCCCGAGCATCAGGCCCTCCGGGGCTTTGCCATTTGCAGCCGCGCTCGCGCCTCGCGGACGACGCCTGTCAGCCGCGCGGTTTCCGCGGCAAGGACGCCGCGGCCAGCGGCCGTCAGACGATAGTAGCGGCGGCGAGGATCGTCGTCTGACTTGCGATTTCCCAGTTCCTGGATCCAGTCCCGGTCAATCAGCTTCTGCAGGTTGTCGTAGAGAGTGCCGGGACCGACTTTGTACGTCCCACCGGAGTGACGCGCGATTTCTTGCATGATGCCGTAGCCGTGAAGATCTTCGCCCGCGAGCGACAACAAGATATGCAGGGTCGCGGGGGAGAGGGGCAAGTAGTGATCAAAGCCGTCTGTCATAACTCGGCCATCGTTATATCGGAGTCCGAGCTAGTTGTCAACAGGAAAGTTTGGCTCACGCGGTGCGTACGATGCGCGTAGTTCCCGCGAGCCACTCGGCCTGGCGTGGATCTCCGTTATTGACGGCGTAGAGCACGAGTTCCACGCGTGTGGAGATACCCAACTTCTCGAAGATCCGAAAGAGATATTTCTTGATCGTGTGCTCGCTCAGGTTGAGTTCGCGCGCAATCTGGCGGTTCCCTAATCCCTCGGCCACGAGCGCGACCATCTGTTCTTCGCGCGGGGTGAGTAAACGATCACCATTCGAGTTAAGGACCCGCAGCGATGGCACCTCAGAGATCAGATCGATGAGATAGTTCAGTTGTTCGGTGCTGGCCCAGATCTGTCCGGCAGCCACGCGGAGCAGGCATTTGCAGAGAAGGCGCAGGTTGGCATTGGCAATGCAAAAAATGCCTCGTGCCCCTGAACGAAACGCACTGATGACGAGATCGCGATTGATGGTCTCGACCAACATGACCTCAGGGGTGTCATTTGTTGGTGGAGGCGTTTGAGCAAATCGAGACGGATGTGAAGTTGGTAATGGCAGGTGCCTCAAGCTATTGCGACGATTACAGCCGCCAAATCCGCCAACATGCCAGCGATCGAATTCGGATTCTCGACTGGGTCTCCGGCGAAACTCTCGATGAATTGCTGACCAACGCTATGATTTTTGTGCTGCCTTCCGATATGGAGGGCCTGTCGCTGGCGCTGCTTGATGCCATGGGCGCAGGACTCTGCGTGTTGACCAGCGATGTCCCTGAGAATCGAGAGGTGGTTGAAGGCGCCGGTTTTACCTTTGCGCGGGGAGATGCGTCTGACTTGGCAGAGAGACTACGATTCCTCATTGCCAACCCGGCAGCGCGGGAAGCTGCAGGAAGAATGGCACGGAAGCGCATCGAGACGGATTACCAATGGCCAAAGATTGCCCACGACATAGAGAACACATATTTCAAGATTCTGGGGCGAAGATTGGATGCGGCGCCGAAGAAGCAGACAGGTCGCGCAACCGCCGTGGGACAGGGCTCGGCAGAACGTCGCGCCAGTTGAGTACGCGGGTGTTGTTCAAGTAATTTCTCCATGACCGCGACGCGCTCGCGGCGATCATTCACAATCCAGGCAGCGTACTGGAAGCGGAACAGTCCGCTCTGGTATCAGCTGATCGCCGCTGCCCTTTGGAGACATAGTAAAAATTTCACCCGGACGGGCCAAGCTTGTCCTTTTTTATTACAATCACAAACTTGGTCCCTTGGGGCAGTTGAAATTAGGACTGAGGGCAGGCCTTTTCACATGAGCATGAGTAAAATTCTCATCACTGGTGGAGCAGGGTTCATCGGTTCAAATTTCGTCCTGCAGCAGATTCGCGATGAAGCGATGCCTATCGTCAATCTGGACCGGCTGACATACGCGGGAAATCTGCGGAATCTCGATTCACTTGCCCAGCACAAGCGCCACACATTCGTACACGGAGATATCGCAGACCGCGCTCTCGTTCGCCGTCTATTTCAAGAACATTCCCCGTGGGCAATTGTTCACTTCGCGGCGGAGAGTCACGTCGATCGTTCGATTCGCGGACCGGAAGACTTCATTCAAACCAACATCAACGGTACATTTGCG
>Ga0126371_10003637_pt1 | contig 13517 bp, 14 predicted proteins | sample PanSoiMetaPlot_4_FD_110145 | JGI IMG/M metagenome (GOLD analysis project Ga0126371, IMG submission 110145) | Tropical forest soil microbial communities from Panama - MetaG Plot_4 | ecosystem: Environmental > Terrestrial > Soil > Tropical forest > Bulk soil | place: Panama | collected 2016-02-17 | reverse complement strand
TGGTAGCGTTCCTCGGCGGTCTTGGCCAGGAGCTTCATAACGATAGCGTCTAACGGAGGAGGGATGCCCTGCCTGCGTAGGCTCGGCGCTGGCGGCTGACGGGCGATGTGGCAATGGACCCACTCGATAGGATCGGAGGCGCTGAACGGTAGCTGTCCGGTCAGCATCTGGTAGAGCGTCACGCCGCAAGAGTAGAGGTCTGCGCGAGAATCAACGGTGCGGTTCATCCTTCCCGTTTGCTCCGGTGCTATGTACGCCAGTGTGCCGGCTATCACTTCTGCGGGCTTAAGCGCTTGGCGCTCTCGCGGCACGCGCGAGCAGAGCCCAAAACCGGTCAGCCACACTTGACCCGTAGAGGGCTGCACCAGGAGGTTAGCAGGCTTAATGTCCTTGTGGATTAGCCCTTGCGTGTGCAGACGGCGGACCGCGGCAGCGAGTCCGATGGCCAGATGGAGGAACTCCGCGATGCTCAGCGGCTCGTCTAGAAGACTATCGAGTAGTTCACCTCCTGGGTCCTCCAAAAAAAGCGTTAGGCACCCGAGCTCTTGCACCAGAGCAATGGGTCGAGTGGCCCAAGTGCCATCCAATTCGTGGCGAAGGGTATAGGCGTGCTTGAGCTGTGTCAGTGCTGCAGCGGACGAACTTCGTCCGGACGTTGTCACCGTCAGTATATTCGCTGGCTCGCCGAGCCGTTTGCCGCGTGATACGACAAACTCACTGTCCACCCGCAGTGTCTCGAGAGCGTAGGGAGCGAGGTGTGACAACGCGCCGTTTTGGGAGATATCGTCAACCACTTTGCCCGCCCAACTGATAGGAGTGCCGCAACCGCATCGTTCAACGCTCGTCGCTACGATGCGATCAAGAACTTACGCTTCTCAATGTTGAGCTGCTTGATCTTTGAGTCGAGCGTGGATGCGGGAATTCCGAGAATGGCGGCCGCGCCATTCGGGCCACCTACTTTACCTTTGCTCTCTGCCAAAGCAGCTTCGATAATCTTCTTTTCCTGATTCTGGAGGGTCTCCGTCAGTAGGCCCGTTGGCTCCGGTCGGAGTGTCTCCAGACTTGAAAGCCAAGTCTCATCGATCCAACACATCTCGCCATTGCACAGGACCACTGATCTCTCGATGGTATTCTGCAGCTCACGAATATTGCCCGGCCAATCGTACTTCTGGCAGAGTTCCAGAGATTTGTTGTTAATACCGACGATGCGTTTCCCTATTTTCTCGGCAAATCGCTCAACGAAACACTCCACCAGCATAGGAATATCTTCCTTGCGTTTCCGGAGAGGAGGCACCTCGATTGGGACTACGTTTAACCTGTAAAAGAGATCGGCCCGGAAAGTTCCCGCTGCGATCGCCGCGGATAAATCGCGATTGGTCGCGGCAATTACGCGAACGTCTGCTCGAATAACCCGATTACCTCCCACTCGTTCGAATTCGCGCTCCTGAAGCACACGCAGCAAGGCAATCTGCATCTCCGCAGGAAGCTCGCCGATCTCATCCAGAAAAATAGTGCCGGACTGCGCCTGCTCGAAGCGACCACAGCGCTGCTGTAGCGCCCCGGTGAATGCTCCTTTCTCGTGGCCGAAAAGTTCCGACGCGATCAAGTCGCGCGGGATCGCTGCGCAGTTCACGCTAACGAATGCGTGGCCGGAACGTTTTGAACGCTTGTGTATCGCACGGGCGATTAGTTCTTTTCCGGTACCGGTTTCGCCCAATATCAGGACTGTGGAGTCTGTGGGGCCCACAGTCCTGATCTGGTCCAGGACATGCATCAGCGCCGGGCTCGAACCAACGATTTCGCCGTCACGCTCGTTGCTTTTTCGGCTTACGATGGTACGGGCAAGCCCTTCACGAATCGCCCCCAGCAGATCTACTTCGTTAACCGGTTTTGTCAGGAAATCCATTGCGCCAGCTTTGAGAGCCCTTACTGTCATGGGGATGTCGCCGTGGCCCGTAAGGAACACGATCGGGATTTTCACATTCCTCTTCGCCAGTGCCTCTTGCAGGTCAAGTCCGTCGAGTCCAGGTAGATCGAGGTCCAAAACTAAGCAGCTTGGGATATTCTTTTGCGAGGTCAGCAGAAACTCTTCCGCTGAAGCGAAGGTCTCAACCTTCCATCCCGCTGATCGAATGAGAGATCCGATTGCCTCACGCACTGATACGTCGTCGTCTACGATATGGATGGAAATATCAGTCCCGTTCATGGGGCATCCTCCTTGGCCGTCCTCTCTTTGGCTTTGGATTCACCTCGAGCTCAACTTGATGTGGTCGCGTCGTAAATTTCTCCGATCGACTGGACGGTGCTAAGTTGAGCAATTGCCCCGTTTAGCTCTTGCGACTGCACCTTCTTACTCCGCCAGCTTGACTGTCAGCCAATATCCACCTCATTTCCGCCGCAGAGCCACTCGCACCGCGTTCAGAATCGCTTCCTCACCCAGCGGTTTGAGCAAGTAAGCCACAGCGCCGCCCCGCATCGCTTTTTCGCGCGCCTGTTCATCTTCTCCATGTGCCGTGATAAAGATCAGCGGAATTTTAGAGCCTACGGCGGCCAACTTACCCTGGAGTTCAGGCCCGCTCATTTCCGGCATCCAGACGTCTAAGATCAGGCAGGCAGTATCCTCGAGCTGGCCCGAATTCATGAACTCCTCGGCAGAAGCGAATACCCGCACTGCAAACCCGATGGACCTGAGGAGTCCCTGCAGCGACTCACGTACAGATTCATCGTCATCGACAACGGAAATTAGCGGAACCGCAGCCACGCAGAGAGTTTTAACAACATTTGGCGCAGCCGACTACTAGACCTTAGGATAGGTTGTCTCTCTCCGTTCGGGGTCGTGGTGACGATCAAGGTTTCTTAACGCGGCGCATCCCGAGTTTCTCTGACATTTTCACCAGGTCCGCCAAAGAACCCGCCTGCATCTTTCGCATCACATGCGACCGATGGAATTTGACGGTGACCTCGCTTGTCCCCAGCTCGGCGGCAACTTGCTTATTCAATCGCCCGGCGACGACGCGTTCCATTACTTCACGCTCTCGAGGGGTAAGCGACTCATATCGACTGAATACATCCTCAACTTCCGTTCGTTCACGACGTGCGATCCGGTCACGCGCTATCGCTACTTGGATAGCGTCGAGGAGATTCTTGCCGTCGAGTGGCTTGGTGAGAAATTCCACTGCTCCGTCCTTCATTGCACGTACCGACGTGGGTATATCCCCGTGGCCCGTAACAAAAATGATTGGAATTTCGAGCCCGATCTCGCCCATTTGTCGCTGTAGCTCGAGTCCATTCAGGTCTGGAAGCGTTATATCGAGTACCAGGCAAGATGGCCCGTCCACCCGGCGGGCAGCTAAGAATTCCTTGGCTGAGGTGAAAGTTTGGACTTCTAAACCGATTGACCGAATCAGGCCTCTCAGGGATTCGCGCACCGACGCGTCATCATCCACGACGAATACGATTGCCCTCGGTTGAGCCATAACGTTTTACTGGTCCTTCTGGACAGTAAAGCAAAAAGTGGTGCCTGGGCCGTCATTCCTTGTGGCCCATAGACGTCCGCCGTGGTTGCGGACTATCGTGCGGCTGATTGACAACCCCATGCCCATTCCGCCAGCTTTGGTGGTGTAAAAGGCTTCGAATATTTTTTGCATGCTCTCTGTGTCAAGGCCTGCGCCCGAGTCGCACAAGGCAACTTCCACCATCCGGGAACAACTCGGGTGGCGATCGTCAGCTCTTTTGGTGTGCTCTCTAGGTTGGCCATTGCTTCAATCGCATTGACGTAGTATTCGAGGACGTGTTTGTTGGCGAATTCAATCTCACCTTCCGCGTTCGTAATCACTACGAGACCGGCAATACCATCGACGATCTGGCGAAAAGTCTGCTAACGAACCAGCGATATTTGCCGTCGGCGCGCTGCACGCGGTGCTCAACACTTTGCGACCGCCCAGTCTCGATGGACCGTTTCAACTCAGCTATTACTTGGGGCAGATCGTTCGGATGAACGAGGTCCGTCGTCTGCCAGCGCTTCAGTTCCTCAAGAGTCCTACCGGAATAGTCCAGGATCTGCTTGTTGACGAATTCGATTTCACCATCGGCGGTCGCCGTAAAGACAAGGCCAGGAATCCCATCCACGACGATTCGAAGAGTGTGTTCGCTCGTGCGTAGTGCTTCCTCCGCACGCTTGCGATCTTCAATGTCTGTGTTCGTTCGGCACCATCCGACGACTCTTCCCGATCCGTCCTGCAAGGGATTGACGCGGACAAGAAACCAGCAGAACGTGCCGTCGCTGCCACGAATGCGACCCTCTACCTCGAATGGCTGCTCTGAGCGAACCGCTCCCTCAAATTTTTCCGGGATGCGCAGCAAGTCGTCCGGATGAATCGCGCCCTTCCAACCGAATTCGAGCGCTTGCCCCAGAGCGAGACCGGTGTAGTCCAGCCAGCGTTGATTGAAGAAGTCCGCAGAACCGTCCAAAGAACAGGACCAGGTCGCCGTCGGGATGGCGTTGATGAAGGATCGAAGCTGATTTGCCGAAAACATCATTTCGAACAACGTTGTTGTCCGCGTGGGGTCGCGATGTCGCCGCAGGTTTTCTGTTCGGCGTTTCCAGCGTATTATACTGACGTTTCGACCGTCGGCGCACCCAGTCGCTAACTTGGCACCTCATGTGCAGCCCACAGAAATCACGGCGGGTGATGATTGATTCTATCGGTCTGCTTGGCGCGACAACGAAGCGTTTCAAGAAACACCAGTTCACCGTTGCATCCTAGCAACGTTCCACGCCTCAACTCCCGAGAATTCGGGGCCTCTCGAATGTTCGTTGCTTCATTTTCCTCGCAATCGTTTCTTTCCAAGGTATTGCCGATGGCCACAGAACTGCATCCTCGGGTCTGAGGATAGTAATTGAAGCGAGCAGGACGTATTTGTGGCCATTTGTATTCGCGCTGTCATCAAAAGACCAGCACACGGCTGGAACTTGTCCAAGTGCATTGGCCAGAGACGTGCTCGCTCCATGAGTTAAGGAGACGCTATGAAAAAGTTCATCAACCGACCCGAAGATGCGGTCGAGGAGATGCTACAAGGATTCACTGTGCTCAGCCCAGGATCAGAACGCTTGCCGGGACATCGAGCGATGTTTCGCGCAGACGCTGAGCAGATCCGGGACAAGCAAGTAGCCATTATCTCTGGTGGCGGCAGTGGACACGAGCCTGCCCACGCGGGATACATTGGCTCAGGCATGCTCAGCGCAGCAGTCGTGGGCGAGGTTTTTACCTCGCCCGATACAGATTCCATTTTTGAAGCAATCAAAGCCGTTGCCGGTCAGCCAGGAGCGATTCTCATCGTCAAGAACTACACGGGTGATCGCCTGAACTTTGGGCTTGCGGCAGAAATGGCGCGCTCAGAGGGTATTCCGGTCGAGATGGTCATCGTGGACGATGACGTTGCTTTGAACGGAATGACATCTGCCACTGGCGCACGGGGTCTGGCAGGGACGATTTTCGTTCACAAGCTGGTTGGAGCTGCCGCTGCGGATGGCAAACCCTTGACTGAGCTTGTCGCACTCGGAAAAGCTGCCGTTCACTCTCTGGCGACGATGGGTGTTTCTTTTTCGGCTGGAATCTCACCCGCTGTCGGGAAACCCAGCTTTGAGTTGGGCGAAGACGAGATGGAGTTGGGTCTTGGGATTCACGGCGAAGCTGGAGTCACACGCGCGAAGCTCCAGTCTGCAGACCAACTAACCGAAACCCTGCTGGCCCAGATTCTAAAAGCCGAGCACTTTGGCGCTGAAAAACGAATCGCCGTCCTGATCAACAATTTAGGCGCGACCACCGAGATGGAACTGGCGATCGTGGCGCGGCACGCCACCGGGTTCCTCGAGAAGAACGGATTCACGATCGAGCGACTTTACGCCGGGACCTTCCTTTCCTCCCTCGATATGGCGGGAATTTCAATTTCGGTCTTCGGCGTGAACGAGCAATGGCTTCGTTGGCTGGACGCCCCAACGACGGCTCCTGCCTGGCCGAATGTGCCAAAACAACGTCCTCGGCCTTTCAAGGTCCAGCTAACTCCCAATGCCAGCGTGAAGATGGAGTTCACAACGCGAGGGCGCCCACAAACGGATTTTGAGTACAAGGTGAAGAAGGCTATCGAAACGGCTTGCGCGGCCCTCATCCAGGCCGAGCCCAAGTTGACAGAGATGGACCGCATCACCGGAGACGGCGATCTCGGTGCGAGCATGAAGCGTGCTTCCGCTGCGGTGCAGGAGGCGATCCCCTCCTATCCACTCAGCGACCTCCCCGCGACGTTGAAAGCACTCAGTCATACATTACGGCATGAGTTAGGTGGGTCTTCGGGACCGCTGTACGGGGTATTGTTTCTGCGCGCCGGCAATGTTCTCGAATATTCGCGCGCGATAGGCGTTGCCCAGTGGGCCACCGCCCTTGAGGAGGGCTGCCGCGCGATCACGGAATTAGGCGGTGCCAGACCGGGCGATCGAACTATGTTGGACGCGCTCGATCCGTTCGTGAAGGTGCTGAAGGCAGCTCGAACCAAGTCCGTTCGTGAAGTGCTCATGACTGCGGCCAACGCAGCGGAGCATGGTGCGGAAGCAACGGCTCACATGAAGCCACGGCTGGGCAGGTCCAGCTATCTTCAGGACCGCGTGCTCGGTCATCCCGATCCGGGCGCGATGGCTGTTGCTATTTGGTTGCGTGCCGTCGCAGATTCGCTGATCGGCACGCCAATAATCGCGTGAAACTCTCAGCGCTTCTGAAAGTGAGGACCGATGACTCTGCAACAACTATGGCTTGTGCGACACGGGGAAACTGAATGGACCGCTTCCGGACAGCACACCGGAAGAACGGATCTGCCGCTAACGCTCGAAGGAAAACTGCACGCGCGTCAAATTGCTGCATTCCTCAACGGACATCACTTTGGTCTTGTGCTGACGAGCCCGTTACAGCGGGTCAGAGAATTCTGCTGAAGGGAAAATAGACACGGCAAGCGTTGCACTCTCTCTATTCGACCGAACTTGATCAAACGCAAGCTTGCGACAGTGGCACGACAAGGTCCGAGCCGGCCGGATCGTCGTGCGCCATGATGGTCTAAAGACTCGAGTATTTCACGAGCGACAAAGTCGCGACATTCGCTCCTCGCTAAGTTTACTGATCTCGTGATTTTCCGGCTTCGGTTGATGGTCGGCCTCGTCTTCTTGACGAGCCCCTCGAAGCACGCCTCTAATGCTGAAGCGCGTTGAAAAAGCAGCAAATGAGCAAAGGCTTTACGCGCCTCTTAGGCATACTCGAAATGCGTTGGTGCTCTTGGAGCACAGCCACTTGTCTAGCCACCTCGCGAAACCTGCGATCACCCCTCTCTGCACCACGCTGAAGCTCTTGCGCCGGGAATGTTACTGCGTGGACGGTGAGGCTAACGGACAGTGAGACAATCTATCGGTTTGCCTGGTTCAAAAAGGGAAGGATTTCAAAACAAAAAAAACACTAGTTGACGGTTGCATCCTAGCGACGTTCCACGCCTCAACTCCCGAGAATTCGGGGCCTCTCGAATTTTCGTCGCTTCACTTTCCTCGGAATCGTTTGTTTCCAATGTATTGCCGATGGCCACAGAACTGCATTCTCGGGTCAGAGGACAGTAATTGAAGGGAGCGGGACGAATAGCTGGGCCCAGTTGTTGATTTACATTTACATGTCACACCTCTACGAAGAATAGTTACGGAGACACTGAGGAGCAACTTATGAAGGAAGACAAAGACGAACCGGGGTCCAGGAGAAATTTTCTTCGATCAGCGTTCGCTGCTGGTGTTACTGCCGCAACCGCAGTGATCCAGATAGACCATATTCAAGCAGCACCTCGGAACACATTGCCTGCGGACAACGCAAAGCCGCTCGCCTTTTTTCGCCCGGACGAGGCTGAATTTGTCTCAGCGGCCGTCGACCGATTCATACCACCCGACGAAGAATGGCCCGGCGCCGTGGACGCGGGGGTGGTGGACTATATCGACCAGCAAATGGCCGGCAAATGGGGTAGCGCTGGATACATGTATTGGCACGGTCCCTTCAAGGAGGGGACACCAACCCAAGGCTACCAACTTCCGTTCACCCCCGCGGAGTTGTTTCGACGCTCGATTGCCGCAGTCAATGACCATTTCAGTGCTCAAGGCACGCCGTTTCACCGTCTTTCGGCAGACGAACAGGACAACTATCTCAAAATGCTCCTAACGAACGGAACGACACTCAATGGTGTCCCTTCGAAAGTCTTCGCTGACTTTCTGCTCCAGCACACCGTCGAAGGATTCTTCTCCGACCCCATCTACGGTGGCAACACGGATATGGTCGGATGGCGGATGCTCGGATTTCCGGGGCCGTACGCCGACTACTACGAATTGATCGACAAACACGGAATAAAGCTGGATCGCGAACCCGTCAGCATAGCAAGCAGCGCACAGCTCCACGTGATGTAAAGACACGAAAGGAAAGGCCAATGACGCAGAGACTCAAATCCGTGGATGTAGTGGTAGTTGGAGTGGGTTTCATGGGCGCGATTATGGCGAAGGAACTTGCAGCCGCAGGCCTAACAGTGGTTGGGCTCGAGCGTGGGAAGAAGCGCTGGACGGTGCCCGAATTTCAAGCGCCGGACATCCACGACGAATTGAAGTACTCGATCCGAAAAGGAATGATGCAGGACGTCACTCGCGAAGCGATGACGTTTCGCAATAGTCCAACCCAAGAAGCCCTACCCATTCGCCAATGGGCTGCGTTTCTTCCCGGAACTGACCTCGGCGGGTCGGGCGTGCATTGGAACGGACAGACCTTCCGGTTCACGGAAGCCGATTTTGTGTGGCGTACGCGAATGCATGAGCGGTACGGCAAGGACTTTGTGGATCCCAGTCTGACTATTCAGGACTGGGGCGTTACGTACGACGAATTGGAGCCCTACTTCGATAAATTTGAATACCTTCTGGGTACGGGCGGGAAAGCCGGTAATCTCAACGGCAAGATCCAACGCGGCGGAAACCCCTTCGAGTCTTGGCGCTCACGCGAATACCCGAACCCACCGATGAAGGAGCAGTACGGCGGAGTGTTGTTCCGGAAGGCGGTAGAGGAGATGGGCCATCACCCTTTTGTGCAGCCTTCCTCAAACATGACCCGCCCATACACGAACCCGGAGGGATTGCAGCTGAACGCCTGCAACTATTGCGGGTTCTGCGAGCGCTACGCCTGTGAGCACTTTGCCAAAGCAACTCCGCAGACGGTCATCCTGCCAGTGCTGTTGAGGAATCCGCACTTCGAGCTGCGGACAGAAGCTCAAGTCCTGCGCGTCAATCTAGATCGCAACAAAAAACGGGCCACCGGCGTTACCTATGCGGACGCAAGCGGGCGCGAATTTGAGCAACCGGCAGATCTTGTAATCATAACTACCTACGCCTTAAACAACGTTCGCATGATGTTGCTGTCCGGCATCGGAAAACCCTACGACCCGAAAATCGGGGAAGGTGTCATCGGGCGAAATTACGCCTATCAGACTACCGGCGATGTGTACGTCTTCTACGACGAAAGCGTCAACATCAATCCGTTTATGGCAGCGGGTGCAAGCGGAACGCTCATTGATGACTTCAACGACGACAACTTCGATCATAGCTCGCACGGATTCATCGGCGGCTCATACATAATGTCGGCCCTCACCAACGGCCGACCGATCGAATTCCATCCAACGCCTCCCGGAACACCTGATTGGGGGAAGGAGTGGAAAGCGGCTATCCGCCGTCATTACAACCATACTGCGCACATGCTAATTCACGGCAGTTCTATGCCGACCCGAACGAATTACCTCGATCTCGATCCGACCTATAAGGATGCTTGGGGACTTCCGCTCCTACGCATCACCTTCGAGCTCCCCGACAATGACGTCAAGATGACTCAATTCTGCGTCGACCGCGCAGTATAAATCGGGAAACGAATGGGCGGGAAGTCAGTAGCCGGCTACGCGAGAAAACGTCCCTTCACAACACAGAAGTATCAGACAACACACAACACGGGAGGCGTGATCATGGGCGCCGATCCGAATACCAGCGCCTTGAATCGCTATCTCCAATCCTGGGACGCACACAATGTGTTCGTGGTTGGGGCCTCCGCCTATCCCCAAAACCCCGGCTACAACCCGACCGACACCCTGGGCGCACTAGCTTACTGGAGCGTAGACGCGATCAGGAAACAGTATCTAAAAAACCCAGGACCAATGGTGTCAGCATGAAATTCTATCGATTTCTGATGATTGCATCGCTCGTCATCGCGGCGGGCTTGGTTTGGGCGCGTTCCATCAGAGCCCGGTCGCCCAAGCCGGATGCGCAACGTGGTGCCGCGATCGTTGCCGGTGGTACCGAACACGGCGTCGCGGCGTGCGCCCGGTGCCACGCGTTTGATGGTTCCGCCGAAGGCAGCGGCGCATTTCCGAAGCTGTCTGGCATGTCTGCATACTATTTGCAGAAACAGCTCCGAGACTTCGCATCAAACTCGCGAGCTGACGCCATCATGTCGGCGATCGCCCGCAGGATGACAGCGGAAGATATTGCGGATGTTTCTGAATACTATTCGGGTGTCCACGGTATGCCCACGCCTGCGCCTCCCGCGACGCCCGATCTGCTTGCCTTAGGTACGCGCTTAGCAACGGTAGGTGATCAAGAGAAGGAGATCCAGGCCTGTGAAAGCTGTCACGGTCCCCAGGGCCGCGGGGAAAATCCTGCAATTCCGCCTCTGGCCGGCCAGTACGCGCACTACATCGCATTCCAGATGCGCATGTGGAAAATGGGCTATCGCCAAAACGATGCCAATCAACAGATGACAAATATTGCCAGGAGGTTGAGTCCTCAAGACATTGAGGCCATCGGACTGTACTTCGAGCGGCTTCCTCAGCCGGACCTTACCAAGGGGAGGAGGTAGCCGTGGCCCTTCGCTATCTCCTCATTCCGATGTTGCTCGTAGTGACCGTCAGCCAGTTGTGGTTCGCGTTGCCGCAAGACACTAGGCCACAGCTCGCGAGCGAGCCTGCGCCTGTGGGGGATCCGACCAGAGGGGCAAGGATCGCGATTTCTTGCTCGGCTTGTCATGGAGAGGCGGGAGTCAGCAGTGATGCGTGGATCCCGAGTTTGGCGGGAATGAATCAGCAGGCCATTTACAAGCAACTCAACGATTACCGGTCTCATCGACGCCGCCCCGAATGGTACATGGCAAGCGTTGCTCAAGCTCTCTCGCCGCAGGATTCTGCGGACGTTTCTGCGTTCTATGCGACGCAAATGTCAGGACTCACAACGTTGGCTGAAAAAGGCGACTGGCCCGGCAGTACGGCTTCGTGTGGGCGCTGCCACAACCCGCAGGAAAAGGCGCCGCAAATCGTAGGCCAGCAAGCGGAGTACCTTGAAATCCAGATGAGCCTTTTTGCGCAGGGCATTCGCTCCAATGATTCAGATGAGGTGATGCGGAAGATTGCCCGCAAGCTTACGTCCGAGGAGATCCACAGAATTACTGAATCTCTGGGGTCAAAACCCGCGGAGATGGATGGAGCGGGAGGAAACAGCGCCCACTCGTCGAGTGAGCGCCACCCAAACGAGTAGTCGAAACCAGGAGCACAATGGCATGGAAACTAGCAATCAACGACTGATGTGGCATGGCATATTCCTGTTTCTGCTGGGGCTGTTCACCGGTTTAATGGAGCATCGCTTCACGAACGTCCGCATGGGGCTCGCTGCGCACTTGGAAGGCGTAATGAATGGCACTTTCTTGATTGCTCTGGGTGCCATCTGGACCTCAGTGAAATTGCCAGTGCCTGCAAAGGTGGCGGCATACTGGACCGCGCTATACGGCACGTATGCCAACTGGCTGACCACCACGCTCGCTGCGGTTTTCGGCACCGGCGCCTTGTCTCCAATTTCTGCGGCGGGCCACAGAGGGCAACCATGGCAGGAGAGTCTGATCACGGCTGCATTCCTGAGCGTCAGCGTTTCTATGGTCGTTGTTTCGCTGCTCGCGCTCTGGGGTCTCCGCGCTAAAACTCTGTCGTAAACCACACTTGGCGCGATCTTCCAGGGAAGGCTGTGATATCTACCCTACAAACGCTTGAGTGACTGAGTTGAGGAGGTGAAAGATGGACTTCGGGCTTTTGCTGCTGCGAGCAACTGTGGGATTGGCCGTCGCGGCACACGGCGCGCAGAAGCTGTTCGCCTGGTTTGGCGGCCCCGGACTCGACGCCGCTGGTCAATTTATGGCCATGCTTGGCTTTCATCCAGGTAGGCGCCATGCACTAATGGCAGGCTTAGCCGAGATGAGTGGTGGTCTCCTCCTTGTGTTCGGATTGATCACACCGGTAGCTGCGGCGATCCTCGTTAGTGTGATGCTGGTTGCCGCCGTAACCGTGCATATCAAGAAGGGCTTCTTCATTCAGGACGGCGGATACGAGTACAACCTGGCCCTAGGAGCCGCAGCCATCTCCGTGGCGTTTACCGGCCCGGGGACGCTATCTCTGGATGCGCTCGCGGGCTTCTCGCTCAGCGGACGGCTCTGGGGTCTAGCGGCATTGATCGTAGGCCTCGTCGGCGCAGCGATCCAGCTCTCGCAGCGCCGTCCGGGAGCTGTGGCTCCTAAAAACTCCGTCCGACTTCAAAAGCAATGAGATACGGGGAGACCTGTCCCTCGACAAAATGCTAGCCTGTCTTGGAATCAGCAGGTTACGCAGAGGGGTGTAAGGCCTCAAGCGTAAGGGCTCAACTCTCGCGGATGGAGTTTTTGGTGGCCCGAAACCGTACTAATTCTCTCGGCCTATTTGCTCGATAAAATTTCATCCGCGCCGAAATGGTTGATTCAGTTGTTTCACCGTTTCCACTTACGACACGTTTCAGGTCTCGACGTCCTGAATGGGAGGCGGGTCTTGAACTAAATTCACCACAATTTCGGACTAATTTTTCGGGTATGCCAAGTATGCCAATTGGAGGGGTGAGCTAAAACCCTAAATGGTTGTGGCACCGCATCTTAGCTTTATCTTTTCCTCGTTCGCAATGAGGAGGCCGGGGGTTCGAATCCCCCCTCGTCCACCAGATTCCAAAGGTGCTTACATCATATTTGGAAAATACGTGATGCTCGTTTTTGATGCGTGCCGGCGACCAAGTGATTGCAGCGGTGCACTTTAAGTCAGGAGCGCCTCGTTGGCGACGAGGAGCTCTGCACCAAATTTCGGTCTCTCGTCGCGACCGACTTTCACATCTCAATCGTGTGCCCCGTGCCAAAATCAACTCGGCGATTAGGTCGTTAGGACTGGGTCTCTGGTCATCTTCGAGCAGTAGCCACCGACCAATATGGGCAGGTTACCGTATTCATTGCGTAATTCTGCTAGTCGCTCTCCAGGGGATGAGTTTGGAAAAAAATCCTCTCCAATTTGCCTTCACCAAGAACTTTTCCTAGTTCGCCGTATCCGACGAAGGGGATGAGCATCGCGAAGACGAGCAACGCGAGAGTGAG
>Ga0126371_10003636_pt1 | contig 13519 bp, 11 predicted proteins | sample PanSoiMetaPlot_4_FD_110145 | JGI IMG/M metagenome (GOLD analysis project Ga0126371, IMG submission 110145) | Tropical forest soil microbial communities from Panama - MetaG Plot_4 | ecosystem: Environmental > Terrestrial > Soil > Tropical forest > Bulk soil | place: Panama | collected 2016-02-17 | reverse complement strand
GGACAAACGCGGTTTCGGTCTTGTCGTGCATGGCCCCCGCTTTACCGGGCTTCACATACTCCCGAACGATGCTGAGTACTTTCGGCGGCGACATCGTGCCCGAAGACTGCTCCTGGGCTGCGGCGGAGACAATTGCCGCAATCGCCAATGCTGCTGCGCAAAGCCATTTCAAGCTTTTCATCGTGAACCTCCTCAGTTTTCAGAGTGAAAACGTGCGCGCGCGCCTTTGAATGCGCGCCCCTGGGCCGATAGAAAGGGTCGAAACGGGTTTCCCTGAGACGGTCGGAGAGTAGTCCTCGTTCAGTGGGAAGTCAAGGGATTGGAAATCGGGAACGGACAGACCATCCTCGCCCATAAGCGGCGCGGCATCTCACCGCATGCTGGCCGCGTTGCAGGTGCTGGGCGGAGCATTGGGAGTAGGAGGCGTCGGAGGAGTCGCCCACGGCACGTTGGTGAAATCAAAGAAATCCATCAGATCCGGCTGAGCAGCATCACGATTTGTAAGGTGCGCCGATGGGTCAATAAAACGATTCTCGACAAACTTGATCACGGCCGTGTGGTCCATGGGAATGTGAGATACGTAGTGCTTGCGGGCAAATGGGGAAACGACCATGTTCGGGAGTCGAAACCCGAGTTGCGCCGAGAATCCTTTCTGCGCCGCAGCGTCGCCCGGACTGGCTCCCGGATCCCCAGCCCGAAGATCGCAATGCACGGTGGGTGTTCCACCGGGCGGTACACAGGGCTGATAGGAATCGGCATTCACCGCAATCTTGCTGATGTCCGGAATTGTTCCAAGTGCGCTATCCGTATTCAGATTTGAAGAACCTGGCACCGGTGGAACGTGATCGAATGGGCCGCCCGGTTCGTCATAGCTCAAGAAGAAAACTGAGTTGGCCCAGGATGGACTCTGCATCAGTGCATTGATGATTTTCGCGACCTGCTGCTGACCCATCAAAATCGACTGGCCAGACCCAGGATGCTCATCACTGACTCCGTACGCAGTTTCGATGAAGGCATAGCTCGGCAGAGTATTGTTCGCCACGTCCTTGAAATACTGCGTAATGGGAGTAATGTGGAACGTATCGATGCAGAACGAATTACTCGGGTCCCCAACAGCCTGCTGCGAACCGATAGTGGGCGGAGTGCATGCAGCCTGCTCCGGGTTTTTGTACAAGTATTTGGTGGCATACGCGAAGTCACCAAACGTCGTTACCGGATACGCGCTTGACTGCCCCGGCGGCCCGCACTCTCCATCTGCATCCGTACAGCCACCCTCCGTGAGGGAGTAATAGATCCTCCACGGCACCGAAGCTCCATCCAGTTCCTCAAAAATTGTTCGGATATCCAGGTGCTGGGTGAATCCATCATCCGCAAATGGGTCGAACACCAGCCCCTGAGTCGTTCCGCCCGTCATGGTTGCGATGCGATTGGGAGTGCTCTTGCTTGACATGGGCGCAAACCAGCGATCCGAAACGGCAAACTGCGAAGCCATGTAATAGTAATAGTTCAGCGTATTCTGATCGTAATAACCCATGGCTCGCTTGCCGGCCAGATCGGTAAACGTGCCAGCCCCAACACCGGCTTTCGCATAGCCCTCCGCCGTATGTACAAATCCGTCCATCAGAATCGGGCGGCTCGCACTGAAATCGTAACGATTTACGTCGCCATAACTTTCCAGCCAGGCAGAAGTCATGTCGTCCACACAACTTGTGTTCAGACTGAATAGTCCAAATGATTGGCCCTCGTCATTTTCGTTGCTGAACTTTGACAATTTGTCGTCGATGCCGTCGACGGTGTAGGTATTTCCATCGTCACCCACCGTCCACTGATTTGCCGCCCGGTATGGGTTCAGCATTCCGAAATAGGAGTCGAAACTGCGATTCTCCTGCAGCATGAAGATCACATGATCGACCGAAGTGGGCACGTTGGACGGTAGCCCGACGCATCCCACGTAACTCCAAACCAGAGCCACGATCGCTATGCAAGAGATTGCATGCAGAGAGCCTTTTCGCATCCCTATGTTTTTCTCCTCTAACCAGAGTTGCTCTTTGATGCGTTTCGGCGGAAAGATGTTGGAGCGTAAGCGGCCCCCTAATCCTTTTCACAGGTAGGGAAGATCGAGCGAAGCAACGAAACTACACGTAACCGTAAGCGCAGGACATGCCGGGTGCCCATGTTTGGCAGGAGTTGCCAGACATGGGTTTTGCCTATGTAGGGACAGCCGCCTCGGCCTGCCTGACCGTTGCCGAAGGGGTGAGTACGCCGCTGCCTATAGTGTCAGATTTTCAGATCGGTAGCTCTGGTTTGACCCACCATACGTCTAACTGCGGGAATTCAAGCGAAGGCAGCAACGCTTTCCGAGCCGGAGTCTATTCGCATATTGCGTTGGTTATTGCGCATGACTTGCCGGGACCAGCACTAATTTTTCCACGGTCCGGCGCCCGCCACCCTGTTTTTTTTTGATCCCGTCAGCAAACTTCAGGTCCATTGGATACGCATGAATCATGAAAAGCTCGGGCAGCCCTCCGTTCCGCTCCACGACGAGCGAATTCCCCGCTTGATGATTTTGTTTCTGCGCGATTCCTTGAATCTTGAAGGCTTGGCCGTCTCGAAGCATGGTCACCTGTCCAGTTTTTCCGTCCGAATCGAGCGAAACAGAATATTTGCCGGGCGGCAAGCTCCGACCCTCGCACAGCACAGTGTACGGAAGCGTGACCTTTCCCTCGTAATGAATTTGTGTCTTCGCGGTTGGAGTGTCTGTCGTTTCGAAGTGATCGGGGTCAATCTCAAACTGTGCGTAGGCCCTGGAACCTCCAGCCACCATGGTCAAAATTGTCAACCCAATTGCGTATGCAGGAATCCGTGCCGTCTTCATGCTTCAACTCCTAGTGAGCACACACGCGCTCGTGCAATGCCTGATCTTTGAAAAAACCGATGTCTCGCGCCTCTGCCTGTTTGATCAAAGACCCGTACAACTTGCTCTTGCTAGGAATATCGAAAACGCAAGGAGAAACCTGACACGAGCAGCCATGGCCGGCGCCTTTGATCTTTTGTTGACGCGGCAGATCCCTCGCTGGAAATTGAATCAGAGTGCACGCGGCCGAGACGGCAACGAATGGGACTGATATCACCGGATCGAATGTCCCGGAGGGACAAATGAAAATATCCCGGCGTTTCAACGCCGGGTAGATGAAAGAAAGAACTCGCGTCCCCGAGGGACGCTTGAACCCCGCGCGAATACTCGGTGATAGACGATTGAGGAACGTCCCGTCTGTTCCCGGTTGCCATGTCAAGGACCCGAGTGTTTCCCATCCGCATTACCAATTCTGTCGTTTGATATTTGATTATTCGGTGGTATAGTCGCCCTCGCTCGGTCGACTCCACTTCCCAGTGACTATCCTTGGTTCGACTGAGTAGGCCGTCGAATTACTTCCCTGTAATCAGACAACACACGGACCTTTGTTTGCCTAACGGCTGAAGGAGAGGTCTGATGGCTCTCACGCTGGGAACGGCATCTGGAGTCGGGGCACCACCTACTTCTGCCGCCACACTCCGTCGCCCCGAAGACGATTTAAACCAGTTGGAGAACCGAAGATCCGGCAACTCGAGGAGCGTACGTATGAGAACCCCGACAGGCTGGAGTACCTCAAGGATTCTCGTGGGGACGGGCTTTATAGCCGCCATTCTTGCTCTGCCTGCTTTTATGGCGGCGCAGAGCTACGTCTTCAGCAGTGCATCGTTTCCAACGGGACTACGCCCGAACTTCGTGGCCACGGGCGATTTAAACGGGGACGGAATTCAGGACGTCGTCGTAGTCAACCAATGTGGCAGCGACCCCACCTGCTCGTCCAGCGGGAGTGTCTCGGTCTTATTGGGCAAACCCGACGGCACGTTTCAGCCGCATGTCGACTATCCAGTTGGAAGCGATCCAACATTCGCAGCAGTGGGTGATTTCAACAATGACGGGAGGCCTGATATCACCGTAACAAACTCCGGCTCGAACACCGTTTCGATATTACTGGGCAATGGCGATGGGACGTTCCAGGTACCTGTCATCTACAACACAGCCATTGCACCAGGGTCTCCCGTTATCAGTGACTTCAACCATGACGGACGTCCGGATCTTGCAGTAGTAGCTTCCGGCTCCAAGGCGGTATCTGTGCTTCTTGGCAACGGTGACGGTACATTCCAGCCGCATATCGACTCCGCGGTTAACTTTTTACCGCAGAGCATTGCAGCCGCCGATTTCAATGGAGACGGCAAACTCGACCTGGTGGTGGCGGACTCTAATGCCACGATACTGCTCGGAAACGGCGATGGGACATTTCAGACTGCGGTGGAGTATCCAGGAAACGGGGCGACCGTTGTGGTTGCAGGAGACTGGAATGGCGACGGGAAGATTGACGTGGCGGCAACGAGCGGGTTCAGCGACACGATCACAATCCTGATGGGCAACGGCGATGGAACACTCCAAATCCCCTACACCTCCTACGAAATTGGTGGCACCCCGATCAGCATGGCTGTCGCTGACCTCAACGGGGACGGTCACTTAGACCTGGCAGTCGGTACCGGTAATGGCGCTACCGGTCCGAATATGTCCGCAACGGTCTCGGTGCTGCTCAACAAAGGTGACGGCACCTTCCAACTGCACGGAAACTTCGGAGGCATGGTCACGCAGTCGATCGCGGCCGCCGATTTCAACGGCGACGGCCTCGCCGATATAGCGGTACCCGACCCAGACTTCAACACCGTCAACATCGCCTTGGGAGATGGCCAAGGAGGACTCGGCTCGATATTCGACGTGCTCTCGCCCCCGGACTATCCCACAGAAGTTGTGGCTGGCGATTTCAACAGCGATGGAAAGCTGGACCTGGCGATGGGTCTGCAGGGCTCCGGATCCGTTGCTGTGGCCCTGGGCAACGGCGACGGAACTTTCCAGTCTCCGGTTGTAAACGTTCAAGGCGGTGCAGCTCCGAGAATCACAGCTGCTGACTTTAATGGGGATGGCAAGCTGGATCTGGCCGAGTTTATCGGGTCGGTAGTCAACAACGTGCAGATCTTACTGGGCAACGGCGACGGAACGTTTCAAACAGGTCCTGCCATCGCAGTTTCCAACATTCCGGGCGTGATTGTCTCCGGTGACTTCAACGGAGATGGCAAGATGGACCTTGCCACCGTCGGATTCGGCGTCGTCGTTCTGCTGGGCAATGGCGATGGTACGTTTCAGGCACCCACTTCCTTCTCGACTCTAGATAGCAGCTCGGCTTTGGTGTCCGACTTCAACCAAGATGGAAAACTAGATTTGGCAACGCTGAGCCCCAATTTTTCGACCCTGACCGTGTTCCTTGGGAATGGTGACGGCACGTTTCAGTCGGGCGTTGGCTATGGCACCGGCGTGAGTCCCGTTGGGTTTGCCGCGGCAGACCTAAATGGCGACGGCAGACTAGACTTCGCCGTAGTCAATGCAGGCAGTGACAACGTCTCTGTCTTCCTCGGAAACGGCGACGGAACATTTCAAAACAAAGTCGATTTCGCGACGGTCCAGGGCCCGCGATCGGTGGCGGTCGCTGACTTCGATGGAGAAGGCCATCTCGATCTCATCGTGACGGGAAACGGAATCTCGGTCCTCCTTGGTAAAGGAGATGGAACCTTCAATCCGCACCAAGATTACTTCTCAACAATCTTCATGGGGCCGGCCATCACTGCCGACCTTGACGGAGATGGCCACCCCGATCTGGTCGCGGTGAATCAGTTCGCTGCCAGTGCCTCTGCTTTCTTGAACCGGTCCGCAATCGCCTTGCGTCCCGACCAGTTGAGCTTTCCCTTCGTGTCGGTCGGAGCGTCGAGTACGCCGCAGTCGGTCACCGTCTACAACCCAGGAATCTTTCCGTTACGGGTGAAAAGCATTTTGACGGCTGGTGATTTCTCGCAAACGAATACTTGTGGCTCGAGTGTACCCAGTGGCATAAATTGCGCGATCACGGTGAAGTTTAATCCTACCAGTGCAGGTCCCCTCTCCGGTGCTGCTACGATCAGTGACAATGCACCCGGCGGAAAACAATCTATTTCTCTGACTGGCAATTCAATGGACTTCTCTCTTGCGGCCGCGACCGGCACAAATTGTCCGTCCGGAGGAAATTGCTCTACGGCCGCAACTGTTTCAGCGGGTCAGTCAGCTACTTATGATTTACAGGTGACGCCCGCGGGCGGCTTCAATGGAACCGTTGCTCTCAGTTGTGAAGGTGCACCCAGTTCGCTGACCTGCACGGTCTCACCCACGACCGCACCGCCGAATGGATCTTCTTCCTATGCCTTCACCGTGACGGTGGCGAACACCTCAAGCATGGCCGCAATGGTGGGAAAGCCACTGCACATCTTCGACTCTCCCATCGCGGTCTTGAGTTGGGCGCTACCGTCACTTGCGTTCCTTGGGATGGCGATATTTGCGCAACAAAGAAAACGCCGGATCATTCAGGCGTTCTTACTATTAAGTCTTGGCTTAATAGCCAATTGTGGAGGGGGCAAAAGCACCGTTCCCCCAACCCAGGCGACCGTGACGGTAAATGGAACATCGAGCGGCCAGAAACGGACACTGCAATTGTCCCTCACAATTAATCATTGAGGTGACGTCCTCTGCTTCTGTTCAAGCAGTGATATGTCGGCGAGTGGCCCACCCTTTGTTTCTGCGCGGACCACCACGACTGATGCGCCCCATCCTTTCGTTCTTGGCAAGGGTGGGTACCACGGACGCCTAAGTCTGGAGCAGTTGAAATCGAACTCTGCAACCGCGACTGGCCCTTCGTGAGGATTGAAGGGAAGTGCAAGGGTCATGCCCAAACCAGCTCACACTCTCGGCAGCATCGTACCCGCCCTTGCAAAATGCGCAAGGACGGGGCACCCGCTTTTACTTGGTTCTGTCGGCGATATCAAAAGCGTGGGCCACCCACCCGCGGCAGAGGCCTCGCTGGAAATTGAATCGGAGTGGACGCCGTCGAGACGGCAGCGAATGGGACTGATATCCACCGGATCGAATGTCGCGGAGGGACAAATGAAATAGCCCGGCGTTTCAACGCCGGGTAGATGAAAGAAAGAAGTCGCGTCCCGGAGGGACGCTTGAACCCCTTGCGAATAACGCCGCGATCGCTGATTGGGGAAAACGTCCCGTATGTCCCCACATTCCAGGCCCCGCATGAAACCGGAAAGGGCGCGAGCTCACTCGTTCCAACGGCCGTAAGGTGGGGCACCGGCTCTCAGGCGACGTCAAGGCGCTTAGCGACAGCTAGAACTTGATACTGGCCGTGATCTGAAATGAATATCCCTGGAATGTTGACCTATCCTCAAATTCCTTGAAGTACTTGACGCCTACACTCAATTTTCGCGCCGGCAACATCAAAGCCGACGCAAAACCTAGAGCGTTGACCCTGTAATGCGCAGATGACTGTGCGGGAGTGATGTCCGGACCAGTCTTGTCGCTGAGCTGCCACTGCTCGTAGCCCACCAAACCCACTTGAAGGTTTAGATCAGGTTGCAATGACAGCACATGTGTTAACGAATAGTCGAGGTTTAAAGTCTCGCCCGGGTGGATCTGCGTACCTTGCTGAGTTGTGTGGATCTCGTACATCTGGAACGCAGAGATTGCGGTTCTCTTGTTGTCGTCGAGGTAGAACGTCTGGCCAGATGAGAAGGCATGCGTCCAATAGCCGGAGCCGACATTGTTGTTTGCACCCACACTGAATTTTCCGGAAGGGGCGAGAAATCCGTAGACGGCACGAATGTCAACACGCTTTTTGCGCCAACCCAAAATGAACGGCTGATAATATGAGTCGGCCAGCCCGCCTCCACCGCTGATTCCTCCCTCAACGTCCGAGGTGAGCGAGTTGTTGGCGATAGGGATAGTGGCTGACATGGAAAACAGCGGACCGCCAAGAAAGTCTATTTTTCCTTTACTGACCCAGACCAGGCTGTTCATGTCCATCATCACCGAGTTCTGACCTGTGGCGAGAACTTCTCCATTCGGCCCCTTCGCCTCATCTCGTGAGTAGAACAAGAATTGATTGACGTAGGAGATGCCGGGTTCGGGAGTGACTCCGGAGTTGGTTGCACTCATACCCAGGGGGTATACGCCCCTGACTTGGGCCAAGGCAGGCGAAGCAAGTATGCAGATGGTAGCCAATACACAGAGTGGTGCAGAGGTCGGACTAGCGAAACCGCGCTTCACGAGGCGCGTCGAGCCCCATCGTTCGCGGATTGTTCCAGCGACTCAAGCTTTGATGCGTTGCTACTCCCGCCGAGTGCGGGCCGATTCAGTTTCGACAGATAGCGGGCGAACGGCATTAGCAAGAGCAGCCCGACAATCGCAACCACCACGACCATAACGATAACTTTTGGATCCTTGAAGTTCTGGCCACCTACCACCAACGCCGCCGCGATGTTCCTCTGTGCGGTACCGAGTGCCATCACTCCTCGAGTGTCAGACTGAGGGCCGCCCAACAGCCATCCCATTCCAGACCCTGCGGCAATGAATAAGATGCTGGCCAAAACCCCCCGCGTCCCATAAAGGCTGAGTACGTTCTGCATGTTCGTGATCAACAGGAGCACAATCAGCAGAGCAAGGCTCAGTGTCGATAATTTGCTCAACGAAGGTTGCACTTTGGCTGCTAGTCCACTCAGGCGAGCTTTGACCACAAGCCCAATCGCCAGAGGAAGCATCATCAGAAGAACCAGGGAGCGGCCTATTTTCATCGGATCGACCGAAACCCCCTCGAGCACCAGCGGGAGCACCAACGGCATGTATCCAACTGTCACAACCATGAGCAGGACCATCAAGCCCACGGAGAACGCAAGATTCCCTTTGCTGATTCGAGCTAATAACGGCAAAAACGGCGCGCCAGAGGCTGTACCAAGCAAGATCAAAGCAATGCCGAGTGGTTGGTCCAGCTGAAGCAGCCTTGAGATGGAAAAAGCCGCAAGCGGCATCAAAACAAAATTCGCCAGGAGCGCAAAAACGATCAACTTGTAGTTGCGCAAGGGAGCAAGGATTTGCCCCACGGTGAGACTCAAACCCATCGACAACATGCTTGAAACCACGAAAGTTAGCATCGCGATGGGGACTGCCTTGCTCAGGATCTCCATTTGACCTTCTCCTGCGTGTTGCCGGTTGCGCTCCCTCCTCAGGCGACAGCTTGAGGTTGTTTGCCGCGCACCCCGCTTGCCAGCGGCATGGTCGCAAGGTTTTTCCAGAATGTCTCTAGCGACTCGACGCCACCAAACAACGTTGTGAAGATCGTGGAATCAGCCAGCAGGATGTGCCCCGCGCGCTGGCTATTCGGCGGCATCCAGATAAACGAGTTGAATTCAGTGTTGCCCGCTTCAATGAAAGGATGCGGCCGTTCGAGGTCAATAGGCTGCCGCGTGAGGACGTGGACCGATTTCGAATCCTCACTGGTTAACGCGTAGTGTGGCAGGTGAGGATGAAAGTTAAATGTGGTAACACCGTTAAGCAGCCCTAACTCATCCAAGTCTCGGTTTACGGTAAGAGGAGCGATCTGTTTTGTGCCTTTCACGAGGGCCGGGCGAAGTCCAAACTGATTCATCACTGGCACCCCGAGCCCATTCATCATGGAACGTGTGTATTGTCCGAAGCGCTGCTGACGAGGGACAAGCGGATCTCCATGGTGCAAATACTCTTGCTGGCGCTGCTTCAGATCTTCTGTGAATCCCACGTCGTGGTGCGGTCCAAGTAACAGGCAAGTCCCTTCTCGTTCCAGCCATTTGCTCACAGCTGCGATCTCCTCCTGAGCCGCGTCCTGTTCTGAAACAAGATGATCCAGGCCGAACACCATTAACGTATCCGTATCGTCCAGGATTCGGTCGTCAATTGGAAGCTTGTACCCCGCCTGATCGATTCGCTGGAATATTGCGACCGGATGCCCCGTGACCTCACCCGTGACTTTCTGAAATGCCAGCGTCGAACGGTGAAACAGTTCCAGGGTGCCGGCAATGCCTTGCAGGAAGTGCTTCTCATCCCACTCCGTTCCCTCGTACGCCGGCCAGGCAACTCTTCGCACCTCGGTCATGGTCGAGAAGCGATTGTCCATTTTGGCGATATCACGGTTGGATTCCCACGGATAACTCCACGTCCAATAGATCGAAACTCTCCGTTTGCCCGGAGTGTACTTTCGGGGAATGTGGTTCTGGTTGTATGTACGCGGCGGTTGAGGAACGGGGCTCATGCTGGTATGCCTTTCTGCCTCAGGAACAAAAGTATTCTCAGGAACCATTGGCTAATGATGCGAGATATCGAAGCGCATTTATGCCGGGCAAGAAGAAATAGGCACCGCCTCGGATGGTTGTGAACGCCGGCAGCCCTTTGATCTTTTTTCGAATCGGTCGCTTTGGGATCGTCATGTCAAATGTGCCGTCCTGCGTTCCGAAAATCGGATCCCGCTCGTTGCCTAGTTCGTGGAAATTGGGATCATTAGTCCAGACGTTCATCGCAAACTCGAACTGGCGCACCAGACTCGCGCAGCCTACAAAAGCTGCAATACCTCTCTCACGGCCATCTTCTGGAACTCCTTCGGGTAAGGGCGGACCGTAGGTTCCACCGCGCCGGATCATCTTTCGGCGGTTCATGTTCGCGGCGGTGTCGCGTGGATTCATTCGCCTGATGTGCGAGCCGAGCGGGCAGGCGTATCCGTATGGGTCCATCTTCCCGAAATCAAAATCGTTCGTGCGCTGATAGTCGCCCGCGAGGTTGGGATCGTCCTTCTCTGGCGTAAGGACGAGTGGAGCACCGCTTCTCCATCGCCCCATCAGCTTCGCTGCCACCAGTTCTTGTTCCTCTTGTGTTTCACCATGCTCGCGTAGAAAGTCACGAAATACCCCTACGTGTTCTTCCATCATCAAGTAGGCGAGATAGCTACCATTTCGAGAAAGTGTTATGGGTTTCGGAGCTTCGGTAGTCAGGCCCTCTTCATCCGGATAGCCCAAAAAAAACTCGCCTGCCTTGAGGGCTGGGCCAGAGCCGGGCATGGGCTCCTCTCCTATACCTTCAATCACGGGTTGCGAAAGACGATCACGGTACCCGAAATGTTCGTGGGCATAGTCGAAGGGTGGAATCGCCTCGAGGTCCAAGGAAGACAGCACTTCTACGCCCGCACACTGCGATAGAAAGTTTGCGTGCTCGATGCGGCATCGCTCCCGCTCTGGGACGTCGCGCGCAAAGAGAATCACAATGGCGTGAAGATCAGCGCCGGCCAGCCCTCCTCTCCAGTGCTCAGGGTGGTTTGCACCCGTCAGGCCAAGGATCTCCGCTCGAGCAGCCATGCCTTGACGAAACTCTTCGGGAAAGCTCTCGAGCGAATGATCATCCAACCCAAGCGCTCGCATGCCATTCCAACTAAGAGCTACCGTGACCCACCTTGCATCCAATTTGCCCGATCGGACGGCCGCCGCTGTGGTGACCTTCTCTGTCATGGCCCTCAGCCAGTCGCGGCCTGCGGACGGCTCTCGAAACGTCAAGAACTCATAGCGTGCCGCAAGCGCGGGAGAGCGATGGATCAGAAAATGCTGGGTATCCTCGAACTCAAGTCGCGCGGCATCCGTCTTTGCCGGTTCGCGAGCGGCGTTCTTCGGGATTGGAGGAGTGTAGATAGCCATGGTTGTTGTCGCCCCGGACTGCCCCATCTCTACTGCATCAAATCAAGCATTTCGGAGAATTTCGCTTTCAGTTGCAGTGCCTTCTTGATTTCGTCGGCCGTCACGTAGGGATACTCGCCGTACTCCAGGAAGCTCGGACACTGGTGCTCGCGAACAAACTTGACGAATGCCGGAGCGTTGGTCTTCCAGTCTTCGGGAAAATCCTCGAGGTTCTCGAAAACTGTGTTCACTCCGAGGCTCTTAAACAGGGCCACTGCGTCCTCGGTGTACTTGTCGAAATCCGTATCGAAGATTCCCTGGTACATGAAGTAGGTGTCTTTTCCAATATCGAAGAGAACCCACCGAAGGTAGTGCAGCTTGAGAGTGGCAAGTGCATCAGGAATGTCCTCAATCGCTTTCTCGATGGTGTTGCCATAGGCACGAATGGTGTCCTCTCTTCCCGGCTTTATCTTCGCGATGATGGTGAATCCGTAGCAGGCCGGAGTGCGTGGATAGATTGGGCCATATCTCCCGTTCTTCTGGGTAAAGTATCCCTCCTTCGGAATCGCCATTGCTGCCGGTTTCGTCCAATCGCGGGCTTTCTGTTTGGGTTTCGAAGGCGTTTCAATTACCGTTGCAGCCATGCTGTTCTCCTTCTGCAGTTGAATCAGATTGTTATCGCGAAAATATCGCACCTCGTTGCGCAAACTTCCGAGTGGGTGCGGTTCCCCCCCACAATGAGTGGCAGTGCTACTTGTAATTGACAATCGGAATGCCTAACACTGACAGTTTTTACAGACGCTCAAATAAGGCCACAACTTCTTTGAGCTCTAGTGCGGCATCCGGAGTTGGAGAGGCGGGTGGCTCACCCTTTGTTTTGCTGGGATCACCACGACTGAGGTGCCCCAACCTTGTGTTCTTGGCAGGGTGGGTACCACGGATGCCTAAGTCTGGAGCAGCTGAAATGGAACTCTGCAACCACGACTGACCCTTCGTGAGGACTGAAGGGAAGTGCAAGGGTCATGCCCAAACCAGCTCGCACTCTCGGCAGCATCGTACCCGCCCTTGCAAAAAGCGCAAGGACGGGGCACCCGCTTAACTTGGTTCTGTGGGCGTTGTCAAAAGCGTGGGCCACCGGCCCAGGAGTTGCCTGACATGGGTTTTGTCTATGTAGAGAGGCAGAGGCCTCGCTGGAAATTGAATCAGAATGGACGCCGCCGACAAGGCAGCGAATGGGACTTATATCCACGGATCGGATGTCCCGGAGGGACCAGCGACAATAGCCCGGCGTTTCAACGCCGGGTCGGCGAAAGAAAGAACTCGCGTCCCCGAGGGACGCTTGAACCCCGTGCGAATACTTGCGTGATAACCGGGTGCCGGGTGGCCGGCCCCAACTGACCGTTGTTTCTTGCTCACGTTATTCGCACTGAGGGTGCCCCATCCTTTCGCGTTTCTTGTGAAAAGGTGGGCAGCACGAACCTCAATTTCCAAAGCTAATCGTTAGGAAATATTGTTCCGTGGTACCCACCCTTGCAAGAACGCAAGGGTGAGGCACCCTCATCCATGGTGAACTAAACAAAAAACAAAACGGTGGGCCACCCGTCCTGAAAATTGAATCAGAGTGGACGCCGCCGAGACGCCAACGAATGGGACTGATATCGACCGGATCGGATGTCCGGAGGGACAAGTGACAATAGCCCGGCGTTTCAACGCCGGGTGGATGAAAGAAAGAAGTCGCGTCCCCGAGGGACGCTTGAACCCCGCGCAAATATCCGCGTGATAGCCGGGTGTCGGGTGGCCCACCCCAACTGGCCCTTGTTTCTTGCTCACGTTATTCGCACTGAGGGTGCCCCATCCTTTCGCGTTTCTTGTGAAAGGGTGG
>Ga0126371_10003635_pt1 | contig 13520 bp, 17 predicted proteins | sample PanSoiMetaPlot_4_FD_110145 | JGI IMG/M metagenome (GOLD analysis project Ga0126371, IMG submission 110145) | Tropical forest soil microbial communities from Panama - MetaG Plot_4 | ecosystem: Environmental > Terrestrial > Soil > Tropical forest > Bulk soil | place: Panama | collected 2016-02-17 | reverse complement strand
TCGGCTTTGGCGTGTTCAACGTCTTCAACCGTGCCAATTATCGCGATGTGCAGAACGATCTCGATAGTTATCGCCACGGAGAGTTCTTCAACGGTGTAGGCCGGACTTTCCACGGCAAATTCGTATTGGAGTTTTGATTATGACGACGCTCAAGACTGCTGTCCCCACTCTCACAATCGCACTTTTCGCGGCGACGATCGCTCCCGCCCAAAGTAATAATTCGTTGCCTTCGGCTAACGACGTGGTGTCAAGAATGATGCGGTTCGATGCCGACCGTCAATCTGAACTGACTGGGTATGCGGCTACACGGCACTATGTCGCGGTGAATCAGAGCCGGCGCGCTGAGATGGTGGTGCACGTCACATGTGACGGCGCGGGTGTCAAACAGTTCACGATTCTCGGCGAGGAGGGGTCCGGGGCGATTCGCAAGCACGTTTTTCATAAGTTGTTAAGCGAAGAGACGGAAGCCTCCCGCCGCGGAACACGCAACAATACGCGTCTCATCCCCGATAACTACGAGTTTCAAATCGTAGGGGAAGAGACTCTGGAGACAGGACCCGCGTACGTGTTGTCAGTCGTGCCGAAAAAAGAAGACAAATACCTGATCAACGGGAAGATTTGGGTCGACGCTGATGACTATTCCATCGTTCGTATTGAAGGCCAGCCTGCTCGCAATCCTTCCTTCTGGGTGCACAGCGTTCATTTCGTTCACACTTATCAGAAAGTAGGACCGTTTTGGTTCGCTTCTTCCACTCACACTACCAGTGAGATAAGGATCTTCGGCGAGTCGGAACTAACGATTGAGAATTCTAATTACAGCCTGAATGCGCCGAACAAGTCGAACACCCCTACCATCGCATTGGACCACGAAGCGAGGTTGGCGCAATGAAGAAGGCAGAATTAGCTGGCGCGTTGGTCGCGATTGGCCTCTTCGCATGGGTTCTCGCCCACGTTGGCGTTGCGTCACTTCTGGCACAACTCAAGGCGCTGCGAATTGCCTTGCCGATCGTTATCGCACTGAGCCTTCTGCGTCTTCTTCTGCAAAGTATTGCGTGGTCCGCATCGCTGAAAGGGGAACAGGTTTCCGTCGATATTCTCAAATTGGCCGGAGCGCGATTGGCTGGCCAATCCATGGGGTACCTCACCGTCCTGGGTCCGGTGATCTCGGAACCGATGAAGATCAAGCTTCTCGATACTTCCACCGAGCCAACAGTCACGGCCACGTTCCTCGACAATGGTGTGTACTGGTTTACCTCAGCCCTGCTTTTAATTGTGGGTGTCGTGAGCCTGCCCTTCATCGCGGTTCGTGGCGCAGCCTACCATTTGATCCCAGCCATCCTCGCCCTTGCTCTGATGGTTTCAGTAATTGCCCGTCGCAATCCAATTCTGTCCGGATTGGTCCGCGCGCTCGGTAAGAAGGCCCCGTCGTGGCTCACGCGAGCCGAGAAGCTCGAATCCTCGATTCGTAAATATCGAGTGAATCAACCAGCATTAGTCCGTCGAATGTTCTGGATTGACATTGCCTGCCAGGCCCTGATCGCCTCCGAAGTGGTGGTCGTGTTGTTGTCGCTTCACCTGCGCATTCATTTCTTCACAATTCTGGGCATTGAGGGCGTGACGCGCGGACTAAAGATGCTGAGCGGGTGGATCCCTGCACGGCTAGGGTCCGATGAAGGCGGTGCGATCTCCGCCTTTGCTCTGACCGGTCTCTCACCGGTCCTGGGCCTTGCCTTAGCTCTGACTCGCCGTGTCCGCGATCTTCTCTGGGCTCTGATCGGGATTGTTTGGCTGGGCTGGACCTTCCGTGCAAGGAAACTGTCGAAAAATAATGTGCTACCGATCCCAACGATCTTTGCAAAGGAGGCTATTGAATGAAAGCGGTGATTTTCATCCCGGAACTCGGCGGCATTCTGAGCGAGCAAGGTGCAGGAGAAATGCTCATGCAGCCCGTTGCGGGTGTTCCCCTTCTGGTGCGAACGGTATTAACTGCAGCGCGAGCGGGGGCCAATGATGTTTTGTTGATCGTCCCGGCGGCAATCAGCGACCGATTCCTGCAAAAGATCGTTGAACAGATCTCGGCTCGAGGGGTACGGGTCGAGGTGATTCAGGTTAGCGAGTTCCATCCTAAGGCATGGTCGAGCTGGATTATCCTCAAGCGGCATCTTAAAGACGAGTTCCTGTGGCTGCCATGGAACTGGGTTACAACAAAGAGTTTCCTTTCGCAGTTACCACTGGTCGACATCGACGCTGTCGACTGGACCAACCCTGCGTATACAACACTACGGGATCTATATCGCAACGGGACTTCTTCAGCGTACTCCGAAAATAGTGCAGGAGGAGTTGCGGTCGACTCCGCAGAGAGCACCGCAGCGGCTGAGCGGTTCCTGGTTGCGAACTCCGGTAAAGTTTCAGATGGTATTCATACTTCATTCAATCGTCGGCTCTGCCGTCCCTTCGTAAGGCTCCTTTCTCACACTTCTGTTACGCCAAACACGGTCACGTTTGGCGGAGTACTGGTCTCCATTCTGTCGGCCATTAACTTTGCTCACGGCACGTATCTCTGGTCGGTGCTCGGTGCTTTGCTTTTCTACATTGCGGGATTGTTCGACGAAATGGATGGCATGCTCGCGCGCGTCACATTCGGGGAATCGTCAATTGGAACATACCTTGAGGGAGCAGCGGATGGGCTGAGCTACCTTCTGCTCTTTGGTGGAATCACGATCGGCCTGAGCCACCATTACGGTCGCACTGCGGTGTGGATGGGTATTGCGCTTCTCATAGGCGCTGCCCTTGCCCTGGTCACTACGACGTTGCAACGTCGCCGCGCGACCACCCCTGACCGGCCGAATGAATACCTGGGCCGTATCTACCAATTGCTCGAAAAGGATTCAGGAAATTGGATTTCTCGTGTGGTCAGGCGAGTACAGGGCTTTCAAAGGAGAGGGATAATGATCCACTACATCGTCCTCTTCACACTTATTGGCGCGCTGCCCGTACTCTTCGTGCTGGCAACCGTGGGTGCTCACCTTACATGGATCTTGACGCTGTATTTCAATCGCAGGTTTTTTCCACATTCAGCTCGCTCGGAAGCGAAACCGACGTTAAGCAAATTGAAGGAGGCATTATGAAAGCGGTAATCTTGGCGGCAGGACAGGGCACAAGGATTCGCTCTGTGCATGGCGAACACCCAAAGTGCCTGATCGAAGTCAACGATAACACGATTCTGGACCATCAACTCGACGCTTTATCGGTGGCCGGAATCAACGACGTGGCAATTGTTGTCGGCTATGAGAAGGAACAGATCATCCGTCACGTTACGAACAGAAAGTCGATCAATGTTCAACGAATTCACTTCATTGAGAATCCTGCTTTTGCCATTACGAATAATATTTATTCGCTCTGGCTCGCATTCGAATGGCTCCGCGATGACCGTTTCGTCGTTCTTAATGCCGATGTCATATTTGATGCCGAAGCACTTGACAGTGCGGTAAAAACGAACGCTCCTATTTCTATGATTGTTGATCCATTGTGGCGGGAAGAAACCATGAAGGTGATCATCCATGGTGACCGCGTCGTACAGATGAGCAAGAAAATTTCCCGAGAGCATTCTAGCGGCACTTATATCGGCATCACTATATTTTCGAAAGCGATTCAAACACGATTCTTCGACAAAATGACTACATTGATCTCCGCCGGACGCGTGAATGACTTCTTCAATGTTGCAGTCCAGGAGCTCGTCGACGAAGGCGTCCAGGTCGGTTACAAGAGCACTGACGGGCTGGCCTGGGCAGAAATCGATGATCCGACAGATTTGAGTTTTGCCCAGCAGAATGTATTCCCACAACTTTCGAGTGCAGCGGTTTGACGGTGTCCACGAACGAAATCATTGCCGAGAACTTCGCGCCAAATCAATGGCTTACTTGGCCGCGCAGCTCCATTCGAATTGTGGATTGGAACATAGATCGCGGCTTAAGACTCTCGGAGATCATAGATTTCCTGGGCGACTCGAACGCCGATGTTTTCCTCCTTCAAGAGGTTGATATCAATGCGTATCGGACACATCAGCGCAACATCGCCCAGGAGATCGCTCGTAAGTTGGGTCTCAATTACGTTTTCGGACGTGAGTTTGTGGAATTGTCTCAAGGGACGAAGAGCAACCCCGCCTACCATGGGCAGGCCACGCTCTCGCGATGGAAAATATCCGACTCGCGCATAATCCGGTTCGATCGGCAGTCGGATTTTTGGAAACCGCGTTGGTTTAAGCCTAAGCTGCAGACATTTCAGGAGCGTCTGGGTGGAAGGATCGCACTGGTGTCGGAAATCGTTATTCAGGGCTTACCTATTGTGGCCTACAACCTGCACCTGGAGAGCCGCTCCGACGACGACCTACGGCTGGCTCAATTGAATGAGGTATTGCACGATGCTGCGACATTCGATCCGGCGCGTGTTCTCATCGTGGCGGGCGATCTCAATCTGAACGCCTCGCAACCATCAGCTTCACAACTGCTGACGCGCGCCGGACTTCGGGAGGCAGTGCCCACCGCCCATGTGGCTACCACGCCCCGTCGCCATTTGCTGGATGCTGGCCATCATATTGATTGGGCTTTCGTGCGGGGCTTGTCGGATCCATACGCCGGCAAAGTTTTGAAATCCGTCAACGCTTCTGATCATTATCCAATCTCATTCGAACTGCGGCTGAGCGCTGCCGACCAGAAAGTTACGTCCTCGGGGTTCATGTCCCTCTTCTAACCTGCCGCCCTGCGATAGCTGTTTGCAGCCCATTCTCCTGGCTCAGCCAAAGTAATACGAAGGTATTGGCAACACCATCGTCTGATCCTTCGGACTGCCGTGTTGGCCCAATCGGCTTGCGGTGCATACGTCCCCGCACCATCCAGAAAGCGTCCGCTCTCCCTGTTTCCCGATCTCACCGTGGCAAGTCCGCTGAACGTTCGTCATTTTGCTGAAGCATGGGAGGAGGCTCTGACGCTCGGTTGCTTTCCTTTCAACAATTTCCGGATGGAGAGCCGCTTGCATTGTTGACATGCGTCGGTATCAAAAAAAGGAGAACGACACTTGGGTTCTACCGGTGACAGGACGAAACGCAGAGCGCATGGGAGCGAACCTGCTCCCGTGCACTCATATACGAAAAGGACCAAACTGATGTTGAGCCTATCCCAAATTCGTTTAGCAATTGCGGTCGCAATGACATTAACCGTTCCCGAGTGCTTGTTTGGGCAGAGTGCAAAACCAGAGCTGAAGCCGGGAATCATCGTCGGAACAGCAATCGATGCAAATGGTGATCCGGTAGCGAACGCAACCGTTGAGCTGAAAGGCCGCGAGAGTGATGGTCGGCGTATCGTGACTACACCGGAGAGCGGGTCCTTCGAGTTCCGTGATGTGCAACCGGGGGTCCCATTCGAGATCACCATCGCTGCGCAGGATTTCACCGACTGGAAATCACCCGTTATCACGCTCGAGCCAGGGCAATTCAAAATCGTGAGTGAAATTCAACTCGAGATTCGAACTGGGGTCACGCAGGTTCAGGTCACGTACGACCAGGTGCAGGTTGCGACTGAGCAACTCAGAGCGGAGGAACATCAACGCATATTAGGCATCATACCGAACTTCTATGTCTCTTACGAAAAGGACCCTGCGCCTCTTACAGCGAAGATGAAATTTCAGCTTGCACTGAAAGTCGCGAGAGATCCGGTTACTGCCGCCGGGGTTTTTGGCTTTGCCGGCATTCGACAAGCGGCCGATAGCCCCAGTTACGGTCAAGGGTGGGGTGCGTATGGTAAGCGCATCGGGGCAACTGCGGCTGACGGCTTTTCTGACATCATGATCGGCGGCGCCATATTGCCGTCCTTGCTCCATCAAGATCCCCGTTATTTTTATCAAGGAACTGGAACAACCGGCTCTCGAATTCGGCACGCGGTATTGAGCCCATTCGTCAGCCGCACTGACAGCGGAAAATCAGTGCCAAATTATTCCAGCATAGGCGGTAACCTGGCGTCAGCCGGCATCTCGAATCTTTATTTTCCGAAAGCAGATCGCGGAGTTGGTCTCGTCTTTGGGAACTTCGCAATTGGAACTGCGGAACGGATCGGCGCTAGCTTGGCGCAGGAGTTCATCATTGGCAGATTCACCAAGAGGAGTGGTCATATGCAGTGACGACGCCGTCACGCAAATGAGACGTTGCTCGGAAGCGTGAGTCGAACTGACATTTCAATCTTGCCCCAATCCCACCTCAATCTCCCACCTTTGACCTACCATTCCGGCCCGGGTCGCCACGCCCGGGCTCCGGCCCTTCTATGGAGTGCCATTGATCACTTTGAGAAATGAGGGGCATCAACGAAATGCTCTCAGAATCGACCGGCCTCTGGATAGCAGGCAAAGGCCTCTTGCTCATGGTTCGTCATTTTGCTGAGCATGCGCCTTCGATTCTGGTTCTTACTTTCTTTTATTTCAACGTTTTAGTTATGGAGTGTCGCTTGCTCTGTTCTCTTGCGCGGGTGTTCAACAGAAACGAGCACGGCAATGCTCCCTTCAGTTGATTTTGTACGGATCGTAGGAGGCAAGCACCATGACTCCCCAACTTGCTCAGCCAGGAAACAACAGCATCGATGTCGAACTCGATCACCTTACGTATTCCGCGTACTTGCTGACGCTTAATCCGGATCTGGCCCTTTCGGTTGTGATGGCAGCGATTGACGCGGGGATGGAGGATCTAGGTTCGCGGAGCGATCTGCTTCGGCGCACGATCGAAATTTCGTTGTCGCAGTTGAGGCTCGATAGCTCTACAGCATCGGATCGAGAGTCCTTGGCATTTGAGGCTTTGCTGTATAGCGGCTCCGGCTTTGGGACGTCAACTCTGGCTTTATCTCTGAAAGAGCAAACGAATGGCAATCCGATCCTGCTTCTCGATTCGGGCGCGCGTATTGCCTTTGTTTTACATCACGTGCTCGGGTACAGCGTCAGCGTAGCTGCAACAATGGCGCAGACTAGCGAGAAGGAATACTGCACACATCTGCGAAACGCATATCTGCAGCTTGCCTCCCTTGAGGTGGGAGCTTACGCCATGGCCGGTATGCTCGGACAGATCGCGGTGGCGTAGAGGAAATATGAACGTGCTGAGATGGATTTGGGCTTACTTATTTGACTGCGTGCATCCCCACACGACGTGGCCACACCAGAACCAGTTCGGGCATGCATACGTGTGCTGCCTCGATTGTGGCAGAGAGATGGCATATTCCCTCGAATACATGCGGATCGTTGGAGAAGGTCGCACACGGAACACATGGGATTTGCGCTTGCCGGCGACGGCTTCGCTGATCATTGCAGGCGCACTGCTGTTGCTGACCCCAAGTTACGCCGTAGCCGAAACGGCGCGATCTCTAGTCTGTCAGTCCAAAGAGGTCTCGCGAATCGTAACATCGCCGCACCGTTGGTGATCGGCTTCGGCGGCCGTTTCGTACACAAAGACGACCTCCGCCACTCGGAAGTTCTGCTTGCCCAGAGCTTGCCCAAAACATTTTAGGGGAACCAGATGGTGCGGTTTGTGAGAGCAGGAAACGGACCGGCCCCCTGTCAATGAATCGCACTCTGACTCCTGCTCATGGTTCGTCATTTTGCTGAGCATGTAAGGCGACTTCTGGTGCTCACTTCCTTTCTTTTCAATGGCTTTGGGATGGAGCGACGATTGCATATTTCTCATGTGGCGGCAATCAACAGAAAGGAGAGCCACAATGTGCATCGTCAACGAGACGCCCGAAATCCATTTCCACCAGACAACCACGTTGACACCCCAGCAGTTCGTTGCCGGGCTCACTGACTTCGGACCAGGCCGCTCGCAGCTCTTTAGCAACAACGCCGACGAGCACCTCAAGGTGCACCATCACGGCTGGTTGGAGGCGGACGTAACCGAAGGCTCTGGCGGCATCTGGGAACGCCTGCACTACGACTGGTCCGATCCCAACCGCGCCGTCCTTACCACCATCGACTCCAACGTATGGGGAGGAGCATCGGGACAGACCTACACCTTCACACGTCATACCAACGGCATCACCGACATTGACTTGTTGGTCGTGCGAGAGGGCAAGAACTTGAAGGGGCGGTTGCTGGGCATCGTGCTGCGAACCATCGGCAGGCACGTCTTGGAAAGAGCGTTTGAAAACTCCGTCAAAGCCATCGAAGCCAGGAATGGGAAGTTCGAGAATCATGAACTTAAACCACCACCTATTCCTGAGGCGCGTCGGGCGGCACTTCAGTGCACCTGCGCCGTTACGAATATCGCACAAAGGAGCTAAAGGTGAGCGGCAGCAATATCACGTTGAGCGACGCTCTGGAGATCACTGTGCACCATAGTCAAGAAAGCAGCACACTGCACTTGCGTGGTCGTCTCAACATCGATTCCTCGCCCGACCTGCGTGATCGGCTATTGGCGACGCTGCGATCAGAGCCACCGAAAGCTGTGATCATTGACTTAAAGGATGTCACTTACATTGACAGCTCTGGAATTGCGACCTTGATTGAAGGACTCAAAGTAGCGCGCATGCAGCAGACGACGTTGCGCTTGCAAGGCCTGCAGGATCGTCTTCTGCATTTGTTTCAGGTTACCGGCGTCTTGACCCTGTTCGAAGGTCTCGGAAGCCCTTCATCGGCGTCGAGGATGTCCTAATGGCAAGTATTTTCGAAGGCGTTGGAAGAAGGACTCTCGCCGAACTGGATTATGTCGGGAGCCTGAACATTCAGTTGTGGTCTACGCTACGCGCCATGAAGAGTGCGTTGCCATTGGTCGGGAACCGTTATCGCTGGAAAGCAACTGTGCGGCAGATGCTTCAGATTGGATATGACGCTCTGCCGATGGTGTCTCTCATGGCGATTTGCACGGGCTTCATTCTTGCCATGCAAGGAGCCTCCGAGTTGCGACGCTTTGGAGCCCTGCACTATGTCATCGATCTGGTCGCGGTCGGCTTCACACGAGAACTCGGGCCCTTGCTGACAGCGATTGCAGTGAGCGGACGGTCGGGTTCGGCCTTTGCGGCGGAGATCGGGACGATGAAGGTGACCGAGGAACTCGATTCTCTGCGAGTCATGGCACTCGAGCCTGTCGAGTTCGTGCTTGCGCCAAAGTATTTGGCCGCGCTCATCAGCGTTCCGTGCCTGACTATCATTTCCAACACTTTCGGCATAGTCGCGGGTGGGCTGTTCATGTTCTTCAGCACGCGCCTCGCGCCATTGTTGTACTTCCGTTACGTGCTGGAGTCCATCGCTCTGCGCGACGTGATCACAGGCCTGATCAAGAGCGTGGCCTTTGCGACGATCATCGCTCATGTCGGCTGCCTGGAAGGTTTCCGAGTGCGTGGAGGACCGGATTCCGTTGGCCGCTCGACCACCAGTGCCGTGGTGAAGTCAACCTTCCTTGTCATCGTGGCCGACGCAGTCTTCACCGCGATCTTCTACTTCACAGTGAGACCGTGATGCCAATTATTTCCATTCGCGACCTGGTGGTTGAATACAACGGCCATCGAGTCTTGGACGGGCTGAATCTCGACGTGGAACCGGGCGAGACGATGGTCCTTTTGGGTGGCAGTGGCTCCGGGAAGAGCACGTTGCTCCGCCAGATCATCGGGCTCGAGCGTCCGAAATCCGGCACTGTGACCGTTAAGGGAATTGATATGAACCGCTGCTCGCCCGCCGAACTAAAGAGGCTCCGGCATTCCATTGGCGTGGCTTTTCAGAGCGCGGCTTTGTTCAACTCGCTTTCCGTTGAGGACAATGTCGCCCTTCCGCTACGGGAACATACCAGGCTCGCGCCTTCCATCATCGATCTGATGGTGTGGATGAAATTAGCAGTGGTCGGTCTGGCAGACTTCGGCAAGCTACTTCCACAGGAACTGTCCGGTGGCATGAAAAAGCGAGGTGCCGTCGCTCGCGCTCTCGCACTTGATCCTGAAATTCTGGTGCTCGATGAGCCTTCTGCCGGGCTTGACCCGATTGTTGCGGCAGAGCTCGATGAGCTGATTCTCCTTCTGAAGCAGGCCTTCCAGATGACGGTGATCGTCGTGACCCATGAAATGCCGAGTGCCTTTAGGATCGCTGACCGTATTGCGATGCTGCACAAGGGAACATTCAGTTCGGTTGGAACTAAGGATGAGATTAGGGCTAGCCAGGATCCCCGTGTCCGGCATTTCCTTGATCGTATTCCCGAGGAACTGGCGAATGCGACCGCCGTAGCCGCTCACTTCGAAAAATACTTACAAACACCGGAGATAACTCAGTGACAACCGAAGCAAAAGTCGGAGCATTCGTCACGGGATGTTTCGCGATTCTGGCATTCACGGTCATCTACCTCGTGAACGCCCAGTTTAGTGGCCATACCGTTCCCTATCGCACATATCTGCGGTATGCAGGCGGACTTGAGCCGGGCGCATCGGTGCTCTTTGGTGGAATCAATGTCGGGAAAGTAACAACGGTTCGGCCGTGGACGTCGGACCCCACGAAAATCGAGATTCTGCTCAATGTGAAACAAGGTACGCCCCTGAATCAGGAGTCGGTGGCCAAACTGGGCATGACCAGCGTCATGAGTAGCGCTTCGCTATCCATCACTACAGGCAGCAACGATGCAAAACGCCTTCCTCCCGGATCGGCTATCCAATCGCAAGAAGCTGCCAGCCTCGATGAAATCGCCGGCAAAATGGCCACAGTCGCAGATAGCGCCAACAGCCTGATCGTGCAAGCGCGCGGAGAACTGGAGGGGATCAGCGGCGACGCCCGGAATCTGCTGGCGAATCTGAATAATGTGACTGGGCCGCCGACTCAGCGGAAAGTTCAATCCGTCCTGGATCACGTCAATACATTGCTGGCGACTGAACAACCCAAGATCGATCGTCTCACGGATCAACTCAACACGCTGACCCTGCATGCGGATGCAACCATTCAGAACGTGAATGGCACGGTCACAGATGCGCGGGAGCCGCTTCGCAAAGACCTGACTGAGTTGCAAACCACTCTGCAGCAAGCCAAGGCGTTGCTGACCGATATGCAGGTGATGGTCCGGGCCAATGACTACAAAATTGATGACACCGTTGAAAACCTGCGCACTGCTACGGACAACCTGGACCAACTGACGGACTCGCTGAAACAGCGTCCATGGAGTTTGATCCGCGTCAAGCAAGCCCAGGATCGCAAGGTTCCGAAATAAGGAACGCCAGGTCCCGAGATTTAGAGGTACATATGAAGATGCACGCGATAGCTGCCCTATTAGCGCTGACCGCCCTTAGTTTGTGTGGGTGTGGGGGCGCGGTGAAATACCCGAACTACTACACTCTGCACATTCCGCCACCACCCGATCCACCGGCCAAGGAGGGTATCCGCACGTCCTTGGCTGTGCGGGAATTCCGATCGCCCAGATATCTACATCAAGGCGCGATAGCGTACAAGACATCTCCGGAACAAATCGGTTTCTACAATTACCACCGATGGGCGGTGGACCCGCGGGAGGTGGTCACCAACGCCGTGGCCGACCGCTTGCGGGCGAGCGGAAACTTCACCCAGGTAAAACTGTACGACGGACGATCTGACGTCGATTACATCCTTAGCGGACGTATTGAGAAACTTGAAGAAGTTGACTACGAGGGCGGGGTCAAAGTTGAGGTGGCAATTGCCGCTCAGATGACGAACCTTACTGATGGCGCCGCAGTGTGGACAAACAGCGTCGACGAGGTAGGAACAGTCAGTCAGCACGACGTACCCGCCGTTGTATCTGAGATGAATCGGGCGATGGACCGGGCAATCGAGAAGCTGCTGACACCACCTCCTGCCTCCATCGCGACAAACGGCAACTAGGCATCCGTCCGGAGGCTCGAGTCAGTGAATTGCGGATAGTCGTGCTAGAGCTTCCTACACAAGTACGGCGCACTTTGGCTGTGGTTTCGCTATGCAATCTCGTCTGAAAAAAACGTCTACTGTGGCGCGCTTCGCTTGGGCAACGTTGTCTTTCAACGTGGCGGTAATGATTTGGGGCGCCTTCGTGCGGGCTACGGGATCGGGAGCGGGCTGTGGCGACAAGTGGCCTGGCTGCGGCGGGATTCTGGGAACAAATGCGAAAGCACAAACAATAATCGAATTTACACACCGAATGACAAGCGGCATTGCGCTGCTCATGGTTCTCTTTCTCTTGCTCTGGTGCTGGCGGGCGACGTCAAAAGGTGACTGGGCCCGCTACTCGGCGGTATTAGCTACTGTGTTTCTGGCAAATGAAGCTCTATTGGGGGCCGCTCTTGTGTTGTTAGGTCATCTAAACAGGGACCAATCTGCCGGCCGTGTTTTTTTGCTCTGTTTGCATTTTGGCAACACGCTTCTGTTGCTCGCGACGCTTGCATTGACAGCAGCTTGGCTTCAGAGTGGCAGCTCGAATTTCACGTTGATCCAAAAACGCATAAGGGTGAGTGCAGTCGTCGTTGGTTTGGTCGCAGTAATGTGCATTGGTATGACTGGTACAATGGCCGCCCTGGGCGATACTCTTTTCCCCGCAACCTCGCTCCGCGCGTCACTATTACAAGACTTCACTTCCGAAAGCCCTCCTCTGTTGCACCTTCGGATACTGCATCCTCTTTTAGCGCTAATTGCTGGAAGTTATGTTGTCTGGCTTGTAGTCAAGAATTCGTCGCGTCGAATATGCCAGTCGCACACCGCGACGGCTCTTATCATCCTTCTGCTCGCGGAAGTCGGAATTGGCCTCCTGAACGTAGTCCTACTCACCCCGATTTGGCTACAGATCTTGCATTTACTTGTCGCGGACACGATTTGGATATTTCTTGTGCTTGCCTCAGCCGCGATAGTTCTGGGGAACAGCCATTCTCAGTCAGGCAGTGTAGCGGAACAATCGCACCCAATGGCAGGAACACTAGGGGATCGTCTGACCATCTGTTCAGGAATCACCCACCATTTGTAGAGATGGAAACGGAAGCCGTGGCCAGCTACCTAAATCATGCGCCGCTATCAGGGTCCTGTGATGCAATGGCGTGGACTACATCACTCAGCATGGCTGTAACGTTGACATCAGCTTGCTTTAAATTCGAATTCAAAAGGAGACCTCGTGAAAAAGGGTTATTGGGTCGTTGTATATCGATCGATCTCGGATGAATCGGCAGTAAAAGCATATGGTGTCTTAGCGGTGCCAGCCGTTGAGTCGTTCGGCGGGCGCTTTTTGACCGGGTCGACGAGCCAGATAGAGGCTTACGAGGCCGGATCGCTGCAACGCACCATTCTTGTGGAATTCGATACCTATGAGGTGGCGCTTGACGCTCACAAAAGCACAGCCTACCGAAACGCGCTCCAAGCACTCGGTTCCGGTGCGGAACGCGACTTCCGGATTGTCGAGGGTGTGTGACGCTCTCTGAACGGATGAAGGTGCTATCCGGTAGTTAGCACGTTGCATTTCCGAGGAACCCACAGCTCTCTGCCGCCAAACTTCATGCGCAACCAGCAGCTGAAATAGCCCCGCCGGTGTTTAATTT
>Ga0126371_10003633_pt1 | contig 13524 bp, 19 predicted proteins | sample PanSoiMetaPlot_4_FD_110145 | JGI IMG/M metagenome (GOLD analysis project Ga0126371, IMG submission 110145) | Tropical forest soil microbial communities from Panama - MetaG Plot_4 | ecosystem: Environmental > Terrestrial > Soil > Tropical forest > Bulk soil | place: Panama | collected 2016-02-17 | reverse complement strand
GCGCGAACGAGGCTCCGTGTTGGCTGCGGAGCAGTTCGGCGAGTTCAACCAATGTGATGTCCACCTCCGCCTCAATGGCAGCCAGGATCACGTCGCGATACGCCTCGATGCGATGGGAGCGCAGATCGCCGCCCTGCGGCAAGGCTTCAGCCCGGCGCTCGGTGCGCCAAGCGCGAACCCAACGGACGGCGCTCGATATCGCAACACCGAAACGCTCAGCCGCCCTGTTGCACGACATCCCGCCGTCAACTACCGCAATCACACGATCACGAAGGTCTTGCGACAAGGCTCGGGTCATGCATGCTGGCCTCCATTCCAGCCAGCATGGTGAATCACGTCACGCCGCGCCGCTGGAAGGCCCATCGAATCGGTTCGGTCAGATCGTGCTCTAGCGCTTCCCTCCGCGCCTTCAGCAGGTCCGGCAGCGCATTGCAACGGCTCGGATGGCCGCGCGGTATAACCGCGGCCCCTCAATCGTCTCCCCTAAGAAACGCACAGGAGCGGAAGCCATGAAGGAGCCAAAACCAACGGGGGCTGTGTTCCTCACATTGGGTGGAATTGTTGCTGCGTTTGCTGCGGCGTCCTGTTGCGGATTGCCGTTCGCGCTTGCCTCGACCGGAGTAGGATTTGCGTGGCTGACCGGGTTGGCCATCTTCTCCGCGCCACACAGAACGGCGCTGCTAGCCGGAGCGGCGATTTGTCTAATCGGAGGCGCAACGCTTCTGTGGCGGCAGCAGAAGGCTGCACGAGCATGTGGCATACGCAAGGTCACCGCGCGTAATGCCATAATCTTGGGTTTGGCAGTGGGGCTGCTCCTGTTCTACCTGGGATACGTCTATGTCTGAGATCGTGCTTCAGTCGGAGATCACATGCCCGGAGTGCGGCCACTTGGCGGTCGAGACCATGCCAACCGATGCGTGCCAATTCTTCTACGACTGCACGGGGTGTGGTGCAGTCCTTAAACCAAAACCTGGAGACTGCTGCGTGTTCTGTTCATACGGCACGGTCCGCTGCCCGCCGATGCAGAAGGGTGAGTGCTGCGGACAAACTTCCTAGTGGGTATCGGCCAAAGGTTATTACGTCTGCCGTGCCGGTCTGCTGTATCTGGCCCGCCACCGCGCCTCCAGCGCCTCCCGCCGCGCCTTCAGCAGGTCGGGCAGCCCTCGGGCGGCTTCCAGCATCGCTCCTAGGGTGCCGCTCGACCGTTCGGAGGCCGCTTTTTTCCCTTCGTTGGTATCTCGTCGGCCAGATTGGCGGCCTGTGCGCTGAAGCCACTGCACGGCGGCCGCGGGCACCTTCAGGACGTAGCGGTTAGGGCCCTGCAGGCTGCGCCACGCGGCTCTAACGCGGGTGGCCGCCCATTCCACCAGCCCGAGGCGCTTAGCCGCCTGTAGGGCGCGCTGAACGGTTCTGAGGCCGCACCGGGCACGGGCTGCCAGCGTGCGGTGGCTGGGGAAGATGCCCAGGCGGCAGCGGTCGAACCGGCCGAGTTCGCACAGCACCAGATACTGCCTCGCCGGAAGGTTGCCGGCCTCATATTCGCGCTTCAGACGGCTGAACCAAGGGGCGCTCATCGCGACACCCCCAGATGGTAGCGGTTGAACTTGCCGACGGACGTCCACTCGACCAGCCCGAGGCGGCGGGCGGCCTGCAGCGTGTGCTGTACCGTTCTGACGGTGCACCGCGCGTGTGCGGCCAGTTCTTCTTGTCTGATACGCAGTTCACCGCCCTCCAGGCGGCGACCCAGCTCGCAGAGGACGAGATACTGGGTGGCGGTCAGGTTGCCGGCCTCGTGTTCCTGCTCAACACGGCTGAACCATGAGCTCATGCGCTCTCCGTTCCCCGCTCGGAGAGGGGCCGAAATCCGGCACAAACCCACCCGTCAGCGAAAACGATGTTTTCGCTTGACCAACGGCCTCAACTTGGGGAAACTGCTGGGTGCCAGCTCAGTCAGTTTCCCGGCTTTGCCGGATATGCAGCCCCGCCATTGGCGGGGTTTCGTATTTCTGGGTCTGGCGCTCTCCAGTTGGCGGCGAATCAGACCATCCGACCCGCAACGACCACGCTAGCGGAGCGAATCGCGTCGCGGCAACGAAGTTGTCACGCATTGCCGCGCGCCCAGCTCACCGCGCGGTTTCGAAGGCCGTGCTGTCTGGTGTCAAAACCGCGCCAAGCTGCGGACAAAAAACGGCCGCAGCGGGATACGTAGTGCTGCGGCCGGTAAAGTTTCGCGTGCCACGTCGGAGTGGAGTTTCGTGTGCACACCGGTCCTTGCTTCCAGGTAACTTCTGGCTGTGCAACCAACTGGCAGTCGTGGATCAGGCAAGCGATGCGCGCAGTATGTGTGCTTGATTGAGCCACCGCGTCTTGTTGCTATGGGCACATGCAATGCGCGGAAACCAAGACGGGAACGCCGCGAACGCGAGACCGATCGGCCGGATTGCGAGCGGTAGAGGCAGGCGCTTACGGGCCGTGGCAGACATCCCCCGCCCGGGGTTATGCCCCTCCCCGCAGCACGATGCGCCGCACCGGGCCGCTCCCTGCCGACTCGGTGCCAGTCCGCAGTTCCGCCCTCGCCGCCCGCCCACCGCAGTGCTCGTGACGCATGCGGGCAAGGATGACGCGCAGGGGCTGATCGCTCCGCGGCATGTGCACCTGGTTGATCCACTGCACCTTGTGGCAGCGGTCGCATTCGATGCGCAGGAACCACGAGGGAAAGGCCGCGAACGGCTCGCCCAGGGCTTCCTGCGGGGAGGGCAGGGGATGGTCGCCGTAGCTGCGCCAGTGGCGGCGAGAAACGCTCATCGATAATGATCGGCCTCGCTGATGCCTATCTTCACCTCCTGGCCAAACCGGAAGAGCGAGACGCCCAGCAAGGCGACGGCAACGAAGAAGAGGATGCCAGCGCCGTAGACATGCTGCAACCGGATGAAGGCACTGCCAAAACCCACGACCAGAAGCAACGACGTGCACACGCCGCTGGCGAGCGCCAGGCGTGTAGCGTCGTTCAGGAGATCGAGCCGCCTCCGCAAGCGCGGAATGTCCGCCTTGAGATGGGCACGGGCTCTTTCGTCATCCGCAATTTCGTTCAGGTGGCGAATGCGCTCGACGACCGCGGTCATGCGTCCCGTCAGAATGGAGACGAAGCCGGCGACCGCGCCAAGAACGAAAGCCGGCGCCGTCGCTTGCGATATCACCTGCGAGAGCTGGATTGCATCGGGAGGATTGAGATTCACGTGCAGACAGTCTCAGTTCTTGCGCTCTGGCGCCAGTGGCCCACCTGGGCGCACGTTGCGGGCAAAGAAGGCGTCGACTTCGGGGCTGGGTTCGCGCGGTTCGGCCATTCTCAGCTCGGCGCGCAGTCGCTTCAGCCGCTTCTGGTTCGTGGTGACGACGATGGCACTTTGCGCCGTCAATATGGTGGCGGCGTGACGTAGCCAGGCGGATAAGTCGGCGGAGGGGCGGCGTACGCGGAACTCGCGGCCGCGCCGACCATGGCACCAACTGCGACACCCGCGGCGACACCACCCCAGGTCGGTCCGCTGTTGTAGTTGCCATAGCAGCAGCCGCCACCACTGACGTTCACATTCCGGTTCGTGTTGACGTTCACATTCCGGTTTGAGTTGGCGTTCAAGTTGCGGGTGTTTGACACGTTCCGATGGAAATCATTGCTGTTGAAGCCGCCCCCGCCGCGGTTCGTTCTGGCAGCAGGGCGTTGAGCACCACCACCACGCCTCTGCACAATGATCAATCCGGAGTCGTCGGACTGTACTGCCCAACCCGCTGCTCGAGAAATGGCGGCCGGCGTCAACGGCGTTACTGGCGCCGCCGCGGCACTGCCCGCGAACGCCAGCGCGGTCGCGAACAGCACGATGGATCTCGTGCGCATCTCAGTGCGCCAGATACTTTGCTTGAAGATCCTTGAAGTCCTGCAGCCAGAGCTGGTCGGGCGGCTCATCGTCATCATCGTCATCGCTTTCCGGCAATTCGCCAGGCACCCGCGCGAGTGTATCAATGATCTGCTTCGCGCGCCTCCGCGCTTCGGCCTGCGGGTCGGAATGATCCAGCAGCAGCCTGGCCAGTGCATCAAGCAAATCTTCCTCGACGCGCGATTCATTCTCGTTCTGCCTTACCCCCGCCTTAGCCTCGTCATAGAGCGTCCGGTAATGCAGCCGGATCTTCGCACCGCGCGTTGCCATTAGCCGCGCCACTCCATACAAAGTACGGCGAGCTCGTTAATCTCCTGCATCGCCTTCATTGCTGCCTCAAACAGTTTGATCGTGAACTTGCCAAACAAGTCAGCTTCAGCACGACTGCTGTCGATCAGCCGGAACTCGGTATCAGTAAGCGCCGCACCTTGACGGATGATCGCAAGATGCGTCTCCAGATCAAGAATCTGCTCCATCGCTGTTTTGGTGTGCTCAAATGAGTAGCGATACTGCACGCTACCGCTCCTGCAGCTCACTAGTTCCCTCTGCGAGAGTTAGCGAGCCATCCTCCACCTGCGCCGCCACTTCCGGCAGTAATCGACGCAGCTCTTTGAGCCTGAAGGCATTCGATAGCCGCCCCTGGTTGGCCCGCTGCGCTTCGTCATGCGCTTTGCTAAACGGCATTCCGCCTTGCAACACATCCATCGCAAGCTCGCGGGAATGCGTGAGGATCGCGCGGGCTTGGTTCAGCATTATGCGGTCAGTCTTAGTAAGGGAAAGACTCTTTCCCTTATCGTAGCGCCTCGGCACCCTTGCCATTAAGCCACTCATAGCGCGGCTCGACGCCCGCGAGCTTGCACGCCTCGATGCGGTTGCGCCCGTCGATCAGCATACCTTCGGCATCGATGACAACAGCATGATTCAGCCCGTTTGCTTTGATATCGGCGGCTAAATCCTCAAGTTCATCCGGCGGCATCATCGGAAAAAGCGCCGCCAGCGAATGGACCTCAGTTGGCCACCAGCCGCTCTCGCCAATTGCCATTTACGCCGTCCCCTGCGGCGCTGCCGCGCCATTGCCGCTGCCATTGCCAGGCGATGGCGGCGGCGCCTGCATTGCAGCGAGGACTGCGCTGTCGTCGCGCAGCTGCTTTTCGCGGATGGCAGTGGCACGCTTCCAGTCATACATCGCTTCGATCTCGGCATAGGTCTTGTTCGGATACCGCTCCCAGATGGGCCGTAATGCCCGATCCGCTTCGTGCATCGCAGCGAGGACCGCGCTGTCATCGCGCAACCGCTTCTCGCGAATGGCAATTGCGAGCTTCCGCTCGGTCATAGAGTCCATCGCATTTGCCGAAATTCTCATCACGCTGTGGTAGCGGGGGCGGCTTGTCCATTTCCTGCTCCGTTCGGCGGCGGGGGTGGCGTCTGCGCCTGCGTCAGCTGCGCCTGCAGCCCAGCCGCCGGCGCCCACGACCCGCTGGTCAACACTGCACAGCGCTGCTGACGTGCGACTAGCGCCGTCAGGGGTCCGATTGCTGCCTGTCGGTTGGTCGTCGCATAGCCGCGTGCCCGCACACCGCCCCGACACAAATCGCAAATGATCGCAAATGAAAGATGCAATATACCGGTCACAGAATGAAAGTGATCGACAACACTTAGCAGTCCAAAAGAACAACTTCCCGTTCCGAAACATTGCGGTAACGCGCTCCGTGTAGCCGGCAGCGCATGGAACGATTGGGGGAAACGCCGACCGGCGCGGCCGCCATACCGCGTTACCTCGTGCTGCAGATCATCATTCTGCTCGACGCTCTGAGAAGCCGCACCTCGGGATGGCTGGCGAAGGCTGCCGCCGCGCTCACCCTGTTAGCCGTGCTGGCGCCGTTCGACCGCTTCGCCGCGCCCCCCATCCACCACCCGCAGGCCGACAAGGCCGCCGCACTGCTCATCGGCTTCGTCGTCGCGCGCGGCCTCGTCCCCGCCGATCTGCGCCTCTCCGCTGCGCGCCGGCCGACCCGGCGGCGCGCATGGGGCCCGGCCCTCTCCCAGCGCCTACAATTCGCAATCCGCACCCTGCGCTCCGACCTCGCCAACTTCTCCCCGCTCCACCACCGGCGCGCCGACGCCCTGCTGGTCACCGGCAAGAACTCCGGCACGCACTGGCCGAAGTTCATGCTGAGCTGCGCCATCGCCAAGCAATACGGCGTGCCGCCGCCCGCGCACGCCAGCGGCGAGGACGCGCACGTCATCATCGGCGCGACCCCCAGCCCGAACCTCCCGCACATCAGGCCGTCCCATTCGATCCCCTCCATCGCCTTCCGCTTGCGCTGGTGCGCTTCCCTGCTTCCGTGTCCGCGCACCGTCGTGCTGGTCCGCGAGGTGCACGCCGCCATGGCGTCGCACTACGTGAAGTGGCGGCAAGCCATCGGCCGGCCGTTTTCTGACTATGTGCGCGGTGACCCCTCCGGACGGCGGTTCAAGGCCGACCTCTGGTGGTACATCCGTTTCTTCAACCGCTGGGGCGACCTGGCGCGCGCGCGGCCGGACACGATCCTGGTCGTGCGCTACGAGGATCTGCGCGCGGATCCCGAGGCCTGCCTGCGCCGCATCGCCGCCCACATGCGGCTCGACCTTGGCGATGCCGCGTTCGCCCAGGCGCTCCAGTTCGCCGCCCGCGACGCGATCCGCTCATTGCTAGATCCCAACGACAGCGAAATCGCCGTTCCGCCCGACGGCGCCAGCGCGTCGGTCACCTACGGACCCGACGACGAGGCGTTCATGCGCAATGCCATGACGCGCTACCTGCGGCACGATTTCGGCTACCGATACGCAGCCTGACGCCGCCCCTACCGGCGCCGCCGCCGTGAACGAAAGCCATTAAAGTCTGCCCCCGCCCGCGTTCCGCGATGACGTAGTAGTGCTCGACCATGCCGGCGTCCCTTAGTCCCTTACGCCCCTGGCGGGAGGCGCACTGTCTCGTGAGGCTCTAGACGCGACGGCTAACGCTGTCTCAGTTAGCCAATCGAACCCTTGCGAGACGCGAATAGTGTCTCGCTCTGTTGCCTGCCTGCGGTATACCCACGCGATACGAACAAACCCACGGGAAGGCCGCGGCCGCGGCGGCCCTCTGGATTCCGCAACCGTTGGGTTAACTGTTAGTCCCCGTGGATCAGCATGTAATGATTGCCGCTCGTATCGGTGCCATAAGCTATGCTTAGTCGGCCATTGCTCAGATCGGCTGTGGAGTAACCCGCCAGCGTCAAGTATGCATTCGGGTGGCCGGCCGCAGTGGCGTGTAAGGTTAGACCCGTATAGCCTACGGCGCCTTGGTTGTCCCCCCAACCAATGTTGAAGTCCTGTGGGGTTACCCCCCAAATGGTTGCATAATCCCCTGAATGAAAGTTTGCCGCCGTACTCCAGACGTTACCGGCGACTGCCCGATCATCGACGTAGAACGTATCGGAACCGTTGCCGCCGACCAAGAAATTGGAACCGCCGCCGCCGTCAAGCACATTGTTGCCGCCTTTGACTGCGATGGCGTCATTACCGCCGCCCGTGAGAATAAACCAGCTGTCGCTGGACACACTGATGTTCAAGTTGTCGGGCGTGATTTCAGCAAATTGGTTTTGCAACCCGGAAACCGGGCCGCTGTACACTGTAGGTGTGGCGGCGACATGTCCGCCAGTCGTCTGGTCAACTGCCGCAAAACCGGCGTTGGGCTGCCCATTCGGCGTGAATGTACCGTTCAGGGGCAATGTGAGAACCTCGTTGATCTGCTGCCAGGGGGTCGGAAACCCGTCCGGCCTGATCGTCACCGGCACCGAATAGTCGATACTGATCGATCCGTTCCCAACGCTCAGAATCGTCGGCGTCAGGAAATCATAAAGGCCCGCCGCGACGGTACTGGTCGCCGCCACCAGCACGCCGTCGGCGCCGTCCCATGCATGCCAGTCGAGCCCCTGGTCCGCGCCGTCCGCCGCCGAACTGTAGAACAGTTCGAGGCTGCCGCCGTGCGGCCCGCTCCACGCCTGCCCGATGAACCACAGCGTGCCGCTGCCGTCGTCGGCGGACGCGACATCGGGATTGACGAAATGCAGATCGACGGTGCCGGCGCCGGTGATGAACTGGCACGGCTGCGCCACCGCCCAGGCGCCGGACCGGTCCTCATGCGACCGCCACACGTCCGGTGTCGCACCGAGGCTGACGTACCATAGATCGAGCCCGCTCACCGGATTGAACACCGCCGCCGGCGTTTCGTTGCCGGCCGCATTGACGTTGTAGGTGACGGAGGGATCGGTGGGGAAGGCCAACGTCACCGGCGCCAGCAGCGCGGTGCCGTCCGGATTCGTCAACGGCAGCGTGCCCTCCCACGTCCAGGTCGCGCCGCTGTCCGATGACAGCGCCCAGCCGATCGAATTCCAGCCGAGCTGGTAGTTCGGGTTGCCGTTCGGTTGCGTGGGGCTGGTGACCGGATATTCGTTCTGGTTCGGCGCCGCCGTCATGTACATGACGAGGTTCGAGCCTTCGGCGACCACCGTCGGATCGTTCACCTGGTAATAGAGGTTCCCGCTGAACGCCTGCCCGGGCCCGTAATACGGCACCATCGAGTAGGTATCGGTGCCGGCGTTCTGCATTTCGTCGAACAGTGTGGTGGAAGTCTGGTTCAGGGTGCCGGGCGATTGCCCATTGGTCCATTGCATCTGCGAAAAATCGTCGAGCGTGGGGCTGGAGCTGACATAGATGCGGTCGAGCCCCCACCCGTCCGGATTGCCCGGCGTCGCGATGGTCCCGTTCAACCACCCGCCCGCGTAGAGCGAGCCGTCGAACAGCGCGAGTGAATAGAGCGCGTAGTCCGACCCCGCGCCGTGCGGATTTGTGAGCGTGGTGGTGCTGACGACGATCGCGGGTTCTGTCATCGGGCCGTACTTTCCTCTCGCCGGCCAGTGGCGTTCCGCCCCTTCGCGAGATCCCGTTCGAATACTGTCGTCGCCGTGCCGGGCATTCTTTGGCTCCCAAATTGATTCTCTATGGCCGGCGGATGAGTTCTAACAGGAAAGCGTCCTATATCAGTCGGCTCGCCCATCACCCCGGCTGGGGGGTAGCGCCGCCGCCTGAATAATTGGCGTGTAAAGACGCAGCCGCTCAGCTTCGCAAGCGCGCGCCGGTGCAGCAGTCCAGCAAGCGCCACGCCGAGGACAGCAAAAGCTGGCGGCTCAGCTATGCGGGGTGTAAAATCGTTCGCGATGAGCTGATCAGCGATTTCCGCGCCGAGAGTGACGCCATTGAAGACGGCGTAGGTGGTATGGATTCCGCCGTAGATGCGGCTAATCGTCGCGTCCTGAGCCGCGCTCAGGAAGCTATCGTAACAGAGCTTGATCGGCTCCACGGTGGCGTCGCCATTCAAGTATTCCAGCGACGTGCTGCAAAAGGGGATGTCGTCAGTGCCGAAGAAGGCATCGAGCACGGTCGCCGCGGCTGTGCTGAAGGTGGGATGTCCCGCCAGATAATCCGGATGCGGCGGCGTTGCGATCACTGATGTCCAGTCGGGATCACAGGTCGTGAACGCATCATTCCAATCATTGCAGTCGTGGATCGCGGTAATAGGCCGCCACAGCGTGCCCGTCGGAAACGACAGATACTTCGTTTCCCACGCGCCAATTGCCGCATCCGCCTCGGCGGTACCGATCATTGCGCCGAGGCGTGCCTCTTGAAGTTCGTCCGTCACGCCCCGGTCGGTCAGAACTGTCTCGGCGATCAACAGCCAATGCCCCGGGGGCGTCAGGGTTGTGCCGGGATCGTTCCAGAACAGCGCCAGTTGCGCGTTTGACGCGGTGGGCCCGCTCGCGTTGCCAAGTTTTCCGGCGGTCTTGGGCAAACCAAAATTGTTGCCCCCCGAGGCGCTGGCGCAAGCGCTCCGGATGCTCCCCGGCAACGATCCTACTCCACCCGCCGCCCCCACGCACTCGGTCTCCAGGATCGATGCCGCGTATCCGGTGCTGGTGATGTCGGGTGCCGGTGGAACCGGAAACTCACTCGATGACGTCATGGTAAACGGTGTCACCGTGCCCCAAGTCGGAAACATTGCCGGACGGTTTTTCAGGTCGACGAGGTCCGGAGGAATATAAACGCCGGGAACGGTGCCCGAGCCGTCGGGAATGAAGCGCTGCAGGCCCTGCACGATGGCGGCGGCGGAACCGTCGTGGGTACGCGCCGCGATCATTGCATTGCCCGCCGCTGTGCCGAGCGCGAGCCCATTGTTGACCGCTGTTCCGGAACCGAGCGCCGCAAGCCCCTTTTCGTACGCGTCGGTGATGAGGCTGGGCACCGTGGCAGGCAAGCTGTTGCCGCCCGCGCTCCATACCGGGTTGTTAGTGAACAGGCTCTGCATGGTCGTGTAGCCAGCCTGCAGCGCGGCGGCATCCACCGAGGCATTCACAGCCGGGCCGCCGGTATAGACGTATGGCTTGAACGTTTCACCGGTTGCGGCATTCACGGCGTCGTAAATCGCCGTGTCTACCATCGCGATCTCCCGCCCCACTTCCGGCGGCCCGTCCGTCAGCAGCACCGAAGTCTGCTGAATGACGTTCAGCAGCGTGTCATTCCACAGCGCCACCGCATCCGCGCGGGCGACCGCGGGTGCCGCCAGCAGAAGCATCGCGGCAAGTGCGCCAGCCCAAGCTAAGCGTTTTCCGAGTACCGGGTCTTCTGGCCGCGCGGATTCAACCCGCGCAGCCAGCTGCGCGCTGCTCAACATCATGCATCCAATCCATGCCGTCGAATGAATTTTCTAATCGCGCTCGGCGTGACTCGAAAATGAGCAGCGACGGCGGTGATCTTCTCGCCATGCGCAAGTTGCTGCCGAACCGCTTCCTTATAGACCGGATCGTTTCGGCGACGCACCTGGCGTGGAAACCCGTAATACCGCGCCAACCTGGAGATGGTATCCTTCGCAACACCGAAACGCGTGACGATAGAACCGATCGGCTCTCCGCAGTAAAGGCGTTCTCTCAGCTCCTCTACCTTGGCGGGGTCAAAGGTACGCACGTATTTTGGCTTTGCCTTCACCCCAGCCATGTTGAGATATTTCCTAACGGTGTCTGGACGTATTCCGACACGAGCACCAACCTCCTTCAGGTCATGTCCGGCTTTGGCAAGTGCCGCCGTTTCCCGAACGACGTCGGCGGTTTTGTTGCGCCGCAGTTGCTGGAGGGGAAAACCGTGAGCCTGCGCGATTTGAGAAATTCTCGCACGTGTCAGCCCATAATCCGCGGCAACGGCGGCGGTTGAATCACCGCGCAACAGGCGCTGTTTCATGGCTTCCGTGCGTGAAGGATCCATACTCTTTGGCGCACCTCGGGGCCTCGGCTGCACGCCAGCTTTTCTGAGACAATGCAAGACCGTCGTAGCATTAACCCCAGCGCGTTTGGCTACCTCATTCAGCGAATGCCCGACGTGGTAGAGCGCGACCGCCTCGCGCTCGGCCATCTTACGTACGGCAGGGCGCTTTCCTTGTGGCTGTAGACGATGGCGCTCGTGAATGCGCTCCCTGTGCGCCGCCCCTCGGCAACTGGTGCAGCAAAACCGTTTGGTCGAGCGCGCTACTATCATCATTGGTCTCCCGCAAACGGAGCACACCCGCCCAGCCCTCGCCTCGGTGGCCTCGGCCTTACGCTTAGCGTTGAAGGCCAGGAGCCGCTTGAGTGGCGCCGCCCGTCGGCAGGCTGGGCAACGGTGTGAGCGGTTCTGTCCAGGGCGGTCGAATGAAGCGCCGCAGTCTATGCATTGCGTCTGCATGGTGTCGATTAGACTAGCGTATCTGCACCGCAACGATAGTCAACTCCACCAGAGGAGGATCACCGCCCCCTTCCGCGCCTCCTTTGTTCAGCTTGCGAGCCAGTCTTCGGCTTCGGCCCGTGTCAGCTGGCCCCGCAACTCATTGGCCCGCAATCATAGGAACGCTTCGCCGGCATGGTCCTCGAACAGCTGGCCGTCGCGGACATAGCCGCGCAGCATGTCCATCGAGCAGTGACGGCTCTGGTCCGCCAGCTTCCAGATGCTGGCGCCGTGGCGGGCGGCGCTGGTGATGAACCCTGAGCGCAGCGAGTGGCCCGAGAGGTTGGCAGGATCGATGCCGGCGAGATGCGCGCGGCGCTTCACCCGCAGCGCCACCACCGCTGGGGTCAGCGGGGCATCGACCACCCTCCCCTGCTGCGGCAGGTGGCCAGCATGGCGGCGATCAGGTCAGCGGTGATCGGAGCTTTCTTGCCCGGCACCGTGCCAATGTTGTTTCACCGGAGCGCTTAAGTCGCCAACCATGCTAGACGGCTTGCATGCTGACATGCGATCATGTCCGCATGCGAGTCGTTGTGTGGAATTCCCAGAAAGGCGGCAGCGGCAAGACCACTCTCTGCGCTGCCGTCACGGTCGAGGCGGAGCGGGCAGGCGACGGGCCCGCCTTTGTCATCGATACGGATCCCCAGGGAACCCTGACCACCTGGCACGAGGCGCGGCAGGCGGAGACACCAGCTCGAATTGAGGCTGCGGCTGCCCTCTCCCACCACGGGAGGGTCGCACAGACCATCGTCCCCACCCGGGTCGCTTACCCGGCCGCCATGACGGACGGCCATACCGCCCCCGAACTCCCGCCCCGCGGCCCCGCCGCCGTCGAGATCGCCAAATTGTGGGGCGACATCAAAGCATGCTTGCATGCTTCCATGCTACCGACGCGAGGAGTGCTGACCTATGCCCAAGGCAGTTAAGCTGAGTCCTGGCTTGATCGAGACCCAACCCCCGCCGGCAGCAGCCACGGCCGCGCGCGCGCCTCGAGGCAGTGTCTTGAAGGCGGAGCCCACCACGCCACTGCAGCTCCGCCTGCCTCGTAATGAGGTGCGGCGCATCAAGATCGCGGCGGCGGAGCGCGAACAGACAATCTCCCAGTTCATGCTCGCATGTGTGCATGCAAGCATGCAAAGCGGCCAGCATGAGAGGTAGCGACGATAGAGCCAGCGAAGCGCGGGGGAGGGGGCATGACAGAGACCGGACCATTCGAGCGGCTGGGCGCGTTCCTCGACACCCACGCTGAGCAATTCCTGGAACAGCTACAACGATCGTTCCAGAGCGGTGGCGCCGCTGCGCCACAGATAACGGCCGAGCAGGCCCGCAACATCGCGAGCAGCCTGCAACAGCTCGCGCAGTCCTATGCGGACGCGCAGATGCCGCGTGAGGCAGAGAGCGCACGTCGGGATGCCGAGCGGTGGCTAGCTCGGGCGGCTTCCTTGGAAGCGGGGGCACAACGATGATGGCTGAGTCGCCGCGCCTCGAGGGCTTTTACTGGGTGGCGCTCGGCCAGAATCCACCGGAGATCGCCTATTGGGAGCGCGGCGAATGGTGGCTCGCCGGCGATGCGCGGCCGTGACAAGCGGCTGCGCTCTCCGTTCCCCGCTCGGAGAGGGGCCCAAATCCGGCACAAACTCACCCGTCAGCGAAAACGATGTTTTCGCTTGACCAACAGCCTCAACTTTGGGAAGCTCGGTTTGTTTAGGACACGAGTTTCCCGGCCTTGCCGGATATGCAGCCCCGCCATTGGCGGGGTTTTGCT